>Ga0224524_1000008_pt1 | contig 94581 bp, 102 predicted proteins | sample CFST75metaG_FD_179895 | JGI IMG/M metagenome (GOLD analysis project Ga0224524, IMG submission 179895) | Peat soil microbial communities from Stordalen Mire, Sweden - C.F.S.T75 | ecosystem: Environmental > Terrestrial > Soil > Wetlands > Peat | place: Sweden: Norrbotten County, Stordalen Mire... | reverse complement strand
GGTCAAAGGGAGAGGGGTTGGGGGTGAGGTCAGAAGGAAATAAAAAAACACCCTTTTCCGCAATTGCGGAGGAGGGGTGTTTAATGGTTTAGATTATAAACTATATATTTTCTATTTGCAACCTTTGGGGATAATCAGCGCCAACCCAAGCTAAATCAAAAATTATTTTCATAGCTATATATAACTCTTTTGATTCAATCAAAGTACCAAACATTTCATTGCCATAAATATAGATGGCTACTTTATTTTTATAGATATCTATTTCGTGCGGAAAAGGAAATTTGTCTTGAGCTAATAATTTTACAACACGTAATTCTTTTTCGTTATTTTTTAAATATTCCTGAAGTTCTGGGCGTTGGCTATATATTCCTTTAAGAACAATACCTTTCTCAACTCTTCTATCCACATAACCTCTGGTATATTTTGGTAAATAATCAGTCATACCCTCACCCATAAAAGAATAAATAATTTCACCCTTTTTAAGTGTTCTCAAGGTGTCTTCATATATTTCCTTAATTCCCTCTTTGCCTTCAAAATATCTAATAAGAGGCTTAACCGAAGAGGAATTATAAAGATTTTGTAAAAAAGGCATGATGCTTTCAATTTGTCTAGTCTTTTCTTTAGTTTTATTAATTAAAATTAATGGATCATTAGGATAATAATAGGTAACCTTATTCTTTATTGTTTTATATAAAACCCCTTCCTGCATTAAATCGTTAACAATATCATAAACCGTTGGTTTTTTTATATTAGTTTTTCTAGAAATTAAATAAGCCGTAGCCTTGCCCAGCTCTAAACAGGCTAAATAAATATCAGCTCTCTTGCCGTTAAGCCCAATTGATTGTAAAACTTCTAAATTTTTCATAAATATTTTTATATGTAGTAGTATTTTTCCGACTACTATTCAGTATAGCAAATTGTCAAAATTTGTCAATGTTCTTAGATATTTTCTAATATATTTTAATATAATAGTAATATAGTATTGACTACTATATAAAACTATGACATAATAATATATTCTTTAAAAATTTAATAAAACAAAGAAAGGAAAAAATAAATAAATGAAAACAAGAAAAGTAATATTTTGGCTAGAGATCTTTGCAGCCTTTATTGTCTTTTTATTAACTCTATACACTTATTATAGAATATATCCATATATAGGTTTATTCGGAAAAGTATTTATGGGATTGTTTACTACATTCTATGGATCTCTATTCTTTATGCTAATGATTCATTTCAAAAGAATAAAAAAACAAAAGAGAAAGGAAGGGAAAATGAAGATGAAAACAAAAGAAAGGATTTTCTTATTAGTAAACATCATTGCTTATATATCCCTTATTGCAACAATGTTTTATATTCCTTGTGTTGAGAATAAACAAACTCAACAAACATTGGGAATATTAGTTCTTGCAATGTGTATAATTTTCGTTTTTATAAGTGTGCTTTCCTTCCCTTCTATAAGCATACTTTCCAAGTATCATATTCTTCTTAGAGGAAAAGATTAAAATAAATTAAACAAAAACCATTCGTCCAAAAAACGAATGGTTTTTCTTTATTGTCAGATTTTTCAGTCCCCTCAGAGCTTTCAGCCTGCCTGCCGGCAGGCAGGTGGTTCTGACCTTCAGTGTTCTCAGTGGTCTACATCCCCATCATCCCACCACCATGATTATGACTACTTTCATCTTCTTTGCTGGAAGGTTTATCAGCTACTACGGCTTCAGTAGTTAAGAACATAATTGCGGCTGAAGCGGCGTTCTCCAAAGCGCTACGTACAACTTTAGTTGGATCAATGATTCCCGCGGCGGTCATATCTTCAAATTTATCAGTCGCGGCGTTATAGCCGTAAGCTCTATTAGCATCTTTATTTTCTTTCATGATGTTATAAAGAATTAAAGAACCGTCCTTGCCGGCATTAGCAGCAATCTGCTTAATTGGTTCTAAAATAGCGGTATCCACAATTCTTTCGCCGACTGAGTCATCTTCAGCACTTAATTCTTTAAAGGCGTTAGCAGCCATAGCTAAGGCTAAGCCACCGCCTGGCACAACGCCTTCTAGGGTTGCGGCACGCGTCGCGTTAAGCGCATCTTCAATGCGATCCTTTTTTTCCTTCATTTCTGTTTCAGTCGCCGCACCAACTTTGATAACAGCTACACCGCCGGCTAATTTAGCCAAACGTTCCTGAATTTTTTCTTTATCAAAATCAGAGCTAGCCAGTTCAATTTCTTTTCTTAATTGTTCTACGCGATTTTTAATAGTTTCTTTATTGCCAGCGCCATCGACAATTGTAGTATTATCTTTAGAGGAGACAACTTTACGCGCTTGACCCAAATCAGTTAATTCTGTAGTTTCTAATTTTAAACCAAGCTCTTCGGAAATTAATTTACCGCCGGTTAAAATAGCGATATCTTCGAGCATCGCTTTACGGCGATCACCAAACCCCGGTGCTTTAATGCCTAAAACATTAAAAGTGCCGCGCAATTTATTTACTACAAAAGTCGTCAAAGCTTCACCTTCAATATCTTCGGCAATAATGACAATATCTTTTTTGCCGCTCTGTGCGACTTTTTCCAGTAGTGGCAAAATTTCTTGAATAGAGGCAATTTTTTTATCAGTTAATAAAATATACGGTTCAGCCATTTCGGCTTTCATGTCTTCGGTATTGGTCACCATATAATGAGAAATATAGCCGCGATCAAATTGCATACCTTCAACAATTTCTTTTTCAACGCCAAAAGACTGACCTTCTTCAATCGTAATCACGCCCTCTTTACCGACTAATTCCATAGCCTCAGCAATAATACCGCCAATCTCTTCATCATTAGCGCTAATAGAGGCGACTTGGGCAATTTCTTCTTTAGTAGAAATTTGTTTACTAATCTTTTTTAAATGTTCTACTACTTTGGCGACTTTTTTTTCAATACCGCGTCTAATTTCAATTGGACTAACGCCAGATGAAACTAATTTTAAACCTTCGGTAATCATGGCTTGTGCTAAAACCGTGGCCGTCGTCGTTCCATCACCAGCAGCATCATTAGTTCTAGAAGCAGCTTCTTTAATAATTTCTGCGCCAATATTTTCAAAATGATCTTCTAATTCAATTTCTTTAGCTACAGTGACACCATCTTTAGTAATCATTGGTCCGCCATAACTTTTTTGCAAAACAACATTACGGCCCTTAGGACCAAGCGTCACTTTAACCGCATTAGCTAATTGATCAACGCCGCGTTTTAAAGCCGCGCGGGCTTCTTCACCAAAAATAATTTGTTTAGACATAGAATTAAAAGTAGAAAGTAGAAAGTTAAAAGTAAAACATGAATCCAGTTTAACTTTTAACTTTTTACTTTTAACTAAATTAGTTTATTCAATAATTAACATCACGTCTGACTCACGTATTACTAAGTAATCATTTCCATCCATCTTAATCTCGTCCGGTGAGTATTTTCTAAACATAACCTTGTCGCCAACCTTAACTGACATTGGCGCAATATTGCCATTTTCTAAACGCTTACCAGTGCCGACGGCGACAACTTCGCCTTTTTCCGGTTTTTCCTTGTCCACAGTATCAGGCAGAACAATGCCGGATTTAGTTATGGTTTCTTCTTCTAAAGGCTTAACAATAAGGTAATCAGCTAGTGGTTTTAGATTCATATGGTTTAATAAATTAATTAGCAATTAGCAATCATCATATAAGAGTGCTAACAGACCTATTTTATATGTCTAGACTCTTAATGTCAAGAGACGGCTTGACTATTTTTAAAAAATAGACTATTTTAAAAAATAGCTGTTTACGAAAAATTCTTTGTTCTTTTAAAATCTTTTCAACAATTATTTATAAACTATTTTAAAAAATTAGGAGTAAAAAATGACCAAAAGAATCATTGGCTTTAAAGATGGAGTTAAAGAATTAAAAAAAGCAAAACAAGAAAAAAACTATTTAAGTAATTTGATTGTAGATTCTAAAGTTAGTATCTTTGAAAAAGGCTCGAGTATATCGATTTTTTCTGGTAAAGTAACAAAAATCGAGGAACAAAAAAAGAGTAGTGTTCCCAAAAGAATTGAAATTAAAATCAACTATTGCAAAGATTACCCTAACCTAAGAGGACAAACCGTTATAATGGAACTTATAAAAGTCAGAATTAACAAAAGACCGGAATTTAAAATAAACAAAATTTTAAAAGTAGTAAACAATACTTTTTTAATAAAAAAAGAGGAAGATAAAATAGCAGCTTAAGATAAAAAGCTCTCAACTAAAAATTATAATAAAAGCGATTGTCAGAAATTAGACAATTGCTTTTTTATTATTATAAATAAAATAGCTACCAATTAAAATCATAACTAAACTTATAATCTGCGGCCAGCGCAAAAATAAAATCTGTGGCGTTGGATCAATTTTTATAAATTCTAAAAGAAAACGAACAACACCATAGCTAATTAAGTAAACAGCTAAAATTATTTTAGGCGATGTTTTATTATTTTTAACTAATTTATATAAAATTAAGCCAACTATTAACATGGTTAATGATTCATATAAAAAGGTCGGCTGAAAATAATTATAATTTTCATAGCCTAGCGGGCGATTGATTAAATCTATGGGAATACCAATAAAAGAATTAGTCGGTAGACCAAATAATTCTTGATTAAACCAATTACCGAAACGGCCAATAGCTTGACCAATAGCTAGACCTGGTAAAACCAGACTAGCTAATTTATAAAAGTTTAGCTCGCCCTCGCGTAGGCGACGTTTTTTAAGATAAGAAAAAATTAACAACACCACCGCCCCGCCAATTAAACCACCATGAATCGCTAAACCGCCATGCCAAACTTTTAATATTTCTAAAAGATTATTACTATAAAGTGACCAGTTTAAAAAAACGTCATAAATTCGCGCGCCGATTAAACTACCAATAATTATCCAGATCGTTAAATCTAAAATCATGTCAATATTAAATTGATAAATTTTAGCTAATTTAATAGTTATGAGTAACGCAACTAAAATTGCCAAAGATAAAATTAAGCCATACCAATGGATGGTTAAGCTACCTAAAGTAAAAGCAATGGAGCCAGGGATAAAAGAGTGAAAAAAAAAGATAGTGTTCATATAAACATTATCTCAATAAATAGAAAAAATCTCAATGATCGTCAAAACCCCTTAATGAATTAACATTAAGGGGTTTGAAAAAATTAACGAAGAGGTAGGTCTGATGCTTTTATAATTGTGTCTGAATATATAACTGCCGTTGAAGTTCCTGGGTTATTAGCAGAACTTTGCATGATGCCATAACTTTTATGCATTTTTAATTCTTTATCTGCATTAAAATAACCCTTTATTTTATTTTTAAAAATATAAGGTTTATAAAGTTTATCATTAGGCAACATATGAACTGCGTCATATTGATCACCCTTATCTCCATCATATATAGGGGCACTATTAAATTGAATTACCTCAACGGTTGGTTCAGAGGATATTAAAGTATCAATAAGCTCACTATCTTTTGTGCAACTAGATAGAAGAAAAACAGTTGCTCCAACCAACACTAAAATTAAATTTTTCATTTTTCTCCTTTCCAAGAGATTTTTAAAAGACCTATTTTAAATTTTAATTAACCATATCATATCATAATTATATAGTTAAGTCAATAACAGCAACTTTTAAATACTAAAAAATGGCTAAAAATAGCCATTTTTTAATTTTATAGTTTTAATTATTTACAGCCCAGACTAGTTTTACATTGAGCACGATTAGCCTCAGGCAATTTATCACAGATAGAACAATCGACCTTAGTTGATGGAATAATCTTAGCTGAAGGGATTAAAGAACTTAAATCAGAAAAACTAACATCTTTTGGTAATTCAAAATAAGAATTATCTTTATTCCAATTAACACAAGTATAATTCATCTTAGCTTCCATGTTAACAGTTTCTTGTTTTTGTTCTGGTGTTAAATTTTCGGTTGGTGTAGTGTTCTCACTGGCTGTCATTTTAAAACCTGTTTTTTCACCCTCTAACCAAGTGTATGATGTCTTATCCATAATAACCGTATGATTCTTAAAATCTTTACCATTAACTACGGCTGAGATATCGCCTCTAACTTTTTGATCAGCAACATAAAACGTTCCCTGACTATTATCGTTCTTAAATGAACACTTCATAGCTTTCCCTTGCAACACTAAATCTTTTAGAGATTTAGTTGGGGCCACTTGCGTGTCATCAGCTAAGTGGGCAGTTTCTTTATTCGGTTCTTTATTTTTACCTAAAACTAAATAAAGACCGCCAGCCACGATAATAACTATCACGATGATGAGCCAAATTTTTTTGTTCATAGATTTATAAATTAAAGACGTCTAATTAAGACGCCATAATGAATAATTAAGATAAGTTGCAAATAACACCCAAGCTAAATAGGGTAATAAAATATACCCAGCCAGCGGACGTAAACGCCAAAAGAAATACGCACTCAAGCCAATAAAAATTATTAATAATATTATATCAAATAATCCCCAAAGCGGGTCATGTAAATAAAAGAAAAAATAAGACCATAAAATATTTAATACCAACTGAACTGCAAAAAAGATTAGACCCAAACTAAATATTTTATCATGCCTAAAAAATAAGCCATGTTTTTGACTAAGAATTAAATATAAACTTATTCCCATCAGTAAAAATAAAATTGTCCAGACTGGTCCAAAAATCCAATTTGGTGGATTTAGAAAAGGTTTACTTAAAGATTGATACCAGGTAGTAATAGCTTTAGTAGTAAAAAGGCTGCCAATAATTCCCGCAAATTGCGTGATAAAAAGGCAACCAATCAATAAGGGTATGTCAATTTTTTTCATAAAAGTTATAAAAAATTTATTATTACTTAAATGTCTATATATCTAATTATACTCTTATCTAAAAGGACTGACCATTAAAATGCCTGAAGTGGTTTACCTTCAATAATTTTTTCTACTTCTTCAAAACCCACTGGAAAAGCAAAGTTATATCTAGCCGGAAGAGCAAAAACATAAGTAGCATTATGACCAAGCTCACTCGGACCAATCGGCGCCGCGCCAAGGGCTAATTTCTCTTGTTGAATTAAGTTCCATTGATCAAGAGTAAATACCATAACTGGAATATCTTGACGTGGAGTTTCTTTTGTCCATAGGGGATGGCGAATAATAATTTCCGGGCCTTTTATAGCCTCTTTAGTTGGTTCATCAACAAAACTTCCTTGCCAATTATTGGTGATGACGGAATAATTTTTCCAACTTAAGGGCAAAGTAAAATTAAAACCATATTGCGTATTTTGATATTCTAGCGTTGTTTCTACTTGGCTTACTGGCGTTGGTTGATTATTAATAGTTGGCTTAGCAAATCTAATAACAAAACGTAAACCAATAGCTATGATAATAATTATGCCAATAATTATTAAAACAATATTTTTTGTTTTCATAAATGTTTGTTAAATGCGGAAGAGGAGGGATTCGAACCCTCGATACCATCACTGGTATGCAGCTTTTCGAGAGCTGTGCCTTCAACCACTCGGCCACCCTTCCAATATTTTATTTAAATTTTTCGAGAGCAAGCTTTTCCGCCAGAGGCGGACCAGCCCTTGGCTGGCAACCCCTGCCTGCTGGCAGGCAGGACTCAGCCACCTCTCCGGACTTATAAATTTTTCAATTTAATTATTTCTTCTTTTTTTAAAAATTTCCATTCTCCGCGTTTTACTCCGCCAATTGTTACACTGCCAATGCGGACGCGTACAAGCTTGGCTACGTGACAATTTAACATTCTAAACATTCGTCTAATTTGACGCTTTTTTCCTTCTTCTAAAATAACTTCAAAAGTTCGGCCGCGCAAATGTTTTATTTTTTCCGCTCTAACCACGCCATCACCATTGCCAATATTTATGCCCTTATAAAATTTATCAATAATTTCTTTTATTTTCTTTTTCTCATCTGGTTTATTGGTCGCCAAATCATGCGCTAAGGTGACAACATAAACTTTTCTGACGCCAAACTTAGGATGAGTTAAATGATAAGCTAAATCACCATCATCAGTTAAAATAACCAAACCTTCACTATCTTTATCCAGTCGACCCACAATACCTAAAACTTTTCTAATTTTAACTAAGTCAAAAATATTTTTTTCGCCCGGAAAAAATTTAGTGGTACAAACATATTCTAAAGGCTTATGAAGTTTAATATAAGTAAATTCTTTGGTAAATGACAACTTTTTTTTATTAACCATAATACTGTCAGTCTCGTCCGCGCGATCACCTAGCTTAGAGCGTTGACTATTAACAAAAACATTGCCGCCGGCAATTAATTTTTCTGCTTCATGCCGCGAACAAACGCCAGCACTGGCAATTAACTTTTGTAAGACAATTTTCATAATCCTCTCCTTATTATCCCCGCGAAAGCGGGGACCTAGTCGATGATATAACACCAACTAAAGCTAACCACAACCAGAATAAAATAGCTAAATCATTTTTAAAATAAGGCACATCCACTATACCATGAATAATCACTGCTAGCATAGTTAAAATTAAGCCTAATATTAGCCAAGAAAATTGATCATGATTTTTTAAGGCTAGCTTATAAGACTTAATTGCCTTATAAAAATACTTAATCATTAGCCATAAAAACAATAAAACTCCCAAGATTCCCAGCTCGCTCCAAAAATTTAAAATAATATTATGAGGATATAGATAAATTTCCAAGGGCTGCCAATGACTGTCTCTAAAATTTTTATCAGTTTTTATTTTATTTAAGAACAAAGAATTATTTAGCTTCTCTTTATTAAAGAAAAAACCAACTTGATGAAAAGGCGCTACGGCTGTCTGATAATTAGTAAGGCCTGCACCTAGCACAAGATGACCGTGATAAAGCATATTAATTGTTTCGCGCCACTGAATTCGTCTAACTTGCCCAGAAAAATTATTTAAAGTTACTCGATCAACAATATAATTTTTTACTTTAGGTGAAGCTAATATGCCAACTAAACCAATTATCACTAAAGCCAAAGCAATGATTCTAGTTTTTTTATTAGCAATAATTAAACCAATAAAAGTTGCGGCGATCACGGCAAAAATAGCGCCTTCAGATTTAGCAAATAAAATTGCCGCTAAAGAAAATAAAATAGAAATTATAATAAAAATAAACCATGATTTATTTTTTTTATAAATAGCACTAGCCGTACCAGCTAGAAAAAACATAATCGGAGCCAAATAAAGACCGATGGCGTTAGGATAAGAAAATAAAGAAGTAGCACGGCGTCCGGACACCGTGCTCCAAAAAGCATTAGGAATAAATAAACCAGTAAAATACTGGAAAGCAGCTATAATAGAAATAACCAAAGCGGAAATACTTAGAGTATAAGCAACTTTAATAATTTTTTCTTTGGTGTTTATAAGATTGACAAAAATTATAAACAACAAAGCTGGTTCAAAAAAGTAAGCACGCCAAATACCTAAAGATTTTAAAGACAGGCCTAAAGACATGGCCGAGGCTAAGGCAATAATTAACCAAACTATTAATTCCCAATCAAAAGGATAACGCTTATTAATTTGGCCCTTTTTAAAATTTTGTTTAAGTTTAGTAAAAATTAAATTATAATTTTTAAAAAACCAAATAATAAACAAAAGACCAATTAAAATCTCTAATAAAGTTGTTGGCAAGCTTAAAAAAGAAAATCTAATTACATACAAGGGCAAAGCTCCGATTAAAATTAAAGTTGCTAGCTCTAATTTTTTATAAGCAATAATTGCAAAAGCAATAGCGATGATTAAAATTAATAAAATTGTCATAAATTAAACCATTAATAAATATAAACCAAGCATTACTAAAATTATACCTAAAACTTTTTGCATCATAACGCCACGCCCTAATTCTTCATCCATGATTCCCGGATATTTTTTAACTAATAATAATACTAATAATAATAAGAAAACATATTGAACGCCTTGGAGGGCATTAATTAAAGAAACGTTATTAGATAGGCTCACCGCCCAATTTAGCATAATAAAAGCAGCGGCGGCGGCTAAACGCACACCAAAAAAGAAGGCTAATTGTTTGGGCTGACGATGTTCATGAGTTTTAGAATCAACAATTAAACGACGCCAAGCCGGCACTAATAAAATTGATAAAACGCCCAAAAAACTGCCTAATCTAGACCAAACAAAAGCGCCAATAAAAGGCTGACCAGTATTGGAATAAATATATTTTATGAAAACATAATAAGCGGCGAACGACGCCGCGGCGACTAACGAGTTAAAAATTAAACGACGCGTTGGTCTAATTTCGGCAGAAATACGACCTAAAGAATTGCCCCAAATATTTTTAACTCTTTCTTTAACCTCAACCAACATGTGCAACCTAGTTCTCTTAATAGAAATTAATAAACCGCCAATAATTAAAATTACAAAAGCGGCTAATTCTTGAATTGATAATTTAGCGCCTAAAAACATGAAAGAAAAAATAAAAGAAAAAATCGGCGTTAAGGCGCCAACAATTGGCACGACGCGCGTGGCCTCGCTTTGATGCAAAGCTTTATACCAAAAAACCAAAGTAAATAAGAAAAGAAAGCCGGCCAGTAAATCTAAGATTAATTGATAAGAGTTTGGTACATAGGGACCAAAAAAAAGTAAAACAAAATTTCCAACACTCCAAATACCAACGTAAAAAGCATAAACAATTGAAGAGTGAATTTTTTTAGATAATAAAAATTTATCGGCTACGTATACGCCAGCATTTAAAAAATAAGAAAATGTTGCCACGAAAATCCACATATAAACAATTTTAAATTATAAATTTCAAATTTAAAAATAATGTTTTAATTTTCAATTTTTAATTCATTATTTTTACAAATTTCTGCATAAACTAAGGCTGAAGGACGGGGAGTGCGAATAAATGTTTTTCTATCAACTGAAAATAAACCAAATTTTCCACTATAACCATGGGTCCACTCAAAATTATCAATTAAAGACCAGTGCAGATAACCACGAACATCTGCACCTTCGCTAATAGCTTTGTGCAAACCAATTAAAGCCTCCTCAATATACCAGGTTCGGTAAGTATCTTTAGCATCAGCTAAACCGTTTTCAGTAATATAAATTGGTTTATGATAGCGCTCGTTTAAATACATAACCATATTATAAATTGCTGAAGGAGATAATTCCCAACCTAAATCACTGGTTTTTTTATTTTTATCTTTAAAACCATAATTAAGTAAAACATGAAGATAAAAATTTAGCCCAATAAAGTCTTGCTGCTCTTTTATTTGATCTAAGAAATGATTATTTTGCCACCAATCAGCACAAGTTTTTGCAAATTTATTAATAATTCCTGGTCCAGCCTCAAAATACATATGACTACTAGCAATACCCACCTGACAATCAGGGTTTATTTTTTTCAAAAGAGCATAAGTCGCTTTATGAACTTTTGCCAAATTATTCAAAACCTTTAAATAAGCAAAAATGTTTCTTTTTTGTGTTGGCCAAATGCCTCTAAAATAACTGTCACCTGTATAAACAGTAGGTTCATTAATTGTCAGCCAAAATTTAACCGTTGGCAAGGCTAGCGCCACACGTTCAGCAAAACGTGTAAAATAAAAAATAATTTTTTTAGCTTCAAAACCCCCTTTATCTCTAAGCCATAATGGAATAGGCCAATGCCAAATTGTCACAAAGGGTTCGATATTTTCTTCTCTTAAACGAGCGACCATAGTTGAATAATGATTTAAAGTTCCTTCATCAAAACGAGCTTCTTCTGGCTCAACCCGAGACCAATCAATTGAGAATCGATAAGCGCTGGCGTTTATTTTTTTAAGACAAGCCAAATCTTCCTCAAATCTATTCCAAGAATCAGCCGCTAGACCAGACTGAAAATCAGCTGGGTTTAAGCCTTGGGCTTTAAGCTTTTTAACTCTTTTAGGTGATTTTTCCCATTCACTCCAATCATTAACTAAGCCGCCTTCAATTTGATAGGCTGAAGTCGCCGCTCCCCAAAGAAAACCAGTTGGAAATTTTAATATTTTTAGAGTCATATAGTTTTAGTATACCACAAGATTAAACCCTTGTTATTTCTCTATACCTTGACTAAAATAGCAAAGTTTGGTTATAATAAGAACATTATTATTAATAATTACTAATTTCTAATTTCTAATTTTTAAACAAAAATTTAAAAATTAAGAATTAAAAATTAAAAATTAAACTCGTATGGTTCAAATGAAAAAGCGCACCAAGGCCTCAACTCAGAGACGACGCGCGCACCTAGCTCTTAAACCAAAAACAATTAACAAATGTCCGAAATGCGGTAAAGCTATTAGACCTCATCGCGCTTGTGCCTTCTGCGGCACTTATCGCTTTATGGAAACCGTTAAAGTTAAAGCAATTAAAAAGAAAAAATAACCTCCAGTTGTTTTGAAATTTATAATTTGAAATTTGAAATTGCAACATATGGCTAATAGACATCTCTCCCGAACCATCGCTATGCAAACTTTGTTTGCCTGGGATTTTAATGACAGAAAAAATACTGATATTGATGGATTAATCAAAGAAAATTTTACGCAATTCGCACCCAACTTTGATGATCATGGTTTTGTAGAAAATTTAGTTAAAGGAGTTTTACAGCATCTAGATAATATTAATGCCTATATTATAAAGTACGCGACCGAATGGCCCTTAGATCAAATAACTATTATTGATCGAAATATTTTACGCTTAGGAATTTATGAATTAGTTTTTGATAAAAATATTCCGGCTAAAGTAGCGATCAATGAAGCCATTGAAATGGCTAAAACTTTTGGCGGTGATTCTTCGGGAAAGTTTGTTAACGGCGTTCTTGGTGCTATTATGAAAGAAATGCCGATGAAAGAAGTTGACCAGACCATAAACACTAATGACGCTGATAAAAATAAAACTTAATCACATGAAAGAATTTGAGAAGCTACAAACAACTATTAATTATAATTTCAAAAATCCTGAGTTATTGCGTCAAGCTTTAACTCATCGTTCATATATAAATGAACATCCGGATTTTAAACTTGGTCATAACGAACGCTTGGAATTCTTGGGCGACGCCGTTCTAGAAATTATTGTAACCGAACATCTTTTTAATACTTTTCCGCAAACTCCGGAAGGTGATTTAACAGATTGGCGCGCCAGTCTAGTTAATGCTAAAATGCTCGCTTCGATTGCTAAGGACTTAAACATAGAAGAAGATTTATTATTATCACGTGGCGAAGAGAAAGATAATAATTCCAAAGCTCGTCAATATATTTTAGCCAATGCTATGGAAGCCTTGATTGGCGCTATCTATCTTGACGGTGAATTATCTTCGGCTAAAGTTTTTATCCATAAATTTGTTATCTCGCATCTAGAAAATATTTTAGCTAACCGTTTATATCTTGATCCTAAATCTCGTTTTCAAGAAAAGGCTCAAGAATTAGTTGGCATTACGCCACATTATCGAGTTATTGATGAAAACGGTCCTGATCATGAAAAAATTTTTGAAGTTGGCTTATATATCAATGAAGAATTAATCGCGATAGGACGAGGTTCTTCTAAACAAGAAGCGCAAGTCGCCGCGGCCGCTCAAGGCTTAATTAATAAAAAATGGCAGTAAAAGCATGCTTGAAAAAGTCAGTCTTTAGCTGTATTATATAACTATCTATGAACCAAGAAATTATCAACAAAATCAAAGCTGATCTCCTAGAACGCAAAACTCAACTCGAAAAAGAGCTGTCTGATTTTACGTCTAATGACGATACTAATAGCGGTCATCGAGTAGCTCAAATGCCTGAATACGGTAGCGAGAGTGATGAGAATGCTCAAGAGGTTGAGCAATACACTACTAACTTAGCGGCTGATAAAGTTCTAGAGAAAACTCTAGCTGACATTAATGGTGCCTTAAAGAGTATTGAAGAGGGTAATTATGGTCTCTGCAAGTATTGCGGTAAAGAAATTGAAGAGAAAAGATTGTTAATCCGTCCCTTTTCCAGTTCTTGCGTTACTTGTAAGCTTAACCTACAAAAGAAATAAACCGGTATGGCTAAAAGCCTGTACCCAAAAAAACACTTGGCTCTCGTGATCGTCGCCGCGTGTTTTTTTATTATTGATAGAATCTTAAAAAATTTAGCTTTAACTAATTTTAAAACAACTATTTTACCAGGTTTAATTAATTTTCAGCTGGCTTTTAATAGCCGCTTAGCTTTATCACTAGGACCAATAAATAGTTTATTTATATTAATAATAATTTTAATTATTATATTAATAGTTTTAGTATTTTTTATATTATCTTTAATAAAAAAAAGTTTTATTATAAACGCAGCCTTAATGTTTATTTTATTAGGTGCTATAAGTAATATCTTAGATCGACTAACTTTCGGACAAGTTATTGATTATTTTAATATCCCTTTAACCGTTTTTAACTTAGCTGATCTGTCAATTATTACCGGAACTATCATCTTAATTAGTGCATTAAATTTTAATAAAAATTAAAAAATAGAATAACTTTTTTAAAAACCTGAGTTTTTATAACTCAGGTTTTTTTAAGTAACTAATAAAATTAGTTAAAGTATTATTAGCATATCTTGATAAGGGTCGTTTTTCATCACTTAATAGTAGGTCTAAATAATTTATGATTTCAGTTTTTAATTCTGGAGCCATCTTAACCAAGTCTTTCCATAAAGACAAACGAAGATTAAAATTATCTTCAAAAGAAACCCCTTCTTTAATAAAGCGATCAGAAAAATCAACCACTGAATCTTTTATTAATTCTAATTTATCATCATCTTCTGACTTAGCCTCCTTCAAGCAAGAAACTACTAACTTATCATAAAGTTTTTTATTTTGTGGGCTGCTTTTTATAGTTTTTAGATTCTTTTCTAGTTTAGAAAAAAATTCTTCATTATCAAAATCATCTTTACTTTTTGTTATTTTTTTATAGGACCAGATAACATAATCATCATTAGGATAGGCTGTACCGCCCTCTTCGTAAACATCTTCATTATAAGGACTAGTTACAGCGCCATAGCGCCAATCAATAATATTAATCATGTTTACTTTTTCATCTGGTGCAAAGGAAAACATAATATTCCGTTCATGTAGATCTCGATGATATAATCCATTTTTATGGAAAAGTTTAGTCACGGTGCTTAAATTATCAATAACTTCAGTCTCTAAAATAAAATTATTATCAGATAAAAATTTAATAAGTTTATTGGTATTTTCAACTCTAGCCTCACGACGGGCTAACGAGCCTCGCCCAATTTTAAGATCAAGCGCTAGACTGGCACGATTCTCAATTTTTTTAAAATCAAATAGATCGCCGTGTTTTAGGTGCTGATCAACTTCAGCTAACTCTGGCATAAAATCTAGCTGTTTCTTATCTTCCTCTGGATTGACTACTTTGTATATTTTTATAGCTTCTTTATAAATATAGGTCATCATATCTTCGCCCTCAATAAAATCCATTAAAACAACTCCCACCTCGTTATTATCAACTGATACTTCGTCGGCCTTAAGATGATTCTTTAAAGTCTCAGAAATTACTGAAACAGAATCGGAAAAATAAACCTCCGGCACACTGACACCTTCTATGGGATTTTTTAATAAAAGCTCTCTGGCATCTTTTTGTATTTTTCCTTCTTCATGGGCTAAATTAGCCTTAGAATAAACTTTAAGCATTTTACTGGCTAATTTTTCATTAACTGGTTTTTCTTTATTTTGTCGGCTAAAAAAATCCTCTTTTAAGCTATCATCCAGATCAGCCATATCAATTAAACCAATAACACCATCAGCACCTTCATTAATACGATGATAATGATCAAGTAACGAAACCATATGCTCCTCAATAATATCATGATTTATACTATCGGCGTCGCCGACGTTATTATTAATTTTTCTTAGATTTTCTTGCTCTCTCATATTTAGAAATTGTAATTCGTCGTTTATTGGTGCTTAGCTGTTCTAGACCAATAAAACCGGCGTCAATCGGCAAAAGTTTTTTAATTTTTTCTGCCCATTCAATTATGACAACACTATCCTTTGATTGCAAGTATTCTTCTAAACCAATACTTTGCCAGCTTTTAACGTTTTTCAAACGATAAGCATCAACATGAATTAACTGCTTTATTGTTTTATGCTTTTTAACAGGATAAACTTTCATCAAAACAAAAGTCGGGCTAGTGATTGTGGTTTTTATATTTAAACCCTCGGCGACGCCCTTGATAAAACAAGTCTTCCCGGTACCTAAATTTCCCACCAAACCAAAAACTTGTCCGCCAGATAAACTTTTGGCTAATTTTTTTCCTAAATCTCTTGTAGCTTTTTCTGAGCTAGTTATGTATTGCATAAATCAAGCTAGTTTCTTATGCCAATAAATTGCTTTAATTTTTCTTTGCCCATGATAAGTTAAATCATGTTTTACTGGATAGCGTTTCTTATAACTATTACTTATCGCCTGATGATGGCCCATAAAAAAGCCGATATGCTCACGCGGATCACCGTCGCCATAATCAAATTTTTTCCAAACTATAACACTGCCAATTTTTGGTTTTTTTATTTTATGCCAACCTGACTTTTTTAAATCAAGAACGGTTATGTCAACTCGGCCGTGCATAGATTTTATTAAACCAAATAAACTTAAAATGGCGGAAACATAAAAAGCGCAAGACACTTCACCTTTGCGCATAACATCAATTTTTTTATGTTGATTATTTTCAACATAAAAGTTTTGAAACATTTTTGAACCAAGACTATTTTTTATCATGGCTAAATAAGTTTCTAAAATTAATCGCTCAACTTTTGGTAATCTTTTTTTCATAAAAATTATCTACGGTTCCATTTGTGGACGCACAAGGATTCGGACCTTGGACCTCCTCGGTGTAAACGAGGCGCTCTAACCAACTGAGCCATGCGTCCTTAATGTGCGGATAGGGAGACTTGAACTCCCACAGGGTTGCCCCCACAAGCCCCTCAAGCTTGCGTGTCTACCATTTCACCATATCCGCTTAGCCTCGCCGAAGTCCGCCCTTGGCGGACGAAAGCGGGCAGATCCGCTAAGTGCCAAAATGGCGAACAAATATTAAAGTAAAAAGTGGAAAGTTAAACGAATAGACAACCCTATATAGGATACTATTATTTCGTTCTACTTTCCACTTTCAACTTTTTACTTTAAGCCGTCTTCTTTTCTTTCAAGCGCTTATTGTATTCACCACGCAAGTAATACAATTTAGCGCGGCGCACAACCGCCTCTTTCTTAATTTCGATCTTGGCAATTGTTGGTAACGATAATGGATAAATCTTTTCCACGCCAACACCATCAGAAAGCTTTCTGACAGTAATTGTTGCACCAACTTCTTGGCCGTGCTTACGAGCAATAATCAAGCCCTCAAAATATTGTAAACGCTCTTTTTCTTCACCCTTAGGATTAAGTTCTTTAATCTTTTGGTAAATACGGACAGTCATACCAGGCTTGAGACTTTTTTTAATTTCCTCAAGACTTTTATCTGAGACTGAAACCTTGGCGGCAGCCGCTTTTTTTGTAGTTCTAACCATATTAGACAATTTTAAATTTCAAATTTTAAATTTCAAAACAATGAAACATCAACAGAATTCTATAATAAATAAATATTTCTGTCAACTAGCTACTTACTAATAATTTTATCAATAATTCCGTACTTTTTAGCTTCCTCAGGAGTCATAAAATAATCACGATCAGTGTTTTGTTCTACTGAAAGAATAGTTTTGCCAGTATGCTTGGCTAAAATTTTATTTAATTTATCCTTAATTTGTAAAATATGTTCACTACGAATTTTAATATCTGAGGCTTGTCCTTCAAAGCCGCCCATAACTTGGTGAATCATTATTTCTGAATTGGGTAATGAAAAACGTTTACCAGGAGCACCAGCGGCTAATAAAGTTGCGCCCATAGAAGCGGCTAAACCAACGCAAATTGTAGAAACATCAGCTCGAACATATTGCATAGTGTCATAAATTGCTAAACCAGCGGTCACTGATCCACCAGGCGTGTTTATATAGAACTTTATATCTTTATCTTTGCTTTCAGCATCTAAAAACAAAAATTGGGCAATAATAATATTAGCCACATGGTCATCAATGGGTTCGCCCAAAAAAATAATTCTATCTTTTAATAAACGGGAGTAAATATCATAAGCTCGTTCATATTGACCGATTTTTTCAATAACTGTTGGTATAAGTGGCATATATATAATTTAAGTGTAAGTGCTGATAATATAGCAAAAATTTAGCTACACTTCAACTCATGACGACTGTTGACAAATTCTCAAAAATCTATATAATAAGAGGGCTCTTTCAAAAAATTAAAATAAAATAAATGATGACTAAAGAACAAATTGAAAAAGTAATAAACAAACTAGCTTTAATAAACAAAAAACAAAAAAGATTTATTGTTCATGGAAGCTTAGATAACTTTTGCATAAAAGAAATTATAAAAACTTTGTTAAAAATAAAACACATCACTGGTCCTATTAGTAATGTCTATATAGACATAAATAACATTGAATTGTTATATGACAAAAATATAACTGATGTTATTTATAACAGGGACATAATAAAAGAAATAAGAATTGTAAATAAAACCATTTTAGTTTTACCAGGAGAGTTGCGAGAATGTATGTATCACAAAAAACCAAAAAAATAATTTTCACAAAAAAGCCGTTCTAATTTTTAGAACGGCTTTTAAAATTTTCTATCTCTACTAACAATCACTGGCAACATCCCGGGAATTATTTCTATTTCTTTAGCGCCATTAATAATAATTCCGCCATCAAGTTCAACGTGTGTCACACCTTTTTTTATAGACATTTTTCGACAAATAAAAGCTGATTGAGAAATGTCTTTTTTAAACATTCCAGATTCAGTTTTTAAAATATAAACATTAAGTCGTCCATCATCAGCCTTAGGCCAAGCACCGCGATAACCATACTCATCACCAATAACATTAACTGCTTCAATTGTAACCTGACCGTCTACCGAAACCATTAATTCAGAATCTAAACTTAGGCTAGGATTATTAGCATTAATTAAAGCCCGACAAACAAAAGAGTGTTTATCATCAACCCGACCAATATCTAAATTAACAATTCGGCGCGCCGCTAAAATACGACAAGCATTTTCTAAAGTAATACCAAAAGCATCAGCAATCATACTTTTGCCAACAGGGATAACACCTAAAGGAATATTACTACCAACCACTAAACCAGCTAATTGGCTAATTAAAACATCACCCCCAACCGCCACTAATGTTTTAGGATGATGCGCCAACTCTTCACGCGCCATATCATTAAGGCGCGTCATTGGTCCAAGACGATAAATTTTTCCGCCGATACCCAAATCAGTTAGGCGAGTCTCTAATTGTTCTAGTAATTTTTGATAACGTCGTCCTGATAATTCTTGGTCATAGACATAAACGTTATTCATTGTTATTTTCTATTGAGTCTTCTTTTTGTTTAGAGGTTTTACTTGGCTTGGCTTCTGAACCAAGGATGCAACACTTTCCTTTAACAACAGCGCCGCGCGCAATTGAAACAAAAGCTGCCTCAATATCGCCAAACAACTTAGCCGAAGAAGTTACTTCAAGATAGCCCTCAATTTTTATATTACCGCGAACCTCGCCACCAACCTTAGCTTCCTTGGCTCCAACATCAGCCACCACAGTAGCGCCCTCTACTACTTCTAAAATTCCAGCGGTTTTAATAACGCCCTTGACCTCACCCTCAATGACAATACCTCCTTGGCAAATAAAATTACCTTCAATTTTTACTGAAGGACCAATAACGGTTTCAATACCGTCTTTTCCAATAGCCGCATTTTTATTAAACATAGGCGTAGTTATTAAATAGATTAAGTTATTTATATTGTAGCAAACTTACACCTAAATGTTGACTACGTAAAGATGTGCAAAAGTTGCTTCTTGTAGTTTAATATTATATTCTAACAAATAGAAAAGACTTTGCTCCTGTAGTTCAATGGATAGAACAGATCCGTCCTAAGGATATAATGGGGGTTCGATTCCCTCCAGGAGCACAAACCTGCGCCAACCTGCCTGCCGGCAAGCAGGAGCTTCGGCTTGCAGACAAAATCCTTGCCATTAAATATTTTTTAGTATATATTAATGAGCGAAGCGAACACTATAATTAAAAATTAAAAATTTTAAATTAAAAATTTCGCTGCAAGCGATATGGGCCATTAGCTCAGTTGGCTAGAGCGCTTCCATGGCATGGAAGAGGCCAAGGGTTCAAGTCCCTTATGGTCCACAAAAGTCTATTAAATCATAGACTTAAAACAAAAAAATTAGCGTTGTTAATAAAGTCTATGTTTACGTGGACAAATCTATATGTATTTGCTAATATTAGCAAATATAACGTTTGTGGATAAGCTGTGGTTTAAACATGTTTTATGAAACCAATTCCTCAAAAAACATCATTATTTTCTTTTGACACTATTCTTGAAAAAGCCGACCTTAAAAAGGGTCAAATAGTGGCTGATTTAGGCTGTGGTAAGTCGCTGTTTTTACTTTACGCCTTATCAACTTTAGTTGGTCAGGATGGTAAGGTTTATGGAGTTGATATCTTACCAGAAATTATAGATACGGTTAATAGAGAAATCCATTATCATGATTTATCTAGTATAACACCAATTTTAGGAAATCTTGATTCTCTTCGCGGAGTGTTAATACCAGACAATCACCTTGATCGTGGTTTTCTTATAAACACCATTCATCAGTCTTCTGATACTATAACAATGTTATCAGAGGCCTCTAGAATGCTTAAGAAAGATGGTATATTAGTAATCGTGGATTGGGAAACCCACGACTCCCCTATTGGCCCTAATAAAAACCAAAGAATTCATCATGAAACCATCAAAGAAACGGCTTCTATAGCTAAGCTAGAATTAATTAATGAGTTTAAACCAGGATCCTACCATTACGGACTTATTTTTAAAAAAAATTAATATGAGTTATCTTTTTGAATTAGTTTATTGGTTCAATTCCAAACCAGAACCTATTAGTAGGCAGAGCCAAAAACTATTAGCATCAATTATTACTATTTTATTAATTTTAGCCATTATTATACTAATTAGGGTTTATGGTGAAAAAATGCAGGCTTATAAACCAACTCTTAAAAAATTACTACCATTTTGTTTTGGCAATGCTTTAATTGGCTTATATTTGATATTTGTTAATTATGAAGTTATTCCTATTTTAAGGGCTCGTTTTTGGTTTCTTATTTGGCTAGTAATAATTATTATCTGGATTATAGCGATTATTAAAGACTATATTAAAAGAAAAAGACGCAAAGAAGAGGCTATAAAAGAACAAGAAATAAAAAAATATCTCCCATAAATAATAAAATCATAAAAAACAACAAAACCCCTTTTATTAGGGGTTTTGTTTTATATAGAACATTTATCATTATATTAACTAAATATTAACTAACAATAGTTCTATATGGAACAGAATAACATAAAAATAGGTAATATTGGCGAAAAAATAGCTTGTTTATTTTTAATAAAAAATGGCTATAAAATAATTTCTAAAAACACCAGAATCAGCCATAAAGAAATAGATATCATTGTTGAAAAAAACAATCAGCTCAGATTTATAGAAGTAAAAACAACTTATAGTAAAAACAATAGATCAACAAACAAACCAGAGGATTACTTGTCTTTTAAAAAAATAAAACTATTAAAAGCCGCTATTTATGAATATTGCTTAATATTAGCCAAAAATGAAGAGAATGTGCATCTTGACCTAATTGCTATAAACATCATAAAAACTAAAAAAATAGCTAATATTAAACATTTCTTAGACATAACCTAATAAAACTATTAAAAAATTAATTCAATAAAAGTCCACGCTACCCTTGACTAAAATTTCAAAACATGATAAAGTGTTGTCAACAAAACTCCCAACTATGATATAGTGGGATTTTTTATTTAGAAAAACTTATATGAATATATTGTCCCGCAAAGACAAAAAACAACTTTTAATAATAATTTTAGTCTCATTGATATATAATTTTATTATTTTTCCGGCTCAAGCCGCTACTAATGACGTTAGTTTTATAACTAATGACACTGTAAGCATAGGTATTAATAAAGTTATTATTAAAAAACCAAATAGTCAGACCAATCGCTTAGAACAATTAAATAGCGATGAGTTTATTGATACAAAATTGACCGTTGTGTCTGATTTTAAACTATTAGACGATAATAATAAAAAGCCTTCTGATAAAAACCCTAAGACAGTTGTGTTAAATAATAATAAAACCACTGATCAACCAATAATTAAAGGTGCAAAAAGAACTGTTACTTTAACTGCTTATAACTCTCTACCTAATCAAACTGACAGTGACCCCTGCACTACAGCCAATGGTTTTAATCTTTGTGATAGTAAGACCAATAACACCATTGCCGCTAACTTCTTACCCTTTGGCTCTAAAGTTATGATTCCAGATCTTTTTGGCGACAAGGTCTTTGTTGTTAGAGATAGAATGAACCGTCGTTTTTCTAATCGCGTCGACGTCTGGATGAATGGACATCAAGAAGCCTTAAACTTCGGCGTTCAACACGCTAGTATTGTTATTCTAGAAAATTAATTTTTATAAACAAAAAAAAGTAGGGGTAGGTTTCAAATCTGCCTCTACGTTTTTAAATCATGGTCTTGTTTTGTTTTAATGAAATTGTTATATTAACAAAGACGTGGTCGCGTCGCCAAGTGGTTTAAGGCAGCAGTTTGCAAAACTGCCATCGTGGGTTCGAATCCCACCGTGACCTCAAACTCGTCTTTGGGTTCGTCAGGTCATTCGACCTGACGCCCAGTCGCATGACTGGGCGAATCCCACCGTGACCTCTATCACTGAAAGCTCTGAGGGGACTGAAGGGGACTGAAGGGGGCTACAATTGAGAGACACTGAAGGACAAGTAATCTTCAGTGTTTTTTCAGTCCTATCAGAGCTTTCAGTGGTTCTGACTGTCAGTGATAGGTTGTGGATAAACAGTGCGTTCTGTGTATAAATAATCAACTTAAGTCTAAACAACCGTAGACCCAAGCTGTTGAAAACTAATTAATCTAAAAACATAAAAATAAAAAATAGGCTTATATTAAACAAAATACTATTTATTATACATGATTGACCCAATGTCAAATATATGATATACTTATAATATAAAGCTCTTTTTACCAAAGGTTTTTCATAATACGTTTATAGCGAATTATTAAAAGACCTTTCTTTTCTACTGGGATAAAATGCGGGCGGAGTTGATACGCCCGAAAAAACAAAAATAAAAAAATGGTGAGTTTTAGCAATAATGCAAAACAAACCGTACCCCGGGTAGAAGGGTTTGGCTTACCAAATCAACATTAGGCCTAGTCCCTGCGAAATAATTACCGTAAAAGCAGCAATTTACGTAGGGATGGGGCTCAACTACGGACTCAATCATTAATTTTATATTAAAAGGGGCCCTGTTGGGCCCCTTTTTTTATACTCAAGATGAAAATTATTTTATAACCTCTCCTTCAATTAGTGTACTTGGATCTGATTTATTATGTTTTCTAAACATATACCATTGTTGAGCAATAGTTAAAAGAGTAGAAACAAACCAATAGAAAGCTAAACCACTAGGTAAACTTAAACAAATAAAAATAGTAAAAATTGGCATAAAATAAAGCATTTGTTTATTCATAGCCGCCATCATGTTTTCATCCTTGGCTCCTGGATCCTTGGTTTTAATTTGTTTCATTGGCATCATTTTAGCTTGGACAAACTGAGAAACACCGGCTAAAATAGCTAAAACTATATTTGGTTTAGAAAAATCAACAAAACTAAAAGCTACTGGATTTAAGGCTCCTGGGTGTGGAACAAAAGCATAAAGTAATGTCGTGGCTTTTCCAGATAACTCATCACGAAAGACTCTAAAAATAGCCCAAAAGAAAGGCAGTTGAATTAATAACGGCAAACAGGAGGATAGAGGATTTACTTTTTCCTGACGATAAAGCTCCATCATCGCTTTGCTTTGACCTTCTTTATCGTTAACGTATCGCTTTTTTATAGCGTCTAGCTTTGGTTGAAGATTTTGTAAAGACTTTTGACCCTCTAAAGATTTTTTAGAAAGGGGGTATAGAATAAGTTTAACAATAAGCGTTAAACCAATAATTGCTAAACCAATGTCGTGTCCAGGAATAACATTATATATCCAAATCAAAAGATTTAAGATTGGTTGATAGAAAATAATAACAAAAATATTACCCATAGTATTTATTTAAGAGGGTCATAACCACCAGAGTTCCAGGGATGACACCTTAATAAGCGTTTTATTGACTTTAAACCACCAAAAACAACTCCATACCGCGAAACAGCTTCATAAGAATATTCTGAGCAAGAAGGATGAAAACGACAATAACCATAAGGAAAAAGAGGTTTTAGAAAACCATGATCCATTGAAAGTGTTTTCTGATAAAAACGAATAACACTAAGCGTAATTAAGCGTGGAATTTTTATTAATTTCATAATTTAAGAAAGCTTTTTAAGAAGATAGTTTATTTCACTCTGTGTTCCCGAGAAATCAGCCTGACTAGCTCCTACTAGAGCAATAAATACTATATCCAGACCTTTTGGTATAGTATAACTATTTTTAGCGATAACCGACCAGACGCGGCGTCGAAGACGATTTCTAATAACCGCTCTTTTACTAACCTTGGTACTTACTACTACAGCAAAACGACTAAAATTAAAAGTGTTTTTCAAAATTCTTAACTTAAATAAACTACTATTAATAGATCTTCCTTTACTAAAAATGCGCTCAAAATCGCGGGTTAACCTAAGTCGTCGCGATTTATTAAGCATATTTAAACAGTTAGTTTTTTTCGCCCCTTGGCTTTTCGGCGTTTTAAAACAGTGCGACCATTCTTAGTTTGCATGCGCTTACGAAAACCATGCTTTTTTTTAGAACGGCGAGCGTTTGGTTGATAGGTTCGTTTAGGCATAAATTTTTACAAATAAATATATGTCTAACCTAACATTATTTTAACTATCAGTCAATTATTTTTATTATCCACTCTTTATTAACAATTTATAAACAAAAGTGACCCTTTTACTTAAAGAGAGGTTCTTGCTATAATTGGCCCATTGACTTTATATTTTAAAACCCTCTTATGGATCATGAACAACTATGGCAAGCTGTGCTTGGTGAAATTGAGCTCACCTTATCTAAAGCTAGTTTTACCACTTGGTTTAAAAGCACTTTTATATCTTCTTATGAAAATGGCCACGTCATTATTTGTGTTCCTAATACTTTTACACAAGCTTGGTTACAAAAAAAATATTATCAAGAAATTTTAAATGCTTTTCGTAATATAACTAAAGAGTCTATAAAAGAAATTTCCTATAAAATTGAGCTTCATAAACCACTTACTAAAACAGCTGGTCAAAATAATCTTGCTTATGCTCATGAAACAAAAACTATAACCCCAAAACAAATTGGTGTTAATCGTTTTGGTCTTAATGCTTATTATACTTTTAGTAATTTTATTGTTGGCAAAGGAAATGAACTAGCTTTTGCGGCTTGCCAAGCTGTGGCTACTAATCCAGGACGAGCTTATAACCCATTATTTATTTATGGGGGTGTTGGTTTAGGAAAAACCCACTTACTGCAAGCCATTGGCAACGAGCTTTGTAAAAAAACCGACAAAGTTCTTTATGTTACTTCAGAAAAATTTTCTAATGATTATATTAATGAGGTGAGATCTGGCCACGCTAAACAATTAAAAGAAAAATATCGCAACGTTGAACTACTTTTAGTTGATGACGTGCAGTTTATGGCCGGAAAAGACGGTACGCAAGAAGAATTTTTTCATACTTTTAATGAACTACACCAAACTAATCGACAAATTGTTTTAACCTCAGACCGACCACCAAAGGCTATTCCTGCCCTTGAAAAACGCCTTTTGTCACGTTTTGAATGGGGAATGATTGCTGATATTACTGCCCCAGACTTTGAAACAAAACTAGCTATTTTAAGAAATAAATGTCATGAAAAAAATTATCCCTTAGCTGATGATATTATTAATTATTTAGCTATTAATATTAATAGTAATATTAGGGAGTTAGAAGGGGCCTTAACTAGATTAATAACTTATTTTGAGTTTAATAACTTAAAACCAACCCTAGAGGCTACTAAAACTATTTTAGCCACCACCCTAGCAGAATTTAGAGAAACTAATTTAACTAGTAAACATGTTATTGAAGCAGTGGCTAAGTTTTTTGATATTGAAATGAAAGACTTGGTTGGTAAAAGCCGCAAGAAAGAATTAGTAAACCCACGACAAATTGCTATGTACTTATTGCGAGAAGAAGTAAATTCATCTTTTCCTTCAATTGGTCATGAATTAGGTGGTCGTGATCACACCACGGCCATTCACGCTTGTAATAAAGTGGGTGAAGACTTAAAACACAACCCAAAATTAAAACAACAACTCCTGTCTATTCGTCAACTTTTTAATTCTTAAAATTTAAATTAAACTTGTTGATAAATGGTGGTTTTCATGGTGATAAAGTTGTGTATTAAGTCTTAATAAAAAAATAAAAAATAAAAAATAAAAAAGTTTTCCCCGTTTTAAAATTCTTATTCCACGGTTATTAACAAATATATACACAGCAAACTATTTAAAACATTAATAAAAATTACTTATCCACCTAATTCACCTCCTTGTTACTATTATTATTCTATAAATATATATGAAAATTATAAGCTTACAAAAAAATTTAAAAAACAACCTTTACGCTGTAAATCATATTGCTCAGAAAAATATTAGTCTGCCAATTTTAAATAATGTTTTAATCTCAGCTCGTGATGGTGTTATTAAACTAATAACCACTAATTTAGAAATAGGTATCACTAGTATTTTAAGAGGAAAGATTGAAGAAGACGGTGCCTACACTGTTGACGCTAAAATTCTTTCAGAATATGTTAATTTATTAGACAATGATAAGGCTGTTCTAGAAAACAGTGACAGTGAATTAAAAATTTCTTGTGGTTCTTATAAAACAAAAATAAAGGGTCTAGCGGCTGATGAATTTCCGCTTATTCCGGTAATTGATCGTCAGGGATTTATTAAAATAGCTACTAAAGAACTTAAAGAGGCTTTAAATAGTGTGGTTTTTTCAGTGGCCAGCGATGAAACTAGAGCAGAATTATCTGGTGTTTTATTTTCTTTAGACAACAAAACTATGGCCATTGTCGGAACCGATAGTTATCGTTTGGCTGAGAAAAAAGTTACTGTAGAGAATAATTTATCAGAAAATCGTCAATTAATTATTCCAGCTAAAACTATTCAAGAGGTAATAAGAATTATTTCTAGTGAGTCCGAGGAAGATGAAAATACTAATGAGGTTTTATTTTATGCTTCTGATAATCAATGTCTCTTTGTTATTGGTAATACGGAAATAGTTTCCCGCTTAATTGACGGTCGTTACCCAGATTATCAACAAATTATTCCTCAAAAATATCAGTGTCGCGCTACAGTAGCTCGTGAAGAAATTATTAGAGCCATTAAAGCAGCGGCGATTTTTTCTAGAACTGGTGTTAATGATATTATTTTAAATTTTTCTAAAAATGGTTTAGATGTTTCCGCGGCCTCTGGTCAAACTGGCGAACAAAATGCTTTAATTAAGGCAACTATCAGCGGCTCAGACACAAATACAACTCTTAATTTCCGTTATATTTTAGATGGCTTAAATGCTTTTAATAGCGCTATGGTGTCTTTTGATTTAATAGATGATCAAACACCTTGTGTTTTAAGAGATGAGGATAATAAAGACTATTTATACATCATGATGCCGATTAAAAAGTAAAAATGTAAGGGCAGGTTTGAAACCTGCCCTTACATTTTTTTAATGATTTCCAGCGTTCCCCGAGATGGTTATAGTGGCCGGCGAACTAGTAAAGGTTTGGTCTTGCCAGTTAATTGCTTCGGCATAAATCGTGTAAGCACCATCGGCTGGTGGAGCTAGCCAAGTTGAATTAATTACTGATTGTCCATTAGTGTTCACAGAGTTAATTATAGAGCTTTTTCCATCAGAGCCAACTAAACGAAACTGCAGGCGACCAATAATTTTTGGATTAGAAATAGTAGCTTGCAGGGCTAAAGGAAATAAAGATATGTTAATAGCTTGGTTATTAGTTGGGCTATTTAAAGAAATATTAGTTGTGCCAGAAACTTTAGTTTTACTAGCTTTAAAATTAAAGTTTATTTTTTTATCAGTACAGTTGTCAATATCATCACAAACACTAACAGTCAGTTCATAATAACCATTGGTCAAGAAATCAATTGGCGCATCTAAACCAAAAGGATAGGTCGCGTTGGTTTGTAATAAATTACCGTTAATGTAATACTCAGCGCGAACAACGCCGCGCGGCGCTGAAGCTTCTAGGGAGACATTTAGTTGTGAGTTATTAATAGTTTGTCCTTCAGATAAATTAGTTATATTAAAGACTGGTTTATTTTCTGGAATATGTAAATTATCATAAGTAGTTGGCGCTTGACTTGAAATGATATTATTTTTTTTCGCCCAAGCTGCTACGCCAGCTTCCCAAAGATTAAATTGTGGGTCACTAGATGGATTTTTTGGTGCCGCGCCCAAGGGATCGTCTTTATCTATGTAATATAAAATATCATGTGGTTCTTGGTAAGATCTTTCTTCTATAAAACTTGCTGGCGTGTTCTCTGTGGCTAAAAGACCTGAGGCCTTATCTATTTTAACTAAAGTATTGTTAATATTTTTTCCATCAAGTACGGCTTTGCCAGTTATCGGAATGGTCGGCGCATTAAAATTTTCAATATTATCATTACCTAAAACGCGACGCATATATTCATTCCAGATCGGCGCCGCCACAACACTTCCATCAGCTCCTGCCTTTATCTCAGCATTGTCATTATTACCAACCCAAACACCAGTAACAATTGATGGTGTATAGCCCATAGCCCAGGCATCGCGGTTGTTATTAGTGGTTCCGGTTTTAGCGGCTACTGGACGAGAACCTAGGGTTAGAAAATTATTAGCGCCAAAAATAAAAGCACGAGCGCTATTATCTGATAAACAATAATTTATTTCTCTAGCCACATTAACATCCCAAACTCTACGCTCTGAATCTTTGTATTCTTCTAAAACATTTCCATCCTTATCTTCAACTTTTAAAATAAAACTAGGGTCACTTAAGATTCCTTCCCGAGCAAAGGCACTATAAGCATTAGTGTGTTCTAAGAGAGTTACCTCGCCACCACCTAAAACTAAAGATAACCCTAATTGGTCTTTATTGCCTAAGGTTGTGTAACCAAGTTTTTTAGCATTATCTAGGGTCTTATCAAGACCAGCTAAATAAAGAGTTTTAACTGCTGGAATATTTAAAGATCCAGCTAGGGCATTTTTCATACTAACGGGCCCATACTCCTTGCTATTGTAGTTGTGGGGCGTATAGGGAGTGCCTGACGTTGAGAAGTTGGTTACAGTGTCATAGAGAGTAGTATTAGGTGTGTAGCCTTCAGTGAAGGCCGTAGCATAAACAATAGGCTTAAATGATGAACCAGGTTGCCTAGGTTTTAAGGCGACATTAACTTGACCGTCAATTGAATTATCAAAATAATCCTTAGAACCAACCATGGCTAAAACTTGACCAGTTTTAGGATCAATAGAAACTAAGGCGGCGTTTTTAGCATTAAATCTTTTAGCATTAGTTTCGGCGTGGGCTTTAACAACCTCTTCAGCGATTTGTTGTTTATATAAATCAAGTGTGGTAATAATTTTTAAACCACCTTGTTCCACGGTTTTTTCACCATATTTTTCTACTAACATTTCTTTAATATGTAAAACAAAATGTGGTGCCATAATATTATCATCAGGATTTCTAAAAACCACCTTAGTTTCCTTAGCTTTAGTAGCCTCATCTTTTGTAATCATTTTCTGTTCAACCATTAAATCAAGAACATATTGTTGGCGAGATATTAATAAGTCTTTATTAGGACCATAAGGTGAGTAGCGCGTAGGACTTTGGACCATGGCCGCTAAGATAGCGTCTTCAGGTAAGGTCAGGTCTTGAACGTTTTTACCAAAATATTTCATACTGGCCGCTTCTACACCATAAGCATTAGAGCCATAAGGTATTTCATTAAAATACAATTGCAGAATTTGCTCTTTAGTAAAGGTTTGTTCTAAGCGATAGGCTAAAATTATTTCTTTTAATTTTCTTAAATAAGATTTTTCTGAAGTAAGCACAGCGTTTTTAATAAATTGTTGAGTTATAGTTGAAGCACCAGCTTGACGGTTAGAAACAATATTAGTAATCAATGTTCTAAAAATAGCCCATAAACTAAAACCTTTATGGGTATAAAAATTTTTATCCTCAATGGCGATAGTTGCATCTCTTAGGTGTTGTGGTATTTTATCCAGCGTTACTAAGGTTCTTTTTTCATTACCACTAATTTCATAAAGAACGGTTTCGCCTGTGCGATCGTAAATTTTTGTACTCTGCGCTACTTCCCGGCTCATTAATTTATTAGGATCTGGTAAACCACTAGATAACCATAAAACTCCACCGATAATTAAAACAAGGGCCGCTAGAATGGCGTAACGAATAAATTTTTTAACCTTAGGATTAGCAAAAAGCCTCCGCCAATCAAATTTTGTGTCGCGACTTTGTCGCCAGTTATTTTGTGATCTAGTCGGGTGTTTGGTTTTTTTCCAATATTGAGGTTGTCGACGAATAAAACGAGGGTTAGGCATGTTTTTAATATAATAAATAAGACTATCCTTATTATATCACATGTCTAAACACTTGTTTTTAGTTGTTTTTTTAATAGGCGGAAACTTTTTAAAAGCTTAAAAGCAGTAGAAAAAAACCTAACTTTACTAATTCTTTGACCCAATCTATTTTCTTGCCAATTAACGTAAATTCCCAGAACTTTAAAATTAAGTTTCTCTGCCCAAATTATTAACTCAGCATCAAAAAACCAACCGGGATCATTTGTTTTATCAGCTAGTTTTTCAAAAACACTTTTTTTAATAGCTTTAAAGCCACACTGTAAGTCTTTTTGTTTATAATTAAACAAGCTTTTAGCTATTAGGTTGTACAAATAAGAAGATAGATTGCGAAAAAAAGATCTTTTGAGTAAGGATTTTTTATCATAACGATTACCAATAACTAAATCAGCCTTATTATTAATAAGAGGACTTAGTAGGCGCGGCAGGGCCTCTAGATTAACAGCTAAATCACTATCCATATAAGCCACTATTTCTGCCTTGCTGTCTAACCAATATTTTTTCAAAGCTTGTCCGCGGCCACCTTGTTTAAAAACGACCACTGATAAACACGGATATTTTTTTTCTAACTCCCTAGCAATAGCTGGCGAATTATCATTTGAGCCATTAATAACTAAAACAATTTGCCAATCAAGGTTAGTTAAATTAGTTTTACAAAAATTATAAAGCTGTTCTGTGCTGGCTTCTAAAATTAAAGCTTCATTATAAGCTGGTACACAAATATCAACATGCATATTATTTTTGAGTATAAATATAAACATTACCAACGCTATCAACTTTTTTATAGTTAGCGTTAATAAAATTATCAAGAATATTATTTTTATTGTAATCAAATTTTTCTACCACTGCATAATTAAGAATAACACAATCTGGTTTATGTAGACTAAAATAATTAACTACTTCCTCAAATTGTTCTTTGGTTTGTTGTCCAGGGATCATGAAGCTATAGGGGATAGTGTTAAGCGTACGTTTTTCAAAATAAACACCCGGCATAAACGGTCCGGCATAAATAGTTTGGGGGTTGGGGCAGTACTGATTAAGCTTTTGTCTAACCATGTTTACGGTAGCGGTTTCAAATAAGGGCCTAGGAATAAAAAACAACATACCCAAGGCCATAAGCAAGGCTATTAAACGCTTGTCTTGTTTTTTTGTTAAGTAAAACTCAAAACTCAAAGCAATAATGATTGTAAATAAAGCCAGGGCTTGAAAAATATGAGTAGCATCAGCGCGCGATAAACTAGTTATTAAAAGACCTAAGCTTAAAAACTGTAGAAAAACTATATTAAAACACTGTTTTTTGTCTATTCTTAAAACAACACAAGCGCTAATAACTAAACCAATAATCAAACAGGCTAACCAAAGAAACAACGGCAATCTATTGGTGGCGGGATAGTTTTGTAAAGGAAATAACCAGAGGTCTTTATATAAAATTATTGGTGACCAAAAAATAAACAAACTAATAATTGGTAAAATTGCGCCTAGGGTAAAAGCATTAAACTCTTTAAAATTAATTTGTTTTTTATATTTAAGCCAAACAAGAAAGATTAAAGCAACTAAAATAACGATTAGTCCGCGGTGTTGTAAAAATAAAACACTTAAACCGGCTAATAAGCCGCTTAATAAAAAATAATATTTAGAATTTTTGGTTTTAGCCAGCGCTTTAATAAAAAAATAAACAAACCAAATAATTGCCGCAAGGTTATAAGCATTATGATTAATTAATGTCCAGAAACTAGAGGATAAAATAAATAAAGCGCTGGGTAAAAATAACCATTTTTTTAAACCAATTTTTTTACTAATAAGATATAAACCAATTGCTCCGGAAAAAGAAATTAAATAACTTAAAAAAACGGCTGATAAAAAACTTGGCTCAGTTATTTTCCACCACCAGGCCAATAAATAAGGTGTTAAGGGAGGATAGAATTCAAAAGTATTAAGATATAAATTTTTTCCGTTAATAATATTCCAGGCGGCGTTTAAAACTATTCCCTCGTCGCTATTGAGTTGATGTTGAGAATGAAGTAAAAGCAAAAACAAACCAGCCACAAACCAAGGTAAAACTTTTTTTGTTTCAGAAATAAAGTTTTTATTTGTTTTGAATATTTTTTCGTACATAAACAACGCTGACGTTGTCGTTATAAACTTTTTGCCAATCTGCGGAAGTGGCTAAATATTCCAACAGAGGATTTTTTTCAGTAGCTGGTTTAACATCAAAAATAAGTTGCTCTATTTTATCAGGTTGAAAAGGTTTTTCTTGAGCCTTAAATAAAATCAAATTAATATTATATTTATTTAGTTCATCAGCTATTTTATCTTTAGCAAAAAACTCATTATATTCTTCTAAAATACTATGGTTATTAAAGGTATATTGTGGTAAGCGACCATCAACAAATAGTTTTTTCTCTGGCCAAACACCAATTAAAAAGCCGCCCCAACCATAATCATTAAACATTTTTAAATCGCCATACTGCGGATTATCTTTAAGAAATTGAACAGCGCCGCAGGGATAAAAAGAACAAAAAGCTTTAAAAGGATTGCTAATAGGTTTTATTTTTAAAGCAGAAAAAATAGTTATTAAGAGTAAGCAACTAATTAAAACAACGTTTAATTTTTTAGCATGAGGGAAAATACTATCTTCGGTAATTTTTTTTATAGCGCCTGGTATTAAAAAAATAAGCGAGCCTATTACCCATAAGGGGAAATGCCGAACCGATCTAGAGGCTAAAATTAATAAAATTACCGCTAAGCAAAGTTTCCATAATGGTAGTTTTTTTCTAGAATAAGTTTCCGTGCCAATTATTAAAACAATAATTATAATAGTGTAAAAAATTTGATCATAACGTAAGGGAATACTGTAGGGCGTTCGCCACTCTTCAATGTGTGACATGTAATAATTGTTTTTACCATAGTCGCTTAAAAAAGAATAAAGTTTTAGACCATAAGGTGTTAAGAGAGTGCTTAAGACAGCCACTAAAACTATAAAAAATAAAACAATTATTTTTTTTGTTGCTAAAACTTTTTCTTGATAATAATTAGCAAGTTTAGAAAAATTTTTAATTAAGATTTCATAAGCCAACCAACCAATAATAATTGCGACGCCAAAAAGAAAACCGCCATGCAAACAGGTCCATAAGAACAACAGAGGAATTAACCACAGAGCTAATTTAATATTTTGTTGCCGTCGACAAGCATCAATAATTATAAATAAAATAATCGTCAGGAAAAAAGTAATTTCTTGAAGCCTAACACCAAAGTGCGGCAAACAGCCCAATAAAGCTAAAACCTCTAAAGCCGCTAAATAAAAACGTTCTTTTTGTTCCTTAAGATAATTAGTAAATAAATATTTATTTAAAATAATAAAACCAAGCAGGGGTAAAAGTATAAAAAAAGTTGCTACCAGAAGATAACCGCCAACTTGCCATAAACTATAAGTTAATAAATTAGCTAGCCACTCATGATCAACCCATTGTTGGTTCAAAAGCGTCCACATATAAATTTGATCATGTGGTACGGTTTTGCTTAAGGCAATACTTTCCCCAACCCGTAAATGCCAACCAAAATCAGGATCAAGATAACCAAAACAATTAGCGGTTATCATGGTCGCTAAAAAAATATAAAATAAGGTCCAGCCTAAATACTGTTTTATTCTTGGGTTTAGCATAGTTAGTCTTTAAAAGTGTTGTCTTTCTTTATCTAAATATGTTATCATAATAATAACATCTTTATAATGCATAAGGATATTTACCCCGTAAAATAAATAAGCGGGGTTACCCGTAAAATATAGACGGGATTTATTCGTAATAGAGAGGGGGTGACATATGAAGAAAAATTTGTTGACATTTGTTTTGGCACTAAACTTGTTAGTGGTGCCTATTTTAGCCCTTTCAGTGTCACCGTTACCAGTTAAAGCTCAAACTAATCTTAATGTTTGGGGTGAAAATTATAACGCCAATGACTTCCAAACCAATACTGGTTTAGGTCAAAGAGATCCACGAGCTATTGTCGCTCAGGTTATTCGTATTATTTTAGGTTTCTTGGGTGTGATCGCTGTTATTATTATTCTCTTGGGTGGATTTAAGTGGATGACTGCTATGGGTAATGAAGAGAAAGCTGGCGAAGCTCGTAAGCTTATTATTTCCGGGGTTATTGGTTTAGTCATTATTTTGGCCGCCTTTGGTATTGCTCAGTTTGTTATTAATAGTTTAATGACAGCTACTAATAGTGGCAATGGTGGTTAATCCTAGGGCTCGATTTATTCGAGCCCGTCTCTTTGCAGCAAAACATTTTTTGCTTTAGAGAAACGATTTATGAAAAAACTATTTTCACGTTTTATAGTTTTTATAACTCTAGCTTTAATGGCTGGACCGGTTTTAGCTGATGATCATGGTTTGGGTACGGCCGCAGGAGATCTTAAAAACGTAAGCCCAGATGTCCCTAGTCTTATTGGAAAATTATTGGGTTCAGTTTTAGGTTTTACTGGAACAATCTTTTTTATTTTAGTTATTTACTCTGGTTTAATGTGGATGACATCAGGTGGCAAGGAAGAACAAATCACTAAAGCCAGAAAAATTTTATTTGCCGCTCTAGCGGGTTTGATAATTGTTTTGTCAGCTTACGCTATTACTAGATTTATTGGCAGCGCTTTAACTGGTAGCTCTACTACACCTTAATATGTTTCGTTTATTTTTTGTTTTTTTATTAATAACTATTTTGATCATTCCCGTTGTTAAGGTTAGCGCTTTTGATTTTGAAACTAATGGTGGCTTAAGTACTACAGGCAGTGCTGCTGGAATAAAAGATAGTAGTGTTTCCATAGAAGGTTCCGTGGCTAAGATAGTGCAGGAAGTTCTTTCTTTGGTCGGTGTATTGTTTATGATTTTAATGATTTTTGCTGGTTTAACCTGGATGACCGCGGGTGGTGATGAAAAAAAAGTTGAAAAAGCCAGAGATATTTTAACAGCGGCTTTAATTGGTTTAATTATTGTTTTGGCCGCCTACGCCATTACTCAGTTTATTGGCAAAACATTTATAAGCACTACTCCCTAATATATGAAAAAAATAATTTATTTTATCTTAATTAGTTTTTTTTCTTTCATCTTACTTAGTAAGGTTGTTTTAGCTGAATCCTGTGGTGAAGGTGGTGCGTGTGAACCGCCAATAGGAGGCTGTACTACTCCTGGAGTACAGATAACAGGAACTTGTGAGCCCGTTGAAGGGGTAAATTATATCTGCTGCGGTCAAGCCACAAATCCAGGTAGTGGAACTACTACTGGTAATAATAAGGGTTTTGGTTTTGATAGGGTGGCCAATGTGGCTGGCTCGGTTTATGACACGACTAATGGACCAACGCTTGATCAAAGAATTAGTTCAATTATTTCCGTAGTGCTTTCTTTGGTTGGTGTGCTGTTTATGATTTTAATGATTTATGGAGGTTATATTTGGATGACCGCGGGTGGTGATGAAAAAAAAGTTGAAAAAGCTCAAGACACGATTCGGGCTGGTATTATCGGCTTAATTATTGTTATTGCCGCTTATGCTATTAGCGTCTTTGTTGTTAGTAAGATTTGGGGATCTACTACCACTACGATCACAACTAACTCCGCTAATCTAAAACCTTAAAGTATCTAATTTATAAATATGTTTTTAAAACACTTTTCTATAATTAGTTTAATAAGCCTTCTTTTTCCTTTAGTTGTTTTGGCTCAAACTGGTCCAGTCACGCCGACTGTTTTGCCGGTGCTTGATCGTTTACAGAATATTGGTACTGGCGCGGGCTATGCTAGCGCCTCTGATACTTCAGTTTTAGAAATTGTTGGAACTGTTATTAGTGCGATTTTAGGCTTACTAGGTGTAATTTTTGTTATTTTAATAATTTTAGCTGGTGTTAAGTGGATGACGGCACGCGGGGACGAAACTAAAATTGAAAAAGCCCAAGATTCAATTCGTACGGCGATTATTGGTTTAATTATTGTGGTTGGCGCTTATGCTATTTGGGCCTTTGTTAGCAGCTATTTAATTGGTAGCGGTACTACAACCACTATTGGTACTAGTGGTTAATAATATAAAAATATGAAAACTGACATTTTTTTAAAAAAAATTATTAACCTAATGTTTATAAGTGTTTTATTATTATCAGCCATTCAGGTTCGCGGAGCAATTTTAGATACTAACACCACGAGTTCTATAACTAATAATGTTCAGGTTTTACAAACTACGGCTGGTTATTATCCTAATGTGACCGTAGGATATGTGGTGGCTACGGTTATAAAAACCTTTTTAGGCTTACTTGGTGTTATCTTTGTAGTTCTTATAGTAATCGCTGGATTTAAATGGATGACAGCAGAAGGCGACGAAGAAAAAATTAAAAAAGCCACGGCTACAATTAGTAACGCAGCCATTGGTTTAATTATTGTTATTGCCGCTTACGCTATTACCTACTTTGTCTTTAAGAGTTTGCCAATGGGTCAAACAATTAGCGGAACTTCTGGGTAATTATAAAATTTTTAGAAACTAAAAAAGACATTTTCGAAAGAAAATGTCTTTTTTAAAAAGAGCAAAGTTTTAATTGTAGTTATATTTATGAAAGGCAATAAAATGACTGTTGAGGGTTGTTTCTACACCTTTATCAACAACATCATAAGAGGCCCACATCATTATGTCGGAGTGAACGACTTGCTCACATTTTTCACCTTCAAATTTTACAGTATATTCTCCAGGAGGAAGATAAATTTTTTCGTGACCATATGGTCTTAAGCCTTTAAAGAAAACCGAGTTATGATCACAATCATATATTGTAAAGGTTATTTCGTCTCCAGTAGTGTTTATTAGCCAGCCAAGTAAGTTGCCGGCAGCATCTTCAAAAGGAGGACACTTCACAACTTTGTTGCTATTTCTTACTTCTATAGATCTTTTTTCAACAAGCGACTGTTGGCCCTCTTCGTTTGATTGATTTTTACCGCTTATAATATCTTCTGTTCTTTTTTTATTTATGGCGGCTTGGTTTTTATTAGTTTGTAGACCCAATTGTTCTCTTGGAGTGGTTTCTCTTCCAGATGTTACTCTGAAATTTGTATCAACTCTTGTGCTTCCGTCGTTTATATCAGAGAGCGTGGCACAACCAAAAAAATAAACAGCAATAAAGAACAAAGCGCTTGCTAAAGTAATTGAATGTATTTTTTTCATTTTTTAAATAACTCCTTTTTTATTATTTTATAATTATTTTGATTTTTATTTTATATTAAATACTATCATATTTAGCCTATTTTGTCAATAGTCTAGTTAAAATAGGCTAAAAATGGCCTAGATTGACCAAAAATTGACTTCGTGATAGCATATAAGTATGAAAGCTAGTATTTTTATATACTAGCTTATTTTAATGAAAAATTACTTATATGAGCGAAATAACTACTGCTATTAAGCAGATCTGTGATGAAAAAGGTTTATCTTATGAGGCAGTTATCACTACAATTGAATCTGCTTTGGCCGCCGCCTATCGTAAAGATTACGGCGAAAAAAATCAAAATATAAAAGTCGAGTATGATCCGGAAAGCAACAAGACAAAAGTTTTTGATATTAAAACAGTAGTTGAAGATGTGCCAGAAGAAGAATTAGCTGATCTAGAAACTAATATTGAAGAAGAAGTGGTTAGAGGAAAAACCGAGACTGCTTTTGTGTCTGACGATGCTTTTGCTGATGAAGCTAAAAAACGTTTTAATCCAAAAACCGAAATTCAATTAAAGGATGCTAAGGCTCTTAGTAAGAAAAATAAATTAGGCGATGAAATAAAAACTGAATTAGAAACTCATGAAGAGTATGGCCGCATGGCGGCGCAAACGGCTAAGCAAGTTATTATTCAACGTTTGCGTGAAGCTGAACGTGATATGGTTTTTGGAGAATTTAAAGATAAAGAACATGAAGTTATTACCGGCTTTGTTCAACGCCGAGAGGGTCGCGTAATTTTAATTGATTTAGGTCGAGCGACCGGCGTCGTACCGCCTGATGAACAAATTCGCAGCGAACGTTATGTTCCTGGCGAGCGCTTAAAGTTTTATGTTAAAGAAGTAAATATTACACCCAAAGGTCCAGAGATTGTTTTGTCCAGAACGAGCGAAGAAATTTTAAAGAAAGTTTTTTATTTAGAAATTCCAGAAATTTCCAACGGCTTAGTAGAAATAAAATCGGTCGCGCGCGAAGCCGGTAGTCGTTCTAAAGTCGCGGTCTCAGCGGAGAATGATAATATTGATCCAATCGGTTCTTGCGTTGGTCAACGTGGCTCTCGTATTCAAACAATTATTAGAGAATTGGGCGGAGAAAAAATTGATATTATTGAATTTAACGAAGACGTAGAAACTTTTATTGCCAATGCTTTGGCGCCGTCTAAAGTAGAGCAAGTTCGTTTAGCAACTGAACAACATCAAGCCTATGTTACGGTTAAAGATGATCAATTATCTTTGGCTATTGGTAAAGACGGACAAAATGTTCGTTTAGCCGCGCATTTAACTGGTTGGAATATTGATATTGCTGGCGATGGTTCAACGCCGACCCCAACCACAACCACAGATACCACAGATAAAATTACTGATAACACAGATGAAAAAGTTGAAGAAGTTATAGAAGAAATAAAAACAGAAGAAGTTAAAGAACAAATTTAATTAATAAAAATTTTATTAATTTAAAATTATGAATAATATTACTTTACTTATTCTAGGCAGCGCTGCTTTAGCCATTGTTTATGGTTTAGTTTTTATTAGTTATATTTTGCGTTTACCGGAAGGTAATGAAAAAATGAAAGAAATTGCGGCGGCGATCCAAGAAGGAGCTAAAGCCTATCTAAATCGACAATATCGCACTGTGGCAGTTGTCGCTATAGTTTTATTTGTGATTATTGGTTTGATTCCAATTTTAGGTTGGCTAACAGCTTTAGCTTTTATTATTGGCGCAATTCTTTCAGCGGTCGCTGGTTATATTGGTATGAATATTTCAGTGCGCGCTAATATTAGAACAGCCGAAGCGGCTCGTCATAGTTTAGCTAAAGCCCTGAACGTCGCCGTACGCGGCGGTAGTATTACGGGAATGTTGGTTGTTGGTTTAGCCTTACTAGGCACAGCTGGTTTTTATCTTTTAACGCATAATGTTCATGCTCTAATTGGTTTGGCTTTCGGCGGATCTTTAATTTCAATTTTTGCCCGTTTAGGCGGAGGTATTTTTACCAAGGCCGCTGATGTCGGCGCTGACTTAGTTGGTAAAATAGAAATTGGTATTCCTGAAGATGATCCACGCAATCCGGCCGTGATCGCTGATAATGTTGGTGATAATGTTGGTGATTGTGCTGGCATGGCTGCGGATTTATTTGAAACTTATGTGGTGACTTCTATTGCGGCAATTATTTTAGGTCGTTTAATTTTTCCTGGTTTTGAAAATGCCTTACTTTATCCTTTAGTCTTAGGTGCGATTTCTATTATTACTTCAATTATTGGAATTTTCTTTATTAAACTTAGCAAGAATCACAATATCATGACTGCTCTTTATAAAGGTTTAATTGTAGCCGGAGTTTTAGCAGCTATTTTATTTTATCCAGTAACCAATTGGTTGATGTCAGGTAATGGTTTATATAGTATTTTAAATATTTACTTATCAGCTTTAATTGGTTTAGTGGTGACCGCAGCCATGGTTATAATTACTGAATACTACACTTCAACAAAATATAAACCAGTCAAAGAAATTGTTGAATCATCAACTACTGGTCATGGCACTAATATTATTACTGGTTTAGCAATTTCTATGAAAGCTACGGTTTGGCCAATTCTCGTCATCGTCGCTGCTATTTTAGGCGCGTTTCAATTAGCTGGTTTATTTGGTATGGCTGTCGCGGCTGTGGCCATGCTTTCTTTAGCCGGAATTATTATTACCATTGATGCTTATGGCCCGATTACTGATAATGCTGGCGGTATCGCAGCCATGGCTAAATTACCAAAAGAAGTTCGTAGTATTACTGATTCTTTAGATGTGGTTGGCAATACAGCTAAGGCTGTAACCAAAGGTTATGCTATTAGTAGCGCCGCTTTGGCTGCTTTAGTTTTATTTGCTGATTTTACGCATAGTGCTGGTGGTCATTTTTCTTTTCAAATTAATAATCCTTTAGTTTTGGCTGGTTTGTTTATTGGCGGAATGTTGCCTTATTATTTTGCGGCGCTCTCCATGCAAGCAGTTAGTAAAGCGGCTGGTAGCGTGGTAGAAGATGTTAGAAAACAATTTAAAGAAAAACCAGGGATTATGAATAATTCTGAAAAACCTGATTATAGACGAACAGTTGATATTGTTACTAAGGCGGCAATTAGCCGTATGATTATTCCTGCGTTGATTCCCGTGGTCGCACCAATAGTGGTTGGTTTTGTTTTGGGAGTTGAGGCTTTAGGTGGTTTATTAATTGGCGTTATTGTTACCGGTATTTTTTTGGCGATTTCCATGACTTCTGGTGGCGGTGCTTGGGACAATGCTAAAAAACATATTGAAACAAACCTTTTTGGCGGCGGCCAAGGCTCAGATGCTCATAAGGCGGCCGTGACCGGCGATACGGTTGGTGATCCCTATAAAGACACGGCTGGTCCGGCTATTAACCCAATGATTAAAATTGTTAACATTATTGCTTTATTAATCGTTGCCTTACTTATTTAATAATTTTTTTTATGCCAGTTTCCAAAAACAATTTATCAGCTTCGCGCGTAGAATTAACCATCACGGTTTTGGCCGAAGATATGGCAAGTTTTGCTAAGCAAGCGGCGATTAAGTTATCAGAGAAATCTACCATTACCGGTTTTCGTCCGGGTAAGGCGCCTTATGATGTTGTTAAAAATCATTTTGGCGAAATGGCTATTACTGAAGAAGCCTCACACATCGCTATCTCCAAAACCATTGATGCGGCTATAAAAGAGCAAATTAATGAGGAGTGGATTGGTCAGCCAGAAATAACCATTATTAAATTAGCGCCCAATAATGATTTTGAATATAAAGCTTTGGTCACTTTATTGCCTGAAGTTAAATTAGGTAATTATAAAGAATTAAAGTTAACCAAAGAAATTGTTAAAGTGACTGATGAAGAAATAAATAAAGTTGTGGAACATTTACAGGAAAGTCATGTTAAAGAGGTGGCTGTAGAGCGCGGCGTTGAAAATACTGATAAAGTTATTGTTGATATAAAAATGTTTTTGGATAAAGTTCCAATAGAGGGTGGTCAAGGTCAGGATATTGCTGTGATTATGGGAAAGGATTATGTGGTGCCGGGTTTTGACGAAAACTTAGTTGGCGCGAAAGTCGGAGAAGAAAGATCTTTTACTCTACATTATCCAACTGGTTATCATCAGAAAAATTTAGCTGATAAAAAAGTTGATTTTATTGTTAAGATTAAAGATGTTTTTAGTCGTGAATTACCAGAAGTTAATGATGATTTTGTTTTGGCTTTTGGGTTAAAAAATAAAGCTGAGTTATTACATAATATTAAACACTCTTTAGAAGATGAAAAAAAACAGGAAGCCGAACATAAATTAGAACAGGAAATTTTAGAAAAAATTGTTAAAAACTCTACTATTGCCGAAATTCCAGAAATTTTAATTTCTAATGAAACCGAAACCATGCTTCGTGAGTTAGAATATAATGTTAATAATAGCGGCGCTAAATTTGCTGATTATTTAATGAGCATTAATAAAACGCCAGAAGTTTTGAAAAAAGAATTTTTACCTCAAGCCCTAGAGCGAGTTAAAGTTAGTTTAGTTTTGCGTGCTATAATTAAAGCAGAAAATATTTTAGTTAATGATGAAGAGGTTGATAAACAATTAGCCGAATTTAGAAAACAATATGCTAGTGATGCTAAAGCCCTGGAGGCGCTTAATTCTTTATACTATCGTCGACATTTAGAATCGATTCAGCTTAATCGTCAGGCTATTACTAAGCTTATTTCTTGGAACCTTGTTGATAATATATGAACGTCTTAGCCCTAAACAAACGGGCGTCTTATGACTATGAATTTTTAGAAAAGTTCACGGCCGGACTTGTTTTAACTGGTGCTGAAGTAAAGTCAGTTAAAAATGGTTCAGCTAATTTAAAAGGTAGTTTTGTAGTGTTTCGTGGACGTGGCGGTAAGAGTCCAGAAGCCTATCTTATTAATGCTTATATTGGAGCTTATCGCTATAGTGCTTATAAAGAAAGTTATGTGCCAGAAAGGGCTAGAAAGCTTTTATTAAAACGCCGCGAAATTTCTCATTTAATTGGAAAACAACAAGAAAAGGGGTTGACATTAGTGCCGATTAAACTATATACTGAGAGAAGTCTTGTTAAGCTAGAATTCGCTATAGCTCGCGGAAAAAAGCAATATGACAAGCGTCAATCTATAAAAGCCAGAGACCTAAAAAAACAACTTTCTTCTATTAAGCAAAGTGGCGACCTATAGATCGTTCTTAAACAATTTGGGGATGCTAGGCTTTGATAATAAAATTCGGCGTCAGTATTCAGATCGTGCTGACTAACACGTTAATCTTGTTACAACAACAGCTGTAAAAACTGTTATCGCCAAAGCTGCCTTCTCTTGGAAGGTTCCAGTTTTCGCGACCGTTGCCGCTTAATCGCCGCAACCATCCGTCCACCGCAGTCTGTGTAGTGGAGTACGGGTGTCATATTACAGACTCGATTATTTTAGTGTTTGGCTAATTTAGTTTAAATAATCCAGACTAGCTTGTGTCGATTGCGTCTGACCTTGACGACATGAGCGAAATATATAGGTCAGGCTAAATCTGTACAAATGCTGATGGCGATTTATTAGACAGGGGTTCAACTCCCCTCATCTCCACTTATTAGCCGAAGTGGCGGAATTGGTAGACGCGACGGACTTAAAATCCGTTTGCTGTAAAATGCAGTGAGGGTTCGATTCCCTCCTTCGGCACATTTGCGGGTATCGTATAATGGTTATTATATTGCCTTGCCAAGGCAGAAATACGGGTTCGATTCCCGTTACCCGCTCAAACATAATTTATGCGCAGAACTCATCGTAAGCCAAAAAATCAAGAACCAGCAAAAGTTTTTCGTGTTAACCGAGGCATTCATGCGCCGGTTGTTATGGTTGTTGATGAAGATGGTAATCATCGTGGCGAAATGCCGCTAGAAGAAGCAATTAATTTAGCCGAAGATTCTGAACTAGATTTAATTGAAGTAAACCCAACGGCTAATCCGCCAATTGTAAAAATTGGTGACTATGGACAGTTTAGATATGAGCGAGATAAAAAAGCGCAAAAGCAAAAAGTTAATTTAAGAAAAAGTGAAATCAAGGGTTTACGTTTATCAATTAGAATTGGTGACCATGATTTAAATGTTCGTCGTGAACAAGCTAAGCGCTTTCTTTCCAAGGGTGATAAGCTACGGCTGGAATTACAGTTAAGAGGTCGTGAACGTCAGCATCCAGAATTAGCCCGGCAAATGATTGATAAGTTTCTTGATTTATTACGTTCTGATAAAGAATTGAGTATTGTAGTTGAAGAAGGGTTGACAAGTCAGGGCGGAAAGTTTACTATAGTAGTAATTAATAAAAAAGGCTAAAATTTAGCTAATGTAATTGAAAAATTGACGATATGCCTAAGATAAAAACGCACCAAGCGACGGCTAAAAGATTCTCTAAAACTAAGACGAATAAATTGCGCCGTCGTAAGTCTGGTCAAGACCATTTTAATTCACGTGAATCAGGTAAAACGGTTCGCAATAAACGTCGTGATGTTTTTGCTCACAAAAGTGATGCTAAAAATATCATGTCATTTATTCCGTATAATTAAACTTATATGCCTAGAGTAAAAAGAGGAACTACCCATGTTAAGAAGCGCCGTAAGCTTTTAAAAAAAACTAAAGGTTATAAATGGGGACGAAAAAAATTAATTAAGCAAGCCAAGACCGCCGTTCTAAAAGCTGGGGTGCATGCTTATAATGATCGTCGCAATAAAAAACGAACTCGTCGCGCTTTATGGCAAATTAAAATTAGCGCCTTTGCCAAGGAACATGATTCGTCATACTCTAAATTCATGGGTTTGCTTAAAAAATCTAAAATTGATATTGATAGAAAAATTTTGGCTGACTTAGCGGTTAATTATCCCGCGGCTTTAGAAAGTATTTTAAAGAAAATTAGTAAATAAATATGACCATCGATCCACGTCTTATTCAAATTAGTCAGATTGTTGTTTCAGTTTTATTAATTGTCGTAATTTTAATGCAGAATCGCGGCACTGGTTTATCAGGAATTTTTGGTGGTTCCAGTAATGTCTTTCAAACAAAAAGAGGTATTGAAAAAATTCTCTTTAGAGCAACCATAGTTTTAGCGATCCTCTTTTTTGGATTGTCTATTCTACGTTTGTTTGCTTAATAATTCATAAGTCTCTTCGGAGATACCATGCATATGAACAAAGCAGGCTTAATTGAAAAAATTTCTGATAATCTTCATTTACCAAAAAAACAAGTTGAAGAAACTGTTGAAAAAATGATTGCTTTAATTATTGATGAATTAAAACGTGGCAACAAGATTAATCTAGTTGGTTTTGGTACTTTTGAGTCTCGCGTTCGTCATACGCGCGGTGGTGTTAATCCGCAGAAACCGAATGAAAGAATTCAGATTCCTGAAGTAAAAGTCGCTAAATTTAAAACTGGTAAAACCTTAAAAGACGCTTTGAAAGAAAAATAAAGTTATCATCGGCACTCGTAGCTCAACTGGATAGAGCACTTGGCTTCGGACCAAGGGGTTGCGGGTTCGAATCCTGCCGGGTGCACCAACCTACGCTGAAGCTTCGGTTGGCAAGCCTAAAAGTATTTAGTCTTGCTTGCAAAACGAAGCTTTAGCGTAGTTTTGGCTGGGTAGCTCAGTTGGTGAGAGCGCGGCACTCATAACGCCGAGGTCGAGAGTTCAATTCTCTCCCCAGCTACATGTAGGCAATTTTAAATTTTAAGTTTCAAATTTTAAATGAGTTGTTTTTGAAATTTAGAATTTAGAATTTAAAATTGTTCTCGCACCCATAGCTCAGCGGTAGAGCAGTCGCCTCTTAAGCGAATGGTCGCAAGTTCGATCCTTGCTGGGTGCACAAATAATATTTTAAATTAGCTAACAACCTTCGGGGGTTGATTTTTTTATATTTTTAATATAAGGTTAGTTCATAAAAGTTCATTTTAAAATGGAGGTCATAATGAAAATTGGTTTAGATTTTGATGGTGTTATAATAGATTGTGGCAACCTTAAAATGGTTGGGGCAATTGAGCTTTTTGGAATTTATATTCCTGAAGAAAAATTCAAAAAAGAAATTGTTATTGGCGAAAATCTTTTAACAGTTGAACAATACCGAGAGCTTCAAGAGTATATTTATGAAAACCCAGACGTTGGTCTTAAAATGAAGCCGGTTGAGGGGGCTCTTGAATATTTGCCACGACTTATTAACGACGGTCACCAGGTAAAAATTATAACTTCGCGTATTGGAAAATCATTAGAGGTGGCTAAACAGTGGTCTTCTAATCAGGTTTTAAAACTTGATATTATTGGTGTTAATTATGGTGAAAGCAAGGCCCAGGCCGCTGTTGGACTGGATTTATTTGTTGATGATGGTCTTGATAAGTTAAATGAACTTATCGGTATTGTTCCACGATTATATATGTTCACGTGGGGCTATAATGATCATATTGATGCTGGAAAAAAAATACAGCGATTAGCCTCTTGGAAACAGCTTTATAGCATTATTTAATATTAAAGGCGTACGATAGTTACTAAATATCGGCCGTCTTTTTTATTTACCCTTAGGTCTTGCCAAGACTATATTTTTCCTGTATACTAAGGGGGATCTAATTTTTTATGCCAAAAAAGACCCCTTTAGTGAGTAAAAAATCAGCGCGTGTCGTCCCTCATAATGTTATTAGAATTCAGGGTGCTCGTGTTCATAATCTCAAAAATATAAATATAGAAATTCCTCGAGACAAACTAGTCGTAATTACTGGTTTGTCTGGTTCAGGTAAATCGTCTTTAGCTTTTGATACTATCTATGCTGAGGGGCAACGCCGCTATGTTGAGTCATTATCAGCCTATGCCCGGCAATTTGTCGGCTTAATTGATAAGCCCGATGTAGATTTAATTGAAGGACTTTCTCCGGCCATTTCTATTGATCAAAAATCGACTTCGCATAATCCCCGCTCGACTGTTGGTACGGCAACAGAGGTTTATGATTATTTAAGATTATTATTTGCGCGTATTGGCGTGCCGCATTGCCCTAATTGTGATTTAAAAGTTAAACCTTATTCGCTGGATGAAATTATTCATCAGATTTTAAATTTATGTATTGATGAAGAAATAATAATTTTAGCGCCGATTATTCGTGATAAAAAAGGTGAGCACAAATCAGTTGTACCAAGCATTAAACGCGCCGGTTATAGTAGAGTACGTTTTGATAATATTATTTATACGCTTGAAGAATTTGAAGATTTAAATGTTGATAAAAATAAAAAACACAACTTAGAAATAGTAGTTGATCGAGTTAAGGTTAGTAAAAATAAAGAAGACATTTCTCGTTTAAGCGAGGCCGTGGAAAAATCTCTAGACTTAGGCGAGGGTATTATGTATGTTTGGCAAGTTGAGAAAAAGATTAATAAAATTTTTTCACGCTTATTAGCTTGTCCTAATTGCGGCTTAACTATCATGGAGCCAGAGCCTCATCATTTTTCTTTTAATTCCCCGCACGGCGCTTGTCCAGAATGTTCAGGCCTCGGGACTAAATTAGAAGTTGATCCAGAATTAGTTTTTAACGAAAGACTAACCATTGCTCAAGGCGGCATTAAACCCTGGGTGCATAATAATGTTAATGGACAAATGTGGCTGTCGCGTCAATTAGGCTTAGCCGCGCAAAATTACGGTTTTGATCTTAATACGCCTTTAGCGCAATTAACAGCTAAACAACGTAATATGATTTTCTATGGCACTAGCCCTAAAGATAACGAGACTTTTGAGGGTATCGTGCCTAATTTAATGCGCCGCTATGAACAAACTGAATCTGATTATATTCGCAAAGAAATTGAAGGCTATATGCGTATTCTAGTTTGTCCGGCCTGCCAGGGGCAAAGATTAAAACCAGAAAGTTTAGCTGTTAAAATTGCTGGCTTATCTATTCATCAAGTAACCAATCAATCGATTGAAGAGGCTCGTAATTTTTTTGTAAGTTTAGAGGGCGATAAATTAAATGCCCGCGATAAAAAAATTAGCGCGCAGATTTTAAAAGAAATAAAAATGCGCTTAACTTTTTTGTTAAACGTTGGTTTAAATTATTTAACCTTAGCGCGCTCGGCTAATTCTTTGTCGGGCGGCGAATCTCAGCGTATTCGTTTAGCTACGCAAATTGGCTCAGCTTTGATGGGTGTTTTATATATTTTAGATGAACCATCAATTGGTTTACACCAAAAAGATAATGATAAGTTATTAGAAACTTTGAAAGATTTGCGTGATTTAGGTAATACCGTAATTGTCGTGGAACATGACGCGGCGACCATGGAAGCTAGTGATTGGATTATTGATATAGGGCCTGGGGCCGGCGAACACGGCGGAACGATTGTCGCGGCTGGAACTATAGAAGAAATAAAAAAATCCTCTAAGTCTCTAACTGGTCAATATTTGTCTGGCAAAAAATCTATTCCTGTGCCTAATAAATATCGCACCGGTAGTGGCAACTCGCTTAAGATTGTTAATGCCACTGAACATAATTTAAAAAATTTAACCGTTGAATTTCCTTTAGCTAAATTAATTGCGGTCACCGGCGTTTCTGGATCCGGTAAATCAACTTTAGTGACAGATATTTTAGCCACGGCTTTAAATCATAAATTTTATCATGCCAAAGATTTACCTGGTAAGCATGATCGCATTGAAGGTTTAGAGCATTTAGATAAAGTTATTGATATTGATCAATCACCAATTGGACGAACGCCGCGCTCTAATCCCGCTACTTACACCGGTTTATTTACACCCATCAGAGATCTTTTTGCCGGTTTACCGGAAGCCAAAATTCGTGGCTATCAGCCAGGCCGTTTCTCTTTTAACGTAGTTGGGGGACGCTGCGAAGCTTGTGCTGGTGATGGAATTATAAAAATAGAAATGCAATTTTTGCCTGATGTCTATGTAGAATGTGATGTTTGCCATGGTCAACGCTATCAGCGAGAAGTTTTAGAAATTCATTATAATGGCAAAAATATTTCGGATGTTTTAAACATGACCGTTGAAGAAGCTATGGCTTTTTTCAAAAACATTCCGGCCATTCACCAAAAATTAGCGACGCTCTTTGAAGTTGGTTTAGGCTATATTAAATTAGGTCAATCCGCGACCACCTTATCCGGCGGCGAAGCCCAACGTATTAAATTAGCCACTGAATTATCGCGCCGTCCAACTGGCCGCACCTTATATATTTTAGATGAGCCAACGACAGGGTTACATTTTGAAGATATTCGCCGTTTATTGGCCATTCTTCATCGCTTAGTTGATCGCGGCAATTCCGTAATTATTATTGAGCACAATCTTGATGTAATTAAATCCGTAGATTGGATTATTGATATGGGTCCGGATGGCGGTGATAAAGGTGGAGAAATAGTTGCGTTGGGAACGCCGAAGGAGGTAGCTAAAAATAAAAAAAGTTATACCGGCCGATATTTGGCGCCGCTATTGTAATTAAACATTTTAAGAATAAAATAACGGTTCAACTGATTTTCAGCTGAACCGCTTTTAAATTTTAATAAACAAAGTATTATTTACGTTCTATTATCTTAATCTCTCCCATAAAAGCAAAAGAACATCCAACAAGCTGTCGTATTTTGATTTCCCCTAAACTGTCTTTAGTAGATATCCAAACCTCATAAGAATCCCAGCCCATGCTAAAATTAATAAATTTTTCTCCTTTATCAAGGACTACTACAATTGTATCAGTAGTCCCTGGATGTAATGTTACTGGACGATTCTCGTGAACAGTGGTTGGTTTTGAGCCACAAGCCAAAGGAATTAGTATTGCAATAATAATGGCTATTAAAAAACCTAAATTATTTTGTTTCTTTTTCATTGTTTACTCCTTGATTTTTATTTAAATTTATAATTGTTTTTCTCCGTAATATAGAAAACTAGTTTCTATACTACCGCCGTAAATATCATAATATGTAGCGCTTTCATAATTAGTTATTTTTGGTGGTATAATAAATTTTATTTCTTCAGGTTTTATATTATTTACATTTAAAAAATCTAAAAAATATTGCATTATCTCATCATATGAAACACTTTTTTCATCTTTACCGTCATTTTTCTCTATCTCTTTAGGGTCTTCTATTTTTAATGGATCAAAGGTCTTTCTTATTTTTTTATAATACCATTGTTTTGACATTTTATTATTTTCTCCTTTGAGCTCTTGGCTCTTTAATTTTTTTATTTAATTCTTAATGTTCTGTAATATAACAGTATAGCATAGTCCATATACTTTGTCAAGTACTGAACCTGACAAAATATAGAATATGGTTCTTTTCTTCAAAAAATAGGCAAAATATGCTATATTTTGAGTATGAAAATACAGCCCATCTTACAAAAATTAGGTTTCTCTCCTCAGGATGCTGAGGTCTATTTAGCTATCTTAAAAGTAGGTGAATCTGCGGTTGGAGCGATTATTAATCAAACCGGCTTTCATAGAGATTTGGTTTACGGTGCGTTAACTCGCCTAGAACAGCAAGGTTTAGTCCAATCTTTAGAAAAAAAGAAGATTCGGCATTATCAGGCCATTGATCCAACTGTTTTAGTAAGAAAAGAACAGCAAAAAGTTGAATTAGCCATGAGTTTATTACCTACTCTTAAAGAGCTATATACTCAACCAGCTGTGGCTGTTAAAATTTATGAAGGCAGTGAGGGCTTAGAAGAAATAGAAAAAGATTGGGCTGATAGTTTAAAAGATGGTGAAGAATTTTATTGTATTGGCGGCGCTGGTGAGGCTTGGTATGAAGTAGCTAAACCGTTTTATAAAAAATATCATGACAAACTATTAAAAAGAAAGATTATTTTTAAGACAGTTACTTTTGCTAATGAAGCTAAAGGTATTGCTAAATATGAAAATCCCAAATTTAATCCAGTTCGCATTTTACCGGAAAATTTTCGTGTTCCCTCTTCCTCAGTTATCTATGCTGATAAATTATTAATTAATATTTTTGGAGAACAATTTATTGGTGTCGTTATACAATCAAAACAAATTTCTCAAGCTTATCGCCATTATTTTAATTCGTTGTGGAAAATGGCGAAAATAGTAAAATAAAAATCGCTAAAATTAGATAATTTTTAGCCCCTTGTTAAGGCTTTTATTTTTTGCTATATTTATATTCTTACCCCTCTATTTTATTATTTTACCCGCCGTAGCTTTAGCGAAGGCTGGGATAATTTAGAGGTTTATGAATAATCAAACAAGCGATATGGAAATCATGGAAATGATTAGAGAACTATCTAATCATCTGGACGAAAAATTTGATAAACTAGAAGAACGCATTGATATGCGTTTTGATAAGGTTTGGGACGAGCTCAATGATCATCGTGCTTGGTTAGAGCGTATTGATAAAAACATGGTTACTAAGGGACAGTTTAATTCTTTAGTTGGTATTTTGCGCCGTAAAAATGTTATATCTGAATTTGACGCAGAACATGCTATTAATTTAAGCGTTTTATAGTTCCGATTTTTTAAAGACAAAATTTTTAGCTAAGCGATGTTTCCAGATCGTTGATTTCTTTTTATTTTTAGTAATTATTATTTTAGGATTTTTACAGTTAGCTAATATACGATGTAATTCTTTTTTTTCCTCTTCATCAAATGAAGAATTTTTTTTAAATAATAAATCTATTTCTTTGGCGGTTTTTTCACTATAACGAGTTATTATAAAATAATCATCAACAATACATAGGTTATCAGTTTTGTTTATAGTAAATTTTTCATCTATAGCAATTTGAAAATTATCTCTACTGAAACTTCTTTTTAATTTTTGCGCAACTGTCGTATCAGCTCCTAAGGTAAGAGCTATTTTTAACCTCTTTTTATAAGCGGTTTCAAATAAATATAATTCAGAGTGTGGTCGTTCATGTATAAATAAACTATGATGGTTAAAAAAGAAAAATGGTTTATCTTTAAATGTCTCAGCTAGAGATAAAAATAAGTGCCCCCAATAAACATCAAGAGCATCAGTATTTTTAAAGATAGTAACTTTTCTTTGATTATTAGTTTCATTTAGTATAGGCAAAATAAGTCCATAGTTTTGTTCGCTATGTTCTATGAAGTTTTTTAGACGTGATAACCAGACTTTATTTAAAGAAAAAAAGACTTTTTCTTTTATTATTACTTCTTCTTCTAAAAGCTGACGTAATGCTTTATATAAGCCTTGTTTACTGATAGGAAATTTTTTGGAAATTAGTAATAAAAGATCCGTGCCATTTATTGGTCCGGTGCTAAGAATGCTTAATATCTCTTCTTGTAGATAAGAGGCAAATGGTATTGTTGTAAACTTTTTGTTTACTATCATAATGTTATTATAACTTTTTTTGAATATTTGTCAAGGGCATTGTATATTGAGATATTCTTTAAAAATTAAATAAAAGGAAAAATAAAATGAGCAGAAAAAATTTAGACAAATACCATGGTTTTAATAAATACCTCGGTAGAAAATTTGATGATTTCATAATACAAGAAATAGATAGTCGATCGGATGTTGATACTTTGCAATTTTTGTATAAAAAATTTCTTAGAAAAAAACTAGGTACAGCTCATCAACGAGTAACTCAAGTATTTATCGCTGCCATGTTATTTGGGATAGATGTAGAAAAATATTTTAATGAATTATTGAGATTGGCAGCTGTTCCAGAGCTACTTATTTGGTCAGAATATGGCTTTAACTGGGTGACCGATGATAAAAACAATGATTCAGGAACTAAATACGAAGAAAACATTAATTTAATTACTAGTCAGTATTTATTAACTGAAGTAACTAATTTTCTTCCAAGTAATATGTTGAAAAGGTATTTAGAATTATATCGTTGGGGTATTTTTGGTTGCTTAACCGTAGAAAAGGATCTTCGTATCACAAATTGGGGAAATATGCGTGATGAGAAAATCTTCTGGAAGAGTTATAGTGATAATCATTGTATTCCTGATGTCGGGGCTTTATATGCTTATTGTTTTGAATTAGTAATAGATTATTTTAATGTAAAGATCGATAAAGTGCTTGCGAGTAATATTTTTAAGGTAGGCATGGAATTTGGTCGAGGGGTACAAATTAATGGAGATTTATCTGATTTTATGATTCCTAATAACCTGGTATTTACTACTGAAAAAAGACCCCAAAAAGATTATTTTATTGATATTAGAACCGATAGGCTTACTTATCCAATTTGGTTATTATTAAAATTTACAGAGAAAAATAATCAAAATCTTTTTACTAAGATAGTTGATAGTGCTAAAAACAGAACTTATCCTGACGAAAATTTTTATTTCGCAGTATATAATTGTTTTAAAGATCAGGGGATAGTACAAACTGTATTGGCTTTTCTTAGAGAAGAAAAAAATAGGTTAATTAAAGAGACTCAAGGGTTTGATCTTAAAAGAGCTGGTCTTGAATTATGGTCTGGGGCAATATCAATATTAACCAATAATAAATTTCAAAGACAAATAGAAAAAGACTACGGTATATTAATTAGTTGAATGTTTTTAAAGCAGAATCTATGGTAGATTTTGCTTTTTTATTTTAAAATATTTATTCTCTTTAAATCCGGCGCTCCCCGCGTTGTCTCCCAAATCGCGTAAGTTGACGACAAAAAAACTGCGCCTAAGGTTCCGGGATTAACTAATAAGGTATTGTTTTTTTTATCGATCCAAGGTTTATGCGTGTGGCCATAAAAAATAATATAAGGGCTTTGTTCTAATAATTTTTCTATTTTAAACGATTGGTGGCAAAGACCAATCTTTTTATTATCTAAAGTTATTATTCCAGTTTCACCAAGATTAATAATATTTTTTGGAATATCTTTTTCAGTAAAAGTATCAGCATTGCCAAAAACAAAATATATTTGGCCGTTAAATGATTCTGAAATTAATTTAAGCGTATCTATATTGCCAACATCACCGCAGATTAATAAAATATCAGCTTGTTTGGCGTCAGCGGATGTTAAAAAAGCCATTAAATATGGCTCGTTGTCGTGAATGTCAGAGATTATGGCGATGATCATATTGTTACTGTTTGTTGGACCACTGAAGACACTGAAGACACTGAATTTCACTGAATAAATAAATGCTTGTAGCCCATTCAGTGTTCATCAGTGATTTCAGTGGTCTCAGTGGTCTAGACAATTAAGCCGCCACTCTAAATACTTCATCCAGCGTTGTTTCTCCAGCCAAAGCTTTTAAGATGCCGTCTTGTGTCATTAAAATAGAGCCTTGTTTTAGAGCTAAGTCTTCAATTTCAGTTTCAGTCACCGTTGGCTGTTGAATTAATTTTTGCATTTCCGGAGTCATGGAGATTGCTTCATAAATTCCGATTCTTCCTTTATAACCGATACCGCCACAAGCTGGACAACCGACTGCTTTATAAAGATTATATTTTTTGGGAATCTCTATGCCACTAATTGGCTGAATACGTTTTAGAATTTCTTGAATCTTTTTTTCCATGTCTGGCTTAATTGTGTCTTTAGCTTTACATACCGGGCAAAGTTTTCTTACTAAACGTTGACCGATTGAACATTCAATAGAACTGGAGAGCAGTGATTTATCAACGCCTAAGCCAACAAAACGGGCGATCGCCGCCGCGGCGCTGTTCGCGTGAATAGTAGACAAAACTAAATGGCCGGTTAAAGCCGCTTCAATAGAAACCTTAGCGGTTTCTTCATCGCGAATTTCTCCAACCATGATAATATTTGGATTTTGACGCATCAAAGACCTTAAGGCCGAGGCAAAAGTATAGCCTTGCTCAGTATCAACTTGAGTTTGCATAACACCTTCCAGATTATATTCAATCGGGTCTTCAATGGTAATAATTTTAATGCTGGTATTATTTAATTTATTTAATAAACTATATAAAGTTGTGGTTTTACCAGAGCCAGTTGGACCAGTGGTTAAAATAATACCTTTGGTTTTAGTAATGGCGTTATTAATGATTTTTAGAGAAACATTACCAATACCAAGTTTTTCCATTTCTAAACTCTTAGCTTGCGTTGATAACAAACGAATAACCGCAGTTTCACCATAGCCGCCAGCAATAATAGAAATACGACAATCTAATTTTTGTTCTGGCGCATAAATAGTAAAACGGCCATCATAGGTTGGCTTCTTAAGGTTAGCGGCAAAGCCAGCCGTATTTTTTATTTCGGATAACAAAGGAATGTAATGTTCTTTACCTAAAGTAGCAATGTCATGTAGAATTCCGTCAATACGATAACGAATTTTAACGCCGTCTTCAGTTGGATCAATATGTACATCACCGGCCTCGGCTTTAATACCGCCAGCCATGACAATATTAATTATTTCATTAGTGTGATGAGCTTCTAATAATTTACCGCTGTCTTGGCCAATAGCTTTAATTAAGTCAGCGCCCTCGGTCATATTTTCGGAAGTGAGCTTAAGTCCGCGACCAATCGTCTTAGAAACAACAATATCATAAAGTTTATCAACATATTCCATTTTACCGGCCGCTTCATAAACTTCTTCTAAGGAAGTGATGCCATTTAAAACTTTTAAGATGCCATCTTGGAGCATGGTCACCATACCATTTTCAATTGCTTGTTCTAAAATTTTAAAATCTGAAGCATTAGTTGCCGTTAACTCTTTAATATTGGCATTAATGGTCATAACTTCATAAATTCCAATGCGTCCTTTATAGCCAATCTTATTACAGGCCGGACAACCGACTGCTTTATAAATATCTGGTAAATCTTTTGGTACATCAACATTAGCGCGCGGACTAATGACAGCGAGAATTTTTTTAATTTTTTCCGTTTCTTCGGGCGTGACTTCTTGTTTAGTTTTACAATTAGGGCAAAGTTTTCTAATAAGTCTTTGACCAACAATAACATTTAAAGCTGGCGACAATAAATAAGGTTTAACGCCCAAGTCTAATAGACGAGGAATAACGCCTGCGGCATCGTTCGTATGGAGGGTAGACAACACTAAATGTCCGGTTAAAGCCGCGCGCACGGAAATTTCTGAAGTTTCTAAATCGCGCATTTCACCAACCATAACAATGTCTGGATCTTGGCGTAAAACAGAACGCAAACCATTAGAAAAAGTATAGCCACGGCTTTCTTCAACTTGGCTTTGGTTAATGCCTGGTAATTCATATTCAATCGGATCTTCTAAAGTAATTATTTTTGTGCCAGGCTTATTTAAACGACTAAGCATAGCATAAAGCGTGGTAGTTTTTCCTGAACCGGTCGGGCCAGTCACTAAAACCAAGCCATTTGGTTTATCAATTTCTTGTTGTAAAATTTCATAAACTCTGGGCATTAAGCCTAAGGTTTCAAAAGGCAGACTAACTGAGCTGGAGCGCAATAAACGCATCACTACGCTTTCGCCATAAGCCGTTGGCAAGAAAGAAGAGCGAACAGCAATTTTTTCTTTGGATGTAATAATATCAAAACGACCATCTTGTGGCTTGTCGTCAACATTAATTTTTACTTTAGCCAGAAGCTTTAAACGAGAAATAATCCGATGCCATTTTTCTTTATCCATAGTGGCCGCTTCTTGTAAAACTCCGTCAACGCGTAAACGAATTACAACACCTTGTTCCTCGGCTTCAATATGAATATCACTGGAATCAATTTTTAAAGCCGTAGCAATAATTAAAACAAGTGCGTCGCTCATATTAACAATATTTATTTTTTCACCCAAACTTCTAAAATCATTAATTTCTTTTTGAAATTTTTCTAAGTCTTCTTCGGTAATATTAACATTTTCTACAATGGCTTTAATTTTTGGTAAGCTCTTATATAACCATAAAGCATGTTCCATGCTATGCGGAGATACTAAATATATTTCAGCATTTTGTATGAATAGTTTATCAGCCAGTTCTTTTAATTTAGCCTGGGCGCTGGCTGATAAAGGTTCAAGAGCGGCTAAACGCAAGTGTTTACCGTCAAAATAAAAACAAACTACGTTTATTTTTTGGGCTTCTTTTTCAGGTATTAAGGCGAGCGCTTCTTGGCTAATAGGAAAGCCGGCTAAATCAAGATAAGGAACGCCAATACTTTGCGCTTTAGCATTAGTTAAGCGCTCTAAATCATGCAACTGTATTTCCTGTTGCTTTTTAGCAAATTTTCCTTCTAAAGAATCTTCATCAGGCGGGGTTTGTTGATTTTCCGAGCTAATTAGATCTTCAATAGATTGAGCGTCATCACTCATAATAAAATAGTATAAATTCTGCTCTTATTTTACCACGAGACAGCTGTTTCTTCAATTGTGATAAATCAATATTTAATGCTATAATTAATTTAAATACTGTATGAAAAAACTGTTCCATATTTTAGGACAAAAAATGCCGGCCGGTACGCCGCTGATATTAAATAATGGCACTACTGAAAATGATAGTCATTGGCTTAATTTTGGCGAAGAAGAAGGCCAATTAGCCGTTGATATTTATCAGACTGACGATGATTTAATCATTAAATCAACGATTGCTGGCGCTACTAGTAAAGATATTGAAATATCTTTGGTTGATGACATGCTAACTATTCGTGGTCAACGTGAACAAGACGAAGAAGTGGCGATTGATGCTTATTTATACCGCGAATGTTATTGGGGACGTTTTTCTAGATCAATTGTCTTGCCAGTTGAGGTGCGCGGCGATAAGGTTATAGCCTCTTTGCAAAATGGAGTTTTAACGGTTGTCTTGCCAAAAACCAAGCGCTCTAAACATACTAAAATAAGAATTAAAGAAGGTAAAGAATAATTTATGGAAATTAAAGCCGTGGTTAAAGAAATAACTAAAGAAGAAATAATTTTAGAAACCGTTGAGGGAACTAAAATTAATTTACCAAAAATTTTAAGGCCTGATGCTAAGTTAGAACAGGTTTTATATCTTACTTGTTCGGATGAATCAGCCGCTCAAGCTCGTGGCATTCTTAATGAATTAATTGCTAAAAATGATTAAGCATGACTTACATAATAAGCTACCCCACTGGCTGCTAATTCTAGTAGCTGTTTTTGTATCTTTGATTTTTGTTGTGGTTTTAGTGGGCTGGTATTTTGATGCTAAGTATCAAAAGAGAATTGCGCCTGGCGTGAACGTTGCCGGAGTTTTAATTGGCGGAAAAACTATTACTGAGGCTAAGCCGTTTTTACAAAATCTTTTTAGCAAACTAGACGACGGTATTCCGGTTAGTTTTAAACAAAAAACAATTAACGTAGCTTCGCAAATTAATCTTTTAAATCCGGACACTGCTCAGCAATTGGTTTTTCTAGATTTAGACAACACTTTAAACAATGCTTTTACTATCGGCCATTCTAAAAATGACTTAGCTAATGTTTGGCAAAGAATTAATTCTTATTTTTTTGGTAAGTCGCTAGATATTTCAGTCACGGTTGATCGGGAAGCGATTATTAATGAACTTAAAACAAATTTTTCTGATCAGGAAATAAAACCAGTCAATGCTAGTGTTGATATGGTTAATGGTCAGCCTAGTTTAGTCAAAGAAAAAACTGGCTTAGTCTTAAATTATGACCAAGCCGCGACAGAAATTATTAATCAATTGCATATGGTAAAAACTGAGCCAATTGTAATTGAGGCAAAAATTATTGAACCAACAGTTTTTGAAAAGGATGTCCAAACTAATTTAGGGGCAATTGAAAAGTATCTAACTTTTAATAAAACCAAGCTTTTTTATAAAGATAATTCCTGGGACTTAGATACTAAGAAAGCCAGTCTTTGGCTGGGTTTTTCTAATATTAATGGACAAATTGCAGTAGTTTTAGATCAGGAAAAAATTAAACAATTTCTTACAGACGTGGTAGCGCCTAAAGTAAATCATGATCCAGTTCAAGCTCGTTTATCTATGACTAATGGACGAGCTTCGGTTTGGCAATCAGGCGAGGAAGGCGTCACTATTGATCTTGATCAAACCGCGGCGTTGATTGCGGCTTGGCCAGCCAGTCAACCAGAAACTATTGAAATAGCTGTTAAGACTACTCCGACTGGTGCTAATGATATTACGGCCGAGTCTTTAGGTTTAAAAGAAATTATTGGTACCGGCACTTCACAATTTGCTGGCTCACCGGCTAATCGTCAACATAATATTAAGGTTGGTGCAGCAGCTTTAAATGGTTTATTAATAAAACCGGGCGAAGAATTTTCTTTAATAAAAGCCTTGGGTAGAATTGATGCTAGCACTGGTTATTTACAAGAATTAGTTATAAAAGAAAATAAAACTATTCCAGAATTTGGTGGCGGGCTTTGTCAGATTGGCACAACCATGTTTCGGGCAACTTTTAATAGTGGTTTACCAGTAACGCAACGTACTAGCCATTCTTATCGTGTAGTGTATTATGAACCAGCCGGGACCGACGCCACAATTTATGATCCAGCACCTGATTATCGTTTTATTAATGACACTGGGCATTATATTTTAATTCAAGCACGTGTTGGTAAAAATACTTTAGCTTTTGATTTTTGGGGAACTAAAGATGGTCGTCAGATAGAGTTTACTAAACCAGTTGTTTATAATATTACCACTCCAGCGCCGACTAAAATTGTTGAAACCACTGATTTGCCAGAAGGCCAGAAAAAATGTACAGAAAAAGCGCATAACGGCGCTGATGCTTATTTTGATTATAAAGTGACCTATCCTAACGGTGAAATAAAATCTAAAAGATTCTCTTCTCATTATGTTCCCTGGCAAGCAGTTTGTTTAGTTGGCGTTAAAAAATTACCTGACGGAAGTTTACCACCAAGCCCAACTGGGACAATTACACCAACGGTTAATCCAGTGGTTACACCAACGGCTAATTAACTTTATGAATTTAAATAAAATCTGTCTCTTTTTTCCTAATTATTGTATAATATACCTATTATGTCTATCAAAAGGGTATTATCATTAGGTTTTATATTGTTAATATTACTTCTAGGTTTTACTACTATTAAGCCAATACTAGCTAATAGTAGTTATTTTATTTTTAACCATAATCTAAGTTTAGGCAGTATTAATAATGATGTTAAACAATTACAGATCTATTTAAATAATAATGGTTTTATTGTAGCTAAAACTGGTCCCGGCTCTAAAGGTAAAGAAACAACTAAATTTGGTAGTGCTACTAAAGCTAGTTTAATAAAGTTTCAAAAAGTTAATAAAATAAAACCTAGTGTTGGTTATTTTGGTCCCATCACCAGAGATTTTATTAATAAAAAGATTAAGAAGCAAAATACTATTATTAATAACACAAATAATAATAACCAAAGCAATAATAACAACAATCAAACTAACAATAATAATAACAATAATAATAGTAATAACAACCAAACTAATAACACTAACAACAATACTAGTAATACTTCTAATAATTTTCATTTTGGCGGTGGCGGTCTACCAAGTTATACTATAACCTACCTAGCTGGAGATCATGGCGCTATTACTGGTACTACTCCACAAAACGTTAATTATGGCGGTGACGGTGTAGCAATAACGGCCACTCCCAATACTGGTTATTACTTTGTTGACTGGAGTGATGGTGTTTTAACACCAGAAAGAACTGACACTAATATAACTAGTAACCTTTCTTTAACTGCTACCTTTGCTATTAACTCTTATACCCTAACTTATACTGCCGGAACGCATGGCACTATTACTGGTACCACTCCCCAAACTATTAATTATGGTTCTGACGCTACCACGGTTACCGCTACTCCAGACGAAGGCTGTTATTTTGTTAATTGGAGCGATGGCGTCTTAACACCAGAGAGAACTGACCTAAATATAACTAGTAATAAGTCAGTTACCGCTAATTTTAATATTAACTCTTATACTCTAACTTACACTGCCGGATCTCATGGCACCATCTCTGGTACAACTCCGCAAACAATAGATTATAATACTAATGGTACAGCTGTTACCGCTACTCCAGACACTGGTTATTACTTTGTTAGCTGGAGTGATGATGTTTTAACTGCTACTAGAACCGATACTAATATAATCGCTAATAAATCTGTTACCGCTAATTTTCAAATTAATTCCTACACTTTAACGTATACCGCCGGAACACATGGCACCATCTCTGGTACCACCCCGCAAACTATTAATTATGGGTCTAATGGTACAGCCGTCACTGCCGTACCTGATACCGGTTATTACTTTGTTAGCTGGAGCGACAGTTCTACTGCTAATCCTAGAACCGACACTAGCGTAGCAGGCAATATTTCTGTTACTGCTACTTTTGCTATTAATCCTTTTGTAACCTGTGGTGATAATGTTTATTATGGCGGCGAATTTTATCCAACCGTTTCTATTGGTAACCAATGTTGGCTAGCTAAGAATCTAGATATTGGCACGATGATTGGCTCTAAATTATCAGATAACACTACTGCACAAAATCAAGCTAATAATAGTCTTGTAGAAAAATATTGTTATGGTTATGTGCAGCAAGACAACGTTGGACAAATAACCACTGGCACAACCAACTGTTCTACTGATGGCGGTTTATACCAGTGGACTGAAGCTTTAGGCTTACCTTATGATTGTAATAGTGTTACCCCAACTATTAATAGTAACAGCACTTATACTTTAACTTGCCCTACTAGTGGTAGCCAGACAATACAATACCAGCAACAAGGTATTTGTCCAATTGGTTGGCATATACCAAATCGTTATGAATACATAAACTTAATTGGGGCTGATCTCTCAGGCGGTTGCGGTGGCGGTGGCATTGTCGGTGGTAAACTAAAAGCTACAGCTAGTCACACTCCTATATCTTGGAACGGAACTGATGATTATGGTTTTTCTGCCCTACCTTCGGGTGGACTTGATACTATATTTAGAAACCGTGGTAGCGCAACTGTTTTTTGGTCTCAGATTCCTTACTTGAGCCAGTCTATGGCCTTCTCTTTGTCGAATGATATTAGTGTTTATAAATGTCCTTACGCTCGATCTTATGGATATTCTGTTCGCTGTGTTAAAAATTATTCTAGTTATATCCTTAGCTATGCAAATAGTTCAAATGGTTCTCTTACCGGCACCTTGCTACAAGTAATTAATCCTGGCTCTAGTAGTACGGCGGTTACGGCTATACCAAATACCGGCTACCATTTTGTTAATTGGAGCGATAGCTCTACTCAAAATCCTAGAACAGATACTAATGTTACAGATAATCTTTCGGTCACAGCTAGTTTTGCTATTAACTCTTATACTCTAACCTATACTGCCGGAGCTCATGGTTCGATTACTGGTACCACTCCACAAACAGTTAATTATAACGGTAGTGGCACAGCCGTTACGGCTGTAGCAGATACTGGTTACCACTTTGTTAATTGGAGTGACAATTCTACGGCTAATCCTAGAACCGATACTTATGTAACTAGTAGTAAATCTGTCACGGCTAACTTTATTATTAATCCTAGTTTTGTTTGTGGTAATAATGTTTCTTATGGCGGCGAACTATACCCAACTACGCAAATTGGTGACCAATGTTGGATGGCTAAGAATTTAGATATTGGCACTAGAGTGGATAGTGGCAACCCCAATTGTCAAGATATTTCTGGTGATGATTCTGGTTTATGGTCTTGCCAAACCAATGATAGTATAATTGAAAAATATTGTTATAATAATGATCCAGCTAATTGCGCTACTGATAGCGGTTTATATGAATGGGCGGAAGCTCTTCAGCTACCCTATGATTGTAATAACGCTGCTAGCATAGATAACGGCAATGGTACTTATACCTTAGACTGTTCTATTAGTGGAGCTCAAACTATCTCAGCTGTTCAACAAGGCATTTGTCCAACTGGTTGGCATATCCCTAACTATGATGACTGGCAAACCTTAGCTCAAGTTTCTGATCCTGGTTGTGATTTAAATTGTGATTATGGTGATTGTAGTTGTAGCTCAGCTGGTTTGTTATTAAAATCTCAACCCCCAACCTGGGACGGAACAGATCACGATATTTATGATTTTGAAGCTTTACCTTCGGGAGTTTATTATAATAATGCAACGTTCTATTATCGTGGTGTTGAAACTGACTTTTGGTCATCTACTATCGATCCCGAAAATTCATCTCTTTCTTGGGATGTTTATCTAAGAACCGATTATAGTGAGCTCATGGGTTTTAGAAGTACTCGAGTTAGTGCTTATTCAGTGCGGTGTATTAAGAATTAAGTAGTTAAACAATATTTTTTACAACAAAAAAACTATCCGTAAACGGATAGTTTTTTGTCTCTCAAACAAAAGTTCGATTGAAGCGGGTAGGCAAGAAAATTTCATCAGAAAGAATCTAGTCGAAACCGGATTGTTTCTGACGAAGAAATCCCCATGCTTGTCGTGCCTAGCCCGCTACAAGCGACCTTATTGTTAAAATAAATTTTGTAAACCACCCAATAGGGTGATGCAACATACTATCATACCTCAAAAATAAAGTCAAGGGGTAAGATAATTAATTAAAATAATTTATTTAATATTAGCCAAAAAATAAATAAAAAAACCTATTTTTACCCATGATTTCCACTGTTTTTGCACTTGTTGGTTGTTTGATTGAATTAGGTTATTAGTTGACAGTTTATTTTTATTATGATGTAATAATTAACATTGTTATTTAAAAAATTTTTAATAATTATTATAAAACGGAGGTTATTTTGGTTAAGGTCAATTTTACAGAACACGCTCACAACCTAATTAATTTCGGTTATACCTACTTTTACGAATTTCCTGATAACATCATAAGCGTTGTTAACTCAGGTTTTGAAGAGTTTATTAATCAGCCAATTTTTTACAAAGATTGGTGGAGATTAGACATGCCTGGACAGGTCAATATTGGTTATGACAGTGAAGAAATTACTAATGAGCAAGTCATTGCCGCTCTTAAAAGAGACGAAAAAATTTGTGATATAAATATTATTGAAACATTTAAATACAGAGACTCTTTTTTTTCTTTAGCTGATGATGGCGTAATTGATTTTAAGGAATGTCTCTCTTGGATGAAGAACATGAGACTTTTACAATTTATTTGTAAAACCATAACAAACAACATCCTTGAAGGTTTAAATGGTTTAACAAATGGTGCTCTAAAAAATGGTTTGAATTTATTAAAGGATGAGATTTTAAATCCTAAAAATGATAACCATTTTATAGAGTTGTCTTCAATCGGCATTGAAGAGATAGTAGAAGCTTCTCAAGAAAGAGGTTTACTAACCTTCAAACTGTTTGAAACTCATTCTAATGGTTTATATTTTGGAAGAGGCTTAAGAACAGCACCTTATCAAGTCCCAGATAATAGCATCATGATTGTTTTGGGAAAACAAGGAACAAAAAGAATAAGTTCCTCTTTAAGATCCCCGTATATTGGTGGTGATTTCAGGGGAAACTCTTCTCTTGATTTAAGAAAGTCTATTAGCTGTACAATTTCTTTAAATAAATAAAGATAAGTTCAATTTTTTTAAAAGCCTGTTACTTTGTGACAGGCTTTGCTTTTTTATTAAGATAATAGAGCCGTTCTTTTTCCGGCAATCTTTCAATAGCATATCTAAGCATTGTTCTGGGCATTTTTGTAGCATATTTATCTAAAAATTTTATTAACTCTAGCTTAGATTTTTTACCCATTTCTCTAAGCATCCAGCCAACAGCTTTCTGCATTAAGTCATGCTTATCTTGCAGTAATTTTTTAGCTAAAGCCAAAGATAATTTAAAATCATTATTTTTAAGACGGGCAAAACTAGCCAGCACTGCGATTCTTCTTTCCCAGATATTTTTTGAATTGGCCAGCGTCTCTAGTGTTTTAGTTGGTTTATCCAGTAACCAAGCACCAACGATTTTATAAGCTGATAAATCAACTAAGTCCCAGTTATTAATATATTTAGTATTTTTTAAATAAAAATTAAAAATATTTTCTTTGGCTTTTAAATCTCCTTTAGAAAATTGTTCAACTAAAATTAATAAAGCAATTAAACGAATTTCATGAACCGGAGAGATAAGCAGTTTTTTAATTTCTACTAATTTTAAGTCACTAAATTTTTTAGCTATTAATCTGGTTTGCGGAACAGTTAATCCCCAAAAAACATCACCTTCGCCATATTGCCCTGGGCCTGTTTTAAAATATTTTTGTGACAATAAGGCCCGATCTTTTTTATAATATTTTTTAGTTTCTTTAATAATTAAGTTAGCGGTTAGCATATTATTTAGCGTCTACGCCAATAGCGTCGCTTATATTTTTATAACCATCGCGTTTTAGTAATTCTACTAAGCCAGCGTTAATTTCGCCAATTAATTGCGGGCCTTCATAAATCATGCCAGTAATTAATTGAACTAGCGTCGCGCCAAGCTTAATTTTTTTATAAGCATCAGCCGCGGAAAAGATTCCGCCGCAGCCAATTAAAATATATTTGTTTTTAGTTTTTTGATAAACTGTTTTTAATAATTTATTAGCTACTTCTTCTACTGCTTTACCGCTAAGACCGCCGTTAGTTATAAAATTTTGTTCGTCTTTGTCTAAATAATTTTTAGCATGCGTTAAATTAGAACAAATTAATCCAGTAATGCGATGTCTAGAAATTACTTCTAAAATATTTTCCAATTGAGTAATTGTTAAATCAGGCGATAGTTTGATAAATAGCGGTAGGCCATTATTTTCTTTGCCAATGGCCGATAATAATCTTTCCAGTAAAATTGGATCAATAAAGGGTTGTCCGCCAGAAGTATTAGGACAACTGATATTTATAGTAACGTAGTCAGCTAAATCCTTTATGGCTTTAAAAGCTGTTAGATAATCTAAAATAGCGGCTTCTGGCTCATCGGTTAGCTGGTCATTAGTTTTGGCAATATTAATACCTAACGGTATGGCTAATTTTTTATTTAAACGCTGAGCAATATTGTTAGCACCTTCGTTAGCTAAACCATAATAAACAGCCAGAGAGTCTGATTTAGGATAACGCCATAAACGCGGTTTATTATTGCCTTGACATGGTCGACCAGTAATTGAACCAATTTCTATAAAGCCAAAACCAATTGACGAAGCAATATTGGTTAATAACGCATTTTTATCAAAACCGGCGGCGAGACCCACGGGATTAGAAAAAGTTAAACCATTAATAGTTTGTTCTAAAATTTTATTTTCATAATTAAGACAAGAAGCCGTAAAGTTTTGACCAAACTTAGTTTGCCCTAAAAAATTACCGATCTTTAAAGCTTGATCATGAATAATTTCAGGATCAATTTTAAATAAAATCGGCTTAACTAATAATTTATAGCTAAGACCAACGATAGATCTAATTAATTTATTAGCTTGCAGCATATTATTTATAAGCAGGCGCTTGTTCTGTAATGTTTTTCTCTTTATTTAGGAAGCGAGCTAGGCCGTAAAGCCAGCTTGATAAACGATTTAGGTAAGCTAAAGAAAATTCATTACTGATTAAATATTTTTGAGCGCTAATAACAGTTCTTTCGGCTTTTCTAGCCATGGTTCGGGCTATATCCATTAAAGCACTGGCTTCGCTTTCTCCGGGAATTATAAAACTATTAATTGGCGGCAGTATTTCTTCTAAATTTTTAATCGCGGCTTCTAAAGTTTTTAATTTTTCTTGAGTTATAGCTAATTTAGCGCCAGCTAATTCAGCTTGAATAATAAACAAATTTTCTTGATTGTCTTTTAGGGCTAAACCAAGTTTAGGCCAACTAGTCAGTGGTAAATTTTCATCATGAAATTTAGCCCGGCATAAGCCTAGCCAAGTATTTAACTCATCAACGGCGCCTAAAGCCTCAATAATAACATGATCCTTAGGAATTCTTTCGGGCGTACTTAAGGTTTTAGTTGTTCCCTTGTCTCCTTGGCCAGTAAAAAACATATAGTGATGTTTTATAATTCACAAGCGCCCGAAACACAGGCAAATTCTTTACTACCAGTAGTCATGTCACCAGCCTCATGTTGTAAGAGTCTAGAAAAGTCTAGCTGACCAATAACCTCTCGGCGACGTTCATACTCTTCTTTATCAATGGCTTGATAAGGTGCTAATTGATAAACATGATCATTTCTAGGTAAGAAAGATAGGCCGCCAACCCAATCCCAATTTTGATAAACAAAGTTAGCCACTTCTAACCATTCATTAGGTCCAACATAAATTGTGGCTGAAGGATTATGTTCAACAAAATGTTGCTTTAATCTTTTCCATTCTAATAACAAGTCTTTGGCCGAAACATCTTCTTTGAAAATAGCGTTAGCCGGCGCTTTAACCGGGAATTCTAGAACATAGGTTGTGGCCGTATTAACCGACTGACCAACTTCTGGAAAACAAGGCACGCCTTGTTCACGAGCAAATTGTAATAAGGGATCAGTATGAGAAATTCTAACGCGACGAACAAAGTAAGGCGAGAACCAAGGATGCATACCTGAGCCAACGCCTAGAAGTTGTCCGGAATTGCCATGCGGTTTAACGCAAGTAATGGCCGTAGATTGATTAATGTTAAAACGTTTAGCAAATTCTTTGTTGACTTTAATGGCTTCTTCGCGCAAGTCATCTAGCATTTTATCATTTCTAATTATTTCATTATCATAATAGCCAGTTAGCGAAACGCCTAATAATCTTTCTTCTTCACAGTTTTCTCTCCATTCTTTAGATAAATAACCAAAATCAGTTAGCATTGATTGATAAGTACCTAAAATAGTGGCGGCGCGCATTTTCTTTTTTAAAGTTTCGGCCGTATCTTCTGGACGAACCACGATACTAGTTAGATTACAAAATTGTTTGGAACGTAAATAAATTTCACCGCAAGGATTAAGACCAATTAAATGTTCATCTTTTATTTTTTCCCAGCGTCGAGCCGGCACTTGCTTGGATAAGTCGCCGCGGTTAAAAATGCCGCGTTCCCCAGATTTAGATTTAACTAAAGCCGTCCATTCATCAAGAAATTCTTCAGCCGAGGGTTTTTCATTATAAACAGCGGAGTTATTAGCCATAACGCGCTGACCTTCGGTTAAATAAAATTGACCTTTTTTAGCATCGCGCATCTCTAGATCATCAAGGTCAGACAAAGAGATCAGGGCGCTGCGCCTAACGCCACCAGCGACCACAATTAAGCCGATTTGGCAGATAATGTCATGAAGGTCAAGGTTAGTTAAACGACGGCCTTGGCGTTTAAAAACTTTATTGCGAGCAAAGTTAACTAAATCAATTAAGGGCTGAGGGCCGCTAGCGCGACCGCCGGCTGTGGCTAAACGAGCGCCGGCTGGTCTAATATGTGAATAATCAAAACTAATATCCTGACCATTAGCCCAAGCCGTCATGCCTTTAACAAAAGCATCGGCCCAGCCTTCTTTGCTGTCAGCAACAATATGGAGCGGTAATTTTTCACCAGTCTGTCTTTTTATTTGCGGAAATTTTTGCACAGCCTCTGACTCAACTGAAAAACCAAGACCAGCGCCGCACATTAAGATATACATTATTTCGCCAAGATCCTGAAAGCAAGACGGCGCAATATAAGAACAATTATAAGCCCAGACATTTGATTTACGAGCCGCTAAACCAGACGACCACAGCAAACGCATGGAAGGACAAACATCTTGATTTAAAATAGCTTGTTCTAAATCATCATATTCTTTCTGACTGAGCTTGTCGCCAGTTTTTTCCTGCATGAATTCAATATAACGATGAATAGTTTCAGCCCAAGTTTCGCGGCGTTCTAGCTCCGGCACCCAGCGACTATACATTTGGTAGAAAATAAACTCAGCATAAGAGCTTTTAAAATATTTACTACTGTCTTTGATTAGTGCGCGGACATTAGCCGGTATCGGACGAGCCTCTTTTCTTATTTTGGCATGTTCATTACGGTAAAGAATGTAGGCTTTAGCAGTTTTAGTAAAACCTTCGTGCATTAATTCAACTTCAACAATGTCTTGAATTTGTTCTACGGCCGGAGTATTGTTAGTAAACTTTTTTCGACGCGTTAAATTGTTTAAATTTTTTACAACACCCTTAGTAACTAGTTTGGCTTCAGCTAAACCACCCTCAGAAACTTCTACTAAACCTTTTAAGATAGCATTTTCAATTCTTTTTAAATCAAATTCAACTAGTGTACCGTCGCGTTTAAGGACATGGGTAATTAAGGGAGCCATAGTGATTAATTTAAGTTTAAAGTCCTTCCACTATACCACTCTTAAGTGCACAAGCAAAGTGTGGATAAGTGACCTTAATTTTTAATCTAGCTTTAGGCAAAAATGACACATCTTGCTATTAATTTATTATTTTGGCCACTATATATTGTGGTATTAATTTTCGCTTAAAAAGACGGGCTTAGAAAAATAATAAAAAATACGTTGTTTAAAACGTATTTTTTAAACTAGCTATTTTAAATAATTTTAGCCCTGAAATTGTATGGAAAAATTATACATACCCATGCCACAAACTCCAGAAAGAGTGGCGCCCTCAGGTTCCTTAGGTAATTCAATATCATCAGTGGCGGTTGGTTCAAGATTTTTAGAATAATTAATAGCTGGAATGCGCAGCGTTGAAGAACAATCAAAAGTGTTGTTAGTCTTTACGCGAATTATCGTCGGAACATTAGCTTTAGCAATAGTTGAGCGCGGCGTATATCCGCCCTTGGCAACTATTTCTATAATTTGTTTATCGTTTTCCGTGGAAACATTAGGACTAGTAGTTTGTGTACTAGCGGCTTCACCATAAGTAACGGTTTTTGGTCCTTGTTTAGAAAAAATAATAATTAGAATAACAACAACCACTGTGCCAAATATAATTAGAAAGCCTTTTTTGTTCATATGTTTATAAATTAAAGATTGGCGGAATAAAACCTAGTGCCACCAAGCTATTTATGATATTAAATAAAGAAAAACAAATAATTATTAAACCCATGGTTTTAAAAAGTGTAGTGGTGTTGGCTTTTAATTTTTCCGCAATACTAGAACCAAAACTTATTAAGCTAAGAATCGGCAAAGTGCCTAAAGCAAAAACTAACATAATCAGCGCGCCAGTCAAAAAACTATGCGTTGACAAAGCGTAGAGCTGCATAGATTGCGTAAAGCCGCAGGGCAGAAAAAAAGTTATAGCCCCGATAATAAAAGGCGCAACAACCGTATTAAGATTTTTTAATTGCCAAATGTTTTTAGAAACTTTTTTAGGCATGGTTAATTGTAAGCGATGACTCCAAGAAAAAATGCCTAATAAATTAATACCAAGCCCGAGCATTACTAAAGCAATGATTATACTTAAAGTAGAGGTGCCTAAAGCGCCGAGCTGAAAAGACGCGCCGAGAACGCCGATCACTCCGCCTAATAAGAAAAAACCAATTAAACGACCAAGATGAAACATAATATGTGGCCGAGAAGTGTTTTTTTCTTTAGCAAAGCTGGCTGACATAGACAACGCTAAACCGCCGACCACAGCCATACAGGTTGACAGCGAAGCAACAATACCAATTACAAAGGCTGTGCCATAGCTGACATTAGAAGATTGAATTAAATTAACTAAACCTAATTTTTGTAAACTAATAAATAAAGCAATAACTAATAAAGTGACAGGAATCGCTACGTTAAAACCAGACCATCTATCTTTATTAGTTTCTTCTGGTAAATTAGTTAAACTATAGCCATGTTTGGCTAAAACGTTATTAATCTTAACTTGAATATTCTCTTGTGAATCATTATTAAATTCCCCGGTTATTTCCAGAGTATTTTTATTAAGATCAGCCTTAGCTTTAGTAACGCCAGCTATTTCACTTGATTCGCTTTCGGTTAAAATTACACATGACGGACAATGCATACCCTTAACAAAAAAAGTAAAAGTTTTTTCCATATTATAATTTTTTAGTTTTTAATCTTAAAGAGTTGCCAACCACTGAGACGCTAGACAAAGCCATAGCTAAACCGGCAAAGATTGGATTTAATAATATACCAAACAAAGGATACAATAAACCGCCAGCAATCGGGATGCCCAGACTATTGTAAATGAAAGCCCAAAAAAGATTTTGCTTAATCACGGCCATAGTTGCTTTTGATAAATGAATTGCTTTAACTAATTTAGAAATGTCGCCGTGTAATAAAGTAATGCCGGCCGATTCAATCGCTACGTCAGTGCCGGTCGCCATAGCAATACCAACATCAGCCTGCGCTAAAGCCGGTGAATCATTTATACCATCACCAACCATCGCGACAATATGGCCAGCGTTTTGCAGTTCTTTTATTTTATTAATTTTAGTTTGCGGTAAGGCCTGCGCGACAACTTCATTAATGCCAACTTGTTTGGCGATATAGTCAGCAGTTCTTTGATTATCGCCAGTCAGCATAATTGTTTTGATGTTTAATCGTTTTAATTCTTTTAAGGCAGTGATGGCTTCTGGTTTAATTTCATCAGCTATAAAAATTGTCGCTAAAACTTTTTTTTCGTCAGCTAAAATAATCGGTGTTTTGCCCTCAGAAGTTTTGGCTAAAATTATATCTTCATCAAGTTTAAGTTCTTTATCTTTAATAAATTTAGGACTGCCCACAAAATAATTTTTTTCCTTAATAGTGGCTTTTAATCCTAGACCTTTAAAAATTTCAAAATTATCAACCTTAATTAAGTCTAGATTTTCTTCTTGGGCTTTTTTAATAGTGGCCTGCCCTAAAGGATGCTCAGAATTTTTTTCTAAAGAAGCTATGAGTCTAATAATTTCATTATCAGCTAAATCAGTATAATTAGCTAAAGAAACAATTTCCGGCTGACCCTTAGTAATCGTGCCGGTTTTATCAAAAACTAAAACATTAACCTCGTAAAGTTTTTGCAGGCTGGCGGCGTCTTTAATTAAAATACCTTCGCGTGCGCCTTTGCCTATACCGACAATAATGGCTGTCGGAGTGGCTAAGCCTAAGGCGCAAGGGCAGGCAATTACTAAAATGGCCACAAAAGACATTAAGCCATAAGACAGCGCTTGAGAAAAACCTAGGTAATTTGGTCCAATAATTAACCAGCTAATTAGAGTTATTACGGATAGTAGTAAAACAATCGGCACAAAGATTCCAGAAATTTTATCAGCTAAAGCTTGAATTGGCGCCTTAGAAGACTGAGCCTGTTCTACTAATTTAATGATGTTAGCCAATAAAGTTTCTTGGCCAATTTTAGTCGTTTTAAATTTAAAAGCTGTGGTTGTGTTAATTGTGCCGGCCACGACGCTCTCGTTTAGATTTTTATTAATAGCCAGAGCTTCGCCCGTGATCATACTTTCATCTATATACGGTGAGCCTTCTATAATAATTCCATCAACCGGAATTTTTCCGCCAGGTTTAACTATAATTATGTCTCCATGCACCACTTCTTCCAAAGGAATTTCTAATTCTTGCCCAGCGCGAATAACTAAGGCGGTTTTAGCTTGGAGATTTAATAGTTTAGCAATCGCTTCACCAGTTTTAAGTTTAGAGCGCATTTCCAAATATTTTCCCAGACTAATAAAAACAATTACGACAATAGTAATATCGTAATAAGTAAAATCAGTATTTAAATAAGCTTTTAAGACGCCGGCAAAAGCCGTGATTATAAAACTATAAATAAAAGCCGCGCTTGTGCCTAGACCAATTAAAGTATCCATGTTAGCCTTGCCGTAACGCAAAAATCTATAAAGACCCAGTAAGTAGGGTCGTCCGGCCACGGCCAAAACAAAAGTTGCTAAAATCGGTAAAAGATATAGAAAAAAGTTTTGCCAAACTTCTGACATGGCTGGCAGTATTTTAAGCGCCGCGCCAATATCCCAAGCCATCATTAAAAGACTAATAATCGCTACGGGAATAGTTAGTTGTAAAACTTTTTTTAAATTATTTAATTCTTTTAGCTTATTGTTTTTGGCCTTTTTTTCAGTCCCCTCAAATTCTTCAGTGGTTAAACTATAACCAAAAGGCTTAAGACTGTTTGAGAGATTTTCTAAATTAGTTTGATTTTTATCAAAATCAAGCAGAGCTGTTTCTGAGGCGTAATTAATAGTGACAGTTTTAACCGCCGTATTTTTTTTCAAAGTTTTTTCAATAATTGCTGCACAAGAAGCACAATGCATGCCCTGCACTTGAATTAGTTCGCTCATAATTATTTTCTTTTAAGACGATAAACCTTTAAAATCTCTTCTTTGGCCTTTACTTCTTTGCCTTTTTTTATCTGATGGACTAAACAGGTCCCAAGATGGTTTTCCATCAAAGCGTCTTCAACGCCGGACAAAGCCTGTTTAACGGCCGAGGTTTGAGTAATAACATCAATGCAGTAAGCATTGTTATTAAGCATGTCTTGTAAACCCCTAACTTGACCCTCAATTATTTTGAGGCGCTTAATAAGATTTGGTTTAAGATTTTTCATATAAATTAATTATATACCCCCATGGGGTATACGTCAAGCCTTAGTTTTATAAATAATTATTATTTTTGACAAACCGCTAAATTTACGCTAAATTTAAGCTATATTTAATTAAAAAATAAACTAAAAGAATTATGACAACAAATAATAATGAAATATTTCCTTTTGAAATCAAAGATAGTGAATTTCCAGAAAGTCCTAAAAAAGAGGAACTTAGTCTGGATAAATTCAAAACTGATGTAATTGATTCAAATATTGATGATGACACAATCGGTAAAGTATTTTGGGAAATCTATAGAAAGAATAGGAGCGAAGCAGCAGAAGCCTTGAAAGCTCTTGATAAATGTGAGTTTAGAAAAAAACTTGCCGAAGAGATTGCTTATGACATCAAAAACGATTAAGAAGTTTTGTTGAATTATTTTTTAATTAAAAAAGCCGTTTTTAAACAAAAACGGCTTTATCATTTTCAAAACAGAAGTGTTATATTTTTATATTTCTCGGCTCTTTTGCTTTTGATATAATAAAAACGAAGTAGCCTATCGCGAAAAGGATTATATCAATAGAAACAGAAAATCCTTTATCTTTATAGGCAGCATCTTTAATAAGTGCTGTAGCAAGAAGACCAAGAGCAAAGATCATGCCAGTGTTTACAAGTAAGATCGTGCTAAAATTGCGTATAACACTAAGGTCGTTCTTTTTGTTTCTTCTCCAGGTTGCAAAAATTATAGCTGCTATAGTAATAATTATTGCTAATATTGGGTTAAGAAGAAAAAAAATCTTTATTATACTAACAAGCACTAGCACCCAATATATGTCAATAAGATTTTTAAAAGGACTCATGGCTTATATTTTTTTATTTTTTGGGTAATTTTTAATTTATTTTTATATATATACATGGAGAAAGATTGAATTTCTTAAATCTTGGATAAGTGTTTCGGATGGTATCTTTAAAATACAGCCACCACCACCAACGCTATCAGGCGAAACTGGTCCGCCTAGCTCTTGGCAACCCCTGGGCATGCTTTTAGCAGTTACCCGGCATTTTTTATTGCAAATTTCTTTACAAATATATACAGACAGCTCTCCTTTAGGGGATATATTTTTGCCCCATTTTATTTTATGCCTATTTTTTTCTTTCATTTTTATCTTTGATTTTTTCAGAGATGTTTTTAAAAGGTCCATATTTTTTCCTCTACTTTCTTTTAAGTTATCTGTAAAATACCAGCTTGTTCATTTAAAGTCAAGTAAAGTCAAGAAAGCTTATAGTTAGCTAGTTTTTTAGTAAAAATCATGTTTTTTACTTCTGCTTAGTTCTCTTATGAAGTGTTGGTTTAGCAACTAAAATTTTCTTGGCCGTAAAATGATTATCATCATTTTTAATACCAACTAATTGTAAACGTTCGTTTCTAATTAGTTTAACTTGACGATTAAGCTTAACCTGAGAATAATCAATCTGCCAAAGATGCTCTTCATTATCATCTAAGGTAAATTCTTTTTTATTAGAATTTACGCTCTCAACATCGCCCGCTAATAAACCAAGTTGCGGTTGTTGCCAACGATTAGTTTGCTGATTGACTAGTTGCCTATAAATCGGCACATTAACAGTTAATAAATTATCAATTTCTTTGTCACCGTCAAAAGCATAAACTGTTCCGCCAATAATAATACAAAGAGACGTGTAAATTATAGCCAGATGCCAAATATTATAACGATAGCCATGTTTAGTATGGCGTGTATAAAAATAACCAAGCGCTATAAAAATAGCAAAAAGAATTAACCAGAAGTAAGGCAAGGTTAGTAAGATAAAACGGGCTAAGCTATTAGTAATTGAATCATAAATTTCCCAGTCATTATTAACAACAAGGAAAACCATGACCGAGCTGGAAAGGCTGCCAATAATTATAGAAATTAATACGCCAAACCAAACTAATATTTGTCTTATAACAAATTGCCAGTGCGGTTTAGGCTGAAGTTTGTCATCAGCTACGCGATGTAGAATAGATTGTGTTAAGTTTTGATTAGTCATAGGTTTGGTGTAGGTTATGGAACTGCTCTTTGGCACGATTGAGCCAACTAGCGATTGTACCCGGTGGTTTTTGTAAAATGTCAGAAATTTCTTCGTAACTTTTTTCTTCAAAATATTTTAAAATTAAAACGTCGCGATAATGAGGAGAAAGTTTGTTTAAAGTTTCTTTTATTTTTTCATTATCAATTAATTGGTCAACGCGCTTAATACCCTCTTCTTCCCAAAACTCGCTAGATTTTTCTTCGCTTTCAATATCAAGGCCGACTTCATATTTAACAGAACGTTTTCTAAAATGATTAATGGTTTCATTATGGACGATGCGATAAAGCCAGGAAGAAAATTTTAAATCAGCATCAAAGTCATTTAAATTTAAATAAACTTTAATAAAAGCTTCCTGTAAGATATCGTCAATATCGGTTTCCTCAAGTTTAGCTAAACGACTAACATAGCGGCGTAATTTATCCTGATAACGATTAACCAACTCAGCAAAAGCCGCCTGATCCTTAAGGGCGCGCTTGGCTAATATTTCATCAGTCATCTCTTTAAGACTGTTCTCGTTGTCTAGAGTATTTGTTGTCATGTACCTTAAGTATAACAAAACGCGGCTAGAGAGGTAAGCCGCGTTTTGTTATAGTTATGGAGCCTAAATTTATTGAACTTTTTCAGTAATTCTTCCTTTGATTCTTAAATCAGTGCGAATGGTTTGAAAATCAGTGCGGACAGTTTTTATATTAGCTCTTATACCCGTAATTATAGTTTTACTTTGTGTTGGATAATCAGAAGGCTGCAGATTTTGCGCTTGGGCAGTTGTTGAGGTAATTAGCGAGCCAGCCGTTGTCGCATCGTTTTTAGCTTTAGCTAAACCAGCTTCCATATTTGCAATTGTCGTGGCGTTGCCGTTGTTAGTTTTTAAAGAATCAATTTTTGCTTGATACTTAACAAAGACAGTGTTCTGAAAATTATTAAGTGTGTTTTGGTCTAAGGAGAGCATTTTTAAAGCATGAATTTTTGGTATAAAGACCGCGTAGATTCGGTAGTAAGTGTAAATATAACTTACGTCAGCTTTAGCCGTAGTTAAATCAGTATCAGCCGCAATTTTAGTTTTTTGTTGATTTAAACCAGCAATATTGTCATCAATCATGGAGTTTAAAGAGTTTTTTTGATCAGTGGTTAGTTTTGATTTATTAATTAAATTTTTAAGATTATTTAAAGAGGTTAAACGGGTATTAATCAGTCTAGTTCCCCTAGAGATAACTTGAGCTAAGCTAAGATTATTTAGGGAAGCGGGATTTTCGCTAGTTATGCCTGGTAAGTCAGTAGCCGGCGTTCCAGGTACATTAATATTTATTTGGGATTCTGACGCTGTCGTCCCTTGGGCTTGCGCCATGCCAAAACTGGCTAAAGAAGCTATGGTAACAATACCTATAATCAGTGGTAGAGTCTTTTTCATATAGTTATGAATATTTAGTTAATTAGAGCCTAATTAGGCTTTCAACTCTAATACGTTGTAGATAATTGGTTTCTTGCAGGTAATAAAAACAGTAGGCGAACGCCATGGCGTGCGCCTACTGTTTTGTTGGTTTTATTTATTCACTGCCGCCCTAGTTAATGGTCCAAATAAGCCATTAGTTGGTTTAATCTTTTTGGCTTTCTGAAATTTAATTAAAGCCGCTTTAGTCGCCGCACCAAATTTAGTTGTTTCTTTGCCGCGAGAACCGGCTCCAATTTTGGCTACTATAAAACCATGAGCATTTAAATATTTTTGCAATTCTTTGACATCATTATTAATATCGCCTAATTTTAAATTCTTTTTAAAGATAAACTTTTTAATAATAACTGGTTTGGTTGGATTAGTAATTGGTGGAGTAGTAATAATTGGCGGAGTAATTACTGGTGGAATGATAATTGGCTTAACCGGGGTAGTATAAATAATTCCGCCGCCGCCAGAAAAAGAAACTGAACAAGCTTTAGTAGTTTGAGTAATAAAAGTTGGGTCAGTCTGAACATCATCTTCGTTTTTAGCAATAACATTAAAAGTATAAGAGGTATTACAAGTTAAACCAGTAAATTGATAAAAAGCTTCAGTAGTCCAGCCAGAATCAGCACCGCTATAACTTGCTTTATAACCACTGGCAGTACCGCCGCTCCAATTTACAGTAATAGCTGTTGGACTATCAGCGGTCGCTGTAACTTCAGTTGGTGCAGTTGGCAAACAGGCTTTAGTAGTTTGTGTTACTGAAACGGGATCAGTTTCTAGATCATCTTCGTTTTTAGCAATAACATTAAAAGTATAAGAGGTATTACAGGTTAGATTAGTAAATTGATACGATTGATCGGCAATCCAACCAGAGTTGTCACCTTCATAGCTAGTTTTATAAGCACTAGCCACTCCGCCGCTCCAATTTACAGTAATAGCTGTTGGACTATCAGCGGTCGCTGTAACTTCAGTCGGAGCAGTTGGCGGACAGGCTTTAGTAGTTTGTGTTATTGAGACTGGATCAGTTTCTAGATCATCTTCGTTTTTAGCAATAACATTAAAAGTATAAGAGGTATTACAAGTTAAACCAGTAAATTGATAAAAAGCTTCAGTAGTCCAGCCAGAATCAGCACCGCTATAACTTGCTTTATAACCACTGGCAGTACCGCCGCTCCAATTTACAGTAATAGCTGTTGGACTATCAGCGGTCGCTGTAACTTCAGTTGGTGCAGTTGGCGGACAAGCTTTAGTAGTTTGCGTAATAAAAGTTGGGTCAGTCTGAACATCATCTTCGTTTTTAGAAACAACACTAAAGGTGTACTCAGTGTTACAGGTTAAATTAGTAAATTGATATGATCCGCCATTAATCCAGCCAGAGCCAGAGCCTTCATTATCATTATAATTAGCGTAATAATTATATCCCGAATCACTCCAAGAGACCGTAATGCTATTAGGGCTATCAGCTACGGCTGTTAATGAAGAAGGAGGGTCTTGTAAACAGGCTGGAGTCTTTTGTGTTACATAAACCGGATCAGTTTGAACACCATCTTCGTTTATAGCCACAACTCCAAAAGTATATTCAGTACTGCAACTCAAATCAGTAAATTGATAAGAACTATCTGTGATCCAACCAGAAGTAATTGTTCCAAAATCTGACTCAGTATAACTAGCCAAGTAAGCGCTACCAGATCCGCCAGACCAAGCTACGGTAATAGCACTAGGACTATCAAGAGTAGCCGTAACTTCGGTCGGCGCAATCGGCAGACAAGTACCAGTAGTGTAATTAAAATTTACACGATCAGTAAATTGTTGGTTTTCACCAAAACCAACAATAGAAAATTCATAATAAGTATTGCAAGCCAAATTATTAAGAGTGTAGTAATTATCAGTAACAAAACCAGAATTACTGTCAGTATAGAAAATAATGTAGCTAGAAGCTACGCCGCCAGACCAACCTATATCAAGGCTATTATTATCATTATGCCACGCGAATTCAAATGAATTAGGCGCAAGAGCATTAGTATAACTTCCATTTGGCGTCGTACTATAATCAGAAATATCCGCACCTCTAATGGCCGCGACTCTAAACCAATATCTGGTATTAGGCTGTAGATTAGGAATAGTAAAATTATTAGCCTCGGCCATAACCGTACCAACATTATAATAATTAGAGCCATCGTTTGATTCATCTATTGTAAAACCATCTTCATCACTTGAATTATCTGTCCAAATAATATTTTCATAGTCAGTCCCGATCATATTTACTGTAATATCTGAAGGGGCATTAAGAGCGCCCGATAATGTAAAGACCCCTTCAGACATAGTGGCATAATCAGAGGTAGCTTCGTTATTATATGCCGCGACTCTAAACCAATATTCTGTATTAGGAGATAAATTAGGAATAGTAAAATTATTAACATCAGCAGCAACCTCTCCAACATTAGTGTAATCAAGGCCATTAGTTGATTCATCTATTATAAAAGCTTCTTCGTCTTTTGAATTATCTGTCCAAGAAATATCTATATCATTAGTTTCAACTAGATTTACTATAATATCTGAGGGAGCATTAAGAATATACGGTAATGTAAAAACGCCTTCAGACATAGTAGCATAATCAGAAATAGTTTCTCCCCTAAATGCCGCTACCCTAAACCAATATTCTGTATTAGGACGTAATTCAGGAATAGTAAAATTAATAACATCAGTCATAACTGAACCAACAGTAAAATAATCAGAGCCATTGATTGATTCTTCTACTACAAAACCGTCCTCATCATTTGAATTATCTGTCCAAGTGATACTTATAGAATTACTAGTAATATCGTAGGTATTAATATTCGAGGGAGCGTTCGGTGCTAAACCGTCGCTTTTAGCAATATTAATTACGCCTATAACAAACAAAAAAGTTGCCAACGCAACCACCAGGACAGAGCTAGATTTTTTTATCATAAAATGTTTATTGAGATAGCCTCATTACGTACATATAGTACAGCTTTATATAGATTATTACAAATAAATAATTTTAAATAATTTTAGCTATAAAAACAGCCCAAAAATAACCTTAATTCTATAAATAAACATAAATTGACAAATCGTCTTTATAGTGGTAAGTTTGGGGCATAAAGTCAAAAATAAAAATGTTTTTTAATAATTAAATAGGCTCCCAAGGAGGGAGTCACAAAATGAAAAAATTATGTCTTTCTTTAGCTTTATCTTTATTGTTTTTCCTTAATGTTGGATATGGACAAATTGCAGCGTGGCAACTAAACGGTAAATTAGGGGGTGAGGTTTCAATTAATGCTACAACGCTTGATGCAAACCTTAACACTTCAACACTCTCAAGAGCTAGTGGTATTAATTTCACCAACGCAGGAAACAGTTTTAGTTCAACTAATTTTACTGTATCAGGAACCAAAGCAGATGCTATATCATCAAATAAATTTGTATTATTTACAATAAATACTAAGTCGGGCTATAAAGTTTCTTTAAGTACCTTAGATGCTAGATTCAGACGTTCAAGTACTGGACCAAATACTTTTCGTTGGCAATATTCAATAGATGGAACAACTTTTACAGATATTGGAAGTGCCGATATAAGCTACACTCTTACTACTAGCAATGGAGATGCCCAAACACAAATAGCTTTATCAGCAATATCAGCATTACAAAATGTTACAAATGCCACTACAATAACAATTAGATTATTGTGTTGGGGTGCTAGCAACACAGGAGGTACTTTCGGAATAGGTAAATCAGCAACCAGCGGATCTACGGACTATAGCTTATCAATAGGTGGTACGGTTTCTCAGGTAATAGTCGGATCTCCAACTATTACAACCGTTGGTTTGTTAAACCAATTCAACACCCTTCCTGGAACATCTTCAGTTGCGCAAAGTTACAGGGTTTCTGGAGATAATTTAACCGACAATATTACAATAACTCCACCGGCGAATTTTGAACTCTCTCAAAATGGTTATGATTTTTCTATTTCTCCAATTATTTTACCCCAATCCGGAGGAAAAGTAGGGAGTACTCAAATATTCGTTAGGTTTACACCACTTACTGAGGGTATTTCAAGCGGTAATGTAGCTGATACCAGCGCAGGAGCTGATCCAAAAAATATTTCAGTTATAGGCTCAACTATACCGACAATTACAACTCCCAGTTTAATGACTCAATTTTATGCTACGGTCGGAACGTCTTCGGTTGAACAAGCTGATACGGTTTCCGGGGTTAACTTAATAGATAATATAACAATAACCCCCCCGCAAATTTTGAGATTTCTTTAACAACCGGCTCAGGGTTTACTACTTCTTCACTTACTTTAAATCAATCTAGCGGAGTGATAACAAATAAAACAATATATGTTAGATATACACCGCTTGTTCCGGGTTGTTCAACTGGTAATATTACACACGCAAGTACCGGAGCTACAACACAAAATATTTCGGTGACTGGTGTCGCGTATTATTCATTGCCAATGTCAGAAGATTTTAATTATTCTGTCGGAAGCTATTTGAATGCTAATGGTTGGGCTGTTCATAGTGGAGCTGGTACAAATCCTATAACAGTTACTGGTAGCGGATTAACTTATACTGGATACACTGGTTCAGGGGTGGGTAATGCAGTTACTTTGGTTACAACAGGTGAAGATGTTAATAAAACATTTTCAGTACAAAAAACCGGAAGTGTTTACTGTTCATTTTTAGTTAATATAACTTCAGCTCAAACTGGCGGTGATTATTTCATTCATTTCGGAACCAATCCTTGGACAACAAATTTCTATAGTCGGGTCTATGTTAAAAATGACGGCTCTGGTAATATTTCCTTTGGTATATCTAAAGGAGCGGGGACTGCAGTTTATACAGCAGCTACTTATTCTTTAAATACTACTTACTTAGTTGTCTTTAAGTATACTTTTGTAGCCGATGACGCTCTTCCTACTAATGATGTTTCTAGCTTATTTATTTTTATTGACCCAAATCTTCCGACAACTGAACCAATTCCAACCATAACTTCTACGGATGCTAGTTCAGATGATACAAGTGGTATTGGCGGTGTTGGACTAAGACAAGGATCTACTAGTACTTCGCCGGTTGTAATTATAGACGGAATAAGGACAGGCACTTCCTGGCAAGACACGCCATTACCCGTAACCTTAGAAAGTTTTACGAATAATGTTAATAATAATAACGTAAATCTGACCTGGAAAACCGGTAAAGAAATGAATAACAAAGGGTTTGAAGTTCTGAGAAATAATATTAAGATAGGTTTTGTTGAAGGAAAAAATACTGCTTCAACTTATACTTATAGCGATAATAATCTTCAGCCCGGCAGTTATACCTATAAATTAAAACAAATTGATTTTAACGGAAACTATCAGTGCTTTAATTTGTCAGGCAATGTGATAATCAGTACGCCGAAAAAATTCAGTGTTGAACAGAATTATCCTAATCCGTTTAACCCGGTGACAAAAATTGTTTATTCAATACCTCAGGACAGTAAAGTAACAGTTAAAATCTTTGATGTTCTGGGTAGAGAAGTATATTCTCTAAGCCAACAACAACTGGCCGGGTATCACGATTTTCCGTTTGATGCCTCAAGTTTTTCCAGCGGAATTTATTTTTATAAAATAACCGCCGGTGACTTTATAGCAATAAAGAAAATGCTCTTTATAAAGTAATAAAAGTTCGTGCTCTCCTTCATAAAGATGATAAAGACTCAATGCTTCTATAGATTGGGTCTTTTTATTTTACAAAGAAGCTATTAACTAGCAAATTTTTAAATTATTTTAGCAGTTGACAAATTTATTATAAAATGGTAAACTTTAGATCTTAAAATAAAAATTTCTTTAACAATTAAATATAATAAATAAGGGTTTTAATCATGAAAAAATTAATTTTTAGTTTTTTACTTACGTTTCTTTTTATAAATATCCCCATTGTCTATGGAGAAGAAACTTTTTTTCTTTGTACAAAAGGAAATAAAACTACGCCAAACGGACCTTCAACATTTGATACAAGTTCATATTTAAATAATATAACAACATTGCCGGGCTGGTCTGGGTTAAAAATATTTTCCGCTGGTGGTTGTATAAAGATTGGTTCAGCTGACATGAAGGGTTATATAATAACGCCTGAATTAGATTTAACAAATACTACTTATATTAAATTTAAAGCCGGCTATTGGAACAATCCATCGGAAACTAAAGTTATTCAAGTGTTTTTATCAACTGATAGTGGAAAAACTTGGATACAAAAAGGTGGAAACATAACGTTGCTTGATACAAATTTTACAAATTATCAGATAAATTTTACAGGTGGAAATGCTACATCAAAAATAAAAATAAGTGCAAAAAATATTAATAAAAATAGATTTTTTTTGGATGATGTAATGTTATCAGATAATGCCTTGCCGATAACCTTAGAGAGTTTTATCGGTAGTGTTGTTAATAATAATGTAAATTTAACCTGGAAAACCGGGTCAGAAACAAATAATTCCGGTTTTGAAGTTTACAGAAATGATCAAAAAATTGGTTTTATTACTGGTAAAGGAACAACGAACGAAGAACAAAGTTATTCCTATTCTGACAAAAACCTACAACCTGGTAAATATAGTTATAAACTAAAACAGGTTGATTATAATGGAAATTTTGAATATTATAATTTATCAAACCAAGTTGTAATTACTGCGCCGAAAAAATTCACAGTCGGACAGAATTATCCCAATCCGTTTAATCCGGTGACAAAAATTGCTTACTCTATTCCTATGGACAGCAAAGTGACAATTAAAATCTTTGATGTTCTGGGTAGAGAAGTTTATTCTTTAGACCAACAACAACTGGCCGGGTATCACGATTTTCCGTTCGATGCTAGTAATTTTTCCAGCGGAATTTATTTTTATAAAATAACCGCCGGTGACTTTACAGCAATAAAGAAAATGCTCTTTATAAAGTAATAAAAGTTCTTTTTTCCTGTTCTAATTAATAAGAATGACAAAAGCTCAGCGCTAGTATAGGTTGAGCTTTTTTTATTTCATATTATTAATATAATCTTTTAAATTTTTTAATACAGTTAAAATATCGTTTTCAATGTCTTCATTAGTAAATCTAATAATCTTAATATTATATTGCTTTATAATATTTTCTCTTTTTAGATCATAGTCTTTATTATCTTTTAAATTATGTATCTTGCCGTCAACTTCTATACCTAATTTTAGCTTTGAGCAATAGAAATCTAAAATAAATCCAGCAATAACATATTGTCTTAAAAACTTAAAACCATATATCTTTCTTTTCCTAATTGCTTGCCATAATATATTTTCTGAACTAGTAGGATTTTTTCTAAATTCTCTAGCTAGCGATGATTTTTTAATATAATACATATTTAATTTACAACCCTATCCCGCCCTTCGGGCACCCTTTCCCTTTTTGCTAGCAAAAAGGGAAAGGGACGGGGTATGGGTTGTTTAAAAAAAATAAAATCCCTTTTTGGAGGGATTGGGGGTTAGTTGATTTTAGTTATTATAAAGCTAGTTTAAAATTCAAGCCAGTCTTGACAAAATCCACCAAACATGATTAAATTTACTATTACCTTTAAAATTTAATAAAACAAAAAAATATCATGAAAAAGAAAATCACGAAAAATAAAATCCCATTTGTTTATAACGAAAAGCTGGGAATAGAAACAAGGCAATTAAAAATCGGCGGTTATATTATTACCGAAGGCAAAGAAAATTTTATGGCAGAAGAAGTTATTATCGAAATAACTAATGGTAAAAAAACTTTTTCTTTACATAAGCTTGTTTGGCCATCTCGCGGCGGAAGAACTTTATTGGCTTTATATGATGAAGGTAGCGTTTCTGGAATGATTACGAACATAAAAAAACCAACAAAAAATAATCATGGTAAGATTATTGGCGTATCATTTCCTGATCACATAGGTGTCAGCTATTTTAGTTTTAAAGAGCTAAATACATCATCGGGTATTTCCATCGAAAAAATGGAAAAACTTGACGGAGAATTCGTTTTTAAAAATGAGGTTGTTCTTTGTCATAGAATTGATGGGCAATTAGTTGAGGTCGTTAATTTACTAATCAGTGCTCCTAAACAAGGTCCACCAAAAAATGAAGAAGAAAGAACCTATAATGTTTCTTATTTAACCGGCTGGCGGTTCGGTAAAAGAATTATAAAACAAGTTTTAATAAAAATAAAATGAGCAGTAGTATTAATTAAGGGTTTATTCTTTGCAACAACAAAGATTAAGTCCTTATTTTTTTAAAAAATTTGATAAATTGCAAGCTTTCTGGCTTTAAAAGAGTATTTATACTAGAGTGTAGTTATATGATTTTTATGAAGAAATATTTTATTATCATTATCTTAGGTCTAATCGCCAGCGCGGTAATTTTTGGTTATTTGTTTTTTCAAAATAAACCTGAAAACAATGTGGAGGCCCAAACTCAGCCAACAACTAAGCCTCTAGTTTTAGCTAACAGTAAAACCGCTTTAGTTTCTGAACCTATCAGCAATGCTTTAGCGCGCGTCACTAAAAAACCTTTTGGTCTAAAAGTTTCACCAAAGAATTCTCCGGTTCAGCCTGAGCGTTTTTCTGGTTATCATACTGGCGTTGATTTTGAAACAACCGCGAGTGAACAAAACATTGCTGTTCCTATTATGGCAATTTGCGCTGGTAAATTAATTTATAAAAATTGGGTTAATGGTTATGGCGGCGTTGCCATTGAAAGCTGCGTAATTGATAAACAAGCCGTGACGATTATCTATGGTCATTTAAAATTAGCCAGCCTTTCTCTTAAAACCAACAGTAGCTTAAAAGCCGGACAAAATTTTGCTGTTTTAGGCAAAGGTTATAGCACAGAAACTAATGGCGAAAGAAAGCATCTGCATTTAGGCATTCACAAAGGCACCAAAATAAATTTTTTGGGTTATGTGCAAAATAAAGCGGATTTAGTTAATTGGCTGGATATAACTAAATATTTGGCGAAATAAAAACTGTAGGCGCAGGTTTGAAACCTGCCCCCACAATTTTTATATTTTATTTTACGATAACCGTGCCTCCTTCAGTGTGATTTAAATGATTGTGATAGCCCCATGATCCAGTAATATCAAACTTAAAAGACCAGGAATTATTTGGCGAAATATTACCGCAAGCGTCAAAAGTACTGCCAATACAACCGCCGGTGGTCGGATAACCGTTATGTTGAGGATGCGGATTAGACGCAACCCACACATCATTAGAAGCTATATTCTCAAAGGTGACAGTGTCACCTTTATTTATAGTTATGGTAGCCGGAGAAAAGCCAGTGTCAGTATAAGTTACAACATTATCAGAAGCAGTGGTTTGAGGAGTCGTTGTTGTTGTGTTGTTGTTGGTATTAGTTGCCGTAGAAGTACAACCCGCTAACAAGACAATTAACGGAATAATAAAGATAAGTTTTTTCATATAGTTGTATGTTAAATTAATAATATTTTATTATATAACTTAATTATATCATTAAACAAAAATAACCCCAATTTAGGGTTATTTTTGTTTGTTTTAAAAAGAAATGAAAGAAGTCAGTGGTTTTTGTCGTATTATGAATATAGGGGACAAAATCTAGTCTTCTATCGCTACTAAAATCCTTTAGGACAAAGCGGCACAAAAGGTCGAATATATTATATATCAACCATTTAATATTAATTATAAAAACATGAATAAAAAAATTGTATCATACATAGTAATACCAGTACTCGGCTTAGCCATTTTAGGTGGCAGTGTAGCTTTGGCAGCTTCAAATACCAAGGGATCGGTTATGACCAATATAGTAGCCGCTATTTCCCAAAAGTTTAATCTGAATTCAACTGATGTTCAAGCAGTTGTTGACCAGACTATGGCTAATCAAAAAGCCAGTATGCAAGCTGATCAAACCAAAAAATTTACTGATCGTATAAATCAAGCTGTTACCGACAAAAAATTAACTCAAGATCAAGCTGATAAAATTATAGCCAAGCGAACTGAGCTACAAGCAGCTAATCTTGCTCTTAAGGACAAAACACCAGCCGAACGTCAAGCGGCTATGAAAACTCAAATGACTGCTTTAAAGCAATGGGCAACCGATAATAATATTCCTCAAGGATATTTAATGTTCGGTGGACCACGTATGGGTGGTGGTAGAGGCTTTGGACATGGTAATAAATCGGGTACTACTAATTCACAAGCTCCTTCTTCGACAACTAAATAAATCTAGTCTAAATAAAAATAACCCCAAGCTTGGGGTTATTTTTAATACCAGGGTCATTGATGTACTTATTTTATAATATATTATAGTTAAATTTTATCCCACAAAGCATAAAAAATCTCCTGATACATTTTAATTATGTTTTTATTTTCCGTAACAATGGCCATAATCGGCGGAACCAGTTGATGAATGACAGCTTTTTGCGGAGTAATAATTAAATTAGCAGAAAAAGTAGTTTTTTTAGGCAATATTTTTATTTGAGAATTATAATTTTTTTGTTTTTGGTAGTAATCTCTAGCCGAAGGTGAATCTTCCAGTAAAAGTTTTATATTAATATTTAATTTTCCTCGTCTTTCAATAAATTTAGTGAAAAATTCTTTATCTAGTTCTTGCCATTTTTCCTGATCAGCAATAACTAAGTAATCTTGATTAGATTTAATGTCTTCAATTAAAGAATTATAAACAGATTTAACTGAAGTAAGACCCTCAAAATATTTAATAGCATTTTCATCGCCTTTAGTATTATAAATAGATAAAAAATTAGGCAAAGTTTCCTCTAAACTTTGTTTTTTTTCTTCTAAAAGAGATTTTAATTTTTTCGGATTTTCTGCTACAAATAATTTTTTCCAGCCTCTAATTTCTATATTAATTAAGCCCTTTTGTTTAAGAGATTCAATAATCGAGTAGGCAGTAGTGCGTTTAAGGCCGGAATTTTGGGCTATTTTTAAGATAGTAGTCGGTCCCAAAGCCAAAGCCCCTAGATAAATAGAGGCCTCTTTATCAGTTAAACCTAGGTCTATTAAAGTGTTTTTCAGTTTTTGGTTCATATATGTCTAAAAAAGAGACAACATTATTAGATTATTTTCTATATAAATAATAGCATATTTTATAAAAATAATTAATGGTGTCGACAAAAATGACAAAATTAAGCTATATCATTATAATAAGCTTAGAACATTGAAAATCTAAAATTAAATTAAAATATAAATAAAACAGGCATAGGAGGCCTGAAAAAATGAAGATTTCTGTTAACGTAATAGAGGCTTATGGTGTTAGTCTGTTCTTTATTGTACTAATATTTCTTTTTAGTTTTTGCGATGAGCTTAGACTAATAACACAAAAAAGAATTAGATGGTTCGGATTTGTTTGGCTTTTTGTTAGTTATATAACAACCCCAATTATTACTCGTCTTTCAGAATGCGGAGATATCCCATTTAAGTATTATTCTACTTGTGTATTATTTTGTCCCCTACTTATAAGTTTTTTAGTAATCTGGCTATTCAATTTTCGTGGTCAAGTAATTATCTTATCAAATAACGTAGTCCAGGTTATCCCCTTTAAATTCTTATTTAGGTTTGCCTCATATTACTACATTAGTAACAAAGCTTTTAATTTTACTTATTCTGGAGCGGGGCTTATTTCAGATGTATTTAAACGGCTTGAGTTTACAGTAGTATTTGATGAATCTACAATAAATAATTTTTTTCTTAAGCTAGTAGAAACCAAAGAATACTCTAGTAAGAAAAGAAGAAGACTTGAGTATGAAGATTATCTGAGAAAAAATATTTTGAAAATATTTGATCAGACTATTTCTAAGGAAGATTTAAATTATTTAGTAGATAGAAATTTAAAAGACACAGAGATCAGGGCAAAGTTAAAAAACATTAAAGATAATTTTCAGGCCTTGTTTATGAAAAAAAATGGAATTAAGCCGATTGTTTCTTTATTCTCATTTATGCGTGTTACGGATAATCTAGATTTAGAGGTGTCGGTAAAAAGTTAATTAAAAATAAATAAAAAAATGAAAACAAAATCTAAGTTAAACAAAGAGCAAGAACAGCAAGTCAAACTACAATGGGAGAAAAATCAACATTATAATCATAAAATTGACTTGGAGTTATCAGGTCATAAAGATATGATTAAAGATTTTTACGTTGATAAAGGCGTGTGGAATCCGGCGATTTTCTCGGCTCAATATCATGCTAGTTATCTTTATTATAATAATGCTCGATTATTTTCTGGTAAAACAGTTCTTGATATGGGAACCGGCACTGGATTAATGGGCGTAGTTATGGCTCTGGCCGGAGCTAAGAAAGTAGTCATGTCTGATATTTCTTTAGCGGCTGTTACAAATTCTAATAAAAATATTAAAAACTTTAATTTAGAAGATAAGGCTTTAGCTATTCAAAGCGACTTATTTGAAAAAGTTAAAAAGAAATTTGATTTTATAGTTTTTAATCATCCATTTTTCGGCGATGATCCGTTGCCTGAAGACACTATTGCTGCCAGTATGTTAAATTCCGGTGATTTAATAAAACGGTTTTTGCAAGCAGCGCCAAATTATCTTAATGAGGGTGCAACAATCATGATGCCCTTTTACGATAAGGCCGGAGAAACAAACAATCCCGTTATTCAGGGACCTAAATATGGTTTTAAAGTAGTGACAACTTTTAAAACAAATTCAGAAACAGGTCTGCAGACCGGTGAGATCTCAATCCACAAATTAACTATTAAAAATTAAAATAATTAATTTTTAATTAAAGCCGTACTCGTCTATTTATGAGTACGGCTTTTTTAGTATTTTTTTTATTCCCAAAATAGTAATACTATAGCAATAATTCCTAAAAACAAACCAATTATTTGAAATTTATTGGCTGGTTCTTTATAAAAGATTATACCTAAGATTACGGCGATGATCGCGGTCGCGACAGAAAAGATAATGGTTCCGCGACCTAGACCAGAACCATTTTTTAAAGCAAACAACCAAAAAGAATTAGCAATTAAATACGAGGCTAGACTGGCGATAGCAATCCACGCGGTTCTTTGAAGAGACCAATTTTTTGCAAAAATGTCGGCAATAATTTCAAAAACGATGAGCATTGAAAGAGGAAATATCCAAGGCATAAAATTTATTTAACTAGCTTTTCTTAAGGCTACTCTATGAGAATATTTTTTACGAAATTCATCTGATTGTCCGCTCTCAACAAAATATTGCCCCAACTCATTTCTAGTTGGTTCGTGACCTAAGAGATTTTTAGTTGCTACTCTGTTTTCCTCACTAAGAATAATTTCTATTTGTTTATCTAAATATTCTTTTTGTGTAATAGGAGAGGGGGCTTCATTAAAGGTTAAATTATTATCTTCTTGATCAATATATGGTCCAGAAGGACATAATTCTTTTGGCATATTTAGTATTTTATTAATATAAATTAATTATATCATTAAACAAAAATAACCCCAATTAAAAAAGGCCGAATATTATTCGACCCTTTTATGTTATCAGTTTCTTTCTTCAATTTCTTTAAAAACGTTTATTTCTTTTTGGAGCATCGTTTTACCAAAACAGCGCCACCATTGCTCGGCTCCTTTCTTATATAAATCTTCAAAGGAATCGTTTTGTTTAATAGATGCGACAGTGTAATTAGCGTTTTCTTTTTCATTAAGCTGATCTAGGGTATATTTGACGCAATAAGGTAGTCTATATGTGCCATCAGTATCTATAGCAAATGTTTCGGTGCAAGAAATACTGACAGGCTGATATAAAATGTTTATACCATCTAGTTCAAAAGAAATTGTGCCTAAACCAGCCATAACATTGTCAGCTTTTTTGAAGCCAGTCATAAATTTTTCAAAACCAACGGCCTCGGCAAGTTTTTCAATATCTTCTGCTCTATACATCTTAAGGTGAACAGGGACTTGCTTATCAAGCCCTAGTTGATAGGTTTTTTTAAAGCTGTCCCAAAAAACTTTCCACTCAGCAGTATCCATAACTAAATCATCTTCTCTGAATGTCGGTCCCTGAGGCGCTACGTAAAATTCATCAATCAATCTCTGGTCAATTAAAGCCTTAGCCGCTTCGTAAACATTTGCATAATTGATCTTTGTTGACGTGAAGAGAGAGGTAACTCGGCCGGTAACAAAATTTCTAGCTTGCTCTAGCCCTTTGATGGCCATAGCGTAAGCGGATTGATTATTTCTTTGCTGATTATGGATTTCTTCTGTACCATCAATTGAAATATCTAACCAATCAAACTTAAAATTTTCAGCTTGGAGTTTTTTTGCTTGCTTTAAGTAACTTCCGTTGTCGATTAGACCAATAGCAATGTCGGGTCTGATTTCTTTTATTTTTTTTAGAACATCAACATGCCAACCTCTTAGAATTCTTCCTTCATGAATGACAGAAGAATCAGCAGGTAGTTGTGAAATGATGTTTAAAATCTTTGATTCTAAGTCAAGACTCTTAGAGAGAGCTGAGGTTGATTTCTCGTCTTGAAATGCGCAATGCTTACAGGACAAATTACAGGTTCTTTCCATAATCAATGAAGAAAGTGTCGGTAATTCATTTTGCAATAAATTTTGCATTTTTTGATCATAGCCTTCGGTTATTTCTCCGTTAACTATTTGATACCAAAGATCAATTGATTCGATTTGTTGTTCTTCGGTTTCTATTTTAGGAACTTGGATATTATCCAGGTTATCATGCATATTATTTAACATTTTAATAAGACCTCCTAGTCTATATTTTGATTATATTATAATTCTAATTTAAAGAACTTTCAATTCTTAAAACTAGCAATTTTGCTAGTCTTGAGAATGGAGCCGATTAATTGAAATCGGCTGGTGTTCGTTGAATTTTTATATAAGGTGCTATGTATAAGGCGGGAATAATTTTTACAAGAATAAACAAACGCGGGTTTTGATTATCTCACGACAATCTTCAGTTTCAGGGGTCCCATTACCCTAGCCAGAGGTTAAGTAATTAGCCTAACTTTGTTTGGACTTTTCCAGCGCATGAATTCCTCATCTAACGAGAGGGTTTCACAGGGCGTAATCCGCCGCGACCGCTAGCACTGCCTGAATTGATATTCAGGAACTGCACCATGCGAAGCATGTCAGTCATCATTCCTCCTTTCTTTTTTAATTTTTAAATGATATTGACATTAGCCAGAGGTTAAGTGATTAGCTTAACTTTGTTTGGACTTTTCCAGCGCATGAATTCCTCATCTAGCGAGAGGATTTCACGGGGCGTAATCCGCCGCGACCGCTAGCGCTACCTGAATTGAGATTCAGGAACTGCACCACGCGAAGCATGTCAGTCATCATTCCTCCTTTCTTTTTTAATTTAATTTTTAAATGATATTGACATTTTAGCTTAAACATGGTTTTCGTCAATTTTAATATATAGATAACAATTATTTTACCCTTTGTTTATAAGGGTAAAGTGATGATTTATAAAAATTTGTCAAGACTATTGACAAAATCAGCATATTTGATATACTTAAATTATGAATACAAACACTGCTTTACAAAATCTAGGCTTAAGTGAAAAAGAGTCGATTGTTTATACGGCTCTTTTAGGGCTCGGTAAGACCAATGTTTCGCAAATAAGCAAGGTCACCTCTTTAAAAAGGCCAACAATTTATGTTTTGTTGGAGGAACTTAGAAAAAAGGAATTAGTGTTGAAAATTCCTTATGCTAAAAAGGCAATCTTTATTGCTAAAGATCCTGACTTTTTTTTCCGTGAATCTTTACAGAAAGTTCAAGAAGCTTATGGGACTTTAGCGCAGTTAAAGGCAACCCAAAGAAAGGATAATAAAATTTCAACGATGTATTTTGAAGGTGATGAGGGCATAAAAGAAGCTCTATATTATAAATATGAAGATCTTAAGAAGACCGAGATTGTTGGTTTTTTTGCTAAAGCAAATGCTTTAGATACAAAGTTTATTACTATGTCACAAAAATGGAGAGAAAAAATGAATGGGAAAGACATTAAAGTTAGGGGGATCTCTCCAGCGCATAATTCACTTGATATTTTTCGTGAAACTGACAATGAATTAGGTCAGGTCATAAAAAAAGTTCCTTTTAATCAGTATTCATCAGATGTTTCAATTGATGCCACTGATCTTTTTGTTCGCATTTTATTATTTGATGTCAAGCAGGCAATCATTATTGAAAACCCGGCAATTATAAAAACTGTCAAGGAAATTTTTGAAATGAGCTGGAATAATTTAAAATAAAATATTAATGTAAATAATAAAAAACAGCCCCGTAAAAGCTTGCGCTCTACGAGGCTGTTTTTTTATTCTTTATCAGTAAAGATTACTAATCGTTTAGAATAATTTTTTTCAGCTTTATTCCAAACCCCCTCGCAAGTTATAAGATTAAGATGAGCTTTATTATCATTTGATTTAAATACTTCAGTCGCCACTGCTTGTGAATCATAACTTTTGCTTTCTTTAACTATAAAAGTATTTATTAAGCCTTTGTCATCTTCAGTATATATTTTATCGCCTTGGCGTAATTTGGATAAATTATCAAAAACCGCTGCTAGGCCTTTTCCCCAGCCAAAATGTCCGTCAATAACAGAACTGCCTATTTCTCCTGGGCGCGGTCCAAGATTAAACCAAGCAGTATTTGTTGGAGTTTTTGGAACATCCATGGCTCCGTCAGGAGTAAGTCCGACTTGGTCAATAATCGCATCAACATTAATACTGGGAATTTTAAGACGGGTTGGTAATCCAAAACTAATTTTTTCTTGTATTTGAGGAGTGTTAGTTTTTTCAGCAATAAATGCCAAACTTTTTTTAGCTGGATTATTTAAAAGAAATTCAAGAATGAATATTAATAAAAAACCAAACCAGACAAGGATAACTAGAAATAGTTTTTGCCTTGATATTTTTTTTAATCGCATAGATTTAAATCATGCGTTTTTTTAAAACTATAAATGAGGTTAGACCTAAGACAAATATACTAGAGAGTACGATGATGTTCCAAGGAGTCTTATTTTCTTCAAGAGGAAGGCCTGTTTTTGGTAGTTTTGGAGTAGTTGAAGGAGCGCCTACAACAACCGTAGCAATTGCAAAATCTCTGGCTGTTAAACCATTCGCCGTACCAGTCGCTATAGCGGTGTTGGTAGTAGTTTGAGTGAGTTTTGTTTTACAAGTGTAAGTCCAGGTTTCACTTGGATCAAGTTTAGCATCGTTATTAACGTCACCAGAAATATAATTTATAGGACCGCACTTATTATCTGTTACAGTAACATTACTTAAAGCCACTGTACCTGGGTTAGTTACTTTTTTAGTATAGGTAACCAGGCCTGGACCAGCTGGTAAAGTTAATGGATTTGGTGTTTTTGTAATATGAATTAATGGTGGCACTATTGGCAGACCAACAACAACCGTAGCATTAGCAATATCAGTGGCGCTTATACCATTAGCCCAGCCAGTCGCCACAACAGTATTGGTGTGGGTGGCAGAAAGTGTTGTTGAGCAACTATATATCCAGGTTTCGTTTACGTCTAGTTTGGCATCGTTATTGGTATCGCCAGAGATTAAATTTGTAGGACTGCAGGTATCATCAACCATTGTTACGTTAGTTACTGGAACAGTTCCGATGTTACGAAGCGTGTAAGTATAGGTTACAGATCCTGGGCCAGCTGGTAAGGCTAGTGGACTAGGTACTTTTACTACGTCAATTA
>Ga0224524_1000007_pt1 | contig 123694 bp, 121 predicted proteins | sample CFST75metaG_FD_179895 | JGI IMG/M metagenome (GOLD analysis project Ga0224524, IMG submission 179895) | Peat soil microbial communities from Stordalen Mire, Sweden - C.F.S.T75 | ecosystem: Environmental > Terrestrial > Soil > Wetlands > Peat | place: Sweden: Norrbotten County, Stordalen Mire... | reverse complement strand
GAATATAGCTTTAAGATTAAAGTGGCGTTTTCACTTTGAATAAAGTCTTTATTAGCTTCATCGAAAAGATATTGAGTCACTGAACCATCAGTTGTCCACCCATGATTTGGTACGCTCTGCAAAGTAACGTTAAAAGTACCAAGACCCCCTCTTATTCTTCCGTTTTGAATATAAGCAGATAATTCACTATCCAAAATAAATTGTAATTTTTTATTTAAATCTCCATTCATAAGATAATATCCTCCTCATTTTATAAGCATCTCGTGCTAGCTCAACTTTGCTACGATACCTGGATTAGAACCATAATCTTTTTTTATTTTTGTATATTTTATTTGAGCAGACCTTTTTATTCTTTTTGCTAAATTAGACGTTAGTCGGTCAGACGCACGAAAAATGTGTTGGCTCGGGGACAAGGATTCGAACCTCGATAGCCAGGACCAAAACCTGGAGTCCTACCTTTAGACGATCCCCGAATAGGCAATTTTAAATTTTAAATTCTAAATTTTAAATTAGATTTTAAATTTCCCTAGCATTATATAGAATTTTAACTGTTTTGTCAAAATTTGCTATAATTAAAATAACTTTGTTTATAGCAATAAGCAGGTTGCGGTTATTTTTTGTATTAAAATTTTGTAACATGAAAGACTCAATAAAAAAGATATTATCAGTCTTGGTCAGAAATAATGTCACTTGGTTTTTTCTTAAACCATTTTCAAGTTTTGGTGGTTTTCTTTTTTGGACTAGAACACATAAGCCAGAAGATGAGCTTAATAAAAATATTGAAAAAAAACTATTTAAAGATTTAGTGGTCAGGAATGGGCCATTTAAAGGCTTGAAATATCCAAGATTAGATTCAGTTTGCAGCAGTATCTATCCAAAATTATTAGGTAGTTATGAAAAAGAACTTTGGGAAACTATAAAGATTTTTAGTAAGAATAAATATACAGAAATTATTGATATTGGTTGTGCTGAAGGCTATTATGCGATTGGTTTAAGCATTAAAATACCTAGGGCAAAAATTTATGCTTATGATACTGACAAGAAAGCTCGTATGTTATGCCAAGAAATGGCTAGCTTAAATGATGTAGCAGATAGAGTTATAATAAGATCAACTTGCACTGCCCAAGAGCTGAAAATATTTAATTTTTCTGGCCGAGGTTTAATTGTTTGTGATTGTGAGGGTTTTGAAAAAGAATTATTTAACAAAAATAATGTTAAAAATTTAAAAAATTGTGATTTAATAATAGAAGCTCATGATCTTATTGATATGAATATTTCAGGTTATTTAAAAGAAGTTTTCAGTAAGACTCATAAAATTCAATCTATTAAAAGCATTGACGACATAGAAAAAGTACATACTTATGTTTTTGCTGAATTTAAAAACTTAACCTTAAATGAAAAGAAAAAGATTTTAGAAGAAAGGCGGCGCTCGATTATGGAATGGTTAATCTGTACGCCTATTTAAAATTTCTCAGTTATAAAAAGAGGCCTTTAATAAAGGCTTCTTTTGCTGTTTATAGATTTTTAAGTTTTTTATCAAAATCTGCTATAATTAAGACAACTTTTATTGCAATAATAAATATATCTATGAAGAAGGCTAAAAATTTCTTTATTTATTCATTAATAGCTATTATCGCTTTAGTCGGCGGAATAGGTTTGTCTAGAATTTTTTCTAGTTCTAATGTCGTTGCCAATACTTTAAATCTTGACGATCAGGAAGCAACGATCCGCGCGATTAATGGCGCGGCGCCCGGCGTCGTGAGCATTACAGTTTCCGGAAATGTTAGCGTTGATGTTATTGACCCTAATACCGGAGCGACTAAAACTGAAACGCAAAAAGTAAAAATTGGCGCTGGTTCTGGTTTTTTAATTTCTTCAGACGGTTTAATTATCACTAATAAACACGTCACAGCCGCTGGTGGCGACGAGGCTACTAATGAATACAAAATTACTTTTCAATCAGGTAAGGAATATTACGCGCAATTAATTGGTGATGATCCAGTTGATGATTTAGCCATTATGAAAATTTTTGATAAAAATTTGCCGTATTTACAGATTGGCGATAGTAATAGTTTAACGACCGGTACTACCGTTATTGCTATTGGTAATGCTTTGGGTCGTTATAATAATACGGCCACTAAAGGTATTGTTTCAGGTTTAGGCCGCAGTTTATTAGCGGCTGATAGTAATGGTAATCCTGAAGAACTAGAAAACGTTATTCAAACTGATGCGCAAATTAATCCTGGTAATTCCGGCGGACCATTAATTGGTTTAGATGGTAAAGTTATTGGTATTAATGTAGCTAAGGATGAAGGTGGTGAAAGTATTGGTTTTGCTATTCCAATTAATGAAGCTAAGCCAGTAATTGAAAGCGCTCGTAAATCTGGCCGTATTATCCGCGCTCGTTTAGGCGTTAGTTATCTTATGATTACGTCGGATATTGCTACTCTAAAAAAATTATCGCGTTCAACCGGAGCACTTGTTTATACAGATACCGGTCCGGCGGTTATTGATGGTTCACCAGCGGCCTTAGCTGGCATACAGTCTGGTGATATTATTTTTGAAATTGATGGAAAAAAAATAGATGAACGTTTGCCTTTACAATCGTATATTAGTCAATTTAGTCCAGGAAAAAAATTAGGTCTTAAAATTCAACGCGACACACAAATATTTACTAAAATTGTGACGCTTGATGAATTAAAATAAAATATGAAAAAATACGACATTATTACCATTGGCGGAGCGACTGAAGACACTTCTTTTACTATTAATGATTATAAAGTACTTGATAATTATAGTCAGAACAAAGAAAAATTAATGGCTTTTGCCTATGGTCAAAAAATTGGTATTAAAGAAACCAGTAAAAGTTTTGGCGGGGGAGCCGCTAACGTGGCGGTCGCCTGCGCGCGACTTGGTTTAAAAACCTTGATCATCGCCGCTGTGGGTCAAGATGAAGAAGGGAAAAGAATTTATAATAATTTAGTTAAACATAAAATTGATGTTCGTCTTTTGCAAACTGAACATGGCGCGCGTTCTTCTATCTCTTTTGTTTTAAAAACTTTATCTAATGATCATGTTTTATTTACTTATCGCGGCGCTAACGATCAATTAATTATTGACCGTCAGACTGAAAAAAAACTAACCAAAGCTACTCGTTTATATTTGGCTTCTTTAACCGGCGCTTGGCGCGATGTTTTAGCTAAAGTTATGGCCACTAAAGCTAAAATTGCTTGGAATCCGGGTTGGGCGCAATTAGCCGCTGGTTTTTCAATTTTAAAACCATGGTTATTAAAAACTGATATTTTAATTTTAAATAAAGACGAGGCCTTAGAGTTATATTTATCTTCTTCTAAAGATAAAAAAGTTATTGCTTTAAATTTAATGATTAGAAAAATTCACTCCTTTGGTCCTAGAATTGTCGTCATTACCGAAGGCTTAAAAGGCGCTTTAGCTTTTGATGGCAAAAAAATGATTAGGCAGAAAGCATTTAAAGTCAAAGCTATTGATACGACCGGCGTCGGTGATGCTTTTGGCGCAACGCTCGTCGCTAGCTTAGACCATGGTTTTTCTTTAGAGCAAGCTTTAAAATTTGCGGCTAAAAACGCGGCTAACGTTGTTACTAAAGCCGGCGCGCAAAATGGTTTATTAGGAGCTCATAAATTAGGTTGGTAATATGCCTGAACTACCAGAAGTTCAAACCGTGGTTAATGATTTAAATAAGGTTTTAACCAATAAAATTATTATTGAGATTAAGGCGCTAGATAAAAAGATTCTAGCGCCTTCAGTTATAGCGTTAACCAAACAAATTATTGGCCAACGCCTTAAAGGTGTTCGACGCCGAGGCAAAATGATTATTATTGCTGGCAACAAACATTTCTTAGTTTTTCATTTAAAAATGACTGGCCAGCTTATTTTTCGTTCTTCTAAAAAGATTATTGCCGGTGGTCATCCAATTACTTCTACTGGTTTAAACGTGCCTAATAAATTTACACGTTTGATTTTTAAATTTAATGATGATAGCTTTTTATATTTTAATGACATTAGAAAATTTGGTTGGGTAAAAATTGTCAACCGTAAAGATTTATCTGATATTGAATCAGCGATTGGTCAGGAACCTTTGGCTAAAAGTTTTACGTTAGATATTTTTAATAAATTATTAATCCGTCGGCCGAAGATGTTAATTAAAGCTTTTCTCTTGGATCAAAAATTAGTGACAGGTTTAGGTAATATCTATGTGGATGAAGTTTTATTTAAAGCCGGCGTCCGACCAATTAGGCGAGTTAAAACTTTAACTAAGTTAGAAAAAATTAAAATTTTTAAAGCCATACCTTTTATTTTACAAAAAGCCATTTTAAAAAGAGGCACAACTTTTAGTAATTATTTAGATGGTCATGGCGCTAAAGGTGGCTTTGTTCCTTTTTTACAAGTTTATGGCCGCGCTAATAAGCCCTGTAAAGTTTGTGGGCAACTTATTAAAAAAACTAGAGTCGCTGGTCGGGGAACGCACTGGTGTTCTTATTGTCAAAAATAAAGCCTTATTAGGCGTTGACAAAAATTTTTTTCTAGATTATTATATCTAAATAAGAGAAGAAGAGGTTAGAGAATACTAAAAAAGTACCTTGAAATAATAAGTAAGTCAGTAATTTTTTCTTTCATATTTCCTTTCTTTTCGTTATGGTTTAGAAAGGGAAAAAGCTAACAAAGATGAACGAACTTCCTTATAAAAAGAACCACCAAAAAAGAGACTATGTTTATATATGTTTATATTAGTTTTTTTGAAAAAAAGGAAACTATAAAAACACCCGGTAAATAAATGTTTTTAATGCAACCAACTTCAAAAATATGATAATATGCATATTTTAAGATTTATATTTAAATAACAACCTCTTCTTTCTCTATTGTTTTAAAAGCCGTTTTGATTAATTCAGCCGGCTTTTTTATTTGCTTGATTTTAAAATTATTAGTATAATAGTAAATAGACTATATACTATATGACTAAAAAACTATCTTTATTTGCTTATTTTCTAGTATTTTTTTTGTTTATTGGTTTATTAATAGTGGTTAAACCGACTTTTTCAGCCACGGCTTCTCCACAAGACCCCAACGCTTCAGCTGATGATACCACTGTTCAGTCAGGTAATGATCAAATAAATAATAATAACCAAAGCGGCGATTCAGTAGGCAGTGGCAATAATCAAATTATTTCTTCTAAAGACGCTATTGGCTTAAGAATTGTGCCTAATCCTGAGCATTTTTCGCCTTTAAACTGGTATGACAAAAATATAACAGTAAAGGGAGCGCCGCAATCAACCTTAGTTGACGGTTATGAAGCCGTGCGTGATGGTCGTACGGTTTATGTTAGCGCTGCTAAAATAGTTACTGTTAGTCGCTGTTCAAATAATCATGCGGTAATCTGTACTCATGATAGTGATTGCGGCAATATTGAAAATGAGCAAACCTCTTTACCGCAGAAATTTATTAACACAGCCCTAGCTTCTGGTAATTGTCAGGTCTCGGCTGTTCCTGAACTTTATACTAATATCTATATTATTTCTTATAACCAAGATCCGGAAACAGCTACCACAGATATTTTTGGTCAATTATTACAATATTGGAAATTTAATATTGAAATAAAAAATTGTAGTAATGATGTCACTCGTGCCTGTACGACAAATGATGAATGTAGCACCGGCTCTGCTTTGGGAGACCAAGGAGTTTGTCAAGCTACTGGTTATTGTAACCAAACAACAACTAAAGCTTGTATGCTTGATGCTGATTGTTCACAAGGTGAATATTGCAATAATAAAAAAGCAACAATTATTCGTGATACTAAAAGATTAGCTGATTTAAGAGATGTTAAAGATCTTTTAGAATATAATGTTACTCATAGTATTCCTTATCCGCAATTAACTAGTGGAACTTATTTAACTAATAAAACTATTTCTACTTGGCCAAGTTGGTCCGCGACTTTTAGTTCAGCCGTAGGTACTAATTTGCCAACAGATCCAATTAATAAATTAGGTCGTTGTAAAACCGATGATAATGATAATGCTCGATTTGCGGCTTTAACTTGTTGGGATGAAAATGCTAAAGAATTTGCTGGTGTCACTAGTCCTTATTTAACTATGCCAAGCGATAGTCATGTTTATTATTATCAATATATTTTAGATGGTAATAAATTTAGTTTTTGTACGATTACGGAATCAGGTTATGTTCAGGGTAAAAATCCTGGTTCAGTTTATTGTCAGACTGGCTCTAGTTGTAATCGTAATTGTTCAGGTAAAGTCTGCGGCGACGATGGCTGTGCCGGCAGTTGCGGAACTTGTAATAGTGGTCAAACTTGCCAAAGTGGACATTGCATTAATAAAGCCTCGACTGGAAATGATTAAAATTTTAATTTAAAAAATGTAGACGCATGCTGAGCCAAGCGCCTACATTTTTTTGTTTTATTTATTAATCAATCTTTCTAATTTTTCCGAAATAGACAGAACTTCATCCCTAATATCAGAAATCGCTCGGACTTCGGTTTTAACTTCACCCTCGGTTTTTTCATAAAGTTTTTTCTCGCCCCTTAAACCGCTCATAATTACTTCGTTACCAATAAAACTAGAAACAAATAAGCCCGTAATAATTAAACCAAAAAAGCCAATAATTAAAGATAGGGGACCGTCCCACCAAATTTTAGAAGTAAGATCAGTGCTAATTTGGCCAGTTTGCTGGGCGGCTATTAAGAGCATTAAATAATCAACCGTATGCCAAACGCCGCGCCAAAATAAGACAACGCCAATACCGCCAACAAGGCCATAAAAAACCGGATAATGGCTAAGCCAGCCACGCAAACGAATTTCTATTTTATCAAAAATTTTCTTGATCATATATGTATATTTAACAAACGCAATTTTCACAACGTCTTATAGAAATAATAAAAATAATAATATAAAAAATTAAACCATAAGTACAAGTTGGTAAAATAAGAGCATAGTGACTAGAACCCTGACTAAAATAAAGCATTATCTCGCCAACAACATAACGACCAGCAAAGAAAATACCGAGCAAAGAAATAAAAGATAAAATTGTTTTAACTTTAGCGCAGGTAACTTTTTTCAAAAGTCCTAAGATAGAAATAATAAACATAATAAAAAACATAGCAAAACCAAACCAGCAAGCCGGATAACCAAAAAAGTAAGGGCAGGTTTCATTAAAAGCGCAAGTATGAGTAAATATTTTTAGGCCGCTCATATAGCCAGCAAACAGAGAACCAGCGAGCGTTAAATAAAAAGCTATTTTTAAATATGATGATTTCATAAATTAGTTTATAAAATTTTAAAAATTATTCATAATTAAAGCAATAACTAAACCAATTAAACTACCAACCAAGAGTTGTCTTTTAGTATGTCCAACACGTTCTTTCATTTTAGGATAATTTTGATTAAGATATTGATCATCGCCTAAATCTTTGACTAAATCATTAATTACTTCGCCTTGCGCGCCAATATAGCGCCTAATTCCTACAGCGTCGCGCATAATTAAAATAGTAAAAAATAACATGATAGCAAATAAAGGCGAAGAGAAACTGAACTTTAAGCCAATTAGCATAGTTAAGGCGATCGACGCCGCGGCGTGACTAGACGGCATACCAGAATAAGCAAAAAGATTTTTCCAGCGCCAAGCTAAATGATTAGCTTTAATTAAAAATTTGGCTATTTGCGCTAGTAAAAAAGCTAGCAAAGTTGTGGTAATAAAGAGATAAGGCATAAAGGCTTAGATTTTATAAAGTTTATGTTATACTGTCAGTATAAAGATAAATCTTATAAAATTCAAATAAATATGAAAAAAATCATTTGGTTATTAATTTTAGTGTTAATTTTAGGAGTTATTTGGTATAAATGGCAGCTTTTGTCTTTTTCTAGTAATAACCAAACAGTAGCTATTACTATTAAAGCCGGCCTTAATAAGACCGAGATTGCTGATATACTAAAAAAAGATAATTTAATTTCTTCAACCTTAGCTTTTAAAATTCATTATTTATTAGTTAGATCAGGAAGTATTCAAGCAGGTGATTATGTAATTGAACCAAAAACTAAAACGACTGATTTAATGAGGGTTTTACAAACAGGGGATAATTCTTCAAAAGAAGTTTCAGTTTTGATTCGTGAAGGTTTAACGGCTAAAGACATTAATAATTATCTTAAAACTAATAATTTTTTAAATGATGATAGTTTTTTAAATTTAGCTCATACGCCAATTAAAAACTTGCCGGCTGAATTAAAAAAATATTCTTGGTTAAATGGTTTAGATAAAAACGACAACTTAGAAGGTTATCTTTTCCCAGACACCTATCGTTTATATAGAAACTTTACAGCTAATGATTTGGTCGTTAAGATGCTGGCTGATCTTAATACAAAATTAACGCCAGAATTTTTAATAGCAGTAAATAACTCAGGTCATTCTTTAAAAGAAATTATAACCATGGCTTCAATTTTAGAAAAAGAAGTGCGTACCGAAACTGATATGAAAATTGTTTCAGGAATTTTTTGGGATAGAATAACCAATGGTCAAGCTTTACAATCTTGTGCGACACTAGCTTTTATTTTAGGTGTTAATAAAACGCAGTATACTTACGCTGATACGCAAATTGATTCGTTGTATAATACTTACCAGCACCGCGGTTTACCGCCGTCACCAATTAGTAATCCTGGATTAAAGTCGATTGGCGCCGCGCTTTATCCAACTAATACTAATTATAATTATTTTTTGACACGACCGGATAACGGACAAACCGTTTTTAGTAAAACCCTAGAAGAGCATAACTTTGCTAAAGCTGAATATTTAAAATAAATTTTTAGCTAAGACTAAAGAAAATATTTACTCTTGTCTTTTATTTAGGCCTAGTATATAATACTTTCAACATTAAAAAGAACATTTTGTCTTTACTAGTTAGCCAAGATTTTAACAACTACTTAATATTTTAGTTTAAATTACCCTCCTTTTTATTATTAATATAAAGGAGGGTATGTTTTTTATCTTTAAGCTTTGGCCAAGCTTAATAATCGGCCTGTTAATATTTTTATTTGTTTTAATGCCCAGTTGTTGGGGGCAAGATAATTTAGAGCAAGCCTTAAAAGAAGCTAAAAATTCAGTTGAGGTTTATTATCTTTATAGCGATCATTTACAAAACACTACTTTAGTCTTAGATCAAGAGCAAAAAATTCAAGAAATTATTGATTATAACTCTTTTGGTTCAGTTCGTTTAGATAAAAAAACTAATAATTATAATGAACCAAGAAAATTTTTAGGTCAATATTATGATGAAGCTAGTAATCTAGATTATCTTAATATTCGCTATTATGATGGAGCTTCAGGCAGGTTTATTTCTGAGGATCCCGAATTTTGGGCAGATTTGAATAATAATTTATTAGATCCGCAGCAATTAAATAGTTATAGTTATAGCCGCAATAATCCGGTTGTTTATTGCGACCCTAATGGTTTATCTTCGGCTAGTTATAATAAAACTCCTAAAAACGGTTGGCAGATTGGTCAGAAAATGGGGGAGTTTAATGGCGTGGCGGCTTATTATAACGGCCTTGGTAGTCTTTCCACGTCTTTTAGTTGCGTAGAATTTGCTAAAAGATATGAAGCGCAAACTTATGGAATTAATAATATTGGTTCAGTCGGTAGCGCTAAGGCTATGTGGGAAAAAGCCGATATAATTAATAGTAAGTTAAATAATGCTAATTCTTCTTATGTTTTTTCTAAACATGTAAATGGCGAAGGTTTTTCTTTGCCCTCCTCTGGTGATTTATTATTTTCTACAGACGGCCAATATGGACATGTTATGGTAGTAACTGAAGCTAATTTTAATGAGCAAGCTAATAAAGGTTATGTAGAAATAATTGATCAAAATGCTAGTCGTCAGGCCGTCCGTGTTTTAGATGTTAAGAAGACTGAAAAAGGCTATCAGGTTATGAAAAATGCCAACACGCCCTTAGCTGGTTGGTTATCACCAACCACTAATAACTCTTCTAATAATTTTTCTCCAACACCCACTAATCAACGACCAATGCCTTTTTATCAAAAAATATGGAACAATGCTAAACAATTTATTAAAAAATATTTATGAAAAAGTTTAATAATAAAATATTTATAATTTTTATTAGCTTAATAATTTTACTAGTTATTAGTTTAGCATTTTTTATTTTTAAAAAACCAGAAAATAATCCAGTCAAAAATAATTGTCAAAATAAAGACTATAAAATTTCTTTAACTCTTCAATCAGGCGAAAGGGGAGTAATTAAACTTACTGATAATTATTGTGATCTACCTATTAATCAAAAAAATGATTTGTTATTTAAAGTATTAAGCGACAATGCCGTAGAAGATAGTCTATATAATTCTCGTTTATATTTTTGGTTAAGAAATCCTAAATTAACTATAGAAGAGCAAGTAACTTATATTATAGATAAACAATTTCCTAAAAATAATTTTTGTCAGGTTAAGAGAAATAAATATGCTCAATTTGATAATTTACCAACTTTTGAGCTCGTAATTGATCCTCAAGCTAAATTAGAAAATTTAGATAGTAATAATTGTTTACTTTTTAAACCGATTAATAGTTTTTCAGAAGAATTTTTTCTAGAAACTAATAATCTTTTGGTTTTAGAAAGGCAAGATGGTTTAAACGGTATCATGCCCTATAATTTAGCGTCTATCAGTTTTATTAAAAACTAAAATATTGCCTAATTATCTAAAAGATAGGCTAATAGAGTGTTTTTTAATATTTTAATAAAAGCCTTATAATTTAAGTTTTTTAGCCTAGTATTGACATAATTTTTATATTGTGCTATATTATTGGGCATATTAATAAAAATAACTTATTATGGAACTTAATGATTTTTTAAATCTAGTCGCTCTTAAGCGCAAAACTATTTTTGGCATCATTGCTATCTTCCTTATTTTAGGAGTCGGTGTGATTGCTGTACAACGTTTTAAATATAGTTCAAGCTCTCAATTATTAGTTGTTCAAGAATATAGTCAGAACATTGATGCTTATACAGCTTCTAAATCAAATGAATACCTTTCTAGTGTTTTAGCTAGCGTGATAACTTCTAATTCATTTTTTAGTAAAGTGCTGGAAGCGGGTTTTGATATTGACGCTAATTATTTTGGTAACACACCAAAAGATCAGATGGAACAATGGACTAAAACGGTTACTGCTAAAAATATTAATGACTCTGGTATTATTTCTATTAGTGTTTATCATCCTAATCGTGAACAAGCTGATAAAATTAACAGAGCAATTAATTACGTTTTAATGACGCAAAATACCGCTTATCATGGATCGGGCGATGCGGTTAAGGTTCGTTTGATTGATCAACCAATCACTTCAACTTATCCAGTTAAACCAGACATACTATTAACTCTAGGTCTGGCTATTGCCCTTGGTTTTTTAACTAGCTTAATTTATGTTTATTTAACTCCATTAACAAATTTACCAAATCATCATTATGGTCAACATGTTCTATATTCTCATCCCGAACAGACTAATCAACCATCTGATCAAGGAAATTTTTTAAGAGAAAATTTTAGTAATCAAGGAGTGAATAACGATTTAATTGGTGAAGGTGGCTATAATGATGAAATTTTAGATAATAATTCAAATATTGATGATTTAGCCCGTCAAGCCAGTATGCGAAATATCTTAAGATAATTTTAATGTGTAAATTTGCCATAAAGCTTGACAAACGTTTGGCTATATGGTAAGATTGCGGATTAAATAAATTCAGATTTTGAAAGAAAAAGAAAGAACATAAACAATTAAATAACTTATAATTAAACCTAAAATAAGGAGAGTCTACAGTGATTAAATTTAAAACATTATCGGCAGTTTGTTTCTTATTGGTTGTTTTCTTAATTTTACCTGTTGCTAATGCACAGGAAGTAAAAGAAACGACTAAAGAAGAAATAGAAGCTCAAAAGAAAGAAAAGGAGCTTCAGCAAAAGAAAGAAAAGATTGAAGAAAAAGTTGAAACAACGGTTGAAACAAATTCTTCAAACATAGCTACGTGTGAAGTTTCGAGAAACAAGGTTACAACAATAAGCAAGACACCAGTTACTGAAAATAATACAGAAAATAAATTCTATTTTCCGGAAAATTGGTTTAATCTCACCCTTGACGCTACTACAGTGCAGAGCTTAGATATAAAATATTCCGGTATAAGTTCAAAGGTATCAATTACTCAGGAACAGGAAGTTAACAAAAAAACACGCTGGGGAATGGGTGCCTTCATTGATCTCGGCAAGTTCCAGGTCTCAAATATTGGTTTATTGAAAGAAAGTTACACCGGACGGGTAAAAATGTATGGAATTTTTCTGGCCTTAGTAAAAACTAATAACAGGAAAAGCTCGGTTAGAACTGAGATAGACTTAGGTCTAGCTCAGAAAACAACCACTGGTAATAGTAGTCTTAGTGGTTATTCGGAAGAACAGGTTGATAAAATGGGGATATTTGATGTTTACCTTAATTTATCAAGAGACAAAGAAAAATCCCTTTTCGCTCAAACCGATATATGTTTCAGATATATCTACCCTCTCTGGGTAGAAAAAAGCGCTTCAATTAATGGTAATGCAATCATCAATCCGCCGATTTATGATAGTAAAATGTTATATTTTCAATACAACCAGGCGGTTCTCTCTTTTGATATGAAAGAGCTTGCAAAAAAACTTTCGTTACATATAGGCTTCACTGCTTATTATGTTCATGAAAGTGAAAATAAACGAGATTCATACGGGGGACTGGTTTGGGCCAGACTCATGTATGATTTCTTAGATGTTATAAATTTGGCTTATGGCGGACAGACCGCCAACAATGTACCATCGTATGAAATTATAAGAGGTGGTGTCAATATAATAAATGCTTATTACGCATTTATCAAATAAAATTAAAAATTAATAAAAAAAGAAAGATAAAAAAAGATAAAGAAAGGATTAAACATGAAATCATTAAGATTTCTTTTCGCAATAATTATCATGTCCGGACTCTTGTTCGGTTGTGGTGTAGTGAGAAATAAAGTTGCAAATTTTATCTCCACTGATGAAAATAAAAAAGAACAAATTAAGACCGATGCAAAACAACAGCAGGATGTAAAATCTTCGGAAATTATCGCAGGCGGCGAACAAACAAAATCGGAAGAAATTGTTAACACAAACACGGTTGATGAAGAAGAATTCGGTACCTGGAATCCAGAACCTGAAGGCATCTATATCAATGAATGTACACCACATGGCTACATGTGGGTTTCGGTTGTCGGAGATATAGAAGGAAAATTTGCCGGTACTGCGAAAACAGAAATGATGGGCCAATATGGCTACATCATCAACGGAGAAAACATTACTGTGTTTATGAATAAAGAAGATGCTAATAAAGTCCTTGTTAGGAGAGGCTTTACGAGCGATCTTAATGCAGACCTCAGTAATTTGTTGGTTTGTCGAGTAAACGCCAGTAAAATTCCGTATTTAGATTTTCCGGTTCAGATGTCTAAGGACGGTAAATTCTATATGGGCGAATTTAAATTAGTAAGAAATCATTTGGACAATAGCTATCTTTACAGTAATTTCAGGATAGCAGGTAAGGAGTTGTATTTTCCACATCTCTTTCTACTTGATCGTCTTGCAAAAAATAAAATATACAGGCATGTGCCTGTCAACCCGAGAGATCCAAACCGCGGGAAATAGTTCTTTTTCATTAGTATTCTATTATTCTATAGGGCGCAATTCAAAAGATTGCGCCCTAAATTTTAACCTTTTTGTTAAATTATTGACAATATTAGATATATATGATAGGGTATAGTATAAAACAATTAATGAAATTTTTTAAAAAATAAATAATATTGAAAGGATATAATCATGAAAAAATTGTTTTTATTAGCACTGTTAATAGTGCTCTCGCTCTTTGCATCAAATGTTAAAGCCCAGTCTACCAGTTCAATAGGACAGTTCGGCATTGGTTATACCAGCGCCGGCGAACTTGTGTTCTATGTGGATTACACTGTTGCAGAAAACATAAATGCTGATTTTTTTAAAGTCAGTGGGGATTTCAATAAATGGAAAACGTATAAAGACTGCAAATTAGTCCAGTATGGTGATAGAAATTTTTTCATTTACGTGGTACCGGGAAATAAATCAAGTTCTGCTCAGGAATTTTGTTTTAATATTTCCTCTGAGCAAAAAGATTCTGAAGGAAATATTGTTTCCTATAATACCTACTTTCCGGAGATAGGTATACTAACGGGAATGTTTAAAGGCGATGAACCTTTTTTAAAGCTTAATCCGTCGAAAAAAGGACATGATCTTTATATGACTCCGGATCCTAACGCAATTATTCCAATAAAATAAAAATTTGGAAAATGAAAATATTTATTGTAGAGGTAACCGAAAGGCTACCTCTATATTTTATTAGCAAAATTTGACTTTAACAATAATTTATGGTACAGTAATAATATATTAAAATCATTTTCCTAATAAATATGAACAACTTAAAACAGCCAGTAGGCCAGGGAATTAAGTTAATAATAGTTATAGTTAGTCTTTTAATTACCGGAGTCTTAATTTATTTATCCGGCGTTGATCCAAAGATGACAATTGAGCTAATTTTATTTTTATGCGCCGTTTTGGTTTTTTCTTTTTTTCCAAAAATTGGTTTATATGGCATAGCTTTATTTCTGCCAATTATTGGCTGGAGTTTTTATGTTAGTTATTTTCAATTTACTTTAATTGATTTTTTGTCGTTTATAGTGTTAATTGGTTTTTATGTTCGTTTAATTTATAAGCGTCTTTTTACACAAGATAAACCGTCTTTACGTTGGCCAATATTAGTGCCTTTTTTAAGTTTTTTCTTAGCTGTTTTTCTATCTAGTTTTATAAATCCTGGACCCTGGGCTTCAGCTTGGTATGCTATTCGCATAGTTATTTTTTTCTATTTAGCTTATGTTTCCTTGCCGGCGAGCATTATAACTAATAAGCAGATTTTAAAAAAAGTTATTATTTTTATTTCTATTTCTGGCCTGGCCGTGGCCTTGTCCGGTATACTCTCTCTTTTATATCAACATTGGGATAGTAATTTTTTTCGCATTCAGGGACTTAAGTTATTTGGTGTTTATCCGGTTGGTGATAATCATAACTTAATTGCTGAATTTTTAGTTATAACTAACTTCTTTTTATTAGCTTTACGTTATTGGTGTAAATCAGAACGAACTAAAAGAATTATTAATTTAGTTTTTATTGGCTTAACCATAATTACTTTATTAACTTTTTCTCGTACGGCCTGGATAGTTATTGCTTTACAATTAGTTCTTTTGTTTATTTTAAAACAAACCTCTAAATTTAAAATTGTGGCTATTTTTGCTATTGCCATAATTATTCTTTTGCCGGTTATTTTTAAAATGAGTCAATTACAGGAAGAAAATCTTAGCTCAACCGAAAACCGTTTGCTTTTAAGTGAAATATCATGGCAAGCATTTATTGAAAAACCCTTACTGGGTCATGGAACTGGTAGTTTTGTTGATATTGTTTCTCGTAATATTCGTTATCAAGCAAAGTATGGCGCGCCCGTTGATTCACATGGAGTTTTACAAAAAATTATAACAGAAAATGGATTTTTGGGTTTTATTACTTTTGCCTGGGTCGTTATTGTAATATTTATGGTCATGCTTCGAGCAATTAATCGATATACTAAACATAGAGAATTAATTGTTCCAATGGTTATTGGATGTTTTGGTGGATTTATTTCTGAATTTTTTAATACCTCATATTATAAAGGTAAATTTTGGTTTCCTCTAGCCGTAACCTTGGTAGCCATTAATATTGTTAAATCAGAATATGTCAATGATCACCAAAAAAATTAAAATTGTTTTTATTACCCCCTGGCTTTATGTTGGCGGTGCTGAGCGTATTTTGATTGATTTAATAACTAATCTTGATTTAAATCGTTTTGCTGTTTCGGTGGTATTTTTTAATAAATCAACACCAGAAAATGAAATTTGGCACCAAGAATTAGTCGTGCGATCTATTCCCATAGTTGTTTTTAATAATAAAAAAACTATTCCACTGGTTGGAGGAATTTTAAGAATGTTTAAAGTTTTTTGGCAATTAACCTTATATTTAAAGAAAACTAAACCAGATATTGTTCAGACGCAACTTTTCGGTGATTTTTATGGTCGCATCGCAGCTTGGTTGGCGGGTGTGCCAATTATTCTTTCGGTTGAACATAATATTAATATAGGAGAAACTTGGTCTTTAGCCTTAGTTAAAAAATTGACGATGCCTTTACTAGATCGTTTGATTGTTGTTTCAAAGGCCGTTGGTGATTATGCTGTTAAACACTATAAAATTTCTAAAAATAAAGTTGTTACGATTTATAACGGCGTTGATGTTAATAAGTTTTATATTTCTCCTTTAGCTCGTCAATTATCCTCGCCGCCAGTAATTGGTGCTATGGGTAGATTAACTAAACAAAAAGGTTTTGCTACTCTTATCAGGGCAATGAAATTGGTTAACAATCAGACAGCCATTTGTTTAATTGCTGGTGAAGGCGAAGATCGCGCTACTTTGCAAGCTTTAATTAATGATTCTGGCCTTAAAGATAGAATTAAATTAATTGGTATTCAAAAAGATACTAAAACATTTCTGGCTAATCTTGATATTTTTATTATTCCTTCTTTATGGGAAGGTTTAGGTATTGTTGCTTTAGAAGCAGGCTTGGCTGGTTTACCGGTTGTTGCCTCAGCCGTTGATGGTTTAAAAGAAATCATTCAAGATGGAAAAAATGGTTGGCTAGTAGAGCCTGGTGATAATAAATCTTTAGCCAAAATTATTGATGATATTTTAAATCATTATAATGATTCAGTTGTTAAAGATAGAGAAAATAAATTACAAGCCTTTATTATGGATTATTTTTCTTTAGCTAAAGCGGTTACCAATTATCAATCTTTGTATGAGCAATTATTTTCATCTATTACTAAAAAGAAATAGAAAGATATGAATAAACGTCTTTCAATTGTTTATATTTTACCTTGTCTGGAGATGGGTGGAGCCGAAAGAGTGGTTACTGATTTGATTAAAAATCTTGATCCTAAAATTTTTGCTTGTCAGCTTATTTGTCTAAAACCTATAACCTCAGCAATCTCTGTTTTAGAACAAGAGCTAACTCAAGCTGGTTTTAAGCCTTTGATTATTGGTCGTAATCAACGCTTGGATTTATTAGCCCTTTTTAGACTTTATCGTTTTTTTCGTAAACAAAAACCAGACATTGTTCATACGCATTTATTTAGTGCTGATATTTATGGAAGAATCATTGCTCGCTTAGCTCGTGTACCAGTAGTTATTTCTACTATCCATAATATTAATATTGCTGAGGGCAAAAAAAGACGCTTAATAAGACGTTGGACAAAATTTTTAGTGACCATGACCGTGGCTGTTTCTCAATTCGTTAAAGATTATGTTTTAGAATATGATAGAGTGAGTACTAATAAATTAATGGTTATTCATAACGGCATTGATATTTTTAAATTTTCTTTAGCTCATTCTACTAATGAAAATCCAGAAATTATTCGCTTGGGTTCGGTGGGCCGATTAACTTCACAAAAATCATTCAATATTTTGATTGAAGCTTTATCATTGTGCCAAGTTAAATTTATTTGTAGCATTGTTGGCGAAGGTGAAGAAAGAGCTAACTTAGAAAAACTTATTAATGATCATGGTCTTGATAAGGCTATTAAATTAATTGGCAAACAAACAGATGTTCCTAAATTTTTAAGCAATTTAGATGTTTTTATTTTAACTTCTTCATGGGAGGGTTTGCCGTTGGTTATTTTAGAGGCTGGGGCGGCTAATTTACCAGTTATTTCTTCTGATTTACCAAATGTTCGTGAAATTATTGAAGATCAAAAAAATGGTTTATTATTTAAAACCGGTGATGTTAAATTTTTAGCACAATTAATTGATAACTTAGCTAAAGATGACCGACGCCGGATAGATTTAGCTAAAGCCTTACAAGAAAAAATTAATTCTTCTTTTAGTGTTGAGCGTATGGCCGAGCAGTATGCTAAGCTATATCTTTTTTTAGTTAAGTAATTAATTAATATTTTATGAGAATACTTCAAGTTAATAAATATAATTATTTACGAGGTGGCGCTGAACGCTATATGTTATCAGTCACAAAAAAGCTTGAAGAGGCTGGTCATGAAGTAGCTATTTTTTCCATGCAACATCCTAAAAATTTACCATCACCTTGGAGTAAATATTTTGTTTCACGAATTAGTTTTAATGAATTTAGTTTACATAGTTATTTTTTAGCGCCTTTTCGTATTATCTACAGTTTTGAAGCTAAACGAAAATTTAAAAAGTTATTAGAAGATTTTCAGCCTGACGTTATTCATGTTCATAATATCTATAATCAAATTTCCCCATCTATTTTACCGGTTGCCAAAAAGAAGGGGATTCCCGTGATTATGCATTTACATGATTATAGTTTAGTGTCACCAGATCATCAAATGTTTTGTCATGGTAAAATTTATACTCGTTGTTTAGCTGGAGGTTATTATCATTGTGTTATTGATCGCTGTCATAAAAATTCTTATCTTAAGAGTTTATTAGTGGTTATTGCTATGTATGTTCATCGCTTTTTAAAAATTTATGAACGTAATGTTGATTTATATATTGCTCCGAGTAATTTTATGAAAGAAACATGCGTTAAAGCTGGTATGAATAAAGATAAAATAAAAGTAATTTATAATTTTGCCGATACTATAAGTACTGAGCCAATCACGAGTGGCGATTATCTTTTATTTTTAGGACGTTTATCAGAAGAAAAAGGTGTTGCTACTTTAATTAAAGCAGCTGTGCTTGCCAATAAGCCTCTTAAGATTGTAGGTACTGGTTCAGAAGAAGAAAGATTAAAAAACTTAGCTAAAAAATTAAATAATCAATTAATTAAATTTACTGGTTTCCAGTCTGGCAAGAATTTAGAAAATATTATTCTGGATTGTCGAGGGGTGGTTATTCCTTCTATTTCTCATGATAATATGCCCTTTGTTTTATTAGAGGCCTTAGCCTTAGGTAAACCAGTAATTGTTTCAAATCTTGGTGGTTTAGGAGAATTAGTTAAGACAGGGGAGAATGGATTTATTTTTAAAGCTGGCTCAGTTGAAAATTTGGTTGAAAAAATTACTGAGCTTTATCAAGTTGATTCTATTAAAATGGGCCTAGCGGCACGTAATTCAATTCTTGATTTAACTATTGATAAACATATTAAGCGGATTGTAAACATTTATGAAGAAGTTATACATAATTAGTTTTGGTTTAATCATCTTTTTAGGTATTTTTTCAAGGCCGTCTTTTAGTAGTGCTAAAGACACTTATCCTCGTTTGGCTAATTGTTTTCTTAAATATTTTCAACTTATTTCAGATAATGATTATGATCAATTAAAACGTTGGGATATGTTGATTATTCCTAATGAAGTTAGCATGTCTAATCCGGCTTTTATTTCTCAATATAAACAGGCCAAACCGGATGGAAAAGTTTTTGCTTATACTTATCCGGCTATGGCCATAAATCTTCCTCATACGTTATATTCAAAAATTGATCAACAAAATTTATGGCTAAAAGATGGTCAAGGTAATAAACTTCAAATTTGGCCTAATCTTTACGCCGCTAATATTACTAATTCGGCTTGGATTTCTATGAATTTGGATTTTGTAAATTCTAAAATGAATGAAGCCCCTTGGGATGGTATTTTTTATGATACCGTAGAAACTAATATTCAGCGTTATAGTACCACTGGTATAGACATAAATAATGACGGCAAGGTTGACTCAGAAAACTATGTTAATAGCGAATGGCAAAAAGGTATGGTTAATCTTTTTTTAAAGACCAGGCAAGAATTACCCAATAAGTCTATAATTATTAATGGGGTCTCAGATCAAATTTATCAACCTAATGTTAATGGAAGAATGTTTGAGTCGTTTCCGCCTTTTTGGGAAGGAGATGGTAGTTGGCAGGCAACTATGTATCAATATTTAAAACGACTACCAACTCTGAATCGTCAGCCTTCTATCTATGTTATTAATGCTAATACTTCTAACACTGGACGATCTGATGATTATAAAAAAATGCGTTTTGGTTTAACTAGCACGCTTTTAGGTGATGGCTATTTTACTTTTGATTTTGGTGATCAGAAACATGAGCAATTATGGTGGTATGACGAATATGATGTTAATTTAGGCCATAGTGATTCTAGTTATTTTAACCTTTTAGATCCAAATGATAAAACTATTAAACCTGGTTTATGGCGAAGAGATTTTGAAAACGGCATTGCCCTAGTTAATTCCACTAAAGACAAACAAGTTTTTGTTTTTTCTAAAGAACAATTTGAAAAAATTAATGGCACACAAGATCATAAAGTTAATGACGGTACTAAAGTTAATTATGTTAATTTAGCGTCGAACGATGGTTTAATTTTAAGGAAAATAAAACAAGACATTACTGGTCAAGAATTTACTAATGGTATTTTTGCTCGTGTTTATAATTTAGCCGGTGAACAAGTTAGAAATGGTTTATTTTTATACCGCGCTAGTCTTCAGTCTAAAGCTTCAGTGATTTTAGATGATGTTAATAATGATGGTCAACTAGATAAAATTATTGGTTATAATGGTTTAGTTTCTATTTCTTTATCAGGCAATAAAACAATTAGCTTTAATCCTTATGATAAAAAATTTAGCGGTCAATTATCTTTGGCTATGTATGATTTTAATAATGATGGAACCAAAGAATTAGTAGTAGCGCCGCGGACTAATGGCGGACCACATGTTAAAATATTTAATTTGAAAGGCCAAGCTTTAAGCGGTGGTTTTATGGCTTATGATCAAAATTTTCATGGTGGTGTTAATATTGCGGTCGGTGATATTAATAATGATGGTCAGGGAGAAATTATTGCGGCGCCCGCCAACAATTCTACGCCTTTTGTAAAAATCTTTACTAATAAAGGCGTTTTAGTGGGGTCGTTTATGGCTTATGATAAAAAATATTTAGGCGGAGTTTCGGTCGCTGTGGGCGATGTTAATGGTGATGGAATTAGTGAAATTATTACTGGTTCGGCTCATGGTGGCGCTCATGTTAGGGTCTTTAATCAAGCTTTAAATATTTTAGCTCAATACATGGCTTTTAATATTACTGATAAGTCAGGTATTTCCGTTATGGTCGCCGATGTTAATGGTGATGGTAAAAACGAAATTTTGGCTGGCACTACTAACTTCTAATTATTAGTAATATAATAAATAGTATAAAAAATTATATGTCTAAGGAACAAAACATTATTAAGGAAAATCCAACTAAAAATGATTTTATTAGGCGTTGGTTTGAGGCAACTATTAGACATTTAAAAAGACGTCATGAGCGCCATTATCGCGATAATTATTTTCATCTTTGGGCCGACTTATTGCTTTTAGGAACATTAATTGGCTCGTTGGTCATAGCGATTATTTTATTTTTTTGGCAACCAACGCCGAATTTTCTTTTTACTATCAAGCAAAGTTCAGACAATATCAAAAGTAATACTATAGAAAAATTTGTTATTGATTATAAGAATCAAGAAGCTGACGAGGTTAATAATGTAGTCTTTAAATTAGGCTTTCCTCATTATTTTGTTTTAAAAGAAATAGGCCAGAATGGTTTATATAATGATAAAGATAAAGTATTTACTTTAGGCAATTTAAAAAAAGGTGCTAGCGGACAAATTATTATTAGTGGCTTGGTGCGTGGACCAATTAATGATCATCAGCTTATTAGTGCTTATTTAACTTATGATTATCATGGTTTTACTAAAGAATATTTATTAGGCTTTAATTATGTTTTAAATAATTCAGCCCTAGGTTTAAAAGTTAAGCTAGCCGATAAAGTTTATGATGAAATAAAAACACCAGCTAGTTTAGAATTAACAAATAGCAGTACGGAGGTTTTAGATAATATTTTTGTTGCGCCTAATACTGAGGCTTGGAATGTTTATTCAGAGGATCCTACCTGGGTTGATAATAATTTTAAAATTGATCATTTAAATCCCGGAGAAACTAAAACGCTTAATTTTTTACTGACTAACAAAGCTGGCTTAGGGGAGCGAGATTTTTCCATAAAAGTTAATCAGCTGATTGATGATAATTTAAATGAACAAACTAGTTTTGATCAAAAGATTACTATTAGTCGACCAAGTTTATTAGTCTCTTTTAAGCCAACTATTAATAATAGTTCTTTACCTGGTAAGCTTACAGGAAATATAATTATAAAAAATCAAGAAGACACGGATATTAAAAATTTATCTTTAGTTATTAGCAGTAGTAATGATCGTGTTAGTTTCAGTAATTTTTCTTCAACTAATGTTAGCGTTTCAAGTTCAGGTTTAATATCCGTTCCTAATTTAGGAGCTAACGAAGAAAAAACAATTTTTCTTAACGTAGATATTACTAGAAAAGAAGTCGCTGTTAATGAATCTTTTTATCCTTTAATTACTTCGTCTTATACTTTTAATAACGAAAACTTTACTTATACTTCAGCTGCGGCTTTAATAAAAGTTGCTACTAATATTAGTCTTCACTCAGCGGCTTATTATTATAGTTTACAAGGTGATCAATTAGGCATTGGACCATTGCCGCCGCAAATAGATATTCCAACAACTTATTGGGTTATTTGGGAAATTAATAATCTAGGTAATGATGTTTCTAATTTAAGCATGACAGCTAAATTACCTCTTAATATTGCTTGGGGAGAGCAAGAAGTAGTTGGTTCTGGAGACTTAACTTATAACCCAGCTAATAGAACTATTGCTTGGAATGTTAAGGATATTTCTAAAAATGGCGGTAATTATAGAGCAAATTTTGCTATAACCTTATTACCATCATCTCTTGACATCGGAACTTCGCCAACTTTATTGACTAATCAAGGTTTTATAGCAAAAGACAGCTTTACTGATCAAAATATATCTAATAATTTGGCTAATATTACAACAAATATAAGCGAAGACCCCTTAGCTAAAGGTAAAGACAAGGTTATTCCTCAAGAATAGACCTTAGGCTTAATAGTCAGGGATCATCTAGCCCTTGACTTTTTTTTGCTATTATGGTAAGTTTATCTATAAAACTAAAAAGAATATTAAGGTTTTTGGCGGTTATCAGAAGATTAAACGCTAAGCGTTTTATTGATAAACAGCCTATTATATTTTAATATTCGTTAAATTTTAAACAATGTTAAATTTTAAACAATAATCAATATAATAATATGAAAAAAATTATTTTTTCTTTAGTCATTACTGCCTTAATGGTAGCATCTTTAGCCCCTACCTTAGGAGCTGAGGGTAGTGTTAAATCTTATTATTCAGGTAGCACAGCTTATTATAAAGGTCTAGTTATAGTCGGTACTACTAATAGCGGCTATCTTGAAATTTTTAAGATTGACCAAGCTGGAAATTTACAAAAATTTGTAAATATTAAATCTTATGACCAACGTTTTGGTACTGAAAAAGATTTTAATGATGTTATGATTCGTACTGAAGGTACTGGTCTTTTTGCTTATGCTGTTGATGGTAGCGCGCTTTATAAATATGATATTAGTGATCTTAAAAAAGCTCAACGTATTAATCGTGTTGAAGACAACAGCTGGGATTGGTTTGGTAGCTTAACTGTTATTGATGGTAAAGTTGCTACTGTTGGTTCACGTGGTGTTAAGCTTTGGAATTCTAATTTAATAGTAGTTGACGCTTATTCAATTATTAATACAACTAATAACAATAGTTATAATATTACCCCGTCTGGTAGTGAAAAGTTTCTATTTAATGTTTCAGATGCCACGGTAAGTGTTTTTGATCGTGAATCTCGTAGCTCAGTCTTAACCTCTGTTCCTTTGGATTTTAAGTGGGGTAGTACTTGGTACAAACGATCAATCTACAATGACAAAGTTGATAATTCAATTTATGTAATTGATGACGAAGCTGTTCGTAAAATTAATTTTAATGGTGAAATTGAAAAAAGCTTTCGTCACACTGGTTCCTTAGGCTATGATGTTATTCCCTCAGCTAATAGTGGTTATGTTTATTTCTCTGATGGTATTGGCATTGTTAAACTTCGTAAAGAAGATTTTAAAGTTGTAGCTTATACCTACACAGCTAACTTAGGCGCTGGTAATGGTTGGGTTATGGGTATACGTACAGTGCAAACTGATAATGGAGAAAGAATTGTTGCTTTCAATGGCTCTTCAATTATCATGCTTGATTCTAATTTAAAGCCTATAAAATCTTCTAATGGAGGCACAGCTTTTGTTATAGCAACTGTTGAAAATACCTTTCCAGAAATTACGGAAGCTTTATTCTTAGGGATTGATAAAAATCATGCGTCTGCTAATTCTAAAGTAATTTTGCATGGCGGAGGATTTGGTAAAGATGAAACTTTAGTGGTTAGTTTTGGCAGCGTACAAACTACTGTTGAAGCTGGTGCTGACGGTCGTTTTAGTCAAGAATTAACTGTACCAGCTTTAAAATCTGGACCAGTTGATATTAAGGTTTCTGGTATGAGTACGGCTTATACTTATAGCCTTGGATTTATTGTTGAATAATTAATATTAGCTAATTTAAGAGGTTTTTATTAAGTATCTTGACAGGAAATTATATATGTGGTATAGTTTTATATTAAAATATACCAAAAATTATTTATGAAAATTGCTTTTATCGGACAAAAAGGAATACCAGCCATTAGCGGCGGCGTTGAACGACACGTTGAAGAACTTGCCGTACGGTTAGTTGCGCGCGGCCACGAAGTTATTGTTTACACCCGTCCTCATTACACTGATTTAAATTTAAAAAACTTTAAAGGTGTACAGTTGATTAGTTTACCAAGTATCGCTACGAAAAATTTTGACGCCATTACGCACACCTTATTAGCTTGTTTTGATTTAGTAAGACGTCAGGTTGATATTATTCATTTTCATTCAATCGGTCCGTCTTCACTTATTTGGTTAGTACGCCTATTAAAACCTCGAGCTAAAATTATTGCGACTTTTCATAGTAAAGATTATTGTCAAGATAAATGGAGTTCATTTGCTAAGATATACTTAAAGCTTGGTGAATGGATGGCTTGTCATGTTGCTCATAAGACAATTGCTATTTCTAAGTCATTAACTAATTTAGCCAAAGCTAAATATGGTCGCGAAGTTATTTATATACCGAACGGAGTTTCTTTTGCTTATTCTGTGGAAGCCGATAAGATTAACCAATGGGGTTTAACTAAAAATGGTTATATTTTATCAGTCGCTCGTTTAATTCCTAACAAAGGTATTCATTATTTAATTCAGGCTTATAAGAATTTAAAAATCGATAAGAAATTAGTAATTGTTGGTGGCAGTTCTTTTACTGAAGAGTACGAATCAGAACTTAAGGAATTAGCTAAAGATAATAAAAATATTATATTTACTGGTAGTCAAGAAGGTCAAACCCTAGCTGAACTTTATTCTAATGCTTATTTATTTGTTCAACCCTCTGAATTAGAAGGTTTATCAATTGCCTTACTAGAAGCAATGTCCTATGGCAAGCCTGTGCTGGTTAGTGATATTTCTGAAAATGTAGAAGCGGCTGGTTCGGCTGGTTATGTTTTTAGAACAAAGGATGCACTTGATTTAAGTCAGAAAATTATTGATTGTATGTCTAATGAACCTTTAATGATAAGTCGAGGTGAGGCTGGTCGGCTTCGTGTCAGTCAGGAATATGGTTGGGATACTATTATTAGCGCTACAGAAAATGTCTATCAAGAAGCGCTTATCGCCTCAATTCCAGCTCGTCTTAATAGACTTAGTTTTGCTTCTCGTTTTTGGACTTTATTTTAAATCTTTTCTCCGCTTCGATTTTATTTATGTAATAAAATGGGGGCGGGATAATGGATTTAAATCCATTTTCAATGCTTTGTTCATTAAAAATTTTTTCATAATATAATAAGAAAGGATAGAAGAATGAAAATTCTAAATTTATTTACTACCATAACATTTTTGATTATGGTAAGCGTTTCAGCTGCTCTTTTTAACGGCTGTGACCACGTCATGAATGATAATCCGGTATCTCCACCGTCAACAAACGGCGTTGTTGCAAGAGCTACTGTCTACAATATGGATGTTATTATCGGCGGAAGAGTGCCTGTTCCGGCCGGTACTCTGGTGGCCTTTGATGATTCCAAAAGTATTGGAACAATTACAAGACAGTTATGGAAGTTTTATCATAACGGTGTATTAAGTGATACTAATGAGAATAAAACATTCCTAAAATCTTTTACGCAAGCACCTGATAGTTTTTATGTGGTTTTGAAGGTCTGGGGTCTGTTAGCGTCTGACACCAGCTCAACTAACTTTACGTTATTGGTTGGAGTAGGAACACCAGGAGCATCAGAACCATATATTGAAAGCTCTACGCTTATGGCAAACGGCAAGAGAGTTAATGTGGTAATTTTACCAATGAGCTTTATTCCTGTCGGACCGTTTAATGATCCTACTATATATGGAGGACCACACTTAATTTGGAGCGGAGTCTCAATATTTTGTGATTCCAGCGGCTTAAATCACGCTTACAGAACAAGAGACACTCTTTATAATAACGGCGGTTATGATATTTCGTGGTCAGGAGTAAGAAATGGTCCATGGGCACTTCCTGGAAATTCTTTTTTAAAGGATCCTAACAATCCAACCCTTTTTTGGTTTGATGAGAGAGAAGGTGTTCTGAATGGATATGGTCAGCCAGCTTTGATTGCACCTGGTAGCGTTGGTGATACTTCGTATCTTAATGGCATATTGCGTGCATCTTTTACGAGTACGACGGTTAATTTATTTATGAACAACCGGACAGGAAATTGTCCATTGAGTTCAGTTCCAACCTATCAATATTCAACTGCTGTAGTTCTCTGGACTACAGTTAATCAGAATATAATTAATTCTTCTGGTTGGGGTCAAGGTAATCCACTTATTTCTAACATCGGAAGCGACAACCTTCTTAAGGTCAGAGTAGGTAATAATGTCAATAATTCTCTCAGTATTTTCTGGGTACCAAGTGAACAGGCGTGCGTAATGGTTATTATTCAGCCAATGCGTTTGATTCTCTCGTTAACAGAAGCAAGTAAGCTCGGTTACAGTAATCCTACGATAAATGCATTATTAGCAGCAAATCCCGGTTTGAAATAAATCGCACTTTTTAAATCTTCTAACAATTAGAAGTACAACCCTTTGTCAAAATACTGACAAGGGGTTTGTTTTTTTATATTGCATATTTATGCTAAACTGTTCTTATGGAATTATATATTAATACGGCTGCAAATTCGCTAATAATTTTAGAGCTTAGACAAAATAAAAAAGTAATTTCTAGAAAAGAGATTACTGCTTTGCATAATCAAGCTGAAAAATTATTACCAGCGATTGTTGCTATGTTAAAAAATAATAAAAAGAAGTTGTCTGATCTTAAGGATATTTTAGTAGAAACTAGGGGAGAGGGCTTTACTTCTTTAAGAATTGGCGTAGTTACGGCTAATACCCTAGCTTATGCTTTAAAAATACCTTTAAATACACCTAAAAAAGGGAGAGTTAAGTTAGCCAAGCCAGAATATAGTAAACCAGCGAGTATTACTTTAAAAAAATAAAGAAATAATGCTTCTTGTGGATAAGCTTATTAAAATTTAGCTAAGTCAAATCTCTGCCTGTGCATAATTGCCAGGCAGTTTTGTTTTTATTAGAAAAATAAAGCCTTTCTTAAGATAAAATTATAATTTTAAAGTGGTTGACTAGAGTAGGAAAATGGTGTAAAATTATAGTTGAGAGGTGAAAAGTGGGGAATTGTGGATAACCTCTTGAAAACTATTATAAAAATTATGTTTATCGGCGAATACAACCACACTTTAGATGATAAGGGCAGAATTGCTATTCCTGTTAAATTTCGCCAACTTTTGCGCAATGGTGCTGTTGTAACCAAGGGTCTTGATGACTGCTTGGTTATTTATTCTAAAAAAGAATGGGATAAGCTAGCCGAGAAGATTGCGGCGTTGCCCTTCAATAAAACTCATGACCGATCTTTGGCGCGTTTTATTTTAGCTGGCGCGGCTGACGCTGATTTTGATAATCAAGGTCGCATTACTTTACCTGAACATTTAAGAAAATTTGCTGGCTTAACTAAAAAAGCCGTGGTCGCTGGTTTGTATAACCGTTTAGAAGTTTGGAATGAAGCCGCTTGGAATGCTTATAAAGCCAAAACTGAAAAACAAAGTAATCAGATTGCCGAAGCTTTAGGAGAAATCAATTAATTTTTAATTCTTAATTTTTAAATAAATTGTTTAGAAATTAGAAATTAAAGTAATGTATAATCACATTCCGGTAATGCTTGAAGAGGCGATTGAGTATCTTAATCCGCAACCAGGTGATTTTATAGCTGATTGTACTTTAGGCGGCGGGGGATACACTATCGAAATAGCAAAATTAGTTGGACCGAAAGGAAAAGTACTGGCGATTGATCTGGATGAAACTGCCATTAATCATGCCAAATTAAAAACAGCTCAAGCTGGGCTTAAAAATATTTCATTTTATCATGCTAACTTTAGAGACCTTAAAAGGATTGTGGAGGAAGAATTCAGCCACTCGCCGCTGCCTCGCTTGGCTGGCCTTGTCTTTGATTTGGGTTTATCATCAGCTCAACTCGAAGATAGCGCTCGAGGATTTTCTTTTCAGAAAGATGCTCCATTAGACATGGCTTTTGGTTCTTTAATATCCGAACGTCGCACTGAAGAAATTGTTAACCTAACTCCAGTTTCTGAGCTTACTAAAATTATTAGTCAATTTGGTGAAGAACGTTTCGCTTTGTCAATTGCTCGTTCTATCGCGAAGACTCGTAGTGTTAGGCCAATTAAAACTACCAGCGAGTTAGTCGCCGCGATTGAACGAGCTGTTCCCGGAGTTTATAAACGTCAACGTCTTCATTTTGCTACCAGAACTTTTCAAGCCCTGCGAATTGCCACTAATGAAGAATTGATCAGCTTAGAAAAATTATTAGCCTCTTTGAAAGATGTTATGGCGCCAGGCGGAAGAGTTGTGGGAATTTCTTTTCACAGTCTAGAAGATCGTTTAATTAAACAGTTTTTTAGAAATGAAGCTCGCGATTGTATTTGTCCGCCAAATTTTCCGATTTGTTCTTGTAATCATAAAGCTTGGTTAAAAATTTTAACAAAAAAGGTTATCACAGCTAGTCCAGAAGAAATAACCGTTAATCCACGTTCCAGAAGCGCTAAATTACGCGCCGCCCTAATTTTACCAACCTTCGCTAAAGCTTCGGCTGGCGAGTAAAAAAACAAAAATAAAAATATGCATGAGCTCCAAAAGTGCCGAAAATCAGCCAGTCTTAGCCGTTTAAATCGTTGTTTGATTATAGCAGTTATACTTGTGGCCGCGGCGCATTTTTTAGTTGTTAATGATTTATCAACCAAAGGTTTTGTCTTTAAAGACCTAAAAGCGAGAGTAAATCAGTTAATAGCTGATAATCAAGACAGACAAAACCAAGTTTCTTCACTAGGTTCATATCAAAGTATTAATCCGCGTATTGCCTCTTTGCATTTAGTGGCGGCTGATACTATTCATTATCTTAGTTGGGATCAGGCCATGGTGGCGAGAAAATAAGTTTTTTTTCTTATGATGATATTAGGAAGAAAATCGCGGGGGCGAGTAATAGCCAAAGCCCCGTCTTCTGCGCGCGTAACCTTTATTGCGACGCTTGTTTTTTTATTGGCGATATTTTTAATTGGTCGTTTAGTCTATATTCAAGTTTTTAATTATAAGCATTATACGGCGCTCGCCGAAGGACAGCATAAGACTTCCTATGAACTTTTGCCTGACCGCGGCAAAATATTTATTCAGGAAAATTCTTTAGTCCCAAGTTCAGATTTATATCCGATTGCCGTTAATAAACAATTTGCTTTGCTTTATGTTGTGCCTAAAGATATTACTGATACTAATGACGCGGCGGAAAAATTATATCAATTTTTTAAACAAGCGGAAGTGACCAAAGCCGTGGAGCTAGAAATGAAAACCAATCAAGAGGCTCTGTATAAACAACAACTAGAAACTTTAAAAAATTTGCCAGAACTAGAAAAAAAAACCAGAGAGACAGAGATCACGGCGGCGCATAATGCCTTATTAGCTGATCCGGTTTATCAAGAGTTGCAAACGCAAAAAAAAGAAGATTTATTAAAAGCTAAAAAAGCTGAAGCAATTAATGCTTATTTAAATATTTTAAATCGTTCGACAGATATTTATGATCCGTTAGAAAAAAAACTTGAAGATGAACAGTTAAAGAAATTTTATATTTTTATGTCAGGTCGCACAGATTTAGTGCCGACTGACTTAGAAGCTAAAGATGAAAAGATTTTAATTACTAAAGAAGGCGGCAAAGAATTAACTATTACTGGTTTTGGTTATACTTTAGCGCCTTATCGTTTTTATCCAGAAAATAATATCGGTGCGCATATTTTAGGTTTTGCCAGTTATGAAAATGAGCAGCAACATGGTCATTATGGTTTAGAAGGTTTTTTTGACAATGAATTATTTGGCAAATATGGCAGCGTCACGGCTGAACGCGGCGCTGGTGGCACGGTGATTGTTAACGATCGTCAATACACTAAACAGGAAGATGGTTCTAGCTTAGTTTTAACCATTGACCGCTCAGCGCAATTCACAGCCTGTAAATTATTAAATGAATCAGTTATTAAAACTAAAGCCGCCGGTGGTAGCGTTATCGTGGTTGATCCAAAAACTGGGGCGATTTTAGTCATGTGTTCAGCGCCAGATTTTGATCCTAATAATTATCAAGACGTTTCTAATATAAAAGTTTTTAATAATCCAGCGGTTTTTGCTCAATATGAACCAGGTTCAGTTTTTAAAGCAGTGACTATGGCTGCGGCTTTAGATCAAAATAAAGTGACACCAGAAACTACTTATCAGGATAATGGAGAGATTATGATTCCGGGCTGGCCAAAGCCAATTAAGAATTCAGACTTTGCGACGCATGGCGGACATGGCAAAACTAATATGGTGACGGTTTTAGAGCAATCTTTAAATACTGGCGCTATCTTTGCTATGGAATCAATTGGTTATAATGTTTTTGATGATTATGTTAAAAAATTTGGTTTTGGAGAAAAAACAGGCATTGAATTAGAAGGAGAAAGCGCTGGCAATATAAAAAGCATTAATGGTTTTAATGTTAAGGAGATTGCCGCCGCTACCGCGGCTTTTGGTCAAGGTATTACGGTTACGCCTTTACAGATGGTCATGGCTTATGCCGCCATTGCTAATGGCGGACAATTAATGAAACCTTATATTGTTAAAGAAGTAATAGCGCCTGATGGTACTCGTTCTACGACCACGCCGTCAATTGTTCGACAAGTTATTTCCGAGCGCACAGCAGCAATTTTATCAGGCATGCTCGTGGATGTTGTTGAATTAGGACATTCTAAAGGCATAAGAATTCCTGGCTATTATATTGCTGGTAAAACTGGTACGGCTCAAGTCGCTTCAGAAAATGGCGGTGGTTATGGTAATAAATTAGAGCATACTTTTATTGGTTTTGCACCGGCTAATAATGCTTCCTTTGTGATTTTAACCAAACTTGATAATCCGGCCGCCATGTATGCTGAATCAACGGCCGTACCGTTAGCGCATGATATTATTAAGTTTTTACTTAATCATTGGCAGATTAAGCAAGATCGACCCCTTGAATAAACTAAGAAAAAATGATAGACTTTCTAGATTATTAAAGAAATTATGTTTAAATTTATTTTACAAAAATTCGTGGCTGGTTTAGCCAGAAAAGTTTTACAGGCACGGAGACCTGAAATTATCGGTATTACGGGCAGTGTTGGTAAAACTAGTACCAAAGAGGCGATAGCTAGGGTCTTAGCTAAGCATTTTAGTGTTCGCGAAACTTATAAAAATTATAACAATGAAATAGGCCTACCTTTAACAGTTTTAGGGTTAAAGTCGCCGGGTAAATCTTTGCCTGGTTGGTTTAAAGTTTATCAAATTAGTAAAAAATTGACCACTGACAAAAATACAGTTTATCCTGATTGTTTAGTTTTAGAAATGGGTGTTGATCGGCCGCGTGACATGGATTATTTATTAACTATTATTAAGCCAACGCGCGCTGTGATTACTAAATTAGGGCAGGCTCATTTAGAGTTTTTCAAATCCTTAGAAGAACTTCATGAAGAAAAAATTAAATTAGCGCGCGCTATCCCAGAAGACGGCTGGATTATTTATAATTATGATGATGAACGTTTAAGAGAGATTATAAAGTCTTTGCCGCAACAATCAGTCGGCTATGGCTTTTCTCTTAAAGCTGAAGTCAGTGCTGAATATGTCTCGGGAACTGAAGATATTCATAATAACAATGAAGTAGGTGTTTCTTTTAAAATGAAAATAAATGGCTCAACTATTCCAGTTTTTTTGCCAAACTGTATTGGTCGACCAGCCGTTTATTCAGCTTTAGCAGCCGCGGCGGTCGGTTTTAGTTATGGTTTAAATGGCTTACAAATTTCTGAAGCTTTACGGGAAGTTAAACAACCAGCTGGACGCTTAAATTTAATTGCTGGTAAAAATAATACTTTAATTATTGATGATACTTATAATTCTTCGCCAGATTCAGTTTTTGAAGGCTTAAATGCGCTTAAAGATATTCCAGCTGAGTCTAAAAAAAGAATTTGGGTGGTGCTTGGCGATATGCGCGAGTTAGGCGCTTTAAGTAAGAAAGGTCATGAAGACGTGGGGAGTGCCGCGGCCGAGGTCGCTAATATTGTCGTAGCCGTTGGTCAAAGCGGAAAAATAATTTATGAAGCAGCGAAACGAGCTGGCTTAAAAGAAGTTTATCTCTTTACCTCCTCAGTTGAAGCCGCTAATTTTATAGACACGCAAATTCAGGACAACGACTTATTATTTATTAAAGGCTCGCAAGCTGTGCGCATGGAAAAAATTGTTAAGCGTTTAATGAAAGATCCAGACAGAGCCAGTGAATTATTAGTTAGACAAGGGGAAGAATGGAAAGATAAATAAAAACGCAAATAAAAAGTAGGGGCAGGTTTCAAACCTACCCCTACTTTTTATTTAAATTATTTCATCCAGTCTTTTCGCTAACTCTCGATCTTTATCTGTAATAACATCTCCAGCGTCGTGCGTGGATAGTTTGATAATAACTTTGTTATAAACATTGGTCCATTCCGGATGATGATCCATTTCATTAATAACAACACTAGCTTTTGTCATAAAAGCAAAGGCCTCTTTAAAATCCTTAAATTCAAACTCTTTAACTAATTGATTATTTATTTCTTGCCACATAGAATTAATTTTTTTTGTATTTATTTAACTCTAAAGCATTTTTTATAGTATTTTCAAATTCACTTTTAACATAATCATGGTTAGCAACGCGACCGTCATAAAAGGCTGGTGAAAAAATATTAGCAGCAATTGTTTTGCCTACACCGCCAGGTGCGGCTATAACTTTTACTTTTTCCCCGTCCATTCTTTTATTAATATAAAATTTTAGAGTAGCTTTAGTTCTTTTGGGATGAGTATATAATATCTTTTCAATTTCTTCAGGAGTTAATTCTAACTCTTCAAAATTTTCTAAAGATTTATAACCATACTTACTAGTAGCCTCATCTATTAATGATAAGGTTTCTGATTGGTTTTCTTTAACCCAATCTTCGTGATTTTTTGGTTTATCTGGATTGAACATAAGAATTAATTTATTATATTTGTAGCCCTTAGGAGAATCGAACTCCTGTTACCAGGATGAGAACCTGATGTCCTAGCCACTAGACGAAAGGGCCATGTAAACAATTTCAAATTTAAAATTTTAAATTTTAACCAAGTATCGCGCCAACTAAATCACCATAGCCATGTAAAAACTCTTCAGAAGTCATAGGTTTTTTACCCTCTAACTGCAGTTTTCTAATTATCAGACAATCAGTGCCGCATTGCACTGCTAAAGTACTGTTATAAATAAAAGTTTTGCCTGGTTTATGCATGTTTAAAGAAATAATCGTTGGATCAACTTTTAAAATTTTTAATTGTTTGCCATTAAGCCAAGTCCAAGCTGACGGCCAGCTAGTCATGGCTCGGGTAAAACATTCAATTTTTTTCGCCTCAAGCGACCAATCAATTATACCATCTTTTTTTTCTAAGCGTTTAACATAATTAGCTAAATTATTATCTTGCGCTTGCGGCGTAATTTGTCCTTCAAAATAATTAATTAAAGTCTCGGGTAAAATTTTGGCTCCTAGTTCATATACTTTCATGCCCAATGTTTCCATAGTGTCTTCGGGGTCAATGTTGATTAAGGCTTGTCTTAAGATCGGTCCAGTATCTAGCGTTTTGTCCATCACCATTATTGTCACGCCAGTTTCTTGATCATTATTCATAATAGCTGCTTGAATGATAGAGGCTCCTCTATATTTAGGTAATAAAGATCCATGAACATTAACACAGCCAAACTTTGGCAAGCTAAGTATAGACTCTGGTACTATCTGAGCATAAGCCACTACAACAATGGCATCAAGGTTTAAATTTCTTAGTTCATCAATAATTTGTGAAATTTTTTGCGGTTGATAGACGGTTAAATTATGAGCTTTGGCAAAAACTTTAACCACTGGCGGAGTTAATTCTAAATTACGACCGGCTGGCATATCAGGTTGTGTCACCACGGCGACAACTTCAAAACTTGGCTCTTTTAATAAAGAGTTGAGAGAGGGGACAGAAAATTTTGGCGTACCGACAAAAGCTAAGCGATATTTAGTCATATTTAAACTTGATGAATATTTTTTGCCTTATCAATAAATAAAATTCCGTCTAAGTGATCAATTTCATGCTGAATCACTCTAGCCATTAAACCTTTGGCTGGTAAAATTCTTTTTTGGCCTTGAACGTCAATAAAAGTGCAAGTAATTTTTTTATAGCGTTTAACATCACCAAAAGTATTGGGCACTGATAAACAGCCCTCTTCGCCCCATTCTTTTAATAAAGACCGCTTAGTAATTTCTGGATTAAACATGGCCTGTGCTCCATCTTGAGTAGTCACAGTAATTAAACGAATAGATTGACCAACTTGCGGCGCCGCCAAACCTACCCCATCATCCGTAAACATGGTTTCAATCATATCTTTGCTGAGTTCGCTAAAAGAAGCAATCTCAGTAAGAGTTACAACTCGAGCTACTTTCCTTAGCCTTTCATCTGGATTTATAATTAAATCAAGGACTTTTTTCATAATTTACTTAAGTATACCTAAAAATAGAGAAAAATCAAGCTGGTCGAGAGATTTTTAGCATGCTAAAATAGGCTAGTATGGATCTAATTAATGATGAGACAAAACCCCTAGGAGAGCCTAAATCTTTAGGTGATATTTTAAAGACTAAAGCTATTTCTAAAAAACCGCCGGCCTATCCTTGGCAGGATTTAGCTTTGCGTATAGAAAAAGAAATAAATATTCCTAAATTTAAACGTAGTGCGGTTTTTAAAGTTTGTCGTGATTATCCGCGTTCAGTAATTGAGCGCTGCTTGGCTGATACCAAAGAACTTTGTCAGAGCGGAGAAAAGTGGCGTTATTTTTTTAAGACAGTGGAGGCGTCGGGAGAAAAGGAGAAACATACTCAACTATAGCGTGACCGGTTCCAAAAGGCGCCTCATAAGATAAAATTTTTGCTTCTAAGCCAACGTCATCAAGAATTCCTGAAAGTAGGGTTAAGCAAGGCAAGTCATCACAAGCGACTTCTCTAGCTAAAGAAAAATTTTCTAAAATCGTTTTAACGTCTTTAGCTTTTAACGCCTCAACAATTTTTTGATCAAATTTTTTACCCTTAGGCGAATAACCTTGGGGTGATTTTTTATTAACTCGGTGTGATAAGTCAGCCGCCACAATTACAGCAATTCGTAAATTATCTTCTAAAATTGTACCTTGAATTTTTTTACCTAAACTAATAATTTCTTCCGGACTTAAATCAGTTCCGACGGTAATTGGCACAATTGGTTGATGAAGATTAGTGCTTAATAAAGATAAGGAAATAGAAGCGGCATAATTTAAATTATTATTAGTTACCATCATGATCTTACTTTGATTTTCTAATTTTTCCCTAAGTCGTCCGGCTAAGGTAATATCACCGCTAAATTCCCAGCGCGTTACTAAGTCACCGAAAATTTCTAAGTTAGCTCGAAATTCCGGCGAGACATTAACCGTAAAGCTATCTAAAAGCATTGGTCCTTTGGTCGTAATAATAATTACACTGTCAACTTTAGCTTCTGTAAAATCTTTCATGATTTTTTCTTTAGCCTCGTTGGTTAGACTAAACTGCGCTAAATTTTCTTTGCCAATATTAGGAACAAGTAGTGGACTATGCGGTAAAACCGCGCTAAAAACTAAAGACATATTATTGTAGAGAAATTATTGGATTGCCGTCTAAATTAAGTGATAATAATTTTAGAGAAACAGTGATAACATTAGTCCATTTATAACCCATGGCTATAAAAGTATCAGCTGAGTCTACCGGACGCTTTAAACCATTTTCAATAATGTAAATAGCCGGCGAGTCTTTAGTTCTAACAATATAACCATCGTCTAATTTAATTGGATCTATAGTTTGGTAAGTATTTAGCTCAGTCGTAGTGGTTTTTATAATTTTTTTGTTTTTAAATTTAGTTTTTAGTAAAATACTGTCCCAGAGAGGGGCTTTAGTGCCTTCGTTAACCCAATAAATTCCGCCGGTTTTTTTATCTTGTAAAAGAGCGCCGGTTGGATAATTAGAGGTTTCAGTTAGGGCTGAACTTTCAATATAAGAATTTAAGTCAGCATCAGTAGCATTAATAATTTCTGCCTGATTAAAGCCGAGCTTTTTAAAAGTAGTCATATTAACAATGCGGCGTTTATTATCATTAACTAAAAGATATATTCGGCCGCTCGGTACACGAATTATAGAATATTGAGAAAATTTTATTGGATCACCAGTTGCATATTTATCAAGATCAGCCAGTCCAACGATCTGAATTCGGGAAACATCAAAACGTGAAGCTAAGACGCCAATATTAGCAAAAGCTCTTTTTTGATTGCCGTCAATTAACCAAATTTTTGGATCACCCTTGGCTTGCAATAAAGATCCATTTAAATAATTGCGCGTAAAATATCTTTGCCAAATTTTCCAAAAATTATAATTACCATTATAAACATGCGGCGTGTAATTATATAAAGCAGCAGTGGCTAAGTTGGTCGGTGTTACTGTCATGGGGTCATGATCAGTATTAAGGATGTTATAGGTTTGTCCCATCTGATAATGATATAGCTGAGGGTTGTCCATGTAATCTCTAAACTGTAAAGAGGCGCTGTTGATCTGTTTCCAAAATCCGCGCCAGCGTTCATTACAGCCGCCAGAGTCAGGACAGCCGTAACCTGCGGCCCAATCAAGATTGCCTTGAGATGGCGAAGGATTTTCAATTAAGCCTTCTTCTTTTTGTAGAAGCACAATCAAAAATTTTGGGCTAATATGATTATTGGTGGCCCGATCATAGATGGCTTGCGCCGCACCCATAGTTTTACCATCAGGATCGGTCACCATATAGTTTGCTAAAAAGCTTCCTTGAGCCATAAGGAGGTTCTGAATATCTTGCAGCGACATAGAACTTTCATCAAGAATTTCCGCATCACTAATAATGTAGTTAGGATCAAAATCAGCTTTAGCTAAAGGAACAAATATAAAAAAAGCTCCGATAATAAATATTAGGCTAAGATAGTGTTTAAGTTTCATGTTAAAAATATCTAATAATAAATTATGTTTTAGTTTTATTAGTATATAATAAAATCTCTTTAGAAGCAAACTAAAAACACCGCTAAATAAACGGTGTTTTTAGCTGGTTATTTAACCGAAATTAAAATCTTATTCTTTATATCTAGATTAATGTTAACGCGATCGCCTTGTTTAACTTGCCCGGCGACGATCTGCGACGCTAATTCATTTAAAATCATATTCTGAATAATGCGCTTTAACGGACGCGCGCCAAAAGTTTGATCAAAGCTTTTATCAGCTAAAAGCTGTTTAACATTTTTAGTAATTTTTATCTTAATATCCTGGTTTCTTAAACGAACTTCAACTTTAGCTAATTCCAAATCAACAATTTTCGTCAAATCTTCTTTGGTTAGACTTTGGAAAATTACAGTTTCATCAATACGGTTTAAGAATTCTAGTTTAAAATGTTGACGTAAAATTTTATCAATTTTTTCTTTCATTTCTTCTTGTTGAATCAAAGAAACTTTCTCGGCATCAGAGTTATCAGAAAAACCAATGGCATATTCTTTAATAATTTCATTACCTAAATTAGAGGTCATGATAATAATGGTATTTTTAAAATTAATAACTCTTCCTTTAGCATCAGTCAGTCGGCCATCATCTAGAATTTGTAATAAAATATTAAAGACTTCAGGATGCGCTTTTTCAATTTCATCAAACAGAATAACACTATAAGGTTTTCGTCTCACGCGGTCTGTTAATTGTCCGCCTTCATCATAACCAACATAACCAGGCGGGGAGCCTATAATTTTACTAACGCTATGTTTTTCCATGTATTCGCTCATATCAACTCTAATCAAAGAGTTTTCATCATTAAACATAAATTCAGCCAGAGCTTTAGCTAATTCAGTTTTACCAACACCAGTTGGACCAACAAAGAGAAAAGAACCCATGGGTTTTTTTTCTTCATTAATACCAACGCGAGAACGACGAAGGGCATTCGCTACCGCCGAGATGGCATCATTTTGACCAATGACGCGTAAACTTAAGTCGGCTTCGGCGCGTCCTAATTTTTTAATTTCTGATTCTAACATTTTCGCTACTGGAATTCCGGTCCAGCGCGCTACGACACGGGCAATATCTTCTTCGTCAATTTCTTCTTTTAAGATTTTTTGACCAGTTGAATTTAAGCGAACTAGCTCAGCTTCTTCTTTTTTAATCCTTCTGTCTAATTCCGGAATTTGGCTATAGCGAATTTCTGCGACTTTAGTTAAATCCTCGCCTTGTCTTTCTGTCGTATCGGCTTGCGCTTTTAATTCATCAATTTGATTTTTATAAGTTTTAATGCGGCCAATAATATTTTTTTCATTTTGCCAGCGGGTTTCTAGTTGGGCGGCTTTTTCTTTTAGATCGGATAGTTCTTTAGTAACTATTTTTAACTTAGCATCATTTCTTTTATCACGAATTAAGCTGGCTTTATTAATTTCTAAATGTTTAATTTCTTTTTTTAAAACATCTAATTCTTCAGGCGAAGAATCAATAGACATACGCAAGGCCGAAGTCGCTTCATCCATTAAATCAATGGCTTTATCCGGTAAAAAGCGGTCACTAATATAACGGGATGATAGTTTAACCGCGGCGACGACCGCCCGGTCATTAATTTTTACGCCATGATGTAATTCATACTTATTTTTAATGCCGCGTAAAATGCTGATGGCGTCTTCTTCGCTAGGTTCCGTCACATAAACCGGTTGAAAGCGTCGTTCTAGAGCACCATCTTTTTCAATGTATCTTTGATATTCTTTAGTCGTAGTAGCACCGATGGCTTTTAAAGTGCCTTTGGATAAGGCTGGCTTTAATAAATTAGCGGCATCGGCCGCGCCATCAGCTGAACCCATACCAACAATTGTATGTAATTCATCAATAAACAAAATTAATTTTCCTTCATTTGATTCAACTTCTTTAATTAAAGCTTTTAAGCGATCTTCAAATTCGCCACGAAATTTAGCGCCGGCAATTAAGGAACCCAAATCTAGAGAAATTAATTCTTTGTTTTTTAGACTTTCCGGAACGTCGCCGGAAATAATGCGCTGAGCTAGACCTTCAATAATGGCGGTTTTACCAGTGCCAGCTTCGCCAAGTAAAACAGGATTATTTTTTAAGCGACGGGAAAGGATTTGCATAACACGTTTAATTTCTTCATCACGGCCAATGACCGGATCAAGCTTATTGTTGCGCGCCATCTCGGTTAAATTAAGAGTGTATTTTTCAATGACACGAAAACGATTTTCTGGCTCTTGGCTATCAACTTTTTTATTGCCACGAATTTTTTTAATGACGGCTAACAAAGTAGCTCTTTTAAGATCAAATTCATGTAAAATAATACTAGCTTCAGATTTAATTTCTAAAATGGCTAAGAGAATATGTTCAGTAGAAATATATTCATCATCCATAAGCTTGGCTTCTTTAACTGAACGTTCAATAATCATCGCCATTTCATTAGTTCCTTGAACCATGCCAATTTGTGCTTGAATTTCTATTTTAGGGAGCTTTTCAATATCAGCTTCAATGCGATCGTGTAATTCACTTGAGTTAATATTCAGACTATCTAAAATTGGTCGTACTAAACCATCAGTCTGCTCTAGCAAAGAGAGCAGCATGTGCAGAGCGTTAATATATTGTTGGCCATATTCTTGAGCAATAACTTGAGCATTAATAATGGCTTCTTGTGATTTATGAGTGAATTTATCTAACATGTTTTGCATACTTGTCATCCCCGTCCTGAAACGAGTTCAGGATAAATTCCAACGGGGGATATATTATGTTTATAAAATTTAGCAGTCGTACTGCTTGATTGCTAATTTATTATATATATGACTAATAAACTTGTCAATATTGCGATATAAATTAGGCTAACGTATAATTAAAATATGGAAAAGACTCATATTCTTGGGATTCCTATAGATATCTTAAATAAAGAAGAATTAGTTAAATCTATCTATCATCTATTAAGACATCGCCAAGGACACATTGTTACACTAAACCCAGAATTTCTTCTCTTGGCGCAAAAGAACCAGGAATTCTTTTGGGTACTTAATCAGGCTACTTTATCAGTGCCGGACGGCATTGGCTTAAAGTTTGCTGGCTGGTTAAGAGGCGTTAATTTGCTTCGTTATAGCGGCGCCAATCTCGTGAATTATCTTTTGAAATTAGCCTATCATAAACATTTACGCGTCGCCGTGATTAACTGGAAAAAAGGCTTATCTTCTGATGAAGATATTCTACAAGCTGTTAAAAAACTTTATCCGCATCTTAAGTTTTTGGTTTTATCCATGGATCGCGGCAGTCATGATTATGATTTAAAAAATTTAAAAGCTTTTCAGCCAGATATAGTCTTCGTAGCCTTGGGGGCGCCGTGGCAAGATGTTTTTATTAAGCGAAGGTTATTTAATGATTTACCAAATATAAAAATCGCCATGGGCGTGGGCGGCAGCTTTGATTTTTTAACTAATAAAATTAAGCGAGCGCCGAAATTATTTCAAAAGTTTGGTTTAGAGTGGCTCTGGAGACTTATCATGCAGCCCTGGCGTATTAAAAGAATTTATAAGGCTGTTATAGTGTTTACTTATAAAGCCATTACCTGGGAATTTAAAAGATTTTTTTATCGCAATAATGTTGTCGCTATGATTATAAATTCTTTAGGCGAGGTTTTAATTCTTAATTCAGCTGGCTCTAGAAATTATTGGGGTTTGCCGCAAGGCGGCGTAGACAGCGGAGAAAAATTAGAAGAAGCGCTCAGGCGCGAGGTTAAAGAAGAAACCAATCTAGAAGATTTAGAAGTAATTTTGGCAGTGCCGCATATTTATAAATATAATTGGCCAAAATATTATACGCATAGCGGCTATAAAGGCCAAAAACAAAGTTTGTTTATTTTAAAATACGGTGGGGAGCGCCGGACGGTTCGTTTAAATCCGATTGAGCATAAAAGTTTTCGTTGGATTAAAATTAAAGATTTAGTGTTTAAAACCAGTCCGGCTCATAGAGAACAATATACTTTATTTTTAGAAAAATATAATCAAGTTAAGGATAAATTTACTTATGATAAATGATTCTCGCACTAGAATAGTTTTAACCGGCGGCGGCACCCTAGGCTCAGTTACGCCTTTATTAGCTATTGCTGATGAACTTTTAGCCCTAGATAATGATCAGTTTTCTTTAATGTGGATTGGTACCAGTCTTGGCGTTGAAAGAAACATGACCTCTGATTATCCTTTAATTTATAAATCAATTTTAGCCGGTAAATTAAGGCGTTATTTTTCTTTAAGAAATCTGACTGATATTTTTTCTTTATTTATTGCTTTTTGGCAGGCCCTGTTTATTTTATTAAGTTTTCGTCCTAAATTAATCATTAGCGCCGGCAGTTTTGTTAGCGTACCGGTGGTCTGGGCGGCAAAATTATTAGGCATTAAAATTTTAATTCATCAGCAAGATATTCGCCCAGGCTTGGCTAATAAATTAATGGCACCATGCGCTTCTATTATTACCGTAGCCTTTGAAAAAAATTTAGCTGATTATGGTAAAAAAGCCATTTGGATAGGCAATCCAGTGCGAAAAGAATTTAAAAAATATAAAGAAGAAGAGACGCGCCATGGCGCGTCTCCACATGATAATTTGCCAACGGTTTTAATCCTGGGCGGCGGCACTGGCTCAGAAACTATTAATTCTTTAATTATAAAAAATTTAGCTGAACTAACTAAGTTTTGTAAAATTATTCATATTACTGGTAAGCACGGCATTAAGCCTTGTTTAGATAATAGTTTAAATAAAAATTATTATAGCTATGATTTATTGACCGCGGCTAATACGGCCGAAGCTATGAATAAAGCGGATTTAGTCATAGCGCGAGCCGGCCTCGGGACCTTAACCGAGTTAGCTTATTTAGGTAAACCAGCGATTATTATTCCTATGCCTAAAACGCATCAAGAAGATAATGCTAATTATTTTGAAAAACTTAAGGCTATTTATTTACTTAATCAAGAAAATTTAACTGATGAAATTTTTGTTAAAACTATTAAAGATTTAATTTTAGATAAAAATAAATTACAAGAACTAAGTATAGAAATTAATTTATCTATGAAAAAAGAAGCTAATATTGCTATGCTAGAAGTTATAGAGAAATTAATTAATAAACCAGATTGACATAAAGTTAAAAGTTTGCTTATATTAAGGCAATAAATGAAATAACTGTCTTGGCAGTAACCAAGAAAAAGAGTTCTTTAAAATAAATTTGAAAATGAAAAATACCGATTTTGATCATTTTAAAATTGTTAAAAAGATTTTTTTATTTGTTCCTGAGATTTATGATCCCGATATTCAATTAGCAAAATTTAAAAGTCTTTATAGAAGTAATCCAAAAGGATTGAATTTAGAAAGTGTAGATAATAACTATCTTTTAGATCGAAATTTTCCTCGGCCACAACATATTTTAAGAAGTCGTTTAACTTATGAAGTATCTATTGTTGGTTTATTATGGAAAGTTGAACCTAGCGATTGTTTAAAATATGCTAAATATAATAAAGGTTTTTGCGCTGGAATTCAGGGTGATACTTTATTCTGGCAAGAAAAACGAAAAGAATTGCCTGATCATGCCAGATTAAATTCATTTAGTACAAATAGTCAGCTTATGGCTGTTTTCAGGCCAGTAGATGGTGAACCAGGAGAAGAACCTTATTATCTTGATATTGTGTCGCTTCAAGGATTAAGCGAAGTTAATGATTATTTCTTGTTTTATAAAGAGAAAAAACAGTAATTTTAATATTTTTTTAAAGCCTTAGAACTTTGTGTTTTAAGGCTTTTGTGTTATTGACAGGATGCTTAATTTATGATAATTTATTATATCTGGTCCGGCAGTAACCGGAAAACAAAAAACAAATGTGGTCCGGCACTAACCGGAAAGAAAGAGAGTACTTTAAAATGAAAAAATTATTTCCATCAGTAAACCCTAGGAAGGTTTTATCAATGAATTTTGAGTTGGCGCATAAAATAGATGATGCATTTGAAAATAACGATTATTTCTTTTTTCGGGCATTTGAAATTTTTTTAGACTTAAGTTCAAATGGTGTAGCCGAATTTATAACAAGTGCTTCAGGAGAAAAAATATTTTTTAGCATGCCAATATTTTCAGAAGAAGTTGAGATTCCTACTTTATTTTCTATTCATGATATTTGGAGTAATAATAAAGTGTACCGCCATTACCTTGATGACGGGAGTAAGAGTGATATAGATCTTATACATAATGATATAGATGATAATAGTTTTCCTCAATTTAATATGACCACAATAATGTCTGGAAAAGCTATATTAGCCCTCTGCCCAATTTTTAACTATAGTTCAACAAAAGAGATTATAGAAAAGACTGATTTACAGCTAAAAGAAAGAGGGTTGACTCATTTAAATCAATACACATTTAGATGTTTACATAAAATTTTAGAAAGAAATGACGATTTTGTCGAAAAATTTAAATTAATGAATCGTAGTATCGTTATTCCTTGTGCATCATCGACGAATGCAAACTCAAAAATAATGTATATAGAAATTGGCAATTTTAATAATGAAAGCAGCGGTTATAGAATTAGTTTGTGTGCATCAAGTAATAAGAAATTCCGTCCATGGGAGACATATGTCGCAATCTTGTATTGTAATTCATAATTTATTGTATTATTAAATATTTATAAGCCTTAGAACTTTGTGTTTTAAGGCTTTTTTTGTTAGGCTTAAAATAGTCCTTCGCTAAAGCTTCGGACTACAAGTTTATGGATTTTTCTAAGATTAAGACAATTTACATGATTGGCATTAAAGGCGTGGGCATGACCATGCTGGCTGAGTTTTTGGTGCATAACGGCTATGAAGTGGCTGGGTCTGATAATCCAGATGTTTTTATGACTGACGCCGTCCTCGCGAAGGCGGGGATTCAAGTTAATCAAAATTTTTCTGTTGATCATCTAGAAAAACCTTATGATTTAATTGTTTATTCTACGGCTTATAATCAAGATAATAACGAAGAATTAAAATTAGCTATAGAAAAAAAATTAAAAATAGCAACTTATGCCGAGGCGATGGGTACCGTTTTTAATTCGCGACACGGCGTCGCCGTCGCTGGCTCACATGGCAAAACTACGACTACGGCCTGGCTAGGCTATGTTTTGAAAGCCTGCGGCTTAGAGCCAAATGTTATGGTCGGCGCTCGGGTGCCGCAGTTTATGGGTGCTGGCTTAACTGGAAAATCAAATTATTTAATTATAGAAGCAGACGAATATCAAAATAAATTACAATATTTTAATCCTAAAATGATTTTATTAAATAATATTGATTATGATCATCCGGACTTTTTTACCACTGAAGAAGACTATAAAAAAGTTTTTAAAGATTTTATTACTAAACTTCCAAAAAGCGGAATTTTAATCGCTAATTATGATGATAAAAATATTAGAGAAATAATCACTGATAGCACTGATAAAAAAATAATTAGTTATGGTTTAAATAATCAAGAGGCAACTTATAGCGCGTCTGATATTATTTGGAATAATAATAAACAATATTTTAAAGTAAAAATAAAAGATGATGAAGGCGAAGCAGATTTAGGAAATTTTGCGACTGAGCTTCCGGGTAAACATAGTATTTTAAATGCTTTAGCCGTAATCGCCGCCTCAATCGAGTTAGGCGCTGATCTTAATCTTTTACGCCGCGGGCTAGAAAAATTTACTGGCACTGCTCGTCGTCTGCAAACCTTAGGCAAATTTAAAGGCGCCATAATCGTTGATGATTACGCGCATCATCCAACAGAAATTAAGGCAACTATTGAAGCCGCTAAACAAAAATGGCCAGGTAAAATTTTAAGAATTATTTTTCATCCGCATACTTTTTCTCGGACCCAAGCTTTGCTAGATGATTTTGCAAAAAGTTTTAAAAAAGTTGAAGAAATAGTAGTTTTACCAATTTATTCTTCAGCGCGCGAAACAATCGGAACAATTACTAATATAGAAGTTGCTGAGGCCATTAAAAATAATTTAACTGCTAAACAAAAAGTTATGACAGTTAATTCACTTGATGAAGCTGAAATTTATTTACGTGAAACTGCGACTGATCAAGATGTTATAATCTTAATGGGAGCAGGGGATGTTTTTAGAATCGGAGAAAAATTACTTTCTAATTCTTAATTTGTAAACAATTTTTAAAAATTAAAAATTAAAAATTTTACTTATATGTCTATCCAATCAAAAATTCAAAATAATTATCCCTTAAAAAATTTAACCACTTTTAAAATTGGCGGCGACGCCCAATATTTTATTGAAGTCAGCACTAAAGAAGAAATTGAACAAACTTGGGCCTGGGCTAAATCTAATCATCTGGCCATAACTTTATTAGGCGGCGCTAGTAATGTTTTAATTAGTGACGAGGGTATTAAGGGCTTAGTAGTTAAATTAAATAATCCCAAGCTTCTTTTAGAAGAAACGGAAATTACTTGCGGCGCTAGTGTGGCTGTTTGGGATGTCTCTAGATTTGCGGCAGATAATAGTTTAAGTGGCTTAGAATGGGCCATTGGTATTCCTGGATCAATCGGGGGCGCCATTCGCGGTAATGCCGGAGCGCACGGCGGATCATTTGATAAAATAATTTCTAAAGTCATGGCTTTTGATTCAGTCAAAGGGGAGTGGCTAGAATTAACCAATGAAGGCACGCATTTTTCTTATCGTCAAAGTTTATTTAAAGAACAGCCGCATTTTATAATTTGGCAGGCGACTTTAAAACTTGTGTTGAGTGATAAAAAAACTATTGACGAAACTATTTCTAATTATAAAAAATACCGCGAAGATCTTCAGCCTAAAGAACCGAGCGCGGGCTGTGTTTTTAAAAACTTCTTTTTGGCTGATATTGCTAAAGTTAATCCAGACTTAGCTAAAAAATTAGAAGCTGACGGCAAAGTTAGGGCTGGTAAAGTCGGCGCCGGCTATATTATAGAATTATTAGGCCTTAAAGGCTTTAGCTATGGCGGCGCTAAAATTAGCCCGCAACACGCTAATTTTATTGTTAATTTTGATAAAGCTACTTCAGGCGATGTTTTAATGATTATTGAAGAAGTAAAAAGAGAAGCAAAAAACAAGTTAAATATTGACTTTATAGAAGAAGTTCAATTACTGGGCTTTTAATTGACAATTAGTTTAGCCTAAGCTATACTAGGAATATACATACTTTTCCTACTTATAGGATTTAAGCTAAATTTATGCAAAAAAAATATTGTCATGAACATAAGTTTTTTGGCACAACCACGATTGGCGAAAAAGGTCAGGTGGTTATCCCGTCTGAAGCGCGAGCGATTATGGAATTAAAAAAGGGCGATAAGCTTATGGCCTTTAGTCCGGGCCAAGGCATGATTGTTTTATCTAAACTTTCAAATTTTGAAGAATTTGCTGCTCATTTATCTGAACAAGTTTCGGTTGTTCGAAAAGTAATTAATAAAGCAGGTAAGAAATAAATATGACGAAAAAGAAAAAGATAATTTTTATTACTAGCGGAGTAGTTGTTTTAGGCTTAATAGTTTTTTATTTTATAAATAATGGTAAGTCAAAAATAACTTATACGACCGCTGATGTAACCAAAGGAACTTTAGAACAGACCGTTAGTGAAACCGGAACTATTACGCCAGCTAAAGAAATTGATTTAAATTTTACTACTTCCGGCCAATTAACAAAAATTGATGTTAAGGTTGGTGATCCAGTAACCCAAGATCAGGTTTTAGGAGAAATTGATTACTCAGGTCTGGCTATTAAACAGCAAGAAGCTCAGGCTAATATTAACGTAGCTAATGCTAATGTCAGACAAGCGCAGTCTAGCTATGATAATGCGCGACACGAATATGATCGTTTAGTCGCTAATTTAAAAGAAACGATTGCGCAAAATGAAAAAACCTTAAATGATTTAAATGATCATGGAGCAAAGACAATTACTACTTATGAACAAGCTATTTTAACCGCGCAAACTAATTTAGCTAATACTAAATCGACTTATCAGCGCGCCATTGATAATAAATTTTCTTCTTTAGAAGTAACCATTGATAATAAATTATCTAACGCCAATACGGCTTTAGATACTGTTAATCGCGTTTTAACTAACGAGGATCTTAAGCCAACCTTAAGTGTTAAAAATCCTTCTGTTTTAAGTCAATTAAAAGATACTTATACTCTAGCTGGTAGTTTAGTTGATACGGCTGAAGCCATTTTAGCAACTGAAAAAAAGTCACCTAATTCTAGTAATTTATCTTTAGCTTATGATAAAGCCCAAACGGCTTTAAATAGCGTTTTTCAAACAACTAATTTAGCTTTTAGCGCTTTAGAAAATACTATAACTTCTTCTAATTTAAGTCAGGCCGAATTAGACGCTTTTAAAGCTAGTATTGATGGTCAAACTACTATTATTTCTAGCGCCCTTACAGCTTTGCAAACCGCTAAGCAAGCTTTGGATGATGCTAGCTTAACTTATGACACTAGCGTCTTAGCCGCTGAACAAAACCTTAGCCAAGCGCAAACCAGTTATGATAATGCTGTTATTACAGCGAGTAATACTTTAGCTACTTCTAAATTAAGTCGTGATCAACAATTAGCCGCGGCGCAAGCTAGCATTGATAATGCTAATTCTTCCTTAAGCGTAGCGCAAGCTAGCGTTGGTCAAGCCAGCGCTAATTTAGATTTAGTTAAAAATCAAATTTCTGATAATGTTTTAAAGTCGCCTATTAAAGGTGTTGTTACTAAAATAAATTATGAAGTTGGCGAGCAAGTAACCCCAGCCTTAGCTTTTGTTTCAGTTTTGACGGAAAATAATTATGAAATTGATGTTGATATTTCGGAAACTGATATTGCTAAAGTTAAATTAAATGATTCGGCAAAAATTACCTTGGATGCCTTAGGACCAGATATTAATTTTACTGGTAAAGTTTATTTTATTGAACCAGCTTCCACGGTTATTCAAGGCGTCACTTATTATAAAGTTAAAATTAGCTTTGATCCAATTGGTCATCTAGAAGTTAAACCAGGCATGACGGCGAGCGCGGTAATTTTAACTAATCATAAAGAGAATATTTTAATTATGCCGGCGCGTGCTGCCATTGAACAAAATGGTTCAACGATTGTCAGAATTTTAGTTAATAATGTACTTCATGAAAATCCGGTGACGATTGGCTTGTCTGGTGATGATGGTTTAGTTGAGGTTTTATCGGGTGTCAATGAAGGCGATAAAGTTGTGACGTTTGTTAAAGATTCCAGTAAAAATTAATTTCTAATTATTAATTTCTAATTTCTAAATAAATGGCTACAAATTTTTAATTTATTAATAAATTAAGACATTAGAAATTATTTAAAAATTAAAAATTAGAAATTAAAAATTTAAATATTATGTTAATCGAAGTTAAAGATTTAAAGAAAGATTACGTTAATGAGGAGGTCGTGACTAAAGTACTGCACGGCCTTTCTTTTACTATTAGCGAAGGCGAATTTGTTTCAATTATGGGTCCGTCAGGTTCTGGTAAATCAACCTTAATGCACATCTTAGGCTTTTTAGATCGCGCGACTTATGGACATTATAAATTTAATGATCGCAATGTTACTTCTTTATCGGATGATGAATTAGCTAGTTTACGTAATGAAAAAATTGGTTTTGTTTTTCAGTCGTTTAATCTTTTACCGCGCACGACAGTTTTAGAAAACGTTAAACTGCCCCTGCTTTATGCGCATGATAAAAGTATTGATGCCTCTAAACGAGCAGAAGAAGTTTTGGTTCAAGTTGGTTTAGGCCATCGCCTACATTATTTTACTAATCAAATTTCCGGCGGCGAAAAACAACGCGTCGCCATAGCGCGGGCTTTGATTAATAACCCAGCGGTGATTTTTGCTGATGAACCAACTGGTAACCTAGATTCTAAATCTGGTATTCAGGTTATGAATATTTTACAAAAACTTAATGATGAGGGTCATACGATTATTTTAGTAACTCATGAAACTTATACGGCCGAACATGCGCAAAGAATTATTGTTATGAGAGATGGAGAAATTATCAGTGATGATCCGGTTACTAAACGTCGTTTTGCTAACGAGGACTCTCTTCTTAAATAGCATGAGAAAAGATTATTATTTAAATGTTACTACGGGCGCTTTTCGCTCTCTTAACACTAATCGTCGTCGCAGTTTTTTAACGATGCTTGGTATTATTATTGGCGTCGCCGCGGTCGTAATTATTATTGCTATTGGCGCCGGCGCGCAGTCTTTAATTTTATCACAAGTCCAAAGCTTCGGTTCTAATCTAATTGGCGTTTTACCAGGTAAATCAGAAAGCAATGGTCCGCCGGCCAGTGTTCTTGGTGTCTCTATCACTACGCTAACCTTAGATGATGCTACGGCCGTGGCTAATAAAAATAATGTGCCGCATGCAATCGCTGTGGCGCCGTTCACGCGCGGTGCGGGCAGCGTTAATTGGCGCGACGCGAGCTATGACACTAATTTTAATGGCACCAGCGCTGATTTAATGGAAGTTGAAGGCGGTGAGATTGCCGAAGGAAGATTTTTTACCAAAGAAGAGGTTGATGGTGTAGCCCGGGTAGTAGTTTTAGGCGATACTGTTAAAGATCAGGTTTTTGGCCAGACTGATCCAATTGGACAAACCGTGCGTTTAAAAAATAGTTTATTTACAGTTATTGGTGTTATGAAAAAGCGGGGGACAGTCGCTTTTCAAAATTATGATGATTTAGTTTATTTGCCGATTACGACCATGCAAAAAATTATTGCCGGCGTTCATCATCTTGGTTTAATGCGTATTAAAGTTGATGATGAAGCTAATATTGATCAAACAATTAGCGACGTGGAAATAACTTTACGTAATCGTCATGGCATTAAAGATCAAAGCGGCAATAATGATGATTTTTCAGTGCGGAGTGCGCGTGATATGTTAGATGCTTTAACCGCCGTGACTGATGGTTTAAAGTTTTTTCTAATTGCTATGGCCGCCTTGTCTTTATTAGTTGGCGGAATTGGCATTATGAATATTATGCTGATTAGAGTCGTGGAACGCACGCGCGAAATTGGTTTACGTCAAGCCGTGGGGGCGCGCCGCTTTGATATTATGGCGCAATTTTTAGCTGAAGCTGTGGCGATTACTTTGTCTGGCGGGGTTATTGGTATTATTATCGGAGAAATATTTTCAGTCTTAATTACCATAGTTGCCCAACAGTTAGGTTATGCTTGGCCTTTTTCTTTTTCTTTAATGGCGATCGTCGTCGCGGTTACCGTGTCTATGACCGTGGGTTTGGTTTTTGGTCTTTATCCAGCGGCTAAAGCTAGTAAGCTTGATCCAATTGAGGCTTTACGATATGAATAGTTGAAAGTAAAAAGTTAAAAGTTAAACTATTTTTACAGTTCTACTTTTCACTTTCAACTTTTCACTTTTTACTTTTGTTTTATGACAATATTTTCTTCAGTAAAAAATTCGCTACGTTTAATGCTCGCTAATAAAATGCGCACTGGGTTAACTTTGCTTGGTTTAATTATTGGTATTACGACTGTAATTATTGTTTATTCAGCTGGCGAAGGCGTGCGCGGTTTGATTATGGGACAAATAGAATCTTTTGGCACAGACATTATTAATACCGAAGTTAAGGTTCCCAATAATAAAACTGGGACGGCCTCTGAGAGTCAATCTAGTACAGCGATTGCTTCGGGCGTGCAGGTAACTTCCATGACTTTAGATGATATGGACGCGATTAATCATTTGCCAAATATTACTACTAGTTATGCTGGAGTTTTAAGTCAGGAACAAGCCAGTTACGGCAATGAACTGCGTAATGCTTTTGTTTACGGCATTAATGCCACTTATTTAGATGTTGATAAAACAGAGATTGCGCAAGGTAGATTTTTTACTGAAGCTGAAGATCGTTCTTTGGCGCCAGTTATAATTTTGGGCTCAGGCATGAAAACTAAATTATTTGGTGATTCTGATGCTATCGGTCAATCCGTGCGTATAAGACAAGAACGTTTTACGGTTATTGGCGTGGCTAAATCCAAAGGCGCGGTTATGTTTGTAAATTTTGATGATTATATTTACATGCCAATCAGAACTTTACAGAAAAAATTAATGGGCATTAATTACGTTTCTTTTATTGTTAGTAAAGTAGAAGATACTAGTATGTTTGCTAGTACGGCTGAAGACATTAGAGATCTTTTGCGTCATCGTCATAGTATTACTGATCCAGCACGCGATGATTTTAATGTGCAAACTATGGCTGAAGCTATGGCCACGCTAGATACTATTACTAATGCTTTAACTTTTCTGTTGCTGGCCATTGTGGCAATTTCTTTGGTGGTTGGCGGCGTGGGAATTATGAATGTTATGTATGTGGCTGTGACCGAACGAACTATGGAAATTGGTTTACGCAAAGCCGTTGGCGCCACTTCCAAAAATATTTTACAGCAATTTTTAATTGAATCAATTCTTCTGACAATTTTAGGCGGTATTATTGGTTGTGCCCTAGGTTCAATTATGGCTTATTTAATTAGCTTAGCGGCGAATGCTTTTGGTTTAACTTGGAGTTTTTCTATTCCGCTGCGCGCATTTATTGTCGCTCTATCTTTTAGCGCTTTCTTTGGCATTGTTTTTGGCGTAACGCCGGCCCGCGCCGCGGCTAAACTTGATCCGATAGAAGCTCTACGCACAGAGTAAAACAATTTTAAATTTCAAATTTTAAATTTCAAAACAAAATTTAAAACTGCTTTAGTCAAGAATTATCAATCGTGCTATAATATTATAGAGTTTTAATAAAAAGATTATGAAATTTAATGTTTTTAGAATTTTTTCCAAAATTTTGTGGTCAATTTTTATTGTTGGCGTAGTTGTTTTAGCTATAGTTTTAATTTTAGTTGGCCTTAATTTAAAGCACGTGGCCGCTATTTATAGTGAAGTTAATACCGGCAAAAATAATTTAGAACAAGCTTTAAACAAGGCGACAGCTAAAGATTTTGTTGGTGCTAATGAAAGCGCAAAAACTGCTAGTGAACAATTTACTTTAGCTAGTAAGGAAGTCTCGGCGATTCGTTTAGGACCAATTGTTTATATTCCTTTGGTTAAAAGTTATAAAGATGATGCTGAGCATTTAGTTTTAGCCGGGATTTCTTTAGCGCAGGCCATGACCGAGGCTACTAATTACGCCACTGGTTTAGGTAGTATTATTAGCGCTAATAGTCAAAAAACTTTTACTCAGTTATCAGGTGATGAGCGCCGCAATATTTTAGCGGTTATTTATGAAGCGCCGACAACTTTAACAGATTTAAAAACTAATTTAGACGACAGTCTAAGCAATTTGCAAGCGATTAAATCTTTGGCTTGGTTTGGTCCTTTAAGCACACGTTTAGAACAATTAAAAGATAAAATTTCTTCTGGCCAGAGAACGATTGAACAGGCTTCGCCTTTAACGCAGTTATTGCCGCCACTTTTAGGTTATCCAAACGAGGCTAAATATCTTTTAATTTTACAAAACAGCGATGAATTAAGACCAACCGGTGGGTTTATCGGTACTTTTGGAATTATTCAAACTAAAGACGGTGATTTTCTTAAATTTGAAACGCATGATATTTATCACCTTGATATGCCGGTGAAAGATAAGGTTTCAGTGACGCCACCCGATCCGCTTAAAAAATATTTAGGCGTTGATAAATGGTATATGCGCGATGCTAATTGGTCGCCAGATTGGCCAACTTCGGCGGAAAAAGTTTTATGGTTTTATAAAACTGAAAACTCAGTTATGCCCACGCCTTTTTCAGTCAGCGATTTTGATGGTGTTATTGGTATTACGCCAGAGTTAATTACTGATTTAATGGGATTAACTGGACCAATTGTTATTGATAAACAAACTTATACGCCACAAAATTTTATTGATATTTTGCAATATAAAATTGAAAAAGGTTTTGTCCAAGAGGGGACGCCTTCTTGGCAAAAAAAAGAAGTGATTGGTGAAATTGCTAAGATAATGAAACAAAAATTATTTGATTTGCCACTTGGTCAATGGCCTACTCTTATTAAACTAGTTTCGGATAATGTTAACCGAAAAAATATTTTACTTTATTCTAAAAATACTGATTTGGAGAAATTAATTCTTGATCAAGGCTGGGGTGGGGAAGTGCGCCACGATTGGGGAGATTATTTAATGGTCGTGGACGCTAATATGGCGGCTTTAAAAACTGATGCCGTAATTGATCGACAAATTGATTATCAATTAAAAGAAGATAATGGAGTTTTAAAAGCTACTTTAAATTTGCGTTATTCTCATTCCGGACATTATGATTGGCGAACTAGCGATTATCGAACCTACACTCGAGTTTATGTACCGGCCGGCAGTCATTTAATTAAAGCGACTGGCTTTACCGAAGATCAAGTGACAACCGGTGAAGAAGATGGCAAAACTTATTTTGGCGCTTTTTTGTCAGTAAAACCTGGTCAAATCGGTCAATTAAGCTTTGAATATGAATTACCAGATTCTATCATTAAGAATATGCATACTTATAATAATTATCGTTTAACCATTCAAAAACAGCCAGGTAAAGAAGTTAATAAGTTAGACGTTGACTTAAGCTTCAAAAATGCGATAAAATCCTATAGTCCAGCTAGCTTCTATTCAGGCTCGCCTGATAAGAAAAGCCTTGATTCCCAAGGTGATTTAAAAATTGATCGTAGTTTTCTTGTGAATTTTTAATATGTTTATAAAAAAGATCGGCATTGATCTTGGTACAACTTATACCCTTGTTCATGTCCCGCGTCGCGGAATTGTTATTAATGAGCCATCAGTTGTGGCTATTTCCATGAGCGACAAAAAAATCTTGGCGGTCGGCAACGAAGCTAAAGATATGCTGGGCCGTACGCCTGGAAATATTGTGGCGATTAAACCATTAAAAGATGGCGTGATTGCCGATTACCATACGACTGAAGCGATGCTTCGTTATTTTATTAATAAAGCTTTATCCGGCGTCCGTCTATTTCGTCCAGAAGTCATGGTCGCCGTGCCAGCCGGCATTACCTCAACTGAACGCCGCGCTGTTATTGATGCGACCATTGCCGCAGGCGCTAAAGCCGCCTACATTATCAAAGAACCAATTGCCGCCGCGATTGGCGCAGATATTCCGATTGGTTCACCGTCTGGTCATATGATTGTTGATATTGGTGGCGGCACGGCCGAAATGGCGGTTATTTCTTTAGGCGGTGTAGTTACTTCAACTTCCGTACGTGTCGGCGGCACTAAATTTGATTCTTCTATCACTGATTATATACGCCGCAAATATAATTTAGTTATTGGTGAACGCACGGCTGAAGAAGTTAAAATTGGTATTGGTAGCGCGCTTTATTTAGAAGATAAATTAACCATGGAAATACGCGGACGGGATATTATTACGGGACTGCCAAGAAATATTATTGTTTCCTCTGATGATGTGACTGAAGCCATTCAAAATGAATTAGAAGCGATTATCGCGGCGGCTAAAAACGTTTTACGAGAAACACCGCCAGAACTTTCTTCGGACATTATGGACAAAGGCATGGTTTTATCTGGCGGTAGCTCACTTCTTAGAAATTTAGATCAATTATTATATCGCACTACTGATGTGCCTGCTTTTGTCGCTGATGAAGCCTTGTTGTGTGTAGTTAAAGGCACAGGTATTGCTTTAGAGAATTTAGATTCTTATAAACGTAGTATATTTGCAACCAAGTAATTTTTAATTATTAATTTCTAATTTCTAAACAATTTCTAATGATTTAATTTTTTAAAATTAAAAATTTGTAGCCATTTATTTAAAAATTAGAAATTAAAAATTATGTTAATAGGCATTGATGCTAGCCGAGCTAATCGTGCGCATAAAAGCGGGACAGAATGGTATTCTTATTATCTTATTCGTCACTTAGCTCAGCTAGATAAAGATAATGAATATATTCTTTATACTGACACTCCCTTAATGGGCGGTTTAGCGGATTTAGCTAATGATTTTTTTGAAGATAGCGCGCCAGTTTATGATGAAGAAGGTTATCAAAAAATAACTAGTCCGCATAATAATTTTAAAGCTAAGGTTCTTAATTGGCCCTGGAAATTTTTTTGGACCCAAGGAAGATTATCTTTGGAAATGATTTGGAATTCGCCGGATGTTTTATTTATACCAGCTCATGCTTTGCCGATAATTCATCCTAAAAAATCACTAGTGACTATTCATGATATTGGCTTTAAGCGTGAAGGACAATTATACGAACGATCTAGTATCGGACCGGAGAAACATCTTCGACAAAGAACGATTGACCTTTTAGTGCGACTCTTAACTTTTAATCGTTATGGCGCTAATACTTTTGATTACCTAGATTGGTCAACTAGGTTTTCTTTAAGAAAAGCGCGCGTCATTATTACTATTTCTAAATTTACTAAAAATGAACTTAAGGAGTGCTATGGTGCTAAAGAAGAAAAAATCAAGGTTATTTATAATGGCTATAATAATGATTTATATAAAAAAATGACCACTAATAGTGCTGATATTCTGAAAGCTAAGAATATTATTTCTTCTTATGGTCTTCGTGAACCTTATATTTTTTATGTCGGGCGTTTAGAAAAAAAGAAGAACATCGCCGCCTTAGTGGAAGCTTTTTATTTATTAAAAAATCAAGTGCCGGATTTGCCTTATAAACTTTATTTAATCGGTGATGCTAGTTTTGGTTTTGATGATATAAAATATTCTATTTTTGGCTACCATTTAGAAAATGATATTATGACGACTGGTTGGATTAGGGAAAATGATTTACCGTATATTTTTTCTCAGGCCCGAGCCTTTGTTTTTCCTTCTAATTATGAAGGTTTTGGTATACCGTTACTACAAGCTATGGCCACGGGCACGCCAATTGTCGCTTCAGGCGTAACGGCTATTCCCGAAATCGCTGGTGAGGCCGCCGAATTAGTTGATCCAGCCAATCCCTTAGATATTGCCAGAGGTTTAAAAGAAGTCTTAACTAACGAAACTTTACGCCAAGATTTAATTGCTAAAGGATTGGAACGTGTTAAAAATTATAGTTGGGAAAAGTGTGCCAAAGAAACCTTGTCTTTAATAAAAGCTTTGTAAAAAGTGGCCATGAATAAACTAAAGAAAATTTTTATTATTTTTACCATCAGCGCTTTACTAACGCCGTGTTTTAATATTAATTTAGTCCAAGCCTCGACTGAAGCGGACATGGATCAGACTTCTATTATTGTAAAATTTAAAAATACAGAGAGCCCAAAAAAGATTATTTTAAAAAGTAAACAGACCATAGACGAAGCGATTAATTATTATTCTAAAAAATCTAACGTAGACTATGCTGAACCAGATTATTTAGTCCATGCCTCCATGATCCCGTCTGATCCTTACTTTACTAACCAATGGTATTTAAAAAGAATTAAAGCCGCTGAAGCCTGGGATTATAATACTAAAAGTCCAACAATTGTTATTGCTATAATTGATTCTGGCGTACAGATTTTACATCCTGATCTTAAACCGAATATTTGGGTTAATAGCGGTGAAATTGCTGGCAACAATAAAGATGATGACCATGATGGTTATGTTGATGATATTAATGGTTGGGATTTTGTTAATAATTTTGCTGATCCTTCGCCCAAATTTAAATTAGGCTTTACGGAAAGTGGCGTTATTCACGGAACAGTCGTAGCGGGTATTGCCGCGGCGGCTGGTAATAATGAAGAGGGTATTAGTGGTATTACTTGGCAGACAAAAATTATGTCTTTAAAAGCCTTAGATGATAAAGGTACTGGCGATACTAGCGCGGTTATTAAAGCACTTGATTATGCGGTTTTAAAAGGCGCTAATATTATTAATTTAAGTTTTGTAGGTTTTGCTTATAGCCGCAGTTTAGAAGAAGCTATTAAACGAGCCTATGACGCCGGAGTTATTGTCGTGGCACCAGCTGGCAATGAACAAGCAACTAATAATGGTTTAAATCTTGATCAAAAACCAATTTATCCAGCTTGTTATCATGACGCGACGGGAAAAAAATTAGTCGTGGGTGTGGCGGCAACTGATGGTGTTGACCAAAAAGCTAATTTTTCTGGTTATGGTAAAAGTTGTATTGATCTAGCGGCGCCTGGTATTAGTTTTTACTCAACAACAGTTTATGCGCCAGATAAATCAGCTTCTGGTAAATTTTTTAATCAATTTTATGATGGTTATTGGTCAGGCACGTCTATGGCTGTACCAGTAATCAGCGGAGCTTTGGCTTTGATTGAAGGAACTAATCCTGCCTTATCATCTAAACAAGCTTTGGATATTTTGTTAGGAACGACCGATGATATTAGCCAACTTAATTTAGAATATCTTGGTCAATTAGGCACCGGCCGAGTTAATTTAGCGCAAGCTGTTTTAGAAGCGACCTTAAAATTAAAAAGTCATCGCGCTCGTTTGGCGATTGCACCGGCCAGTAATGACCAAGCGTTAATAAATATTTTAGATAGCGGCGGTAATTTAGAATCACAATTTTTAGCTTATGATGAAAAATTTAAAGGCGGTGTTAATTTAGCTTCAGGTGATGTTAATAAAGATGGCAATGATGAGATTATTGTGGCGCCTAATAAAGGTTTAGAAAGCAACATAAAGATATTTAGCAGTGACGGTGTTTTAATAAAGAATTTTTTAGCTTATCCTTATAGTTTTAAGGGTGGCGTGAACGTCGCTGCGGGTGATATTGATGGTGATGGTCAAGCAGAAATTATTACCGCCCCGAAAAGTGGCTTTGAACCGTTGGTTAAAGTTTTTAAAATTAATGGTAAATTAATTAATTCTTTTTTGGCTTATCCTAGTAATTTTAAATTAGGCGTGAACGTTGCCGTAGGCAATGTTCGTGATAATGAATTACCAGAAATTGTTACGGCACCAGAACGCGGCGGCTTACCACAAATAAAAATATATTCTTCCCAAGGCAAGCTTTTAAATTATTTTATGGTCGGCACTAATAAAGAGATTTATGGTTGGCATATTGCTTTAGCTGATTTAGATGCTAACCCTAGACGACGTAGTGAGGAAATTATTCTTTCCCGCGAGAGCGGCGCGCCAATTGTGGCGACTTATGATTATAAAGGTAATAAGCGTAACCAATGGAGCGCTTATTTACCGCCGTTTACTGGAAATGTTAATATTATGGCGGCTGATTTGAATAGAGACGGATTTACCGATATTATTACAGTACCAGCCTTAGGCGCCGCCCCCCACTTTAGGATCTTTAATTATCAGGGGAGTTTCAACTGGTCTTTTTATGCTTATCCGCCAGACTTTAATAAAGGCGTAGCAGCAACTATTTTTTTAACTAATAATTAACCCCGTAATATATACGGGGCAAGCCACTTTATGAAACGAACAATTTTTGATAAAAAAAATGTTTTAATTATAGGCGGAGCTGGATTTTTAGGCTCGCATTTATGTGATGAATTAATTCAATCCGCTAAAGTAATTTGTGTTGATAATTTTTCTTCGGGCGATGAAAAAAATATTGATCAATTATTAGCTCATCCTGACTTTCGTTTTATTCGTCATGACATGGCTCTACCTTTAAATTTAGAAAGTTTTCCAGAATTACAAGATTTTAAAATTGAATTTCAAGGTATTCAAGAAATTTATAATCTAGCTTGCCCTACGGCGCCGATCAACTTTGGTAAAAATCGTCTCGCTAATTTATTAGCCAATTCTTATGCTGTTAAAAATGCCCTAGATTTAGCTGTTAAGTATAAAGCTAAAATCATGCACTTTTCTTCTTCAGTAGTTTATGGTTCACGTGAGCCTAATGATCATTTAGTTAAAGAAGATAATCTTGGTATGGTTGATATGTTAGCTGATCGTTGTTCTTATGATGAAGGTAAAAGGTTTGCGGAAAGCATGGTTAGAACTTATAAAGATGTTTATGAGATTGACGCTAAGATTATTCGTTTGTTTCGTGCTTATGGTCCGCGCATGCCTTTGGATCAAGGTCATATGTTACCAGATTTTATTAGTAACGCTCTAGATAATAAAGATTTAGTTATTTATGGTGATAAAAACTTTTCCTCGTCTTTTTGCTATATCACGGATTGTCTTGATGCGATTGTTAAAATGATGGAAGCAGATACTTTTGGTCCAATTAATATTGGCTCAGATGAAGATGTTAATGTGACAGCCTTAGCTAATAAAATTATTACTATGATTGGTTCAAAGTCAAAAGTAGTTTATGCGGAGAAAATGTTATTTATGACGCCTTTAAAATTACCAGATATTTCTAAGTCTCGTGATTTATTAGGTTGGATGCCTTTAGTTAGCTTAGAAGCAGGTCTAACTAAAACTATTAGTGACTTAAGAGCCAATAAAGGAATTAAGCGTATTAAAGGTTATGAATTATAAATTATGAAAGTAGTTTGCGTTATTCCGGCTTATAATGAAGCTAAAACTTTACCTAAAGTTCTTGAGAATTTAAAAGACAAGGTTGATGAGATTATAATAGTTGACGATTGTTCCACTGATCAAACTTTAGAAGTTATAAAAAACCAAGTTGTAACTACGCTTTTTCATATAGTAAATAGGGGACAAGGCGCGGCCTTAAAAACCGGCACTATTTATGCCTTAGAACAAGGAGCGGACATTATTGTTCATTTTGATGCTGACGGACAATTCAGAGCGGAAGATATTGCGACGGTTATTAAACCGATTCAAGAAGGTCGAGCAGAAATTGTTTTTGGTTCACGTTTTATTGATAATACCACTAAAATGCCTTGGTTTAAGGAAAAAATTATTATGCCTTTAGGACGCTTAGTTAATAAACTTTTATTTAATATTAGAACAACTGATCCGCAAAGTGGTTTTCGCGCCTTTAGCCGTCAGGCGGCTTGGCAAATTGATTGGCAACAAGATGCCATGGCTCATTGCAGTGAAATTTTACTGGCCGCAACTGAATCAGGTTTACCAATGGTTGAAGTGCCTATTACTGTGTTGTATAAAAATTTTGGCCAACGTTTTGGCGGCGGCTTAAAAATTTTAAGAGATTTGTTTATAGCTAAAATGAATAATTAAAGTTTATTTATATGATTCAACAATTAATCGCCCTAGTAGTGGTCTTAGCTATTTTAGCCAGACTAGGTTGGCAATTTTATAAAGAACAAATTCCTAAAAGTCAGTTTATTTTATGGATAGTTTTTTGGTTTATAGCGGGTTTATCAGTAATTTTCATAAAATCAATTGACCAATTAGCTAATCATTTGGGCTTTTCCAGCTCAGGTATCCAGTTATTATTGTATCTAGCCATACTTATAATTTTATATTTTATTTTTAGCTTTAGATTAAAAATTGCGCGCTTAGAAAAAGATATTACGACTTTAACTCGTCATTTAGCCTTAACCTCTGAAGTTAAAAAATCTAAAGATGTAGATTAACCTATGAAGATTGCTCACGTCATTTGTACTTTTCCACCCTATAAAGGCGGAATGGGAAATAGTGTTTTAAACGCCGCGATTGAACTTGGACGACTGGGCCATGAAAATATTATTTTTACACCAGCTTATCACGGCGCACTAGCGGGCGAAGAAGAAATTGGACTTAACACTAAAGTTATTCGTTTAAAACCGCTTTTGGCCTTGGGCAACGCCGCGGTTTTGCCGCAGCTTTTTTATTTACTTAAAAATTTTGATATTGTTCATTTACATTACCCGTTTTTTGGTACAGCTGATATTGTCGCCATTATGACAATTTTACGCCGCACTAAATTAGTCGTTCACTATCACATGGATGTTGTCGGGCGCGGTTTAAAGGGTTTAATTTTTTGGTTAAATCAATTTTTATTTTTGCCGGTTTTAGCGCGTTTAGCCTCAAGAATTACTTGTGCTTCTCTAGATTATATTAAACATTCGCAATTAAGCGATTATTATGTTGGACATAAAGAAGCTTTTATTGAGGTGCCCTTTGGCGTTGATATTGAATATTTTTCTCCCGGGATTTATCCGCGCACGCCAATTATTTTATTTGTGGGCGGATTAGATAAACAACACTACTTCAAAGGCGTTGAACAGTTAATTCAGGCTTTTTCTAGTATTGCCAAGAAAAATCCTTTAGCCCGTTTAATTTTAGTTGGGAGCGGCAATTTGGAAAAATATTACAAAACTTTAGCCATTAAACAAGGTTTAAACAGTAATTTTGAAATTATTAGTAAAGTTTCCGATAAAGAATTAGTAAATTGGTATCAAAAAGCCCGAGTAGAAGTTTTGCCCTCGGTTAATAAAGGCGAAGCCTTTGGTTTGGTTTTATTAGAAGCCATGGCTTGCGCTACGCCAGTCATCGCTTCTAATTTACCCGGCGTCAGAAATGTTTTTAGAAACAAAGAACATGGTTTATTGGTTAGATCCGGCGACGTTCAAGATTTGGCTAAAAAATTAGATTATCTTTTGAAAAACGAAGTCGTCGCCAAAGAATTAGGTTTGGCCGGAAGGCAATGGGTGGTTAATAAATATAGTTGGCAACGCGTGGCTAAACATTTAGAAGAAGTTTATTTGCGCATTTTATACACGCCGAAAAAAATTGTTAAGCCAACAGTATGAAAATTTGTTTGATTAATAATTTATATGGACCACAGGCACGTGGTGGAGCTGAAAAAGTAATTAAAAATTTGGCCCAATATTTAGTTAAAGAAAATCATGAGGTAGTAGTAATCGCTGGTCGATGGCAAAAGAAAATTAGCGAAGAACAATTATCTGGAGTTAGGGTAATTTATGTTCCTAGTCAGTATGAATTATTAGCTAAATGGTCAAAAATTAGAAAATTATTTTTTCATATTTTTGGCTTTTTTAATATTAAGGGAGCGCTAAGAATAAAAAAAATTATTAATAAAAATAATTTTGATTTAGTTTGGACTAATAATTTAGTTGGTCTTAATCTTTTGTCTTTAGCCGCTTTAGGCCAGACTAAAAAAATTCATACTTTTCATGATCTTCAGCTTTTACATCCGTCCGGTTTAATGTTTTATCAACATGAAAATATTTTAAATAGTTTAAGCGCCAGAATTTATCAATTTTTTTCGCGTAGTGTTTTTCCATCTGAAGCTTTAGGAATTTTTCCGTCTAATTGGTTAAAAGAAATGCATGCTAAATATAAAATATTACCAAAAAATAATTTAGTTTTAAATAATCCTACTAATAATCAAATATTAAATAATAAAAAAATTAGTCATGAAGAATTTATTTTTCTTTATGCTGGACAAATTGAAGAACATAAAGGCGTTGATTTATTGATTAAAGCTTTTACTAAAGCTAATTTAGAAAAAGCTAAACTAATTATTGCCGGTGACGGCAGTTTATTAAAAGAATTACAAGAAAATAATCTTAATAAAAATATTACTTTTTTAGGCAGAGTTGAAAAAATACCTGATTTAATGCTTAAGGCCGATTGCTTGGTTATACCGTCAATTTGCTATGAAAACATGCCAATGGTGCTAATTGAGGCTAAAGAAGCTAATTTGGCCATTATAGGGTCAAATTTAGGGGGTTTAGCCGAGGCTCTAGGCGAAACTAAGCTCTTATTTGAGCCAATTTTAGAAGCTTTAGCCGACAAGCTAAACTGGTGTTTTCTTAATCAGGCAGAATTAAAAAACGCCGCGAATTTATCGCGACAAAAAAATCAGAATATTGATCTAGATTTTTATTTTAAAAAAATTAGTGAAGCTTTAAAAATTATTTTTTAAAAACAAAAATTTTAATTTGTCCATCACCAATATCTTTGGTCGTATCAGCTAGAGCCGCGGCTTCAGTCGCGACTTTTTGATATTCCCACCAATAAGAATTTAAAACAAAATAAACACGACTAACGCCAGTTAAAACTCTAGCGGCTTTAATATCTTTAAGGTCAGGCTTATTAACAAAGTTTAAATAATTTGGATATAATAGTCCGCCGGTCGGTACAGGATAGTAAAAAATATTTTTATAATAATGGCTAAAACCATATTCATGCAAAGCCGCGGCGCTAACCTGCTGATCAGCTAAAACAATATACGGCTGATTATGAGCGTCCGCTTCAATCCATTTAACCGCTAAGTCATCAGCTTTAGAGGTAGCATAACCATGGCTATTAAAATAATGATCAAAGCGGGGATAAGATAAATATAAACTGGCTGTCGCCACAACCGCGATGGTTAATAGAAAAGAAATCATAATCAGCTTAGAGGATTTTTCTAAAATAATGGCGAATTCGCGAAAAGCGGTAATAATCAACGGCAGAGAAAATAAAACGGCCACGATTAAAATTCTTTGCGGATAGTCAGCTCGCTCATAATCAATTAAATATCTAAAGTTAATGGTTAGAGAAATTAAAGCGCCAATAACCAAGGCAATGGCCGGCCAAGCAAAGCGGTAGATTAATTCTTTATTATGTTTTTTAAAAATTATATAAGCGCCGGTTATGGCTAAAGCAAGAATAATAAAATTCCATAGATTATTAAATAAATACAAAAAGTTAAGCCACCAATTTTCCAAAGTCAGATTGTTTTGCCAGGCGTTAAAAAGAAATTTTAAATTAGGCCAAACCAGTGTTGCGCTGGTGCTCGAATCTAGAGTTGAAAAAACATAAAAAGCTATGGGTAAAGAAATTGCCATTAAAACAATCATTATGGGATAAGCAAGTTTATTTATTTTTTTATTTTTAAATAAATCACTTACAACAATTAAGACGGCTGGAATACCGGCGAGTGGTTGCGTGATGAGCGCCGCTATGGCGGCCAACCAAACCACAACTTTTTCTTTAATATCAGATTCTGGTTTAGGCCAAAGCAGAACAATGACTAAAAATAAATAGGCTAAATTTTGCGGAGTAGTAATAATAAAAATAGTGGCTGGGAGAATTAACATAGCGACCGCGGCTAAACCCCAATCTTTTTCAGCGCCGTGATGATATTTTAGCCAGCGGATTAATAATAAGGGCATAGCTAAACTAGCTAGTCCGGGCACTAATATTTTAGCCCAAAAAGCCGTAGAAATCGTGGTTAAATTATTAAGAACAATCACTAAACTATATTGTCCTAAATAATAGGGAGTTAATGGTTTTATTTGACCTAATTTTTGAATCGCTGATATTGCCGCCTCATGAATAAAAGGATCAAAGCCATAGCCGACGCGATAAACAACAATGGCTGTGCCAAAAAGTAATAAAGTTTGTAAAATTAAAGCTGGCGTCAAAAGCTTAGAAGAACGACGACTTAAAAAGAATAAACTAATTACGCCTAGGCCGTAAGTTAAAAAATACCAAGAAGAAACGACTTGCCACGGCGTAATGATTGGTCGATCGCTGCGACCTTTATATAAGAGCCAGGCCGAAACTAACCAGAGCAAACAAAAACCTAAAAATATTAAATATTCATTTTTAGGAATGTTTTTAAAATTATAATTAGCGTTGTTATTAAAATCAGCTAAATATTTTTTAATAATAAAATAAATAGCCACCAAAGATAAACCAGCCGTTAAATAAGCGCCGGTTTTATTTAGGCCATACAAAACATAAACCATAGCGCCAATTACCGCGGTTACGGCCGGAGCGCTAATTAAAAATATAAAAATAGATTGACGTAATTTATTCATGTCTTTACTCTGCTATTATAATAGCAGAAAATTGACTTTAAAAAAATTTATTATATAATTAAGTTAATTTTAAAATAGGAGGTATAAATGTTCTTTACTAAAATTATAATTATTTCCAAAGATTTTGGATATTTTTGCGGTAAGTTTGAACTTACGCTCATTAATAAATTAGGTTATTTTTCAAGCTCTATTTTAGATGATCGTGAGTTTGAAGAAAAAACCAATGACCAAAAGATTGCTCTTAATGAACAAGATAATGTTTTAGTCATTGCTGACTCAAATTATGGCAATGTCAGGGCTATTAATAAGAGAATATCAAAAATAACCGGAAATATTAAAGCTAAGTTTTATAAAACTAAAGCTTATGCTAAAAAACCTTTACCTAAGGGTTTTGTCTCATTTACAGATAAGATTTTTGACAATAAGATAATTTCAGAAGTAGATAGAATTATAATGGAATTATCTGATTTTAATTTCGGTTATATGAGCTAAACTTTTGAGTGATTATTAAAAGGGTGCTAACAAGTGCCCTTTTAAATTTGAATTTAAGTTTAGACATTGCTACTATATAAGCATGAAATTAAATAAACAAGTGATTATTATATTTTTTTCCAAGCATTGGCCTTGGTTTATTATTGGCTTAATAATGATTGGTTTTTTTGTTTTTACTGCCAGCTTTAACTATTTGAGTCAAAGCAGGGAATTTGTTAAGTGGCTATCGCCTGATGAAACCGCTAATTACACCAGCGCTAAACTTTATGCCCAAACCGGCAGTTTAGCTTTTTTTGAAAAATATAATTTAATTGCTAAAGATATTATCCATCCTAGGAGTTTTCGTTCAGATTTTGGTTTAATTAAGCCAGTTAGCTTTTTGGGAATGCCTATTTTTTACGGCCAATTAGCGAGTTGGTTTGGCCTGGGGATTTTGCCTTATTTAACGCCATTATTTGGGGCAATTGGCTTAGCTTTCTTCTATTTATTAATTAAAAGAATTTTTGGCCGCTCTAATGCTTTAATTAGCACTATGCTCGCCGCGATTTTTCCAGTGTATATTTATTATTCAGCGCGTAGCATGTTTCATAATGTTTTATTTTTAGTCGCTTTGATAGCCGGGCTTTATTTTGCTTCCCGCATGAGCGAAAAAAACATTGAAGTCACTAATTATTTTAAACGTCATTATAAAGGCTGGATTTTTTCTTTAGTCGCCGGCTTATTAGTGGGCTTAGCTTTAATTACGAGAACCTCGGAATTACTATGGCTAGGACCATTACTTATTTTTTTATGGTTATTTAACATTAAACGATTAGGCGTAGTTCGTCCGTTTCTTTTTCTTTATGGAATTTTTATGGTTTTCTTACCAATCATTTATTGGAATGATGTTTTATATGGCTCTTTTTTCTCCAGTGGTTATCCTGAACTTAATAACTCACTCTTTTCTTTAAGCCAAAACGGCGCATCTTTGGCTCACACTGTAGCTATCGGTAAGTTTAGTCAGTTAAAAGAAATTATAGTTAGTATTAAACAAACGATTTTTCGCTTTGGTTTTAGTCTGCCGCAAAGTTATAAAATGCTTAATGCTTATATTAGAAATATGTTTCCTTGGTTGTTTTGGGCAACCGGTGCTGGTGTTTTATTATTTTTAGGTCTATATAAAAATTATACAAAAAAACGTTGGCTGTTTTTACTTGGCTGGTTAGGTTTATCAACAGTTTTAATAATTTACTATGGCAGTTGGGTTTTTTTTGATAATCCTAATCCTAATAGTTTTACGATTGGCAATTCTTACACTCGTTATTGGCTGCCGGTTTATTTTGGCGCTTTGCCGTTTGTTAGTTTGGCTTTACAAAAAATTACCAGTTTATTGCGTAAACCAGCCGCTATTTGGGGCGTGCGCTTAGCCGTGATTGCCGTGATCGCTACTTTATCTATTCAATTTGTTTGGTTAGATAAAGATGAGGGGATAGCGGTTTCTATTCAAAAACAAACTGCGGCCAAGGTTGAATGGTCAAAAATTATTTCTTTAACGGAAACTAATTCAGTAATTATTACCCGCTATAGCGACAAGCTGCTTTTTCCAGAACGAAAAGTTATTATTGGTTTATTTGATGATAAAAACATGCTGTTAGAATATGCTAGTTTAGCTAAACGAATTCCTACTTATTATTATAATTTTTCTTACACTGACAAAGATCTAGACTATTTAAATAATGGTCAGCTAAAAGAAGCTAATCTTAATCTGTCCTTAGTTCAACCAATTACTGATAAATTTAGTTTATATAAATTAAACCCGGTTTTAGCTACTAAAAATAAAAAATAATATTTTCAATAAAAGCCTTAAATAAATTTAGTTTTAGGGCTTTTTTATTTATTAAATATTTGTTTAGCCTTTATGGTATAATAAGGCTAGAATTATTATGAACAAAAAGACTTATCGCATTGGCATAGATGCTCGTTTTTATGGTCCTTTAGGCAAGGGCTTGGGTCGCTATACGCAAGAAATTGTGGACAACGTCATAAAAATTGATGAAGAGAATGAATATGTAATTTTTTTAAGTAAAGATAATTTTGATGAATTAGTGACAGCTAATCCTAGGGTTAAAAAAGTTTTAGCTGACGTTCGTTGGTATACTTTAGCCGAACAGGTGATTATGCCGTACCTAATTAAAAAAGAACGCCTAGATTTAATTCATTTTCCGCATTTTAATGTGCCGATGTTTTGCCCGACAAAATTTGTCGTGACGATTCATGATTTAATTTTAACCAAATTTCCGACCACACGAGCAACCACTCTTGGCCCATTTTTATATTTTATAAAAAATATTTTTTATAGATTAATAATTCTTAATGCTGTCTGGCGCGCTAAAAAAGTAATTGCCATCTCCGAGTTTACTAGGAAAGATATTATTAAACAGTTCCATGTTAAGGAAGAAAAAATAATCGTTACTTATGAAGGCGCGGCGAATTTAGCGCGCGGCAATGATTCCTTGTTTGCGGCGAAATTAAACCCTGAAGAAGCTTTGTCTGATTATAATATTGCTGAACCTTTCTTGTTATATGTGGGCAATGCTTATCCTCATAAAAATTTAGAAACCTTAATTAAAGTGTTTAAACAGCTTCATGATGAACAAGCGGATTTAAAATTAGTTTTAGTTGGCCGAGATGATTATTTTTATTCTCGGCTTAAGGATTATGCTAAAGAATTAAATTTGTGGACTGAATCAGACAATAAAATTTTAAAAACGCCGGTAATTTTTCCGGGTTATGTGCCTGATCAAAAATTAGAGATTCTTTTTCAGAAAGCTTTGCTCTATGTTTTTCCTTCAAAATACGAAGGTTTTGGTCTGCCGCCGCTAGAAGCTATGTCTAGGGGTTGTCCGGTTTTAAGTTCTAATAAAACTTCTTTACCAGAGGTTTTAGGCTCGGCGGCAGCCTATTTTGATCCTTATGATGAGGAAGAAATGTTAATGAAAATCAAATTATTAATTTCTGATCAGGCTTTGCGTCAAAGTTTAGTCAGCAAGGGGTATGAGCGGGTTAAACTTTATGATTGGTGGGACTGCGCCCGCGCCACTAAAGAATTGTATGAACGAATCTTATCAACCTAGGCCGATTAGACCAGATTCTATTATTGACCTTAGACCAAAAACAAGTCGTCGGTCTGTTTCGTGGCGCGATTTAACGGCGATTAGAATTATTATTTTTCTAGTTCATTTAGTTTGGGATGTGGCAGTTTTAATTTTTGGTTTTATTTATAAAATTTTACGTTCCTTAGGTTTAGCTTTTATTAATTTATTTTTTGGCTTTAAAAAAATATCTACTGATTTAAAAAAAACTAAAACTGAGTTAACTAAATTAACAAAACTTACTAAAGAAGAAATTAAACAAGAAACCGTTTCCTTAATTGCTCCGGCAACTAAGCGCTCGTCACCAGTTTTTAGACTTTTAAATTTTATACTTTTATTGTGTCTAATAATTTTACCCTTTGTTTTATATTCATCTTGGCGCGCCTTAACCCCTCTTAAAGAAGCTATTTTACAAAAAACTAATTCGGCGGTGCTGAGTTTGTTTTCAGCTAAAGATTTAATTCAAGAGCAAAATTTGGCGGGTGCACAAATTTCTTTTGTTGAAGCGAGTAATAATTTTTTAAAAGCGCAAGCTAGTTTAAAACAAATTAATCAAGGCTTATTAAATTTAGCCGGTATTTTACCTGGTGAGCAATTTAGATTAGCTTCAGAAAGTCAACATCTTTTAAACGCTGGAACCTTAGCGGCCCGTTTAGGCGCTGACTTAACCAGCGCTGCAGCCGTTACTGGACAAACAAAAGTTACTGCTTGGTTGGATCATTTTATTAGCGTGGCTACGCCAGCGACTGATGAAGCGTCTAGTTTAGTTGATGAATTAAACAAAATAAAAGTTACTAATTTACCTGAGCAATATCGTCAACAGTTTTTAGATTTGCGCCAGCAGGCTATTTTATTAGCGCCTAGTTTAAAAGAAGCCGTCGGCTTAGCTCAAGAGCTGTCAATCTTTTTAGGTAAGCAATATGATAAACGCTATTTATTAGTTTTTCAAAATAATTCTGAAAAAAGAGCCAGCGGGGGATTTATCGGCAGTTTTGCTACTTTTGATGTTAGTCAAGGAAATATTAAAAATATTACTGTACCTAAGGGCGGTAGCTATGATACTGAAGCCGGTTTATATAAAAGAATTCTCGCGCCTGAACCATTGTGGCTAGTTAATACTTTATGGCATTTTTGGGACGCTAATTGGTGGCCAGATTGGCCTAAGAGCGCTCAGAAATTAGCCTGGTTTTATGAAAAAAGTAATGGACCAACGGTTGACGGCGTCATTAGTTTAACCCCAACCGTAATTGAACGCTTATTGCAAATTCATGGGCCAATCGACATGACTAAAGATTATGGCGTTATTATTACGGCCGATAATTTTTGGACAGTGACGCAAACTTTTTCTGAACAAAAACCCAGCGTGACTAAAGAACCTAAAAAGATTATTGGTGATTTAATGACTAAATTAATGGAAGATTTGCCTAAAAACATGAACACTGACAAAGCTTTGGCTATGATGGCTATGTTAGAAAAAAGTTTAGATGAAAAACAGATTCTTTTTTATTTTAATGACCCTAGTTTAGAAAAGACTGTAAATAACTTTGGTTGGGATGGCGGCATTAAAAATACTGACTACGATTATTTAATGGTGACCACAACTAATATTGGCGGACAAAAAAGCGACCGAGCGATCAAAGAAACCATTAATCATAATTCGGAAATCTTGCTTGACGGTTCAATTATTGATACTCTTACTATAGAACGAGCTCATACGGCTTTTAAAAATCAACCGTTTGTCGGTTTTAGAAATGTTTCTTGGGTTAGGGTTTATGTGCCAGAAGGTAGCGAGCTAATTTCGGCTAGTGGTTTTAATCAGCCGGATCCGATTTTCTTTAAAGCACCAGCTAAAAATTTAGAATTGGATCCAGATTTAGCCAATGAACGTGCGGCGACGATTGATCCTAATAGCAGCACTAAGATTTATACTGAAAACAATAAAACAGTCTTTGCTAATTGGTCGATGGTTGATCCAGGAAATACCGCTGTTATTAAATTAACTTATCGTTTACCGTTTGTTGTTAAACCAACTGCTGAGCCAAAAAATATTATAGATAAAATTAGAAATTATTTCCAAGTTAGGGGAACGCCGCATTATAGTTTATTGGTGCAAAAACAAGCCGGTGAAATTGGTACAATAATTAATTCAAATTTGCAGTTAGCTAATAATTGGCAAATTTTATGGAAGTATCCGGAAGGTCTAAAAATTAATGATACCGGCTGGAGCATAAGTCAACCCTTAGATACGGATATGTTTATTACAACTTTGTATAATTATAAAAAATAAAAACTATGTCAAAAAATAAAAACAATCTTAAACATGAGTCATCGTCAGTTGGTCAATTTGTGGCGCGCGAAATACCTGCCGATAAACAAGCTAAACGTTTTGATCATTATTTGCGCGGCGATGTTGACGAGGGTTCAGTTGATGAAAGTTTATCGGAAATTTATCAAGATGAAAGCGGTAAACGAATTAATATTAAACAAGTGGAAATTAAACCACGACGTAGTTTTTTCACGCGTTTGGGTATTATTTTAATTTATATTTTAGCGGCTTTGGTTATTGCGGGTGGTGTTTATTATTGGTTAGTTAATCGCGGCGCTGATTCGACAGCGGTGGATTTTAAAATTTCCGCGCCGGAACAATTAGTGGCGAATCAAGAATTTGAATACACTATTGATTATAATAATAAAGAAAATTTATCCTTAACTAATTTAGAGCTAGATGTGATTTATCCGGATAATTTTATTTTTGAATCAAGTTTTCCAAGTCCGACCGAAAATAATAATAAATGGAAATTAGAAGATTTGCGACAATATTCTTCGGGCCAAGTAAAAATTAAAGGCCGTTTAATTGCCCCAGTCGGTAGTTCTAATATGATTTTTGCTGATCTAAATTATCGGCCGTCTAATATTAGTAGTGATTTTAAAAAATCAACCAGCCTAGAGACTATTTTAGCTAATTCTGGGCTAGATTTATCGGCTGTGGCGCCGACTAGCGTTTTAGTAGGTCAAGATAATGAATTAGTTATAAAATATAAAGCGCAAGACACTAAATATTTTGATCATTTTACTATTCGTTTTGGTGCCTTAGATAATTTAACTTTTCCTAAAACCGACTATGGTCCTGATGTGACCATGTCTGATCTAGGGGTTTTTACGGTTAGCACCATTCCGACTGAAGAAAAAGAATTACATTTAAAGTTTAGATTTAGTGATAAGAAAAATGACTCGGAACAATTAAAAGTTACCTTTGAATATCAAGGCGCTAATGATAGTAAGAGCTATGCTTTTGATGAAAAAGATTTTACCATTGAAGTAGTAAAAAATTCTTTGAATTTAACCATCGTCGCTAATGGTCAACCCTCTGATCAGGGAATTGATTTTGGTCAAACTATAAATTATTCCATTTCTTATGTTAATAAAGGGACAGAACCCATGACTGATGTTGTTATCATGGCCGTCTTAGACGGCGACGCCCTAGATTGGCATAATTTAATTGATAAAAATAATGGTGTGGTTACTGGTCGCACCATTACTTGGACCAAAGATCAGTTGCCGGAATTAAAATCTTTAGCCACTAACCAAGAGGGCAGTATTGATTTTTCAATTCCGGTGCGCGATGTTAATGAAGCTAAGCTAATTAGTAATTTTGAAGTAAAAAGTTATGCGCAATTTGCGATTGGCGGAAAAACCGAAGATTTATCCAGTGATAATACGACCAATCGTTCCAATCAGTTAATTGTTAGAGTTAATAGTGATACGGCCTTAGATGAGTCCGTCAGGTATTTTGATCAAGATAATATTGCCGTCGGTACCGGTCCTTTGCCGCCGCAAGTTGGCCAAACTTCAACTTTTAAAGTTTATTGGAAAATAACCAATAATTTACATGAATTAGGTGATCTACAAGTCACTACTAAATTACCAGATTATATTACCTGGGACGGTAAAGAACAGGCCGATGTTGGCACAATTACTTATGACAAAGCCAGTAATACTGTCACTTGGTCCATTGGACGTTTGCCTCTAAGCGCTAATTTGATCAACGCCGAATTTAGCATTGCTTTAAAACCTAAATCAACGGATCGGAATAAATTATTAGTTTTGGTTTCTGGTACAGTTTTATCAGGCACTGATAACACCACAACCTTCCCAGTTTCTCAGACTCTAAAAGCGCAAACTACGCGTTTAGAAAAAGATGATATTGCTTCAACTGATGGAATTATTCAATAATCATGTTTAAGCTAATTTCTAAAAGTAAAAAAAATTTAGCACGCCGTGGTGAACTTAAAACTCGCCACGGTGTCTTAAAGACGCCATTTTTTATGCCCGTGGCGACGCAGGGCACGATTAAATATGCTTCAGCTGAAGATATTAGAGTACTGGGTTCGCCAATTCTTTTATCTAATACTTATCATTTAATGCTTCGGCCTGGGGAAAAATTTATAAAAAAATTTGGCGGCTTGCATAAATTTATGGATTGGCAAGGAAGTATTTTAACTGACTCCGGCGGTTTTCAGATTTTTTCCTTAGCCGCTGACCGGACTAAAACTGGCAAAAGTTTAGTTGAGTTTAATAATAAAGGCGTAAAATTTTCTTCTTATGTTGATGGGTCTAAACATTATTTAACGCCGGAAAGATCGCTGCAGATTCAGGTTGATTTAGGCGTAGACATTGCCGTGGTCTTAGATGAGTGCGTGGCACTCCCTGCTAAAAGAAAATATTTAGAACAATCTGTCAATTTAACTACCGAGTGGGCGAAACGAACTAAAATTTATTCTAAAAAACTTGCCCCGTCGAATAACGGGGATAAAAAAAATAAACCTTTAATTTTTGCCGTAGTTCAAGGCGGTACAGAAAAAGATTTGCGTTTAAAAAGTGCTAAAGAGCTAAGTGATATAGGCTTCGACGGTTATAATATTGGCGGATTGGCGGTTGGTGAAACTAATTTAGAAATGTATAAAGTTCTAGATTATTTAACTAATGCTTTACCAAAAGATAAACCAAGATATTTGATGGGTGTTGGCTATCCGGAAAACATAATTGAAGCCGTTAAGCGGGGAGTCGATATGTTTGATTGTGTTATCCCGACGCGTGAAGGTAGGCACGGGCGATTATTTGTTTGGGATAAAAATACTTCTAAAAAAATTAAAGATTTATTAAACACTAAAAAAATCGCTACTAAAAATTTTTATAAGACTATCACCATTACTAATGCTAAGTATGCTAATAATAAAACTTTAATTAATAAAAAATCTAGCATTCCGGAACTTCGAAAATTATCTTTATCTTATCTAAATTATTTATTTAAAATAAACGAGCCTTTAGGCAAAAGGTTGGCGACGCTCAATAATTTAGAATTTTATTTAAGGTTAATGGAAGAAATAAGAAAAGTTATTTAATTTTTATAAATAGTCTTTTTCTAAAGTTTCTGGTTATAAATAAAAAGGCGTTAAACTTTAATTAAAAAAACTAATTATTGTTTAACGCTTTTACTATGATAATTATGAAATCTATCTAACTTTGGCAGTTAATGGGATAGATATCATTTTAAAAACTATTTAAGTCTCATTAAACTTATATATAAGCAAATCAATTAATATTCAGACAGTATCTTGTTTTGGTTAATTGATTATTTAAGTTAACGGATTGTGTCAGTCATTCCCCCTGACCAAAGAGATTAAATTGCAAATCTCTTATATATTTTTCCGTGGATAATTATTATCCTCTGGCTCAAATAGTAAAGAGCGATTTTTCTTATACAAGGTACTGACTGTGGCTAATGCGGATAAATATAAGAGTATAAAAATAATTTAATTTTGTCAACCTAGCTATTGTCAATCCTTAAAAAACGTGCGAATATTAATATAAATATAAGTAAGCCATGAACTCTTTTGATATTAGACAAAAATATCTAGATTTTTTTAAGGCCCGGAACCATAATGTTATTCCGAGTGCTTCTTTAATTCCAGAAAATGATTCGACTTTACTTTTTACTAACTCCGGTATGTTTCCGCTAGTACCTTATTTATTAGGTGCTAAACATCCCGCGGGTACTTGTTTAGTTAATAGTCAGAAATCTTTTAGAACAGAAGATATTGATGAGGTTGGTGATAATCGCCATAATACTTTTTTTGAAATGTTAGGCAATTGGTCATTAAATTCTACTTATTGGAAAAGCGAGCAATTAAATTGGTGGTATGAGTTTCTGACCACTGAATTATCACTGAAACCAAATCGCTTATATCAAACTGTCTATAGCGGCTCAGAAGACGGAAAAATATCCAAAGATACTGAATCAATTAAGATCATGGAACAAATTTTTAAGAAATATAATTTAGAAGTCGAAGGAAGAATTTTTGAATATAGAGAAAAAAACTGGTGGCAAAGAGGCGACGCTATCGGAGAATTAGGCGGACCTGATTCAGAAACATTTTATGATACAGGTAAAGAGCATGACAAAAAATTTGGAGATAAGTGTCATGTGAATTGTGATTGCGGCAAATATATAGAAATCGGCAATTCAGTTTTTATGCAATATCAAAAAACTGCCAATGGTTGGCAAGAACTTAAAAATAAAAATGTTGATTTTGGTGGCGGTTTAGAACGTCTTTGCATGGTGACGCAAATTAAACCAAATATTTTCCAAACAGATTTATTTAATGAAGCGATTTTAAAAATAGAAGAATTGTCAGGTCGTAAATACGAAGATAATAACAAAGCTTTTGAAATTATTGCTGATCATTTAAAAGCCGCGACGTTCATCATGGGTGATGAAAAGGGGATAGCGCCATCAAATACTGATCAAGGTTATATTGTCAGACGTTTAATTAGACGTGCTCTTCGTTTTGCAAAACAGCTTGGCATAACACAAGAAGATTGGACTAAAGAAGTCGCTAGCATTTATATTAATTTTTATAAAGAAGTTTATCCTGAGCTTAATTTAAATAAGAATTTTATTATTGAACAATTAAGTAAAGAAGAAAAAAAGTTTGAAAAAACTCTTGAGCAAGGTTTAAAACAATTAGAAAACATAGCTTATAAAATTAGCGATGGAGAATTTACAGATCCAATTAAGCGAAAAAAACTTTCTGGAGTAGAAGCCTTTAATTTATATCAAACTTACGGATTCCCAATTGAAATTACATTAGAAATTTGTAAAGAGAAAGGTATTATAGTTGATGAGGCTGGCTTTTATGAAGAGTTAAAGAAACATCAAGATTTATCTCGCACCGCTTCAGCTGGTAAATTTAAAGGCGGATTGGCTGACAGTAGCGTAGAAACAACCAAGCTACATACGGCTTCTCATCTTTTATTAGCGGCTTTAAGAAAAGTTTTAAATAATAATGTTTCACAAAAGGGTAGTAATATTACGGCTGAACGTTTGCGTTTTGACTTTCCTAATCCAGAAAAATTAACACCAGAGCAAATTAAACAAGTTGAAGATATTGTTAATGAAGCGATTAAAGAGGCGTTGCCAGTGCATTTTGAAGAAATGGCTTTAGATAAAGCCCGCGAGATCGGTGCGACTGGAGTCTTTAATTCTAAATACGGCGATAAAGTTAAAGTTTATTTTATTGGCACTCTGGGAAATTACTTTAGTAAAGAAATTTGCGGCGGCCCCCACGTTGAAAATATATCCGAACTTCATCATTTTAAAATCATTAAAGAAGAAAGCTCTTCGTCTGGAATTAGGCGTATAAAGGCTATTTTAGATTAATTTTATTATTATTAAGATATTTAGAAGGGGAAAAGTACTTTATTTTGTTAAAATAATATTTTAAATATTTGGCTAATATTAAACAAATATTAAATATTTGGCTAAGATAACTCAAATCCCTTGACACTATTTAAATTTGCCTCTATAATAGTCTTACACGTAAAAATATTGAAATTGATAAATTTTACACTTATTTTTCTTAGGAAAAGTTTTGGTAAATTAGTTCCCGGATCAAAGTCCGGGACAAGTTTTACCAAAATTTTTGTTGTTTTGAATGACTGATAATAATTCCAAAGATTTTATTGAGCTGGAAGGCGAGGTATTAGAATTAATGCCGGCCGCCACTTTTAGAATCAAACTTGATAACGGCCATGAAATTTTAGCTCATCTTTCGGGAAAGATGCGGATGTTTAAAATTCGCATTGCCCCAGGCGACCACGTTAAGGTCGAGATGAGTCCTTATGATTTAACTAAAGGCCGCATTACTTATAGACTTTAATCACATGAAAGTACGAGCTTCTGTTAAGAAAATTTGCAAAGACTGTAAAACTATTCGCCGTAAAGGCCGAGTGATGGTTTTGTGCAAAAATCCTAAACACAAGCAAAGACAAGGATAATGTCTAGATCCTCGCCTTCGCGAGGACAAGCTTTTTAATTTTTAATTTTAATTTTTTGTATGGCTGTAAGAATCGCTGGAGTAATGATCCCCAATGAGAAACGCGTAGAAATCGCGTTGACTTATGTTTATGGCATTGGTAGAAAAACAGCTAACAAAATTTTAGCCACAGCTAAAATTAATATAGAGACTAGAGTTAAGGATTTAAAAGAAGAAGAAATTAATCGTTTACGTGCTTTAATTGAAAAGGACATGAAAGTAGAAGGCGACTTGCGTCGCGAAGTTTCGGCTAATATCAAACGTTTAAAAGATATTGGTTCTTACCGTGGCTCTCGTCACACTAAGCACTTACCAGTTAGAGGTCAGCGCACCAAAACTAATAATCGTACTGTGCGCGGCAATATTCGCCGTACGGCAACTTCCGGTAAGAAGGCCTCAGCGCAAAAAACTTAAAAATTTACTATGACTGAAGAAAAGTCCTCCTCCGCTAAAGCTACGGCGGATAAAACTGAAGAAATCAAAGCTGACACTATCATAGAAGATGGTGTTGTTGATGCTCCTATTGAAGTTAAAGCTGATCCAGAAGCAGGTAAACCAGAAGAATTACCAGAAGAAGTAAAAAAGAAATTAGAAAAGCAAAAAGCCACTCGTACACCCATGAAAGGTAAGCGCAAGAAAAAAGGTGAAAAGAAGCGCGTTAGTTCTGGTAAGGCTTTTGTTAGATCAACTTATAATAATACGGTTATTACTTTAACTGATAATGATGGTAATGTTTTGTCTTGGGCCAATGCCGGGTTAGCTGGTTTTAAGGGTCCTAAAAAAGCCACGCCTTATGCCGCGCAAATTATTACGCGTATTGCTGTAGAAAAAGCTAAGGAAGAATATGGTTTGTCTGAAGTTAAGGTTTTTGTTAAGGGTGTTGGTACGGGTCGTGAATCAGCCGTTAGAGCACTTAATGCCAATGGTTTAAATGTTACTTATATTAAAGATATTACACCATTACCACATAACGGTTGCCGTTCGCGTAAACCGCGCCGCGTTTAAAACTACTAAAATTTATGGTTATTCCTAAACAAACCTCCGCTCGCCCTAAAAAACAAAGTACTTATGGTCTTCAGCTTCGTGAAAAACAGAAAGCTAAAGAAATGTATGGTTTAAGAGAAAAACAATTTAAACTTACTTTTTTGAAAGGCCAAAAAAAGAGCAGTGATGCTGGCGAAAGTTTATTGCGTCTTTTAGAAATGCGTCTAGATAATGTTGTTTATCGTTTTGGTTTAGCGATTACTCGTGCCCAAGCTCGGCAAATGGTTAGTCACGCTTATTTTTTAGTTAATGATAAAAAAGTTAATATTCCTTCTTATCAAGTAAAACCTAATGATGTTGTTGCTGTCAGAAAGAATAAACATGATAAAAAACTTTTTCAAGATCTTGAAGAAAAATTAAAGAAAGCGGTCACTCCTGGTTGGGTTAATTTTAATGTTAAAGAAATGACTGGAAAAATTCTTCATGAACCAAAAAAAGAAGATCTAGATCAATCCATTAACAGTCAGTTGATTGTTGAATTCTATTCTCGATAATTTTTGATATTAAACCCTTTAAGGGTAAATTATTTTTTTATATGCCATACTCCATCGCTTTGCCTAAGAAAATATCTTTTGTCCCGACCGAAGGAACCAACCGCGGTCAGGTCATTGTTGAACCATTAGCTCCTGGCTATGGTATCACTGTAGGTAATGCTCTTCGCCGCGTTCTTTTAGCCTCTTTGCCCGGTATTGCTGTTAATGGAGCTAAAATTGAAGGCGCTAGTCATGAATTTATGGCCATTCCTAATATTAAGGAAGATGTTTTGGAAATCATGCTAAATTTGAAAAAAATTCGTTTTGAATTAGCCAAAGATGTTACGGAAGCTCGTTTAACACTTTCGGCTTTTGGTGAAAAAGAAGTTACGGCTAAAGACATTGAAAAGCAGGCCGGTGTTATTATTACTAACCCTGACTTAGTACTGGCTCATATTACTGACATGAGCGGTAAATTAAATATGGAAATTTTTGTGCGCCGCGGCATGGGTTATGAAACGATTGAAAGCCGCGAAGAAGGAAAAAAAGAATTAGGCTATATTGAAATTGATTCTATTTTTTCACCAATTTTAGATGTTTCTTCAACTATTGAAAACGTTCGTGTTGGTAAAATGGTTAACTGGGAAAAATTAGTTTTAGCTATTGAAACTGATGGCACGATTACTTATGATGATGCTTTCCGCTATGCTAATGACATTTTAATTAATCAATTTTCTGGCTTAAAAGAGCTGACTTTAAAAGGTCCGGAATCAATTGAAGAAACCAAAGAAGAGGTTCAAGAAGAGGCTGTCTTCGTTGAGACTCCGGCGAGCCAAGAAGAAGTTCCGGTAGTTCCTGAAGTCGAAGTTAAAAAAGCTAAGAAAAAACAATCATAATATATGCGTCACCGCAATAAAGGAAAAATTTTAGATCGTAAAAAAGCGCCTCGTGAAATGATGTTACGAAATCTCGCGGCTAGCGTTTTATTATATGAAAAAGTAAAAACCACTGAAGCTAAAGCTAAAACCGTCCGTACTTTAGTAGAACGTTCTATTACTACGGCTAAGGTTGGTACTTTAACGGCTCGTCGTAAATTAATTAGTAGTTTGCCACAGACTTTAGCCGTTAAAAAAGCTATGGAAGTTTTAGGTGAACGTTATAAGAGTCGCGCTGGCGGCTATACTAGGATTGTTAAACTAGGTACGCGTGTCGGTGATGGAGCCGAAATGGTACAAATTGAACTTGTATAAAACCACTGATAACACTGATAATTAATTATATGACTAAAAACATTCCCTTTATTAGAAAACGACATAAACTTGATGCGACTGATTTAGCCTTAGGACGTTTAGCTGTTCAGATTGCTATTTTATTGCGCGGTAAACACAAAACTACTTTTGAGCCACATAAAGACGAAGGCGATATTGTTGAAGTTATTAATGTTAGTAAAATGAAATTTTCTGGCAAGAAAATGGAACAAAAAGTCTATCATCATTATTCTGGTTATCCCGGTGGTTTAAAAACTAAAAAATTAGCAGAACTTTTTTCTAAACGTCCTGATGAAGTTTTGCGTCGCGCTGTTCATGAAATGTTACCAGATAATCGTTTGCGCGCCGCGATGATTAGACGATTAATTATCAAATAAAAGTTTATGATAGAAACTAAAGCCAAGACAGTAAAAAAACAGCTAGCTAAAGAAGTTAAGGTCGCTAAAGTAGCGACAGCGGTTAGTCATAATAAATATATTGAAACAATTGGTAAGCGTAAAACGGCTGCCGCTCGTATTCGTATGTTTGCTAATGGCAAAGGCGATATAAAAGTTAATGGCGCGCCCTTAGTAGAATATTTTAAAACTCCTTTAATGCAAATGATTATTGCCGAAGCTTTAAAAGGTACAGCTTTAGAAAATAAATTTGATATTACAATTAAAGTTAATGGTGGCGGTAAACAAGCGCAAGCCGAAGCGGTTCGTCATGGTATGGCGCGTGCTTTATTAGTTTTTGATAAAGATTTGCGTCCAGTACTTAGAGCGCAACGTTGGTTAACGCGGGATGCCCGTGAAAAAGAAAGAAAGAAGCCCGGTTTGAAGAAAGCGCGCAAAGCCCCACAATGGTCCAAGCGTTAAATAAAATTATAAAAATATAGGCACAGGCCATGGCCTGTGCCTATATTTTTTTTGTTGCAATTTTACTGAAAAATGATATTATTAGGCTATTACTTTATGCCTAATATTGCCAAAAATACTTCATATTTTACGATTGCCTTGATTTTGCAAAAAATCATTTCTTTATCTTATTTTACGCTTTATGCCAGGGCCTTAGGTCCAGCTGATTTAGGTCAGTATTATTTTGCTATTTCCGTTACGTCTATTTTTGCTATTTTTATTGATTTTGGTTTAGGCAATGTTATTACTAGGGAAATAGCTAAGTTTCCTGACAAAGCGCGGGCCATTATTTCTAGCGTGGTGGCGGTTAAGTTACCCTTAGCTATTTTAACAACTTTATTAGTAATTGGTTGGTCAAATATTTGGGGCTATAGCGAACTGACTAAAACCTTAATTTATATTTCTATAATTTCTATGGTTTTAGATAGCTTTACCGGGGCTTTTTATGCCTTAGCTAGAGGTTTCCATAATTTAAAATTTGAAAGTATTGCTTCAATTATTTTTCAAGTGATTGTTTTAGTTTTTAGTTTATTTATTTTACATAGCGGTTTAGGTATTAAATATTTAATGATTACTTTAAGTATTGCTAGCTTATTTAATTTTATTTTCTCTTTATCCATTATCCGATCAAAATGGAAAATTACGCCTTTACCTAATTGGGATAAAGATTTAATTAAAAAATTATTCTTAATTGCTTTACCTTTTGGTTTGTATGTAATCGTTCAGCGTTTTTATACTTATTTTGATTCAGTTTTACTGTTTAAACTAGCGGGCGATAGAGCGGTTGGTTTATATCAAATTCCTTTTAAAATAATTATGGCTCTACAGTTTTTGCCCATGGCTTTAGTCGCTGCGCTTTATCCAGCTTTAAGTTCTTATTGGCAAAATAGTAAAGAAAAATTAGCGCTAGCTTTTGAACAGGCTATTACTTATTGTTTAATTATTGCGGTGCCGGTTAGTTTTGGTGCCGTAGTTTTAGCGGAAAAAATTGTTCTTTTATTTAAAGAACAATTCACAGAAGCCGGCGGACTTTTAAGAATTTCTATGTTGGCAGTGCCCTTTATGTTTTTAGGTTTTCCGGTCGGTGCTTTACTTAATGCTTGCGATAAACAAAAAAGACATACTATCAACATGACGATTACAGCTTTAGTTAGCGCTGGCTTAAACCTTATTTTAATTCCGCATTTAGGCGTCATTGGCGCTTGTTTTACTACGTTAATTACCAGTATTTTAATGTTAGTTTTAGGCTGGGTAGTTATTCCAAAGATTATGCAATTTCATTGGCGTAAAAACTTAGCCGTGGCTGGCCGAATTATTTTAGCTGGTTTAGTTATGGCGATTAGCGCCTTTTTTATCAAAAACCACCTTAATCCAATTATTACTATTGTTTTAGCCGCCGTAATTTATATAATTCTTTTATTTATTTTAGGTAGTCTTAAAATAAAAGATTTAATGATGGTTATTAATTCTTTTAAAGATAAAGAAGTAACTAGCGATTAGTCCTTCACCCTGTAATACGTGGTTATGGACTAAAAATATTATGAAAACAATTTTAGTGGCCTTAGAGTATCCGCCTTTAGTCGGCGGCGTAGAAAATTATTATGAAAATCTGGCGCTTAATTGGCCAGAAGAATTTATTGTTATTGATAATAGCGAGCATAAACTTTTTAACCCTAAAGCGTTATTTTTAAAATGGTTTAGAGCTATTAGAACAATTATTTTGGCTATAAAATCATCGCAAGCCGACTGGTTGATCGTCGGAGAAATTTTGCCCCTAGGGACAGCGGCTTTAATTGCTAGCTATTTTATTAATTTTAAATTAGCAGTTTTTTTACATGGCTTAGATTTTTCTCGAGCGACCAGATCATCTTGGAAAAATTTTATTACAAGAAAAATATTAAAACGAGCTAATTTAATTATTTGTGCTAATAGTTATACAGCTAAACTAGTTAATGATTTTTTGGGCTCTAATAATAAAATAAAAATTGCTAATCCCGGTGTTGATTCAACTAAACCTATTGCTCGAGCTGATTTAATTAATGGACTTAAAACTAATTATGGTTTATTTGATAACTTTGTTTTTATAACTATTTGTCGTTTAGTTGAAAGAAAAGGCGTCGCTAGTGTTTTAGAAGTAATGCCAACTATTCTACAAGAAAATCCTAATGTTCGTTATATTATTATTGGTGCGGGACCAGAAGAAGAGCGATTAAAAAAAATGATTACTGACCCAAGTTTAAGCGGTAAAGTATTTTTAATTAATAATGCGACAGACGATTATAAATGGGCTTGGTTAGAAATTGCCAATGCTTTGGTCATGCCAACTTTAAATCTTAATGGTAATTACGAGGGATTTGGTATTGTTTATTTAGAGGCTAATTTATTTGCTAAACCAGTGATTGCGACCGATAACGGCGGCGTTCACGATGCCGTTATTGATAATTTAAATGGTTTATTGATTAAACCTAATGACGCCAAAGCTTTAGAAGAAGCTATGTTGTCATTAATAAATGATAAAGAGCTATGTTTAAAATTAGGCGAGCAAGGCAGAATCAGAGCAATCAAAGAATTTTCTTGGCCAATTATAGTACAAAAAATTTATACCTTTTTAAAAAACGCTTCTTAATATGATTTCCATTATAATTCCTGTTCATAATCAAGCTAATAAAATTAATTCATGTCTTCAAAGTATTTTAAACCAATCTTACAAAGATTGGGAATTAATTGTTGTTAATGATGGCTCAACTGATAATATTAAAAAAATTATCAGTGACTGGCAGAATAAATTTGGCGAAAAATTACAATTTTTTTCTAAACAAAACGAAGGTTCTAATCCCACGCGTAATTTTGGTTTTACTAAAAGTCGGGGAGAGTATATAATTTTTTGTGATGCCGACATTATCATGAAAGAAGACATGTTAGCTAAAATGCTGGTGGCTTTAGAAAATAATAAAGATATTAGTTTTGTTTATAGCTCATTTAACTATGGTCAAAAATTATTTAAACTTTTTCCTTATAGTGAAGAACGTCTAAAGTTAATGCCTTATATTCACACCACTTCTTTAATTAGGCGAGGGGATTTTCCGGGTTTTGATAATAATATCAAACGTTTTCAAGACTGGGATTTATGGCTAACCATGCTGGAGCATAATAAAAAGGGCTTATGGCTGGATGAAATTTTATTTACAGCGCAAACCGGCGACGGTCATATGAGTAATTGGTTACCAAAAATTGCTTATAAAGTTTTGCCGTTTTTGAGTGCTGTTAAAAAATATAATTTAGCGGTCAAAGCAATTAAAACTAAACATCAACTTAATTAAATGCGATTTAAAGTTATTTTATTTAGTTTGTTGATATTAGCCGGCGTATTGTTTTTTGTTGATTATAAAATAACGCCAGTAAATATTTATACTGCTGGTCAATTGAATGGCCAAAGAATTTTATTAGAATTAGCCATGACGCCAGCGAGTCAGTATCAGGGTTTAAGTGACCGACAATCATTATGCGCTGACTGCGGCATGTTATTTATCTTTAGACAAAGCCAAACCCAAACTTTTGTTATGCGTCGGATGAAATTTCCTCTAGATATGATTTGGCTTAATAATAATCAAATAGTCGGCTGGAGCCAAAGTTTGGCTCCCCAAAGTTCTGAACCTTATACGCTGTATAATTCGCCAAAACCCGTTAATCAGGTTTTAGAAGTTAATGCTGATTATGTTAAAAATCATAATCTAAAAATAAACGATAATTTAATTTATGAAAAAATTAAGTAATAAAAATCTATTTTGGCTAACTTTAAGCCTAATTATTTTATGTGAAATTATTTCTTTAATTGGTTTTTTCAAACCAATCATAGTTAATATTGTGGCTTTATTAATTATTTTAGTTACAATTTTTATTACTATCAAAAGACCAGTTAATGGTTTTTTAATTATTTTAGCTGAATTATTAGTTGGTTCCCAAGGGTATTTATTATGGCTAGGCAGCGCCCATAGCCGTATTTCTTTGCGTATCGCTTTGTGGATTATAGTTATGGGCATTTGGCTGATTAAAGAAGCTATTAAATTTATTAAGACTAAAAAAATAAATGAGGAATTTTTTAATTTTTCTTATTATTTTCCATTTCTACTCTTATTAATTTCTTTAGCCACGGCCATAGTCATCGGCTTTATTGATCATAACAATTTAAGTTTAATCTTAACCGAAGCTAAGCGCTGGCTATTTATTATTACTTTGATTCCTTTAGTTATAATTTTTAAAGACGAAAAATCACGTCAAGATTTAACTATGGTCGGGAGCGCCGCGGTTATTTGGCTAAGCTTTAAAACTTTAATCTTACTTTATATTTTTTCTCATGGCTTAATAATTGCCGGAGCTATTTATAGCTGGACGCGCTTTGATTTATTGGGCGAAATAACCACTTTAGCTAATGGTTTTTCTCGAGTTTTTCTGCAATCACAAGTTTATGCTATTTTAGCTTTTTTCTTTTCTCTGGTTTTACTTTTTAAAGAATTAATAAATAAAACTTTTAAAATTTCTAAAAAAGTTATTGGCTATAGTTTCGCCTCAGCTTTATTTTTAGCAGTTATTATTATCAGCTTATCCAGAAGTTTTTGGTTTGGTTTAGGCCTCGGGTTATTGTTTATTTTAGCGATTATTTTACGCTGGCTTAGACCAACCATAAAACAATTTTTTATAAGTCTACTTTATTTATTAGGCGTTGGTGTTTTAACTATAATAATTTTATTTATTACTTTAGAGTTTCCTTTGCCTAAACCATTATTTAGTTTTAGCGCCAACTTATTATCAGACAGAGCGACTACTAATGATGCGGCAGCAGACTCGCGCTGGTCCTTATTGCCAGTTATGGATCAGGCCATGATTAGTAATCCGATCTTTGGTTATGGTTTAGGTAAAACTTTAACTTATCATAGTAGTGATCCGCGCGTCATAAAAACTTCAGGTAATGGCCTTTATACTACCGATGCTTTTGAATGGGGTTGGTTAGACCTTTGGCTTAAATTAGGGGTCTTAGGTATTATTGCTTATCTTTGGTTACTACTAGCTATTTTTAAAAAAGCGGTTTTAAAAATAAAAACTAATCCTTATCAATCTTTGGCAGTTATTGGTTCAATCTTAGCCTTAGTTGGCCTTAATGTCTTTACCCCGTATTTAAACCATCCCTTAGGTTTTGGCTATTTGGCTATAATTATGGCTATTTTGTGATAAAAATTATAATTTTTAATCTTTACTTTTATCGCTAATTATGATTATATAGCTATATAAATAGTTTAATATTTATGGAAAATCCTAATTTTCTTAAAAATAAATACAATTTGCACAATACTCCGGAAGTAGAATCGGCCGTTAAAAGAACAGAAGCAAGAACTAGAGAAGAATTACCTCAAGATCCCGAAGAACGTATTCAGAATTATCTTAATCGTTTTACGGAAATTATCGAACGTAAAGAGCCGGCCAAGCGTGAGCAGGGCATTAAAGCGATTAAAAAAGTTTTACATGATAAATTTATTATTAAACCCGAAGAAATTCCGGAAAATTATTTTACTAACCAACAGCGTCTAGCTCGCGAGCAGGGTCATGGTGACATAGAAATATCAGAAGAAATGCGAGAACAATTAACTGAGGTTGTAATTACCGATCAAAAAAATTCTTTGGATCAATGGATTGATTATTTATCATCAGATGACGCCACTTATCCAGACTGGTTAAAATATTATGCTTTCCGAAGTATTTTAAGCATGGGCGATTATGATAAAGAGAGAAAACAATTTAGCAAAAGATCAAAAGGTACGGTTAAACCTTTTCCTGATATCAATAGAGAGGCTTTGGCTTTAGTTCTTGATGCGATTGAAAAGAAAACACAAAAACAAGAGATAAATATTCAAACACCAAATGAAGAAGAAAAACAAGAATTTACTAAACTTTTACAAGGTGAAAATTTCTCTAAACTTTATGCTTTTGCTATTGATAAAGTTACGCCAACTTCAGAATCAGAGCTAGCTAACGTAGCCGGAGAGTGGGTTAAGTATCGTCAAGGCAAAGATCATATGCCCTTAGTTAAGTCTTTGCAGGGTCATGGCACAGGTTGGTGTACGGCTGGAGAATCTACAGCAAAAACACAATTAGCTAATGGAGATTTTTATGTTTATTATTCTTTAGATAAAGATGGTAAGTCTAATATTCCCAGAGCCGCCATCAGAATGCAAGGCGACAGTATTGCTGAAGTGCGAGGCATTGGTCCAGATCAAAACCTTGATCCCTTTATTGGCGATATAGTAAAAACTAAATTAGCTAATTTTTCAGATGGCCAAGCTTATGAAAAAAAGTCTGCTGACATGAAATTATTAACAGACATAGAAAAGAAAACTCAACAAGCTAAACAACTAACTAAAAATGAATTAATTTTTCTCTATGAAATAAATAATACAATTGAAGGTTTTGGCTACGAAAGAGACCCTAGAATTAAAGAATTACGCGACCAAAGAAACCCTCAAGAAGATGCCCCGATTGTTTTTGCTTGTAGGCCAGAACAAATTGCTTATAAACAAGAAGACATTAATGAAAATACTAAGGCTTATATCGGTGAACTATTCCCGGGAATATTTAAATCAGGCATAGAATTTATCTACACCTCATTCCCTGAGGGTAAATTAGAAAAATATAATATTGAAATTGGTGGCAAGGATAAAGATGAGCTAGTAGAAGAAATGAAAAATAAAAATATTTATATTTCAGATTGGGCCAAAGATTTATTAAATAATAAAGATTTTGTTACTTCTAAAAATTCAGAGAAAATTGATTTAATTAGATTAACAGTAAAAGATCTTGGTTTTTCAGACTATACTACAACTGATGAAATATATAAAAAAGCTCTAGAATTAGGTTTAGAGCTTTGTCCAGCTGAGGTTGGTCCACAATTACGTTTACAAAACTCAACTAAAGAATGGACTCTGGTTGCTATGAAGCAAATTCCTGACCGTAATGGTTACCCGGACGTGTTTAGCCTGTATTGGAATGGTGACCAGCTTGTCCTCCGCAGCCGCCGTGCTGAGCCGTCCAACGGGTGGGATTCTGGCGATAGGTTTGTGTTCCGTCTCCGTAAGTTAGAAGCTTAGAATTTTAGAAATCTTATTATTTTATAATAAATTAGCCCAAAAAACTTAAGGGCTCTTGCCTAAATTTAAAATATATTGTATATTTGTTTTTATAATTATCTCGTTTAATGCGAGATTACCTAATTTATACTTTATGACAGACCAGCAAATTATTTCTGAAGAAGGCTATAATAAGCTTCAAGAAGAGCTTCATTGTTTAACAACTACTAAACGACGTGAAATCGCTGATCGTATTGAAAAAGCGAAAGAACTTGGCGATTTAAGTGAGAATGCTGAATACTCTGACGCTAAAGAAGCCCAGGCTTTTAATGAAGGTCGCGTGGCTGAAATAACTAATCTTATAAAAAATGTTACGGTAGTTGGCTCTACTTCAAAAGGCCAAGTTGGTATGGGTTCTCATATAACTGTAGAACACGATGGCCAGAAAAAAGAATTTACTATTGTTAGTTTTAATGAAGCTGATCCTTTATCCGGAAAAGTCTCTAATGAATCTCCGTTAGGGCTAGCTTTTATTGATAAAAAAATTGGCGAAACTGTTATTGTTCATACGCCAAAAGGGGATATTAAATATAAGATTACTAAAATTAGTTAATAAACTAGTTTACAAAACACGGAAATCCTTGTCTAGATACTGGTAAGACAAGGGTTTTTTGTTAAATAATTTTGACGAGAAGGCATTTTTGGTATAGAATTTACTATATATTTAATTAAAATGAATCAAATAAAACAAAGCGAATACGCCGATAGAATCGCTAAGTTAACCGCCTTAAGGGATCTAGGCGTTGACCCTTATCCAGCCAAAACCAACCGTAACGTAATGGTCGGTTTAATTTTGGATAATTTTAAAGATTTAGAAGCTTCTAAAAAAGAAGTAGTTATTGCTGGCCGCTTAAGAAGCTTACGAGCTCACGGCAATCTTACTTTTAGTGATTTAGAAGATAATAGCGGAAAAATTCAGTTAGTTGTTTCTAAAAAAGAAGTTGGCGCTGAACCCTATAAGCTTTTAGAAAAATTTGTTGATGTTGGGGATTTTATTGAAGCTAAAGGAACGGCCATAACTACTCAGGCTGGACAAGAAAGTTTAATGGTTAGTGAATGGCGTCTTTTAACTAAAGCTTTACGACCTTTGCCTGATAAATGGCATGGTCTAGAAGATAAAGAAGAAAAACTGCGCAAACGTTATTTAGATATTTTAACTGACAGTGATGTAAAAAACATGGTTTATAAACGCGCTCGTTTTTGGAATTCTATGAGAGACTTTTTAATTAAGCGCGACTTTTTAGAAGTAGAAACTCCGGTTTTAGAAACTACGACCGGTGGAGCTGACGCTCGGCCATTTATTACACATCATAATGCTCTAGATATCGATGTTTATTTGCGTATTTCCACTGGCGAACTCTGGCAAAAAAGATTAATGGTCGCCGGCTTTGATAAAACTTTTGAAATCGGTCGACAATTTAGAAACGAAGGCATGAGTAATGAACATCTGCAAGATTATACGCAGATGGAATTTTATTGGGGTTATGCTGACTATACTCAAGGTATGGAATTAGTAACTGAACTTTACCGTCATGTAGCTAAAGAAACTTTTGCTACCCTAAAATTTACTATTAATGATTTTGAAGTAGATTTAGGCAAAGATTGGGAGACTTATGATTTTACTTCAATTATCAAAAAAAAGACTGGCGTTGATATAACTAAAACTGATCTAAAAGAAATAGAAACGACTTTAAAAAAATTAAAAATAGATTATGATAAAAAAGGTTTTAATATAACCCGCGGCATTGATAACCTCTGGAAGTATTGTCGCAAATCTTTGGCTGGTCCGGGCTTTTTAGTTAATGTGCCGGTCGTGATGGAACCGTTGGCTAAGCGTCAAGAAGATAATCCAAATTTTGTGCAAAGATTTCAGGTTATTATTGCTGGCTCAGAATTAGGCAAAGGTTATAGCGAGCTTAATGATCCGATTGATCAAGCCAGTCGTTTTGCGGCGCAGCAAAAATTACGCGAAGCCGGCGACGATGAAGCGCAGATGTATGATAAAGATTTTGTAGAAGCCCTAGAATATGGCATGCCGCCAACTTGCGGTTTTGGTATTTCTGAGCGTTTATTTTCTTTCCTTTATAATAAACCAATTAAAGAATGCCAAATTTTCCCGCTTTTACGTCCTAAAGACGAAGCTAAATAAAAAATATGCTGGATATAAAATTCACTAGAGAAAACAAAGAGTTAATTAAAGAAAATTCAGCTAATAGATTAGCTAAGGTTAATCTAGATGAGTTTTTTAAACTAGATGATACTTGGCGAGCCTTGCAGGTAAAAATTCAGGATTTGCGTTCTGAAAGAAATAAGACTTCTAAAACTAAACCGACGCCAGAAATTATTAATGAGATGAAAAAAGTTGGCGAAAAAATTTCTAAACTAGAAGAAGAGGAAAAAGAATTGGAGGAAAAAATAAAAACTATTTCTTTAGCTATTCCTAATTTAACGCATCCTGATGTTAAAGTAAGCTCTGACGAAAATGATAATCCGGTTTTGGAAACTTTTTCCAAACCAACTAAGTTTTCTTTTGAAGCAAAAGACCATGTTGAACTAGCCGAAAGTCTTAACTTAATTGATTTTGAAAGAGGAGCTAAAGCTGTTGGCACTAAATTTTATTATTTACAAAACGAATTAGTTTTGTTAAATATGGCTTTGTTGCAATATGCCTTGAAGATAGCTATGAATCATGATTTTAAACCAATGATAACTCCTGACTTAGCCAAAACTTCAATCGTTGAAGGCATGGGTTATAATCCGCGCGGAGAATCTAGCCAAGTTTATAGAATTGCCGAAGATAATCTTAGTTTAATTGGCACTTCAGAAATAACTTTAGGGGCTTATCATGCTGATGAAATTTTAAATTTTAAAAAATTGCCGATTAAATATGTTGGCTTGTCGCACTGTTTTAGAACTGAGGCCGGCAGTTATTCTAAATTTTCTAAAGGTATTTTTAGGGTGCATCAATTTGAAAAATTAGAATTGTTTGCTTATTCTTTGCCAGAAGAAGCAGAAATTATCCATGAAGAAATGTTAGAAGTTGAAAAAGAAATTTTTGCCGGATTGGAGATTCCTTTTAGAGTTATTGATCACTGCACCGCCGATTTGGGAGCGCCGTCTTACCGCACTTTTGATTTAGAAGCTTGGCTGCCAGGTAAACCTAATGCCGAAGGCGGCAAAGGGGATTGGGCAGAAATTACTTCAACCTCTAACTGTACTGATTATCAGGCACGGGCTTTAAACATAAAGTTTTTAGATGCCACTGGTGAAAAAAAATATGTTTACACTCTTAATGGAACAACGGTAGCTATGCCTAGAGCTTTAATTGCTATTTTAGAAAATTATCAAACCAAAGACGGCTCAATCGAGATTCCAAAAAAATTACGCCCTTATTTGCCATTTAAAAAAATTAGCAAATAATAATGTTTGAACGAACCAACTCAATTCAATTAAGTGTGATCAAGCAAATTGAGCTCTTAGCAGCTCGTTATGCTAATGTCGTGTCTTTAGCTCAAGGCATTCCTAGTTTTGATACACCAGCGACGATTAAAAGACGAGCCAGTAAGGCTCTAGATATGGGCGTAGTAGCTAAATATTCTTTATCTCCAGGCTTGCCAGAATTGCGAGAATTAATTGAATTATCTTTAGCTAAAGATAAAATGTTTTATGATTGGCAAAGGGAAATTATTGTCACAGCCGGATCAATTGAAGCCTTAACCGCGACGCTTTTAACAATTACTATGCCCGGTGATGAAGTTATTATTCCTGATCCTAGCTATACTTCTTATCGCGAAGTAATTAGACTTTCCGGCTGTGAACCAATTTATGCGCCTTTAGATGAGAAAAATAATTGGTCTTTTGATATTGATAATTTAGAAAAATTAATTACGCCTAAAACTAAAGCGATTTTTTATTGCAATCCTAATAATCCGACTGGTACAGTTTATACTAAAGAGCAGTTATTAAAATTAGCTGACATTGCCGACAGGCATGATTTATTTATTATTTCTGATGAAGCCTATAAAGATTTTATTTATGATGATATTCCATATTTTACTTTAGGTCAGGTTAATAAATATAGAAAACGTTTTATTCGTGTTTTTAGTTTTTCTAAAACTTATGCCATGACTGGTTGGCGCGTGGGTTATGTTCATAGTGATGCCTCAGTGATTAAAGAAATTATGAAAGTTCATGATTGCTTAGTGACTTGCGCGCCGGTCGTTTCGCAATACGCGGCCATGGGAGCAATAGAGATGGGCGATGAATGGATTGATTATTTTAAAAAACAGTACGCCAAAAGACGGGATATGGTTTGTGAAAGATTAGATAAATTATCTAATATCATTTCTTATGTTAAACCAACTAGTGCTTATTTTGTTTTAGCTCGTTATAAAATAGATAAACCTAGTTTTGAATTAGCGGTCGATATTTTAGATAAAGTAAAACTAGCTTTAGTGCCTGGTTCGGCTTTTGGTCCTTCTGGCGAAAATCATTTACGCATTAGTTTTGGCCGCAAAGAAGAAGATATTATTGAGGGCATGAATAGATTAGAAAAATATTTTACTACTTTATGAAACTGGAACCGATTAAAATAATTTTACAGTACTATCTTTTTGTCTTAGCCAAGATTGCTTTGTGGCGTGGAAAACCTTTGGTTATCGCTGTCGCTGGATCCACTAATAAAACCTTTACTAAACTAGCTATAGAAGCCCTTTTAAGAGAGCACGGTCAAAATACGATGTCAGAGAGCTATAACACAGAAATAGGCCTTCCTTTGGCCATTTTAGGGCTTAAAAGCGGGTATAATTCCTATAAACGCTGGCTAGGTATTATGTTTCAAGCCCTTATTAGAGCTTTTAGCCTAAAGTTGCCTAAAATCATAGTTTTAGAGTTTGGTTCTAACAAAAGCGGTGATTTAAATTATTTAGCGAAAATTGCCAAACCTAAAGTAGCCGTGATCACAGCAATTACGCAACGCTACTTAGAACAATTTGGCGGCATTGATAAAGCCGCTTTGGAATATGCTACTTTAGTAAAAAATATTCCTATCGATGGTTTAGTTATTTTAAATGAAGATATTCCTGAAGTAAAAAAATTACAACTGGTCAGTCAAGCGCCAGTAAAATTTTTTATGGTGTCTGATCAGGACATTTCTAGGCAAGATAATTTATGGTCAGTGACTAATTTTATTACAACTGATCAGGGGATTAAGGGACAGCTTGATAATGGACAAACAAAAAAAGAATTTTCTTTGCCTTACTTTGGCCGTCATCATGCTCAAGCGTATGTGGCGGCGCAAATTGTTTTGTCTTATATAAAGATATGATGAAGCCGGTTCCACGCCACAAACTGTATACACCGCCCAGCAGTTTAAAACGCCGCGGCAATCCTTATTTTAAAAATAAAGGTCAAGATCGTTTTGGGGCGACACCAGTAAAAAATACTTTAGCGCGCTTGTCTCCAAAATTCTGGCTCTGGTTTTTTATAATCGTTGTGATTGGTTTAGTTTTATTTTGGCTGTTGTTATTATCTAATGTTTTTCTAGTAAAAAATATTGAAGTTAAAGGCACATCATTAGTATCAAGCTCTGATGTTCAGCAATTAGCCGAGGATCATTTGGCTAAACATCGTTTGTTGGTTTTTTCTGAATCAAGATTAATGGTTTTTAATGCTAATGTTTTAAAGAAAGAATTAAATGATCGTTATTCGTTGGATAGCGTTAAGGTAGTAAAAAAAATTCCGTCAACGATTATGATAACTATTAGCGAAAAAAATCCGGCCGCGGTTTGGTTTGAAGCAGATACTTATCAGGAGATCGACGCCGCTGGTTGGATTTTAGCTAGTGTTAGCGGCAGTGTTGAGGGCTTACCAACAATTTATAACAATGGCGAAGCAAAAATTAATAATAAAAAAGTTAATAACGAAGAAACTGCCATTGCTTTGGCTAAAGCTTTAAACGCAGAATTTGCTAATCGTTTTTCTAATATAAAAATAAAACAACTTATAGTTACTAATGATCAAAATACCTTAACTTTAGTGCCAATTAAAGGCGCACTGATTTATTTTTCAACAATTGATACTTATAATTCTCAATTAGATCGTTTAGATATTTTATTAAAAGCTGAATTAAAAGGTAGATTTGAAAAAATGCACTATATTGATTTACGCTTCGGATCTAAGGTATACTATCAATAGATAATAAAAATATATGGAAACAGCTTTTAAACTTTTTTTCGCCTTTGGCGTTTTTCTCTTTGGACTGTTATCAGTTGGAGTTTTTCTAATTATTGTTAGAATAGTTTTAACTTTTCAACCAGTTGTTCACTTCATGGGTTTTGCTATTACTTTACTGAATTAGTTTTTATTTACTGATTTTTATGTTTAAAAAGATATTATTAATATCATTTTTTTTGGTGATTGTTTTAGTCGCCGCTTATTTTAGTTTTAAAAAGGATTTAGCGCCTTTAAAACAGGGCTTAGTAAATTTTATAGCGACTGATTCGTCAATTGGTTCAATTAAACACGATACGGAAAGCGTAAAAGAACAGGTTTTTACGCCAGGACCTTTAAAAAAAGTTACATCTAAAGAAATTACCGGAACATTAACTGTTAGTGGCGTTATTAATGAAACTAATAAACAAAGATTAGCTGGCGGTCTTAAAACTTTAAAAGAGTCTAGTCTATTACAAAAAGCCGCGGCCGGAAAAATTGATGATATGTTTAGTAAACAATATTTTGAACATATTTCGCCAACTGGCTCAGGTCCCTCTGACTTAGCTAAAAAAGTTGGTTATGATTTTATTATTATTGGCGAAAATTTAGCTTTGGGAAATTTTAAAGACGATGCAGATTTAGTTAATGCTTGGATGGCCAGCCCCGGGCATCGCGAAAATATTATGCGCCAAACGTATCAAGAAATTGGCGTAGCAGTTAAACAAGGCACGTTTAAAGGAGAAAAAGTTTGGTTAGCGGTGCAAGAATTTGGCACGCCGTCTGCTGCTTGTCCAGCGACTGATCAAGTTTTATTAAAACAATTAGACACTGATAAAATTGAATTAGCTAAACAAGAAACTATTATAAATCAAAAAAAGATAGACTTAGAAGCCTATCAACCTAAAGATAATCAAATTTATGCTAATTTAGTACGTGAATATAATAATTTAATTCAACAATATAATGATTTAGTTTTACAAGCTAAAATTAGAATAGAAGATTATAATTCACAGGCCGATGCTTATAATACTTGTCTTAAAACCTTTAACCCTTAATAGTGTTAATATTAAAAAATATTTTTAATCTTTTTTATCAAAGCCTGACGCAAGGTCTTGTTTTTTAATAAGTGAATAATGTTTGGCAAAACTGAGATGACTATAATTAATAAAATAATTGGCAATAAATATCTATCAACATTAGGAATAATATTACCTAAAATAAAGCCTAATAATAATAAACCAACGCTCCATAAAAAGCCGCCGATTAAGTTATAAGCTAAAAAGGTTTGATAGCGCATTTTACCGACTCCCGCGAGGATTGGTGCAAATGTCCTAATAATGGGAATAAAGCGGGCTAAAATAATGGTCTTACCGCCATGTTTTTGAAAGAATTCATTCGCTCGGTTAACATTTTCTTTATTAAAAAATAAAGAAGTTTCTTTATTAAAAACTTTTGGTCCTAAGCGATAACCAAAACTGTATCCAACACTATCGCCGGTCACGGCCGCGACAAAGAGTAGGGGAATGAGCAGATAAATATTTAATAAATTTTGCGAAGCTAAAAATCCGGCCGTAAAGATAACACTATCACCCGGCAGAAAAAAACCAATTAATAAACCAGATTCAGCAAAGATAATGCTGAATAAGCCGAGATAGCCCGCGGCTTGAATAAAGGAAATAAGATTAAACATGCTTATTATTATAACATTAAAGCGCTTAATATAATAACGACTTCCTAAAAAGAAAGTCGTTATTAAAACTCTTGAGACTATTAATTAAAAACCGGCGTTATCATCAGTGTTGGTGCCATCATCTTCTTTATCAGCACCAATTTCTTCCTCTTCGTTCTCGGCTTCTTCAAGAGGATCAACAGGCTCTTCTTCGTCATTATTATCGTCTCCGTCTAGGGAAACGTCATTGACGTTGAGTTCGTCAGTCATAAATATTTCTTTACTTATAGGCTGCTTTAATTAAACAGCAGGCCAAAGCCTTATTAACATAATACAGGAGCCTTTATTTGACGTCAAGGGTTTTAGGGGGTTAGTATATAATTATATAATCTAATATTATAATTATGTCAGTAGAGTCTTCAATTTTTAAGCTAAAAAAAGCGCCGGAAAAGCTAGATAAAAACGCCGAATATAGAAAAGAGTTATTAACAATTCTACAGTCAATTGTTAAAGAGATTAATGGCGCTCTTGGCGAAAAGTTATTAGCTGACGATGGTTGCGTTAGCCGTAAAGGCTATGATTTTAGTGAAGAAGAATTAGCAGAGCAAAAAGAATATACAGAAAAGAAAGAAAAGAAGTTTATAAGAAAAAAATTTAATCTTAAAGATGATACACCAATAACCAAGGAATTGCATGCAAAATGGGAGAGAGAACAGCAAGAAAGATTAAGTGAATTAATGGAAATGGCAGTCATGGTTATTCTTCATAAAGTTCTTAAAGATGATTATGTTGTTTGCCGGGCTAATAAATACGATGACTATCATGGGATTGATAATATTATTGTTAATAAGCAGACGGGAGATGTTTTATGCACTTTCGATGATGTTAGAGATGATACTAATGCTCATGGAATTTATGAATGGCAAAAAGAGCTGCATGTAGAAGATTCACGTGGTAAATCAAAAATGGTTTATGCTTTTACTTTTGAAGAAAATAAATTAATTAGAAAAGAAATTACTAATATTCCTAAATTTTATTTACGTTTTGATAAAAAACAACTTGAAGACATGCTTAAAGCAATTGATTATAAAAATATTAATTCAGCTAATAATAGTGAATTAGCTATTTATAATTTTATTATTGAATCTTTAGCCTCGCAAATTAATGATCTTAAAAAACAAGGCGCTAATAATCAAGCTTTAATAAAAAATTTAGACACCTTTGAATCATCGTTACCAAATTTAAGATCTCACGGACAAACTAAATAAAATAGAGATATAAAGAACAGGGGACAGGCGATCCCCTGATTTTTGATTAAAATTTGAGGAGCTTAGTGGTAGCTTGATACCTTTAAAGGAAAAAATTTTAGTGAATAAACCTAAAAATTGACATTAATTTACACAGTGTTATAATTTTAAAATTATAATCAATTTTAAACTAGTTCTTTGAAATGAAAGAGGTAAAAAATGAAAACAGAAGTAACAACATGGCAGTTCTTTGTAGACCCTGTTTGCCCTGATTTGGCCCAATACATAGCGCAAACGGCTTCAGACCATTCAGCTTTAAAGACAGACGCCGAAGAAGTCTCTTTAACCTATGGAAAAAGACAATTTCCGGTTTATAGAGTACAACAAGGTTTTTTAACCTTACTTTACGAAGGCCGCAAAAAATATTTCGGTAATTATGGGCATCATTTACGTTTTTTTAAACGCGAAGGGGAGTATGGTCCTTTGCATATGATTAATTATCAGGAACTAAAATCCGCCGCTAATAGAGCGGTTAACAAAGCAATAAGAATTGTTATTGGTAATAAAAAGACCGTGAGTAATCATAGTTGATAAGAATAAGGGCTTTTACGTAAATCACGTGAAAGCCTTAATTTGCACTATCCTACGTCGTATAAGTTATATTGTGCGACGTGGTGTTAATTTCTAAATTAGAACAAAAATACCACTCGCCTATCTATACTTGACTATTTTTTATAATCCCTCTAATATATAGGGATAGGAATTTACCCTTTCTATAATCTATGATTCATTTAGGTGAAGCATCTTTCATTTAGATGAAATAGAAAGCCGACTGACTGAGTTATCAATAGAAATACTTGATACTTGGAGTCGGCTTTATTTTTTTATTACAAAAAACTAGCTAAAAAAGCTAGTTTTATATTTTATTTTAAATAATTTTAAAAAAGTTATTGAGTCTTAAACCAAGTGCTTTGCCAGTTTTTCATTTTATCAATCCCCTTTTGATTAAAGTCTATAATGTCTTGAGCTAATTTTTTAAGATCAGCGCGAGCAGATTTTTCCAAAGCTAACTTAGACATTTCTATCGCACCTTGATTTTGAATGCTCATTTGTAAAAGCCATTCTTTATCAAAATCATCGCCCTGCTTATTCTGTAAGGTGGCTGTCATGTTAGAGGCGATAGTATCAACCGGCGCATTAAGGCACATATTTTGAGCCGTTTGCTTAGCTGTAGACATTAGGCCATAGCTTTGGCTAACCGGAGTTTGCCAACTAATAGCGCCAAAACAAAAACCTAACCAAAAAATAATCATCACCACAAACATTGCTAGCATTAACTTAAATAACCAACATAACCAGCAGGCTGAATTACAAGCCGTTTGTTTAATCTCTTTTTTTGTTTCTAACTTAGAACTAGTTTTGGCACGAGCTTTTGTTTTAGGCATAATTTTATTGGTATAGACAGGTTTTAAACCTGTCTAGACATAGTTTTATTAAAATTTATTTATCTTAATTATAACAGATTAATTAATATTTACCAAATAATTATAACTAGAGTATAATGGTTATATAATTATTAAAAATATATATGGCAAAAAAATTAGGTAAAACAATTGAAATAATCGGCCTCTTAACTATCTTAGGTACAGCGGCCGCTAAGTTAGCTCCCCTGCTTAAAAACACTGATCCTAAAGTAAAAAAGAAGTTTGAAAGCATTATTAAACTGTTGATTGAACTAAAAGAAGAGGTTTTTGATCTAGGAACTTTAGCCAAAAAAGAGTTTAATAAAAAAACTAAAAAATAGATTTAAAACAGGCCTTTTTACAGGTCTGTTTTTATATTTGACAAAATTGTATAAACATGATATAATTTAGCTGTTCTTTTAAAACCACAACTATATTAAATAATTAACTACTATCTTAATAATTTATTGAGATTACGGTTAATTATTTAATATTAAATTTAATGGAGAAAAAATCGTGGAAAACAAAAAATTCGATAAATTTGATCTTTATTTTACTTTAAACAATGAGATCAATAAAAAACTTTATGAAGTATTTTTTCAGAGGTTAGAAAAAGAATTAGTCAATAAAGAAAGTGATACAAAAAAGGTTTTTTTAATTGGGATTGATTATGTAAACTATAAATCATTTCCCAGAATGATACGGCCATTAATTGAAGATCAAAGAAACCTTATCGTGGTACTATCTACTCTTCGTATAAAAGAGGGTTATTGGACCAGCGATGAGTACTTGGAGATTCTTCTAAGAGAAAATATTCATTTAGTAGAAGAACCGGAACCAAAGCTCGAAGAATTAAAAAAATTTTTAATAAATCAAATAAAAGAGTAAAGAATTAGTAGTTATTAAAGGTGTATGAAATTAATCATACATCTTTTTATTTTTCTACGATAATTATGTTTTTTTCAATCTTGGTTATTGGCATATGATAACCAGTATTATAAGCTCTGATGGCGTTAAATAGCACAGCTTCTTTATAGCGATAGGCTTGTCCCCTCTTAGTACCCGGGTCATTAGTAATAAATTCTTTAGTCGTAGTGTCATAACCACGGATTAAAAGCATATGCATTTCTGGACCAGGCGCGGTAAAATAGGGATTACCTAATTTTTGCCCATTCATCGGCGCGATAACAATATGGCCAGCTTGCAGTTCACTAACAATATCTTTAATTGTAATATTCTTTTTTAAACTAACTTTATTATATTTAAAATAATCTTTAAAAATACGACTAATAATATCAGCTAAAGCAACATCGCGGTATTCGCCGTATTTTTTTTGTTCAAAATCAGAAATCGCCAAAATTTCTTTTAAAGCCGTGGTATTGTTTAAAGTTTGTCCTTTAACCCAGCGCATGGCCATTAAAGCACTAGCTTCTTCACAACCATCTTGTTGACGTTGATCTTTCCAATCACCAAAAGGTGCTTGCGAAGTAAAGGGTACTTGATAGTCAATAATTTTATCTTTAGTATAATCTTTGACTTTAGTTAAACTAGCTACTGAAGAAGGGACTAGTGATTGTAAGATTATTATAAAAGCAATAACAAGAATTAAAACAGTGCTTAAAGCAAATTTAATAATAGTTTTTTTATCTATTTTCATTTTAGTAAATTCTTTCTCCGTTTAAAGCCGGATGATCATGACCTAATGATAGCTTATTTTGTAAATAATTTAAATGCTTGCTTCTCAGCGTTGAAAATTTACGACGATTTAATCCCCCGCTATGGGCTAACATATCAGCGGCATAATGACCACCTAGAAAGTGCGGTAAAATTACATAATCAACACCCTTACTATATAATTTTAAAGCATCTTTTATGCTATGAGCAACCATCATAACAGACGCTTTTTTATTGTGTCGTCTAATGGTTTCAATAATTAAAGTATTAGCCTCTAAGGCCGGAATAGTAGAAACCGCTAATTCTATTTTTTCTAGATTTAAAGATTCTAAAAAATTAATATCACCGCCGTCGCCATATTCATTAGGCACTTTAGCTTTGTTTAGTTCTTGAATCGTTTCCGGATTATAGTCAATCACTAAGAATTTTTTATGACCATGAGAAAAAACATCAACAAAGTCATAACCAATACGATTACAACCAAATAAAACAATGGGATAATGCTGTTTAAAATTACGTTTTTCAATTATTATTTTCCTTTCAAAAAAGCCTAAAAAGGGTTCTAATATTTCATAAAGCCTATCTGAATATAAAATTAAATAAGTTGAAAAGAAAATGGTAATTAAGGCGATTAGGGTAATTAAAGATAAAATTTTGGGATCTAAATGACCTAACTTAACTCCTAAGGCAATCAAAATAAGAGAAAACTCACTAATTTGACCAACGGTTAAGGCGGTTTTGAAAAAAGTTTTTTTACGATAACCAAAAATTCCTAAAATAGACATGGAAATAATTGGATTTAAAATTAAAACACATAAGGAAAAAATTATCGCCATAGGTAGAATAGAAATAATATTAGAAAGAACCATTTGCGCGCCTAACATAATAAAAAAGACAACAATAAAAAAATCTCTTAAAGTTACTAAACGAGCGGCGATTTCATGTCTTGAAGGCATAATCGCTAAGGTTACGCCAGCAATTAAAGCACCTGTTTCAATAGAAAAACCCGCGGCTTTAAAAATCGTGGCAATAATAAAACCCCAGCTAATAGAAAAAAGGAAAAGCAATTCCTGAGAATGTGCTAAAAAAGAATTTAAAGGCTTTAAAACTTTATGTGAAATTAACCAAATTATTAAACTTAAAAAAACGCCTTTTAAAAACATTAAAACAATTGAAGTCCAAGAAGTTTGCGGCGCTGACAATAGTGGGATAGTAAATAATAAAATTAAAGCAATAACATCTTGAATTAACAAAAAACCAATAGAAATTTTAGCATATAATGATTCCAATTCTCTTTTATCAGAAATTAATTTAAGAATAATAATAGTGCTAGAAAAAGATAAAGCAATAGCAATATAAGCAGCGACGATTACGCTCCAACCAAAAGCTAGGCCAATTAAAAAAGTCATGATAAAAGTAAAAATAACTTGACCGATGCCGGTAATCGCGGAAATTTTACCAAATTGTTTAATAACCTGCGGTGTTAAATTTAAACCGACCGTAAATAATAAAATAGCGATACCAATCTCTGAAAACAAATTAAACATTTCCACTGATTTTATAAAATTGAAAATAAATGGTCCGACAATTAAACCAGTGATAATATGACTAATGATTAGCGGTTGACGAAGCAGGCGCATGATAATCGCGACAATTACGCCAATTGTTATGACAATACTTAATTCAAAAAACAAAGAAAAGTCTGGTGGTATGTTAAGAAAAAAGTTTTGTAAAAACCCCATACTTTTTACTGTAAATATTCTAAAGGATTAACCGGAATACCGTTTAAACGGACTTCAAAATGTAAATGAGGACCAGTGGTTAAGGGGCCAGCACCAGGAGTGCCTGGCATAGCGCCAGAGAGGCCAATAATTTGCCCCTGGGTGACATATTCGTCGTTCTTAACATAAATACGCGAAACGTGACCATAAACCGTGGCTAGGCCATCAGCGTGGACTAACATAATATAGCTATAACCCATACCGCCGTCATGAGCTCGGCCAACATAGCCAGAAGCGGCGGCTTTAACTGGCGTGCCTTGGCTGGCTCTAATATCAATCGCCGGATGTTCAAAAACATAACGAAAAGGATAAGACGGATCATGAAAGTAAGCGGTAATAGTATTTTTCGGCACTGGCCAAATAAAACCATCATAAGTTAAAGGAATATTTAAACCGCTCCCCTGTTGATTTATTTTATCTCTAACTACTTTTTCTAAATTAACGATGTCCGACGCCGCAGTTTGTTGTTCTTTTTTAGCTTGCGCCAAGAGACGCTGATACTCTGCTTCTGAAGATTTAGTCTCATCTAAAATATAATCCTTAGTATTTTTTTCTGAAGCCAAAGAAACCTTTTGCTGTTCAAGTTGTTGCTGTAATTGGTTTAATCTTTCTTTACTAGAACTAAGGTTAGTTTTATTAGTATTTAAATCTTCTTTAGCTAATTTAAGCGAAGATAAATTTTCAGAAATTTTACCATTAATATCTTGCAGATACTTAACCTGATTAATATAATCCGTTAAATAATTATTTAGTAAAATTATTTCTAATTGTGATTTATTACCTTCTTGACTTAATAATTTTATAGCTGAACCTAAATGTGCTTTACTGGTAGTTACTTTTTGATCATTATCAGTAATTTCTAAATTAGTTTTTTGAATTTCTAGATTAGTTGTTTCAATGTCAATCTTTACTTGATCTAAATTTAAACCCGCCTCAGCTAAACGATTATTAACAATCGCGATTTGATTTTGTAAACTAGCCTTTTGTGCTTGTTTTTCGGCAATGGCTTTTTGGTAAGCATCTTGCTGGCTTTTTATTTGTTCTAATTGTTTTTTCTTTTGGGTAATGGAACTATTAAGATCATTAATCTCTTGAGAAGAGTTCGCGGGTTGAGTAGTCGCTAAAACGGTCTTAAAACAATAAATAGAAACCGAAAAAACGGTTATAAAAACCGCTACTACAATAAATATTAAACTTTTTTTAGATAATTTAAACATCGTGTCTACTAAAGTAAATTACTAATAATATATTATAGCACATTTTAGCTTAGTAGACTAATAGCGTCAGAGATTTTAGCTAAAGTTTCTGTTGGACCTAAAACTGCGGCGATTTCAAAGGGTGAAGGGCTAGCCTTAAGACCACTTAAAGCCACGCGCAGAGGCCAAAGATAATCGCCTAATTTTTTATTTTGCTCTTTAAGCCGACTAACAGTATTTTCTTCTAGTTTTTCTTTGCTCCACTCCTCTACTTCTAAAGTACTAAGCTTATTTTTAAGCTCAGTTAAATTTTTTATAATGTCCTCAGGCGTAGTGTTTTTCCATAATAAAAGTTCTTTATCATAAACCAGCTTTTTGACAAAGAAAAAGGTTGTGGAAGTTTTTAACTCATCTAAAAACTTTAATCGAGGTTGTTCTAAAGCTAAAATATTTTTAAGATAATCATTAGATTTTTTTCTAGGCTCAACTTCTTTAATTAACTCACTAAAAAACGGTTTAGCTAAATCTAATAATTGATCTAAGCTAAGCTGTTTAATATAATGAGCATTTAAAAAATTTAGTTTTTCTTGATCAAAAATTGCTGGACTAATGCCGAGACCATCTAAATTAAAAACAGTTTCTAATTCTTTTAAAGTAAAAAACTCCTGATCGTCTTTAGGATGCCAACCCAGTAAAGCACAAAAATTAATCAAAGCTTCTTTTAGATAACCACGCCTTAAATAATCTTCTACAAAAACATCACCTTGACGCTTGCTTAATTTACCGCCAGTCTCATTTAAGATTAAAGGGAAATGAATAAATTTTGGCAACTCCCAACCAAAAGCTTGATAAAGCAAAACATTTTTAGGCAAGGACGGCAGCCATTCTTCGCCTCGAGTAACATGGCTTATCTCCATTAAATGATCATCAACGACCGAGGCTAATTGATAAGTTGGATAACCATCGGATTTTAATAAAACATAATCGTCTAATTGTTCAGCTTGAAAAATAATATCACCCCTTAATTCATCATGAACTTTTATATCGCCGGCTAAAGGCATTTTATGACGAATAACATAAGACTGGCCTTCGCTAATTTTTTTCCTAGCTTCTTCTAGTGGGTAATCACGCCAGCGTCGATCATAGCGCGGCGGTTCATGTTTAGCAATTTGTTCTTGGCGCATAGTTTCCAATTCTTTGGGGGTCGCAAAACAATAATAAGCTTCACCTTTAGCAATTAACATTTCCGCCTGTTTTTTATAAATGTTAAGACGTTGACTTTGAATATAAGGCCCATAAGAACCGCCCTTGGCCGGACTTTCAGAAAAATTTAAGCCTAAAAGATTAAATATCTTAATTAAGCTTTCAATCGCGCCTTTTACTTCACGTTTTTCATCAGTATCTTCAATTCGTAAAATAAGCTCGCCGCCTAATTTTTTAGTTAATAAATAACTAAATAAGGCCGTCCGTAAATTTCCCAGATGCAAAAAACCAGTCGGCGAAGGCGCTAAACGAAAACGTATTTTTTTATTGGTTGTTTCCATATAATAAAATTGTTTATGATCGACTACTGACATTAATAACAATGCCCAAGCCGCCGAGAGCCGCGATAATGGCCGTGCCGCCATAACTTATTAAAGGTAAAGGCACGCCGGTCATCGGCAGAAAATTAGTAATACCACCAATGTTTAAAATTGCTTGTCCAACAATCCACACTATAATACCAATAACTAAATTACGTCCATAAGGGTCGCTAGCGTGCTGAGCAATTATCCAACCCCGATAAAAAATAATAATAAACAGAATAATTATGGCCGCGGCACCGAGTAAACCAATTTCTTCAGAAATTATGGCAAAAATAAAATCATTTTGAACTTCTGGTAAATATAAAAACTTTTGACGACTCTCTCCTAAACCGCGACCAAAAATTCCGCCTGAACCAATAGCAATTAAAGACTGATTGATTTGATAGCAAGAGTTTTGTGTATCTCTTTGTGAATTAGAAAAACAAAGAAAACGATCTAGCCTATATTGTTGATTTGGTAAATGCACTAAAACAAACAAACCCAGGACGCCAATCGCTGCAACAATAATGATATGTTTTATCTTGCCTCCGCCAATATAATATAGAACAAAAGAAATTATAGTGATAATAATTAAAGTTCCTAGATCTGGTTGTAAAAGCATTAATAGAGCAATAACTACGTATAAAGTTAAAAATAACCAAAAACGCTTAGGTGTTTCACTAACTTTTTCAAAAAGGGCCGCTAAATAAATAATAAAAGATAATTTTACAAATTCTGCTGGTTGAATAGATAAACCTAAAATATTTAACCAACTATGCGAGCCATTAACGGTTTTACCTAAACCCGGAATAAAGACTAAGAGTAAAAGAACAACAGAAAAAGCTAAAGCTGGTAAAGCTAATAAACGTAAATGCTTATAATTAAATTTAGATAAAATAACAAAAGCAATTAAACCAACAATGATAGATAAAAATTGGTGCTTAAAAAAATAATAAGTATCATGATAGGTATTATAAGCCGTAATTGAAGAAGCGCTGGCTAGCATAATTAAACCAAAAACCAACAACAAGACAACCACGATTTTTAGAGTGCGGTCAGTTTCAATTCGCTCGCTAGCTGGATTAAATAAACGACGAAATAAAGATTTAAACATTAAAAGATATTATAATCTATTTAATAAAAAGACAATTAGACCAATCGTCGCCGAAACTCCGCCAATCACCCAAAAACGCATAACAATTTTTGTTTCTGGCCAGCCAATAGCCTCTAAATGATGATGAATAGGGGCTGATAAAAAAACTTTTTTACCACGAAATTTTTTAGAAGCAATTTGGATAATCGTAGAAATTGCTTCTAGCACAAAAATTGAACCAATAATCACTAAAATAGCGGCACTATCCGTCAACATAGCAATAACGCCCAAGGTAATACCTAAACCCATGGAGCCAGTGTCACCCATATAAAAACGAGCGGGCGCAATATTAAACCATAAAAAAGCTAAAATTCCGCCAATAATCACTCCACAAAAAGCAGCTAAATCATATTTGCCGTTCATAAAAGCGATAATACTATAGGCAGCATAGCTAGTTAATAAAACACCGCCAGCTAAACCATCTAAACCATCAGTTTGATTAACTGAAAAAGCCGTGGCCACAATCACAAAAACGAAAACAATAATATAGGCCCAGCCCAAATGAAAATCACCTAAAAAGGGAATATTAAAAGTATCACGCTCTAATTTAAAGTAAAACCATAAAGCGCCAATTAAAGCGATGATGGTATAGATCATTAAACGATGAGACATTCTAAGACCGCCGCCGCCAGCTGTACCTTTGCCGCGAACATCCAGCCAATCATCAAATAAACCAACCAAGGCGGAGGCTACTAAACAACCCAAAGGCAACCAAGTTTCAGTACGGGTTAAAAAATCTAATTGTTTAAAAATAGGCCAAGGTAAAAATTTTCCTAAATAAAAAAAGATGACTGCAAAAATTAAAACTGTCACCCAAATTAAAACTCCGCCCATAGTTGGCGTGCCGTTTTTGGCGGCATGTAATTTAGAAAAAATCGGCGTCGTTCCAGAATTACGAATAGTTTTATATAATTTATATTTATACAAAAGCTTGGTCCATAAAGGCGTCCACAGAACCGCAAAAATAAAAGCTAAGCTCGCTAACAATAAAATAATAATAATTTCTGCTGGCATATTAGCTAAAATTTATAATATAAGAAAAATAAAGCGCCAATAAACAAAAAATGTTTATAATCATAGCCAGTGTTAAAAAAATAAAAGACACTAAGCGTTCATTAATTTTATTTAATAAAGCAGCTAATAAAAGATTTAAGATAATTATAATTAAGCCAAATAAAGGCAGATTATAAAATTGATTAGCATCGCCCACCAAATCTACACCAAAAACTACGTTATAATGTAAAACCGCTAAGTTAGTCCCAATAGCTTTGACTAAAAAATAAACACCAACCCAACTTAAAATATTTATAAGAATCGTTACTAAAGTAATAACCAAAGAAGAACGATTAGCTAAAAGCAAGCGTAAGGACATTTTAGTGTGCGTTAGACTTCGATATAAATAACTTAAAAATTTAGAAAAAATGATTTCCATATAGTTTTATCGTATCATATTTAGACACTTTTTATAAGCTTTTAAAGTTAATAAAGCGGCTTGATCTAGTTCTTTCTTATTAGTCGTTTTACCTAAGGTAAAACGAAGTGCTGAACGAGCTAAGGCTTCTTTATAACCCAAGGCTCTAATAACATGGGAAATACTAATATCACCAGAGGCACAAGCTGAACCCGTTGACACGGCGACGCCCAACTCATCTAAAGCAACTAATAAAGCATCACCGGTTACGCCAGGAAAAAGAAAATGAGCATGAGTTGGTGAAACATTTTTAAGATCAACTGTTAAAATAGCCTGAGGAATTAACTTAGTAATTTTTTTAACAAAGTAATTTCGTAAACCAGAAACTTTATTTACAAAATTTTTACGTTCTTTATTGGCTATAACCATAGCTTCAGCCAAACCAATAATGCCTGGAACATTTAAAGTACCACTACGCAAATTTCTTTCTTGATGACCGCCGTATTGTAAAGCTTCTAAGGGCGTGTTTCGTTTTAAGAATAATAAGCCGCTACCTTTGGGACCATAAAGTTTATGACCAGAAAGACTCAGAGCATCAACATGTAATTTTAAAACATTGCACTCTAAACTGTTAAAAGCTTGAGTGGCATCAGTATGAAAATAAATTGGCTTCGGCTTATCTCCTCTTTTTCTAGGCGAAGTTTTTAACCAAGTGCTATAGCGATGTTGATTTAATTTTTTTATCATTCTGCCAAAACGATTAATCGGTTGAATTGAGCCAATTTCGCTATTAACTAAACCAAGAGAAACTAAAATAGTATTTTCATTAATAGCTTGTTGTAGTTTACTTATTTCTACTAAGCCTTGTTTATTAACTGGTAAGTGAATAATTTTATAACCTTCTTTAGATAAATAATTTAAGGGTTCTAAAATAGAATCATGCTCAATGCTTGAAGTAATTATTTCTTGGCGCTGATCACCTTTATTTTTAGCCGCTTTTAAAATTCCACGAAGGGCTAAATTGTTGGCCTCGGTCGCGCCTGATGTAAAAATAATTTCTGAACCATGCGCCGAAATTAAATCAGCAATTTTATAACGAGCGTCTTCTACGGCTTTTAAGGCCGTCTGACCGCTCGTATGAATAGACGCTGGATTAGCAAAAATCTCCGTAAAATACGGAGTCATTTTCTGTAAAACTTTTTTATCTACGGGCGTAGTCGCACTATAATCTAAATAAATCATATTTTACCAAGACATTTTTTCACCTTTAAACCAGAATTGACCAGATTCTTTCGGTGGTTTAATCGCTAATTCATAAATATGTGCAGCGGCTTCTTCTGGACTCATATCAGCATCTTCTCCGCCCATTTCAGTTCTAACCCAACCTGGATGAACCGAAGAAACAGTAATCTTATCTTCATTTAGACGGCTGGCTAAGGTTCTAGTATACATGTTTAAAGCACATTTAGAAATTTTATAACAAGGATAATAATGTTGCATGCTTAAAGCCAGTGAGCCAGCAGATGACGAAGTATTAATAATATGACCACCTGGTTTTTTGATTAAAGGTAAAATTTGTTCAATAAAATTAATCGTACCAATTAAATTAACTTCTAAAGTCTGTCTTAATTTATCAATAATCACTTTAGTCTCATCTTCATCAAACAAGGCTCCGGCATTATTAATTAAAATATCAATAGTTTTATCTAAGTCATGCAATCTTTCTAAAAGTTCTTTTATACTCTCGTCACTAGTTAAGTCAAGCGGAAAATTTATTAGATTAGCTTGTTTTAAAGAAACTTGGCCAGAGATACTTGTACCAATAACCAAAAAATCATTGGCCAAAAATTTTTTTGCCAAAGCTTGACCAATACCACGGCTAACGCCGGTTATTAAAACTGTTTTCATAAAATTTACTTGTAGCCCGAAACTTTAGCGAAGGGCTAATTAACAATAACTTTAGTACCAATTGGCGTCCAATCATAAACGATTTTAGCAGCGCCCACGCCTAATCTAATGCAGCCATGAGAAACTGGTATGCCTAAATGATTAGCACCTTCTTTATAACCATTAGGCCATTCTGGTAATTCATGAATCCCTTCTTCAGTTCCGCCTAAATTCATCCAGTAAGGCATCCATAATTTATATTTTTTTGACCAAGCACGCAAGCTTTTATTAGCTATGGTAAAAGTTCCTTTAGCTGTAGGCATAGAAGCTTTGCCAGTAGAAACTATGTAAGTTTTGATAATTATATTATTTAACTCTTGATAAAGACGCTGTTTTTTTAAGTTTATAACAATAGTTTTAGTTAATTTTTTTGGCTCTTTGGATAAAGGATCAAAACCATTAGCTATTTCTAAACCATCAGCATACCCATCACCATCAGTATCAGGATTATGCGGATCAGTTTTAAATTGTTTTTCTAAGTCATCAGATAGGCCATCATGATCTGAATCAATAACAGTAGTTGCCGCTAAGACAAGATGAGAAAATGACAAGCTTAAAATTAAAGCTAAGGCTAAATAAAAAAGTGATTTTTTCATACTATAAGTATAGCAGACATCTAGAAAATAAAAATGTTTTTTATAAAACGTCAAATATATGGTAAATTATAGCTAAGATTAAACATAATCATATCAACAGCTAATTAACATTTTATCCATTTGATAAAAACTAGTTTAGCTTGTACTATATAGATACTATGCCCTCCGATAAAGAACTAAAAAAACTGCCGCCACAAAACCTAGAAGCTGAGACCTTTATTCTCGGCTCTTTGTTGATTGATCAAAACGTCATTATTAAAGTGGCGGATATTTTAAATCCCGAAGATTTTTATAAAGACGCTCATGGTCAAATTTATGCGGCCATGCAAGAACTTTATGCACATCGTGAACCAATTGATATTTTAAGCTTAACTTCTAAATTAGAAGAAAAAAATATTTTAGATTCAATTGGCGGACGGTCTTATGTTGCTAGTTTAGCTAATTCCGTTGGCACAACTTCTAATGTAACTTATTATGCAGAATTGGTGCAAAGAAAGGCTACGCTTAGACGCTTAATCAACGCCGCTTCAGAAATTAGCGAAATGGGTTATAACGAAGATGAGGAAATTGATAAATTATTGGATGAAGCTGAACGACGATTATTTAATGTTTCACAAAAATTTTTAAAGCAAGCTTTTCAGCCGATTGATAACTTATTAAACGAAGCCTTTGATCGTATTGATGAACTGCATAAACAATCTGGTAAGCTGCGCGGTCTAGCCACGGGTTTTAAAGATTTAGATAATTTATTAGCTGGTTTACAAAAATCTGATTTAATTATTTTAGCCTCTCGTCCGAGCGTTGGTAAAACTTCTTTAGCGCTAGATATCGCGCGTCAAGCAGCTATTTTAAATAAAGCGGCCGTGGGAATCTTTTCTTTAGAAATGAGTAAAGAACAATTAGTTGACCGCATGCTCTGCGCTGAAGCCGGCGTTAGTTTATGGAAAATGAGAACTGGTAAATTGTCTGATAAACAAGAGTCTGATGACTTTTCGCGTATTGGTCAAGCTATGGGCGTCTTATCGGAAACGCCAATTTTTATTGATGACTCAGCTAGCGCTAATATTATGGAAATTAGAACTAAAGCTCGTCGTCTGCAAATGGAACATAAATTAGAATTATTAGTTATTGACTATTTACAATTAATGGAAGGCCGCAGTCGTTTTGGTGATAATCGTGTACAAGAAGTGGCAGAAATTACTCGTTCGCTTAAAGGTATTGCTCGAGAATTAAATATTCCAGTTTTAGCTTTATCTCAGCTGGCGCGTGCCGTAGAACAAAGTCATCCGGCTATTCCAAAATTATCTCACTTAAGAGAATCTGGCTCTATTGAACAAGACGCTGACGTGGTTATGTTTATTTACCGTAAAGCCGCGGATCGCGGTTATAATATTGAAGAATTATCTGATACTGAAAGACATATGGCGCAAATTTATGTGGCCAAACATCGTAACGGACCAACTGGAATGGTTAATATGTATTTCGATGAAGAAACGGTTAGCTTTAAAAATATGGCTAAAGGTGATTATGATATTCCGCCGGAGCAAATAGAAAATTAATTAATAACCAACCCAGTCATTCGACTGGGTAAAATAAATTTTATGTTTGAAAAATTAAAACAAATCAAAGACTTAAGATCGCAGGCTAAGACCATGCAAAATGCTCTGTCCACTGAATCAGTTACCGTAGAAAAAAGCGGCGTTAAAGTTGTTATTAACGGTAATCTAGAAATTACTACTTTCACGATTACTGATAACCTAACTCCAAGTCAAGCTTCTAATATTGGTAAAGAAGTTTTAAATGACGCGATTAAAAAAGTGCAAAAAATTATTGCCCAAAAAATGCAAGCTATGGGCGGGTTGGAAAAGTTTGGGTTATAATAAAATAATAAAAAATTTATATTTTATAATTAACTTTAAAAAATATGTTTGAAGGTGGAATTTCTAAGCCAATCTCATATTCTGAGAAACAAGAAGCGGGAAAGCTAAAAGCTATCCCAATATTTCGTGCCAACGATCTTTATGTAAAAATATTCCCTGAAATAGAGCCGGCTTTTCAAAAAGGAGAAGAGCCAAATTCCAAAAAAATATTTGAAATTCTAAAAAAATATCAAAATAAAGAGATTATTTTTGATAATACTTGTGCGAAAACTTTATTTTATGAAACAAATCTAGAAGAAATTCCTAATGAATTAAACTTTATTCCAAAAACATATACTTATAATGAGAAAGAATTTGCTAGGCTATCTGATGATAAAGATTTTTTAAAAGTACTAATGGAAAAATGGGGGGTTTATTTTCCTAAAAATCCATCAGGAAACACGATAGACAAGACTATATCTAAAAAACTGGGCTTTGGATTTTCTCCAGAAATTGTGAAGACCCTTTTTGATATAGCTAAACAAAAAAATAGCAACTTAAAACAAATTTTAATTTTAACAGATCATCTTACTGACCACGTACGCGATTTTCCTCGCGAACAAGTTTTACCTTTATTACAAAAAGGCGCTATGGATGCTTTTTCCATAGAAGCAAAGACCTTACCAATAATAGAAGAAAAAGATGTAAAAGATGATGAATTAATAGTACTTGACAGACACAATGAAGCTCATGGAAGAAATGATTTGGGTAAAAAAATGCCAATGCAAACCCTGCTGTTACCATTAGAAACAGAATTATTTAATTACGAGCAAGCCACTGGAAAAAAACCAAATTTTGACCTTGTCAGTATTGTAAGAAAAGAATTTGAAGAAAATAAAGAATAAAAATTATAATGCGCTTACCATCCCCTCTTGAACGTTTAATTAGTTTATTTTCGCGCTTACCATCAGTTGGCCCAAAAACTGCCGAGCGCTATGTTTTTTATTTATTAAAACAAAAACCTGAACTAATAGAAGACTTAGCTAATGCTTTACATGAATTACCAAAAAAAATTATTACCTGCGATTTATGCAACGGCTTAACGGAAACCAATCCCTGCGCTATTTGTAAAGATAAAGAAAGAGATCAAACTATTTTATGCGTCATTGCTGATGAACGAGATTTATTTGTTTTAGAAGATACTAATATCTATAAAGGTCTTTATTTTGTTTTAGGCGGGACCATTAATACGCTAGATTCTATTGGTCCAGATAAAATAAATATTAAAGGCTTGGTCGCCAGAGTTAAACAATTAAAGCCTAAGGAAGTAATTCTCGGGCTTAATCCAACCTTAGACGGCGAAACAACTTCTTTGTATATTTCTAAATTATTAAAGCCGGCTGGCATTAAAATAACTCGCTTAGCCAAAGGCTTGCCAAGTGGCGCTAATATTGAATATGCTGATAGTCTAACTTTAGGCCATGCTTTAAAATTTAGAAACGAGATATGAAAGAAAAAATAGAACTATCTAAGGTAGAGATTCCAGAAAACGAACAACCCAACGAAAAGCTTGAGGCAGAAGAAGATTTACGGGTTGTAAAAAATCGACATAAAAGAGCTTATAACAAAATGATTAAAATAGAAAAAGATTTATCGCCAGATGATAACCAATATATCTATGCTCAATCTAGACTTAAAAAAGAAGCAATAACTAAAGAAGAATTAGCCTCAAAAGACAGAGCTCAAAAAACCATAACATCTTTAGAAAAAATTGTTAATTTAAATCTTATTAAAGAGTATGAAAAATATCACGACAAAGAGTGTGAATTAGCCGAAGAACTATTTCAGAAAGAAAAACTTGATTTAGAAATTAGAAAGAAGGATTATTTAAATAATACTCTTTGTCCTTTAATTGAAAGCTATCAAACAGCGGCTAACGAAGCTTGGAAAGAAATGGCAGTTTTAGAAAAGCCTTTTAGCAAAAATGATTCAGAAAACACCGTACCTAAAATCCCCTCCCGAGAAGAATTTTTTGCTATTCGAGAAAAAGAGGAACAAATAGTCACGCTTGAAAGTTCACTAGAAGATCTGAATCGCTATAAAAAACAATTAGAGGATTCTTTAATCAAGGATTTTAAAAAAAGAGTAAATATAAACCTTGATGATTTTAAAGCACTTGTTGAAAAAAAGTATAAAAATCTACAAACATATAAAATTTTAGGGCATTTTTAATTTTAATTAAATATAAATAATGCAACACCTAGCTATAATGAAAAAATCTTGGGGACTTCTAGAAAAGATTCTTAAGGGCCAGAAAAAAATTGAATCACGCTGGTATAGCTTAAAATGTCAGCCCTGGAATAATATTAAAACTGGTGAAACAGTTTATTTTAAAGATTCCGGCGAACCAGTTAGTTTAAAGGTTAGTGTTGCTAAAGTTCTTAGTTTTGAAAACTTAACCTCTAAAAAAGTTAAAGCAATTTTAGCTAAATATGGCCAAGCTGATGGTTTAGATAAAAAAGAAATTCCCGAATTTTATAAAAGATTTAAAGATAAAAAATACTGTTTATTAATATTTTTAAAAGATCCGCAAAAAATCAAGCCATTTAACATTAATAAAGCTGGCTTTGGTATGATGGCGGCTTGGCTTACAGTTAATAATATTTCTCAAATAAAGAAATAGCTTTATGAAATATTTAAGTGGAACAAAAGAAAAAGAGGCCATTAAATGGTTTATAAGAGCCGCTAAAGTTGCTGATAAAGCTTTATGCCTAAGAGCTAAATGCGGCACAGTTATTGTAAAAAATAAAAAAATAATTGGTCAAGGTTATAATGCGCCGCCCTTAGATAAAAAAGAAAATAGAATATGTCATAAAAATTTTACTCCTGGTAAACCCAAATATGACAAAACTTGTTGTTTACACGCTGAATGGCGAGCGATTATAGATGCTCTAAAGAAAAATCCCAAAAAAATAAAAGGCTCAAAATTATATTTCACCAGAGTTGATAAAAATGGCCAAATCAAAAGATCGGGTCAGCCTTATTGTACTGTTTGTAGTCGTCTAGCCTTGGATGTAGGAATTGAAAAGTTTGTCTTGTGGCACGAAGAAGGCATCTACGAATATCCGACAGACAAATACAATAAATTATCATACGAATACATTCCACAAAAATAAAAACGCCCCTCTCTTGGAGCGTTTTTTATATATTTAGTTAAGCAATTTTTGTAATCTCAACTTTAGTCTTAATTTGTCTATGGCCGACATTGCGGCGATAACGAGTTTTGTTCTTAAATTTAACAACACTTACTTTATCGGTTTTGGCAGTTGAGATAACCTTGCCTTCAACTTTTTCACCCAAGGATGGCGTGCCTAGATCAATAGATCCTTTATCATCAAAAGTTAATAAAGTTTCAAACATAACATTTTCGCCATCAGCGGTTTTGAGTTTTTCAATTGAAACAATATCTTTTTCTTTGACTGTATATTGCTTACCGCCAGTTTTAATTACTGCAAATTTCATATTTAAGTAAATTATATTTATTAAGAATAGATCCCCGCTTTCGCAGGGACAGGCAAGAAAATATTACCTAATTTTAAGTCGCCTGTCAATAAAGCCAAAAATTATAATTAAAACAGCCATTAAAAAGCCTAAAATTAGCAAAGTAATAACTTTACCCTTACTCTGTAAAAACAACGCGGAGAGGCCAAAAACAAGCGAAATTAGGCTATAAAAGACCACGGTAGCGCGGGCGCTCCAGCCAGAATCAACTAATCTAAAGTGTAAATGCTTGCGATCAGGCGATTTAAATGGATTTTTTCTAGCTACTAGACGTCTAATAATTGTCCAAGCCACATCTAAAATTGGAATACCCATAATTAATAAAGCAATAGCAATTTTACCGCCAGAAATAATTGATAACACGCCTAAACTATAACCAATAAATAAAGCGCCGGCCTCACCTAAAAATATTTTAGCTGGCGGCCAATTCAAAAGTAAAAACCCGAGACAGGCGGCGGCCAACATCAACGCCGCAAAAGCAATGTCTGGCTGATAATAACGCGTGGTCATAGTAAAAAGAAAAATAACAATACTACCAACCGCACCGACTGAACTAACTAAGCCATCAACTCCATCTAAAAGTTTAGTCGTATACATCATGCCAAGTAACCATAAGATAGAAAATAATGGCACGATCCAACTATTTAAATATAAAAATCCTCCGCCAAAGGGATTGGTAATTTTTTCAATCCCGACTCCGCCCATAACTACAACAATCGCCGCCAGTAATGGAAAAATAAATTGTCTGGCTGAAGAAAGTTTTTTAGCATCATCAATGATTCCGCCAATCATTAAAATAATCGCTCCCAGTAAAACACCTAACCAATGATGTGGTTGTAATTTCCCTGATAAAATTGCTAAACGTCCGGCGTATAAACTAATAACTAAAGTTAAAAATATTCCTAAACCGCCTAATAAAGGTATGGGAGTTTTATGTTGATGCCTATCTTCATCAGGATAATCAATAATTTTATATTTTAAAGCCAACTCTTTAACAACAATGGTTAAGAGCCAGGACATGATAAAGGTGGCAATAAAAAAAATAAGGTAAAACATGGTATAAAATTTTTAATTTTTAATTTCTAATTTTTAAATCCATTTTTGCTCAATCAAAAAATCTTTAACTTTTTCAAATATTTTGATATGTCCTTGAGTGTTTGGATGAACGCCGTCTTCTAAATCATTATTGTCTAATAAATCAAAAATGTCTATAAATAAAACATTTTCTCTTAGACAAATCTCTTGCATAATATCATTATATTTTTTTATAGATTCATTAACATAATAAACATCATCCCAGGGTACTGGTTTGGTCTTTGTCTCGTCCATTTTTTCAGCACTAATAAAAATAATATTAGCAGTTATTTTTTTGGCCCGTTTAATAATTTCTTCAATATTAACCTTAAACTGATCTGGCTTTATCCAATAATTGCCTATTTCCTTAAGAAAAGCTGAGTCATTGTTGCCGGTTTGAAAAATAATAGCCTCGGCCTCTCTGATCTTAAACTCATTTTCAAAGCGATCTAAAATAGTTTTTGAAGTACCGCCAGAAATACTTAAATTAAGAAACTCTAAAAAGTCTGCTTGTTTTGACAAAAATCTCTCTCCAGCAAAAAGCCAAAGACGGTTAACCCAACCACCTTTTTCACAATCCCAAGCACCCCAACTAGTAGAGTCGCCAAAAATACAAATTCGTTCCATATTAGTTTATTTTATTAAAATCACCATAAATAATTTCTGGTTTCATAGCAATAATTTCACTTTGATAATATTTGATTTCCGGAATCGGGTTGTATAAAAATATTTTTTGATTTAAAACATGAGCAAAACCCATCTCCATTAAAGTATTGCCGCCGATATAGTTTTTTATGCCATGACGGTCAATATTCATTACTAAAACCGCGTCCGCCCCTTGCATCATGCGCCAAAACTCGCGAATAGCATCATGATTATTTTTATGATCTATTTTTATCTTTTCTTTTTCTTCGTCGCTTTTCCCAATAAAGGGTTCGGCTAAAGTTGTAACAAAAGCTTCGTGGCCTAATTTATTTAATTCATCTCTAGCCGCTATCATTTTTTCAGTATGATGCATACTGCCGATTATACCAATTTTCATAAAGTCTCAGCTTTAGTAATTGTGATACTTAAATCATCAGCTACGACAATGGTATCACGTCGGGCGATGCCGCCTTCTAAAATTTTTGTAGCAATCGCATCTTCCACGCGTTCCTGTAATAAACGACGTAAAGGTCTAGCTCCAAATTCTGGCTCAAAACCAAGGGTGGATAATTGTTCAATGGCTGCCTCAGAAATTTTAAAATTATAACCTTTAGCTTCTAGCATCTTAGCAATTTTTTTCAACATTAATTTAGCGATCGCGACAACTGCTTCATGATCTAAAGGCTTAAAGACAATCACGCCATCAAAACGGTTAATAAGTTCTGGCCGCATGGCCTTTACTAATTCAGTTTGAATTAACGCTTCTTTAATAACTTCCATAGACTTACCTTCTCTGATATTAGACTGAATTAAAGCAGACCCGACGTTAGACGTGGCGATGATAATAGAATTAGTAAAATCAATAGTTTTGCCTTGACCGTCAGTTAAACGACCATCATCCATCACTTGTAAAAACAAATTTAAAATATCTGGGTGAGCTTTTTCAATTTCGTCCAAAAGAATTAAAGAGAAAGGCATTTTATGAACAGCTTCAGTTAAATAACCTTGCACGCCTTCAGGCGAGCCAATCATTTTAGTAACACTGTCCTGATTTTGATATTCACTCATATCAATACGAATCATGTAGTCTTCTCGACCAAAATAAACTTCAGCCACAGTTTTAGCTAATTCAGTTTTACCAACACCGGTCGGACCTAAGAATAAGAAACTGGCAATCGGTCGTTTGCCTTCGCGTAATTCTACGCGCGCTCGACGCAAAGACGAAGCTACCATATCAACGGCTTCTTCTTGCCCTATCATGCGTTCATGAATTTTATCTTCTAGGTTTAATAAATTTTTGCTTTCATCTTGAGTTAATTTAGTGACCGGAATTTTAGTTAATTCAGTAATAACTTCAGCAATCGCCTCTTGATCTACGGTTTTATTTTCGCGGCGTGAAACTTTGACGGCGACTGATTCTAAAACCTCTAAAGCCTTTGACGGCAAATATTTATCATGAATATAACGACTAGTTAAATTAACGACCTCACTAATAGCCTGATAAGAAAAATAAACACTATATTTATTTTCTAAATAACCAATTTTACTTTCAATCATTAAAATAGCGCGATTAGTATCCGGTTCAACAACATCAATTTTAGCCATGACTGAACCAAAAACTGATTTTTCTACATGTTTAGAATAATTTTCATCACTAACTGAAGTTAAACAATAAATTAAACCGCGACTGACGGAGTCAGCGAGTACTGAAGCTAAATCTAGACTTTCTTCAGCCCCTGAACTAATGCCCATAATTTTTTCTAAATTTTTTATGTATAAAATAATATTACGTGCTCTAGCCACTTCATTAATAATCGCCAAAAGATTTTCTTCAGCCTGCGCCGCCGTCGAGCCACCGATTAAGCGCGGCATATCAACCTCTAATAAACGCTTATCTTGAAATTGTTTGGGTACATTTTCTAAAACCATTAAACGAGCAATACCGCCAACAATAGTGTTTTTACCAACGCCTGGAGGTCCAACCAAAATCATGCCGAAGCGACCGCTTTCCACGGCTTCAAAAATTTGTTTAATCTCTTGATCACGAGCCACGCATAAATCCATCCGACCCCATTTCGCCGCCAAGGTCCAATCATCAGAAAAATTATTTAAAAAGGGCGTGGCAATAGCCGTATAAGCGCGATCCATATTTGTTGACGGCTTTAAACGAGCTAAACGCCTAAACATTTGTGCTTGATTAACCAATTGATAATTTACCTGAAACCAACCCACAGCATTAACTAATTTAGAGCGATCAATTTCTAAATCATAAAGTAATTCTCGCAAGTGATCATCGCGATCAAAGGCTGGTACCACTAAATCTAGAGCTCTAATTTTTTCTTGACCTTTATCCCAAGCCGTAGCGTAAGCTTCAATGACAATTTCTTTAACTTCTGAATCAAAAATTGGATTACCGCCAGTTTTGGGTTTATTTTGTAATTGATGCTCTAAACTTTTTACAAATTTTTTTTCATCAACCGTTAAACGAGAAAAAACCGCGTCAACTTCTCCGCTAGTAAATAAACAAGCCGCAAAAATATGTAAAGGCTCTACCGTAGAGTGCTTAAAACGAACCGCCATCATAAAAGCCTCTGCTAAAACTTTTTGCGCGCTTAAATCAACGCCCTGGGCCGTATTAAGATGCTTTTTATGACTCTTTTTTATAATTGACCAATCCTGAGAAACTTTTGTCACGATTGAACTACTGCGATATTCTGGTGGTTTTATTTTATGATCATTTTGACGCTCGCGAGCTATGCGATAAAAAACATATAAATCTGGAAGAAGACTTAGCCAAAAATAAAAAATTAACCAATTTTTTATTTTCCAAAAAGCTAATTTAGCCAAAGCTTCTGGCGTAAAATCAACAATGGCTTTAATGATATTACCCTGAGAATATAGCCAAAAGCCTAAAACGATAATACCCAAGGCCCCGAGAACATAACAAATAACATTAATAATTAAATCAATAGTTTTTTTCGCCGCACGTAAACGAATTAAAGCCGGCGATAAACTTAAATTAAAATAAAGAAAACTATCATTATGAAAACCCCCCAGGCCTAAACCGCCGCAGGTTTTACATGCGGAGGTACGTAAAATTCCTGTGCCTTTACAAGTTGGGCAAATAATTAATGGTATTGGTTGTAATTGATCAGAGGTTTTTTCCATGACTATGATTTATAAGCTAAGTTGTAAAATTAACTCGTATAAAATAAAAACTGGTAAGATTAACCAAAAAATAATTATAGCAACGCTAAACACTAACCAAAAGAACATAACGACACTACGAAAAACTATCTGAATAAGACGCATGAAAAAACTAATTAATTTACCGGCAATGTCCCGTTGGCCATACATTGGGGTAAACAAATTAACCACCCAAACTATTAAACCCGTAGATTGTAGGCGCCTTAGCAAAAAATTTCCAACCCATTTTAAGACAGCCCAAAGACCAGCTGAATACCACCAAAAAGGGAAATAAATAATATCCCAAATAAAACCAAGAAGTATTTTGGCAACGTCAGCAATAGTTGTATTAAAAGTCATGGCTTAATTATACCACGACCATAAGCCATAAAAAAGCCCTAAAATAAAAAATCAGCCAACTAAGTATTACCTTAATTGACTGATAAATAATTTTAAAAGAACTGTTTATCTATTTATAAAACTCCTTTCCAGGGTTTCATAATAATCTCCGTGTTCGAATATGAATAAATCCGGGATGTTAAATATGCTTGATAAACATAGTTGTTCTAAATAGATTTTATCATCATTAAAATCATCAGAGGCCAGGTATTGAACTTCATCGGCCTGAGATAATTTTATTCCCAGAATATTTTTAGCCGGAATAGGCGTGTTTAAAAAACTTTCAGACTCTGTTTCGATAATACAAAATAAATCTCTAAAACTTGAGCTAAAACATTTACTTAAATTACCCCCAGAAATTAATACACACAGAAAAGGTGTATTAATAATAGAGACGGTTTTAACTATGGGTATCTTATTCTTTTCGTAATGAAAGCTTGTTATTTGCTTGTTTTTGTAATTAATTGTTACATATGAATATTTACTTTGATTAGATTCTGCTATTTTCATATGTATTCTGCTGTCGATCTGTTCACTAAAACTAATTATATTATCGTTTTGGCAATACTTTTCAAGAATAGCTTTAGACTCTTGTCCTTTAGAACATTCCTGAGCTGTTACTGACTTAATTGATATTAAAGCCAAGAAAAAAATAATAGTTACGATGAATACCTTTTTCATTTTACCCTCCGGTATTTAATTTTATTTTTAAAATATTTTTTCAATTTACAAATTTATCTTAAAACTACTATATTTTTTAGATTTTGTCAAGCCCCTTGACACTATTTCTAACTCCTTGGTATTATAAAGCTATCTTAATAGCCCAACGGGGCTGTTTTTTAAATCAATATGGACAAACTTATCAATTATCTAAAGGAGGCCGTTGCTGAAATGAAAAAAGTAACTTGGCCCACTAGAAAAGAAACATACAATTATACGTTATTAGTTATTGGCGTTAGTTTAGCTACGGCAATATTTTTAGGTGCCTTAGATCTTATTTTTAGTACAGGCATTGAAAAGATTATTAATCGCTAAAATAAATATGGCGAAACAAACATTAAACCAAGGCCGACGCTGGTACGTGCTTCATACTTATTCTGGCTATGAAGAAAACGTCGCGGAAAATCTTCGTCAGCGCGTTGAGTCTATGGATATGGAAGACAAAATTTTTAATATTTTGATTCCTAAAGAAAAGAAAATTAAAATTCATAATGGTAAACGAAAAGTTATTGAAGAAAAAATCTTTCCTGGCTATATTTTAGTAGAAATGATTGTCACGGATGATTCTTGGTATGCTGTTCGTAATACGCCGAATGTGACTGGCTTTATTGGTACGGGAAATATTCCGACGCCCGTCAGCGATGAAGAAATTAAAGATTTACAGAAAAGAATGGGCGTAGAAGAACCTAAATTTCAGATCGACGTTACCGAAGGTTCACCGGTTAGAATTATTGATGGACCCTTTAAGAATCTAGAAGGTAAAGTTATTGAAGTTGATCAAGGTAAAGGTAAGATTAAAGTCTTGCTTTCTATGTTCGGCCGAGAGACTCCGGTAGAATTAGACTTTTTACAAATTAAAAAGATTTAACAATTTTTAATTTCTAATTTTTAATTTTTAAATAATTTTTAATGAATTAATTTTAAAACATTGAGATTTATTTAGAAATTAGAAATTAGTAAATAGAAATTTATTTAATTCGGGTGCTTCTACCGAAAAAATTATAATTATATGGCAAAAAAAATATTAACTGTTATCAAATTACAAGTTCGCGGCGGACAAGCTAATCCCGCGCCACCAATTGGTCCAGCTTTGGGTCAACATGGTTTAAATATTGCTGAATTTTGTACTAAGTTTAATGCCGCTACTAAAGATAAAATGGGTGAAATCGTGCCGGTAGAAATTACGGTCTTTGCTGATCGTAGTTATACATTTATTACTAAGACTCCACCAGCGGCTGAATTAATTAAAAAATACGCCAAAATTGAAAAAGGTTCCGGTAATCCCCTGTTAAATAAAGTTGGTTCTATTACCGAAACTCAGCTTAAAGAAATTGCTAAAATAAAATTGCCTGATTTAAATGCTCGTGATATTGAGGCGGCTAGTAAAATTGTTGCTGGCACGGCTAGACAAATGGGTGTAGAAATTAAGAAAGATTAATTATTATTAATTGTGGAAGATTATTAGTTAAAAGTGAAAAGTTAAAAGTTAAACCGTGAAAATAGTTTTACTTTTAACTTTCAACTTTTTACTTCTGTCGTTATTACCACGAAAAAATATGACTAAAAAAGATAGTGCTAAAGAAGTAGTTAAGGCTAAAAAGAAACATACTAAATCTTCTAAACCAATAGCTAAGAAGAAAATTGCTTATGATTATGATAAGACTAAATCTTATCCATTAGCTGAGGCCGTTGAATTAGTTAAGAAATTTGCTAAAACTAAATTTGATTCTTCGGTTGAAGTACATTTTAGATTAGGTCTTGATACTAAAAAAGGTGATCAACAAATTCGTTCAGCTATTAGCTTACCTCATGGTACTGGTAAAACCGTGAAGATCGCCGCTTTTGTTACGCCTGAACATGAGTCAGCCGCCCGTGAGGCCGGCGCCGATTTTGTCGGCGGCGAAGATTTAATTGCCCAAATTAAAAAAACTGAAAAAACCGATTTTCAAGT
>Ga0224524_1000006_pt1 | contig 127055 bp, 131 predicted proteins | sample CFST75metaG_FD_179895 | JGI IMG/M metagenome (GOLD analysis project Ga0224524, IMG submission 179895) | Peat soil microbial communities from Stordalen Mire, Sweden - C.F.S.T75 | ecosystem: Environmental > Terrestrial > Soil > Wetlands > Peat | place: Sweden: Norrbotten County, Stordalen Mire... | reverse complement strand
AGATAATGTAAATCTCAAAAAAGTAGAGAAAAAAATGGGTTATGCTATTTTACTTTTTATTGCGATAGCAGTTATTTCTTCAACTATTGCTATAGTTTTTTGGCGAGAACAGTGTTATGCCGTAATGGAAACGAAAAGTGCAAGAGAATTTTTATTTTCCTTGCCCACTGTTTGTAGAATAACTTTATTCCTAACTTTTTTGGGGAGTATTTGGTTTGCTTTTAAAACACCAAAGGAACTCTCTAAAACCTAAACAAAAGAATTTTAGGGATTGAAATCGCTGAATTTATTTATTCAGCGATTTTTTATAATAGATCTTCTGGGTCAACATTTATAGAAAAATTTGGTGGGAGAGATAAAAGTTTTTCTAATAGATTTTTATCAAGGGATGAACCAGTAGAAATTTCAGGTAATGACCATTTTTGGCAATCAATTTTTATTAAAGCGTTGGTTATATATTTATCTTTAAATTTTGTTACAAAACCACTAAAAATATGCGGTTCGTATTCTGAAAAAGTTTCTTTCAAGTGTTTTTTGGCTTTTATTGTTTCCTCTTTATCTCCCAAGAAAGTAATTTTTATAAAACGTTTATAGGGTGGATAGCCCAAAGTTTTTCTATTTTCTAATTCTTCACGTACAAAAGAAAGTAGATTCTCCCCTTTAATTGCGAGGATTGCAGGGTCTTTTTCGTTTTTTGTTTGGATAATGAGTTTATTTTCTGTTTTAGAAATTATTGAAATTATTAATTGAATTATTTTTTCATTTATTCGAAAGTTTGGAATACTCCAAAATGAATCAAATGAAGCGATAATTGAGAGAGGTAATTTGTCTTTAATATAAAAAAGAGCCATTTCAGTACCGACTAAAATTGAGCCTTTGTTTTCCTCAAATTCTTTAGTTATTTTTTCTGCTCCAGAGGCAGTTTTTACTACTTCTTTGTCTAGTTTAAAAATCTTATTTTCTGGGAATTGTTTTTTTAATTCTTCAAAAACAGTATCGGTGCCTATACCAAGAGGCATTAAGTTCCAACTCCCACACGATTTACAAGTCGTTTCTGGGCTTTTTTCAGTGCTACACCTGTTGCATATAAACATTCTTTTTTTTCTATCTTTTGATAAGTATAGAGCCACAGGTGATAAGCATTTGTCGCAATTTATAGTTTCGTTGCAATCTTTGCACACAGTCATAGTAGCTAGGCCTTTTCTCAATGAAAACACGAAGACATTTTCCTTTTTAGACACGGTGTCTCTTATTTGATTTATAGCTTGTTCGGAAAATATTTTAAAACTTTTTTTGCTTGTACTGAGGGTGTTCGAAGTATCGTTTTCTTTTTTTGGGTTTTGGTTTATTATTTCTAATTTTCCTTGAAATTCTGTTCTGTACGAGAGAGGATGTACTTCAGATAGAAACTCAATATCTTTCCTACCTATTGTTTCAAAACGAAGGAGAGTATCACTTAGGATAAATTTAATGTTTGTTTTAGAAGCGAAAAGTTCGGCAAAGAAACGAAAATCTAAATATGGCCTATTCATGGATTTATAGGCATTAGAGCTTTCATGTTCGACTATGATTGTCCCTATGTCGTTACGTGGTATGGATAAAAAGGCTCCAGTGCCAAATATTAAAACTGGATGTTCTGATTCCATTATTTCCTTAAATTTTTCTATTTGTTTTTTTGCTGTTAATCCTCCATGGATAGAAAAGGTAAAATTCTCAATTCCTCTAGATAGCATTTCTGAAAAAATTACAATATCGTGCTCCGTAGGTAGAACCATAAATATTGATTTTTTCTCTGCAAAAGATGCACGTACTAGTGTTTTATAAAAAGAGATTCTGTCAGTTAATGATGCTTGAAAAAGTTTTTTTTCTGGTTTTATGATTGTTTTTTTTATCTGGATTCCAGGAGTTTTAAATTTTGCAATTTTATCATATTCTTCACGAAAGCTGGCTGGGATTAGAGAAGTCAAACCAATGCCTGATTTTGTCCCAAAATATTTACTTACCTCTATGCCTGATTCTATAAATTCTGGTGAAAAAATGGCACGATCTTTTATTTCCAATATTTTTTTTAGATTAAAATCCATTTCTTTTATGCTTGATCTTTGACTATATACTTCTTCGGAAGAAGCCACGATACCTAATATTTTTTTATTGCGGACAGGTATAGAAACGACACTACCATTAGGTATTTCTTTGGCTGTAAAATAGGTCAATTCTTCTTTAAATATACCCTTGGCTAAAGGAATCACGGTCGCTATTTTCATCCTTTTATTCTAGCATAATTTGTGATATATTTAGCTCTATGGGACTTTTTTCAAGAAAATTAGGAATAGATTTAGGTACAGCAAACACCCTAGTATTTTTACCTGGCAAGGGTATCGTTTTGAATGAGCCTTCAGTCGTAGCTGTTTCCGAACAAGACAATAAAATTTTAGCTATTGGTGTTGAAGCAAAAAACATGATAGGTAAAACTCCTGATTCTATTATTGCTTATCGTCCAATGAAAGATGGAGTCATTGCTGATTATCGTGTTACTGAAGCTATGCTTCGATATTTTATAAATAAGGCTATGGGTAAATTTAATTTATTCAAACCCGATGTAATGGTATCTGTCCCGGCTGGAGTTACTTCTACAGAACGCAGAGCCGTAGTAGAAGCTGCACTTAGAGCTGGTGCTAGAAATGCTTATGTTGTGAAAGAACCGATCTTGGCTGCTATCGGCGCTGGAATTCCTATTCATGAATCAAAAGGTCATATGGTTGTAGACATCGGTGGAGGAACTACAGACGTAGCAGTTATCTCTCTAGGAGGAATAGTTTCATCCACCTCAGTGAAATGTGCTGGAAATAAAATTGACCAAGCGATTGCAGATTATATTAAAAAAACTTTCAACTTAGCTATCGGTGATAAGACAGCTGAAGAAGTAAAAATAAAAATTGGAGCTGCTGTTTTTCTTGAAGAAGAATTAAGGGTTACCATAAAAGGAAGAGATTTTGTTCAAGGTCTTCCTCGGTCAGCTCAGATTTCAACCAATGAGATTGTCAAAGCTATAGATGGAGAATTGAAACAAATGATAAAGGCTATAAAAGATGTCTTACAAGAAACTCCACCAGAGCTAGCTTCTGATATTATTGATCACGGTATTATTATGACTGGAGGCTCTTCTTTACTTAGAAATCTTCCCGATTTGGTTTATCGAAAAACTGGAGTTAAGGCTACTTTGGCAGATGATGCTTTGTACTGTGTTGTGAAAGGCACAGGTATTGCCTTGGAGCATTTAGATGTCTATAAGAAAACAGTTTTAAGTAAAAAATAAAAATGGATTTTAAAATTTCTGAATATTTAGATAAAAATAATTTGCACCACGCATATTTAATAGAGGGCGCGCGTGATGAAGTTTTACCTGAAGTTTTAAGGTTTGTTGAAAGTTTGGGAATAAAAACTTCCGCTAATCCGGATTTTTGTTTGTATTCTTTAGATTTTTTAAAGATGAAACAGGCCTTAGATTTAAGAGCGATGGGATCACAAAAGGGATTTAATTTAGGAAAGAAGATTTTTGTTGTTTCGATTAATCGTTTTCACCACGATGCCCAAGGAGTTCTTTTAAAGATGTTTGAAGAACCGATAGAGAATACTCATTTTTTTATGATAACTCCAGATGTGAATGTTTTGACTAAAACTTTGATATCTAGATTTTATTTAATTAAGACTCAAAATAATTTTGAGAATGAATTAAAAGAGGTTAAGAAATTTATTTCTCTAGACTTAAAGGAAAGAATTGATTTTATAAAAGAATTTATTGCTTCGTCTGAGGCGGAATCGAAAGAAGACGAAGAAGAGACTGCCGAGCAACCTGCCTCGCCTAGTCAAGGCGGGAATTCAGTGAAATCTAGAGCCATTAAGTTTTTAAATGGAGTTGAATATATGTTGCACCAGAAATTTATAGCTAGTAAATTTCCAGAAAACAATGTTGATTTCTTTAACCAAATATTCAAAGTTCGTGAATACATAAGACAACAAGGCACACCTACAAAAACTTTATTAGAATCAGTGGCATTAGTCGTGCCAAAATTTTAATTTTTTGATACAATATACAAATGCAATACAATTTTACAAATTTTAAAACAAGTTTAAAGAAGGTAGACGAATTTTTATCCAAAGAATACAGTCAGCTTTCGACTGGTCGTGCTTCACCTATGGTTTTGGATGGAGTTTCTATTGAGTCTTATGGTTCTTATCAACCTGTTAAAAATGTGGCTTCAGTAAATATCGAAGATCCAAAAACTTTAAGAATAGCTCCTTGGGACAAGAATCAAATAAAAGCTATTGAAAAAGCTATTTTGACAGCTGATTTGGGTTTGTCTGTAGCTACAGACGATGCTGGTATTAGAGTCATTTTTCCTCAACTTACAACTGAAACAAGGCAAAAGTTGGTAAAAGTGCTAAAAGATAAATTAGAAGAAGCAAGAATCACAGTTCGCAGAGAGCGTGGTGATGTTTGGGAAGAAATTCAAAAATTAGAGAAAGAAGGCAAGATGACAGAAGATGAAAGAGAAAATGGAAAGGCTGAATTACAGAAAGTTGTCGACGAGGCTAATAAAACACTAGAAGCTACTTTTCAAAAAAAAGAAAAGGAAGTAGTCGGATAATAATATATGTCTATAATTATTTTTTTTGTTATTTTAATGGTTTTAGTTTTGGTCCATGAAGCTGGACATTTTTTTACTGCGAAAAGTTTCAAGATTAGAGTTGATGAATTTGGTTTTGGTTTTCCGCCAAAACTATTTAGTAAAAAATACGGTGAAACTGAGTATTCTATTAATGCACTACCATTCGGAGGTTTCGTTAAAATTTTCGGTGAAGATTTAGATGAAGCAGATTTGGTTGAAGTTGGATTTTTAGATAAAGAAGCAAGTCCTGAAAAAATTGAAATGGCCAGTAGAAGTTTAGTAAGTAAGCCAAAATATCAACAAGCATTAGTTATGTTTGCTGGTATCTTTGCAAACTTTTTATTGGCATGGCTTTTATTTTCTTTTGGTTTTATTTCAGGATTACCAACATCTGTCGGAAGTCAGCCAAAAGGTTTTCTTTTGAAAAATACGAGTTTGGTTATTATCTCAGTCGACCTAAAATCCCCAGCAGAATTGGCTGGATTAAAAACAGGAGATAAGATTGTGTCTTTGGTTAGTGGTAAAGACTCACTTGCAGAAGTTAATCCTGATAACTTAAAATCTTTTATAGTTTCTCACCCTGACAAGGACATAACAGTAGGATATGTTCGTGGGCAGAATCCAATTATAAATAATACAAACATAAAACCGATTTTTAGTAAAACTGAAGGCAAACCCTTGATAGGTATAGCTATGGATGAGATTGGAACGCTTAAATTGCCTGTTTTAAGAGCTTTTTGGGAGGGAATGAAGTTAGACATATCTGTTACAAAATCTACCTTTAAAGGGCTTTATAACCTTATTGCACAGAGCGTAAAAGGTAAAGGGAGCTTTTCTTCTATTACTGGGCCAGTAGGAATGGTAGGAATAGTCGGGGATGCTTCAAAATTTGGTTTTGCTTATCTTCTTTCTTTTGCCGCTTTGATTTCTGTAAACTTAGCCATCATAAATTTGATTCCTTTTCCTGCTTTAGATGGAGGTAGACTACTGTTTCTTTTGATTGAAAAAATAAAAGGTTCACGTATAAATCCTAAGTTTGCCAACAGGGCAAATATGGTTGGTTTTGCAATTTTGATTTTACTTATGCTTTTAGTTACTTATCACGATATCATTAAGTTATTTTAGTTATATATAAAATATGCAAAAGGGGACTGGAAAAATTAAAGTAGCTTTGATGTTTGGAGGTAAATCTGTGGAACATGAAATTTCTTTAATGTCATCTAAAAACATAGCTGAAGCAATGGATAAAAATAAGTATGAAATAATTTTTGTTGAAATAGACAAGAAGGGGAATTTTGATTTGGATTTATTAAAAAAAGCTGATGTTGTTTTTCCGATCTTGCATGGACCGTTTGGAGAAGATGGCACTATCCAAGGGTTTTTGAAAATTCTAAATTTACCTTTTGTTGGCCCATCTGTTTTAGGTTCATCTGTCGGTTTTGATAAAGATGTCACCAAGAGATTATTGAATGAAGCTCGGATTCCTAATACAAAATTTATGACTTTTAGAAAGGGAGAGAAGATTTCTTTTCCTGTTGTGAAAAAGTTTCTAGGAATGCCCTCGATGATAAAGCCAGCTAATTCTGGTTCATCTGTCGGTATTAGTAAAGCTTCTGATGAAAAAGAATTTATTAAAGCCGTGAAAGAAGGTTTTAAATTTGATAATAAAATAATTATTGAGAAATTCTTAAAAGATAGAAGGGAAATAGAATGTGCTGTATTAGGGAATGATAATCCAAAAGCTTCTATTTGCGGAGAAGTCATCACAAGTAAAAACCATACATTTTATACATATGAAGCAAAATATTTTGATCCAAATGGTGCAGTTTTAGAAATTCCAGCCAAGATATCAAAAACTTTACAAAAGAAAATTCAGGACTTAGCTATTAAAACGTATAAAACTTTAGAACTCGAAGGGATGACTAGGGTTGATTTTTTTATGAATAAAAAAGGTGATTTATTTGTGAACGAAGTGAATACGATTCCAGGATTTACCAATATCAGTATGTATCCAACTCTTTGGAAAAATTCAGGAATTTCATATACAAAACTTATCGATAGATTGTTTGAATTAGCTTTCGAAAGATTTTATAAAGAGCAAAAATTACAAACTTCTGTAAAATAAAATGTCTAAAAAACCCTTGTCATATATAGAGATTTCGAGGAAAAACCTAATTCATAATGTTGATCAATTTAAAGGCTTATTAAAAAAGGGGACTCAGATTTCAGCAGTGGTGAAGGCCAATGCTTATGGTCATGGCGACGTAGAAGTAGTTAAAACTTTGTCTTCTAAAGTTGATTATTTTCAAGTAAATAGTATTGAAGAGTTGATAAGAATTAAAAAATTTACAAAAAAACCTATCTTGGTTTTTGGTTATATTGGTAGAGATGATTTAGAAAAAGCCATCAAGCTCGGCTGTATTTTGTCCGTTTTTGACTATAAACATTTAATTTTAATAAACAAAGTATCTAAAAAATTAAATAAAAAACAAAAAGTTCACATTGCTGTCGATTCATATTTAGGTAGAGAGGGAATAATGCCAGTTGACGTTGAAAAATTTGCCAAAGAAGTTATTAAAATGAAAAATATTATTGTTGATGGAACGTATTCTCATTTTGCCAACATCGAAGATACTGCAGATTTTTCTCATGCTCAAAAACAAATTGATGCTTATGAAAAAACTATAGAGGTTTTTAGAAGATATGGTTTAGATAAAATAAAAACACACATTTCTGCTACTTCTGGTGTGATGGTTTATGAAAAAGAAAAAGGTGAAAATAATATTGTACGTATTGGCATAGGTCTTTATGGAATGTGGCCTTCAGAATATTTAAAAAATACATTGGTAGATAAGATAACCTTGAAGCCAGTTTTAAATTGGAAAACTCATATTGCTCAGATTAAGATATTACCTAGCGGACATTCTGTCGGTTATGGACTTAGTTATGTGACTTCCAAAGAAACTAAGATTGCTGTGATTCCGCACGGTTATGCTGATGGATTAAGTAGAGGTTTATCAAATAAAGGTAAAGTATTAATTCAAGGTACAAAATGCCCGATTTTGGGCCGTGTGGCTATGAATATGTTTGTCGTTGATGTTAGTTTTCTTGGTAGGGTTTCAGAAGGAGAGGAAGTCGTGATTTTGGGTAAACAAGGAAACGAAGAAATAACAGCGGAAGACCTAGCTCAAAAATTAGATACAATAAACTACGAAATAACTACTCGTATAAACCCTCTTTTGCCTAAAATGGTTGTCAAATAAGAATAGATTGCTTTTATAACGATTTTGTATTAATATATAGCCATGTCACAAGATAGACTTATAAAACTTGCCTGTGGGACTTGTAAGAGGATAAATTATTGGTCAAGTAAGAACAAAAAGATTGTTACCAAGAAAATTGAGCTCCAAAAGTACTGCAAATGGTGTAAGAAAAAAACCAAACACAAAGAAGTTAAGAAATAATTTTTTTGACTCGTGTTTTATGATATAATGCTCTGGCAGTAAATGTTTACTGCATGTTCTTTTTATGGATCTGTTTTTAGAAACAAGATCTCTGGAAGCGCATTATTTTTAATTCTGCGCTTCATTATTCCGACCTTCGGGTCGGAATTTGGGCGATTAGTTTAGTGGTAGAACGAAGGTCTCCAAAACCTTTGGCGGGGGTCCGATTCCCTCATCGCCCGCACCAGCTGTTGACAAAAGACTATTAATGTTATATCATATAACCAAATATGATTCTTTGACATTGGTTTTAGACTTTATTTGTTTTAACTACTTTGTGTTTCTATATGGAATTTGAGGTAGTTAAAATAAATACTAACAGTGCTAAAACTTAACGTTATGAAAACAATTGAAATTTTTAATGCTTCAAAAAAATTAATTGAGGAGCTTAAAGAAAAATTACAATGGGTAAAAAAGACAAAAGATTGTTCCACCCGTGCTGCAGAATTCATTGATGCCATCATCTTGTATGATAAAAAATTTCGCGATGATATTTTAGGTGTTGACTCAGAAGAGATTATTGGAGTATTTAATCATCCAGATTTCCTAAAAATGCTTGGTATTTCAAATTTTCTCGGAAATCGAAATATTAGAGAACTTAGAAAAATACTTTTGTTTGAAGATAAACAAAGACTTAAAAAGTCATTAGCATTTGGGGCAATTGATGTTAATTTACTAATAAGGGAAGAATATGAAATACTCTGCAATCTTCTGTAAGTTAATTGTTTTGTGCAAAAAATTATTAAGGGCTTCTAATAGAGGCCTTTTTTTATTTATCCCATTTACGATACTTACGATATTTCCACAAGACCAAACCCCTCAAAAACTTTGTTCCATTTCAGCACCATATTTTCTATGGTGTTCCATTCCAGGACTCTACAGCCCGCACTTTTTAAACCTTTATTTTACAAGGGTTATTTTTTGATGCTCGAAAAGGGTTATAACATAAATAAAGTTTATAAATAAGATAGTAATAATAAGGAGGGCCGCTAGATTTATCTAATGCGGTCCTTTTTTATTTCGTAAATTACGATACTTACGATGTTTCTACAACATTAAACCCCTCAAAAACTCTATTCCGATGCTTAAATAATGCTATAATCTACTTATGCAGGTAAAATCAATGTTTTTTATTTTAAAGGCCTCATTATATCATTGGAAAAATCATCGTGCCTCGCGCATGGGAGCAGCACTTTCTTATTACGCTATTTTTTCTATTGTTCCATTATTAATGCTTGTTTTAATCTTCATCGGTCCACTTTTAGGTAATGATTATATCCAAACAGCAGTCGTTGGACAAGTTCATACTCTAATAAATTATCAAAGTGCGGATTTTATCCAATCAATCATGACCGGGCTCAGTGAAATAAAATTTAATTTTTTTACTATTCTGGTAAGTATTATTACTCTTATCGTAGGAATAGTGGGAGTTTTTTATGAACTTAAAAATTCGTTGGATGATCTTTGGGATACAAATCAATCAAAAAAAGATACGAAAGGTTGGAAATATTTTTTTTCTTCTCGTCTTTTGTCGCTTTCAGTGATTCCTATTCTCGGTTTTTTGTTGATAATTTCACTTGTTTTTAGTGAGTTTATCAGCTTTATCTCGGGATATTCACCAATCTTTGCCAAGATGACATATCTATTTCAAATAGGGACATATGTATTTTCTTTTTTTGTATTAAGTTTTCTTTTTTCGTTTATATATCGCTTTTTACCAAAAAGAAAATTGCCTTGGAGGGAACTTTTTCGTGGGGCGCTTGTAACAACCATTCTTTTTATGCTTGGTAAATTTGCTATTGGTATCTATACAACAAAGCTTGTAGGTACATCAATATTTGGAGCAGCAGGGGCATTCATCGTTTTACTTATATGGATGTACTATTCTGTACAGATTTTTTTGTTTGGTGCATCGCTGACTTACGTATACTCTAAACAATATGGGCATTTGAAAAATACGTGAGCATAGTCTTATAGTTTTTTTTGGATATTCAAAGAGGGAATGGAACACCTTGATTTTTTGTCTATTTATGTTATTGTCCAGACAAGGATAAGTTTTTTGACATCGGTTCTAATTGGTTTTCAGAGGAGCTTTTGGCTTTTGTGATAACCAATTAAACACAAACAAAATGGAAACAAACAAAATTGATATTATAAAAGGACCATCAAAAGAAGAAATGGCAAAAATATACAAATCTGGTGGACAAAGAAATGTGTGTTTTGAATTAGAATATGGTTGTAAAAGAACAGCTTATGTTGATATTCTAGAAATCAAAGAAGTTGCACAAAAACATGTAAAAATGTTGGCTTCTATTCCAGCTGGTTTCTTTATGTATTCTCAAGGAGAAGACCCTCGCCCTGATAATGAAAAATTAAAATGCATAAAAGTTTATGTTTTCTATACGACCAATATGGGAAAGGGGTATATGGAAAAACTTACTAATTAAAAAATAATATTCGTTCACTTGTATTGGTATAAATATTAAAATTAAATTAAAAGCTGGTCTTTATAGACTGGCTTTTTTTATTTCCCAAAATTACGATACTTATATAGTATCAAACTATTCAAAACCGCATTCCACTTCAATAAATTATTTCAAACTATGATATAATTTTATATATGAACTCGAAAGCTTTAGTTTGGATTGGTATAATTATAGGATCTTCTATCGGGGGATTTATCCCTAGTTTGTGGGGATCTGATGTTTTTTCTATTTCTTCAATTATTTTTGGGTCTATCGGTGCAATAGTCGGCATTTATATTGGTTTTAAGTTAAGTAATTAAAAGTTTATATTTATTAATAATAATTTATTATATATGCAAGAAATAAAAAAAGAGATAATACAAGAGGATAAAATGACTTGGCACGAAAAGCATAAACAGTCTATGAGTTTCGGTGATCGTATTGCTGATTCGGTTGCTAATAATATGGGGTCTTGGAGGTTTATTATCATTCAGACAGTAATCGTATTACTTTGGATGATCTTTAATATTATAGCTTTTGTAAATCACTGGGATCCATATCCATTTATTCTTCTTAATTTAATTTTTTCGACACAAGCGGCATATTCAGCACCAATCATTATGATGGCACAGAATCGTCAAAATGATCGTGATCGTCATCAGGCATTAGATGACTATAAAACGAATCTAAAGGCTAAATTGGAAATTGAAAGATTGCAAACAGAAATATCTCAAATAGATAGTGAAAAGCTTGAAAAAATCATCCAACTCCTATCTGAAATTAAAGATTCAAAGAAATAAATTATAATTCTTTAACGCTTGATCCAATTAAAGGGGCTATTTAATAGTTTTAAAATCCTCAATAAAAAATTATTAAGGTAAAAGCTTGCAAGTTGACTGCGGGCTTTTTTATTTATTTTTAATTAACTGTTATAATATAAGTATGAAAAATTATAATGAATTAAAGAGTTTACCATTTAAAAGCTTGGTTGGAATTTCTGAAAAGACTATCACTATTCACCATGATAAACTTTATGATGGTTATGTAAAAAAATGGCAAGAAATTCAGGAAAAATTAAAAACTACAGACCAGTCTTTGGCTAATGCTTCTTTTTCAGATTTAAGAGAATTGAAGATAGAAGAAAGTTTTACTGCAAACGCCATTGTTCTTCATGAAGCTTATTTTGATGTTTTAGGAGGGGATGGAAAATCTGAGGGAGAAATTATAAAAGCAATCGAAAAAGATTTTGGGTCTTTAGAAAAATGGTTGGAGGAATTTAAAGCTTTGGGTTTGTGTAGTCGTGGGTGGACCATTCTAGGGTATGATTTTAATGATGGAAAACTTAAAAACTTTTTACTAGATGCCCATAATTTATACGGAGTTTTAGGGATATCTCCAATATTAGTAATGGATATGTATGAACACGCGTATTTTATTGATTTCGGGTCTGATAAAAAATCTTACATTGAAACATTTTTTAAAAATCTTAATTGGCAAACTATAAGTAAAAAGTTTCAGAAAATAACCTCTTAAACTAGTAATTGTAATTTTTTAAAGTTACACCTATCTATTATATAAACAAAAGCACATACTATAGTTAGCTCGCCACGGTCTATGGGTGTGTTATAGAAGTCGACTATTTACCTTAATAAAAAATTAATTAACTATAAAATATATGAAGAACTTCAACAAAAAATTAATAATAATTATATTCGCTATTTTTTCTGTATTTGGTCTTATGGGACAAAATACTTTGTTTGCAGCAGGACCAGCGACAGTAAATCTAGGTTCGGCTGGTAATTTTGTGATTCTGGCAAAGACAGGAATCTCAACTACTGGGACTACTTCAGTCGTCGGTGATATTGGAGTTAGCCCAGCTGCGGCAACTTCTATTACTGGATTCGGTTTAATTCTTCCTGCAGCCGGTGCCTACTCTACATCTGCGTTAGTGGCTGGAAAAGTCTATGCCCCTGGCTATGCAGTTCCAACTCCTGTTAATCTAACCAACGCAGTTAGTGACATGCAGACTGCTTATACTAATGCTAGTGGAAGAATAAACCCTACAGCAACTGAATTGGGTGCTGGGAATCTTGGTGGAATGACTCTTGCTCCTGGCTTATATAAATGGAGTACTAGTGTAACGATTCCAACGGATGTTACTTTATCTGGTAATGCTAATGATGTTTGGATTTTTCAAATAGCACAGAATCTTAATATTAGTTCAGCTAAAAAAGTAATCCTTAGTGGTGGAGCAAAATCCCGTAATGTTTTTTGGGTTGTTGCTGGTAAAACAACCATCGGTACAACAGCGATCTTTAATGGAAATATCCTTGATCAAACAACAATTGTATTAAATACTGGGGCAACATTAAACGGTAGAGCTCTGACTCAAGCCGCAGTTACCTTAGATTCAAATTCTGTGATAATTCCTTCTGGTGGAGGAACAGAATCTGCTTCTTCAGAATCAAATAATTCTAGTGGTAATAATGGAAGTTCTGTTACATTACCTGCTGCATCTATTTTTGGCCAAACTATTAGTACAATTGCCGGTAGTTTAAAAAAGGGTAGCATGGGAGAGTTTGTAAAATCTTTGCAGAAATTCCTTATTTCTCAGAACACAAAGAATCAAGCTTTAAAGAACTATGGCCCTGATGGAAAATTCGGTTCTACTACAAAGGCTGCCCTCATAGAATGGCAGTTGGCTCATGGTTTAACTGGTGATGGAGTTTTTGGTTTGAAAACAAAAGCAAAAATAAAAGAGCTTGCTTTATAAAGAATTATAAATAATAAAGACATAAAAAAGTCTATAAATAAAAAATCCTTATTTGTACATAAAATACAGATAAGGATTTTTGACTTAATTAAGTCTTACATCAACTGTGGATTTCCACAAGATGTTTTTATCACAGGGCAGCCTTTGTAGCTGATTACTGGAGTCTGATGTGCTGTTCCATTGTAATTTGGAATAAAAGCAATTGCGCCGTAGGCTGACCAATAATAATTTCTAGTCGGGAGCATCTTTGTGTTCCAAATTTTAATTTCTGAAGCATTGATTGCTTCGACTAAGTTTTCTTTTGTGACAGAAAGATCGATTACTTGATAACATCGCCAAATTAAGTTAATCCATTCTGTTGGATGAAGTATTTGGACTTTTAATCCAGAAGAAAGCAAATACCATTTTTTTGTATCTACTGTTTCATGATTAATGATAGTATCAGCAATATCTGATATTTCTTTAACTGTAAAATTATGACCTCTATCTGTGATTGGAAAATTAAACAATCTTCCTGAGGTCATGTACGGAGTTTGTGCTAGAGATCCTAAACAAAGGGCCATCATAGCAATAATCATCATTTTTTTCATAAGAGATTTTTTTAAGTTGATTTTATTTAAATTACTTTAAACTCTACAAAGAATACAAAGTAATTCAAACAAAAGATTCAAAAAATTAACATTTTCAAATAGCTATATCTACCATAAAGATACCATGTGATAAATAAAATGTCAATATTTAAGATTGTTTCTTGTGAAGAATTATGTAATTTTTAGTATGATTTTTTGTAAGATTCTGATAAGCCAAATCAGAATTATTGCTCCAGATAGTGCAACTAAAAAACTATATAAATTTATACCGCCGACACCCCCTTGTCCAATTAAATTCATAAGCCATCCACCAATCACTGCACCAATTGCTCCTATCGCAATATTAGATAAAACGTTACTCTGCGCATAAGATTTCATGATTCGAGATGCGATCCATCCAACAAACGCTCCAAATACAACCCAAATAATAATTTCCATAACTTTTTTATTAAATCTTTTAAGACGAATATGGTTACGATATTACCCATATTTAAAACCTATGGTAATTCTAGCATAATTATCAATATAAAGTGGCTATTTTCTTAATTAAGCACATACTTAATAAATGAAAACATATACAAAAGGATTTATCGGTATTAGTCTTATGGTTGGGATTTTAGTTGCTATAGGTCTTATTGGTGGTACAACTTATTATTTAAGACAACAAAATATGTAAGTAATTTATGTAAACAAGTCTCTAAACCTTAAGCCATACCACTAATTTACAAATTTATAAAAGTATGTTATTGTCCAAACAGGGATAAGTTCCTTGATAATGATCTTTAGTTTATTTTGTTTGGTTTATTGAGTCTCTTTAAGGGGGTTCGATAAACCAAATAAATTTATAAACTAAAATAAATACTGTATGAAAATACTTCTAATTTTAAACTTAATTCCAAGTATCGGATTTATGATTTCTTCTGCAGTGGCACTGGTAATTTTATTTTTACTAATTTTCGCTGCAATAAAGTTTGTGATAAACGTTATTCATTCCAATGAAGAGGATAATGGAGAAAAAGAAAAAAGCTTTAAGGATGATTGCGAGGAATATTTTAAAGTAAACATGCATCCGACATGGGGGTTCTTAAAAGAGGTTTTATTAAAATTCATTGAAAAATATGAAGAAAATTATTTACTAATGAATTACAAAATAGAACTTTCAGAACATCAGATTAATCAGTTTAATTTAAATTACCATCACAGTATGCATATGTTTCAATTTATTTTAGAAGAGATTGGAATAAAAACTAAACGTCTCCACTTGGACGATAATACTTTGAAAATCACAATGCCTATTGAAAATCCTAGTAGCACTGATTGTTTAAAATTCATAGAAGGAAGATGGGGAGATTAAAAGAAAGAAATTCCAAAATGATAAAAATGATGTCTGCCAAGATTCAAAAATCATTAGGAATAAGCCTGTTTGTGAAAACAACAGGCTTTTTATTTTTAAATAAATTTACTTCGGCATAACGAAAGGGTTTTTTGTGTTGCCAACTTCCTGCGCTTTTAGATGTAGGATTTCGTCTGCAGAGTTTTTGACAGAACGCCATCCAGCACGAGCCCCGACATAACCAGCATTTTGAACTGCATTACGAACAGTTTCATTTTCAGCATAATTTGGATAGGCTAGAGTAGATACAGTTATACCAAGCTTATCTTCTAGCATTTTTTTACTTCCTGTTAATTCATGGTTTAAGGTTTCATTATCAACAGTAGTAAGATTGTAGTGAATAATAGTATGTGATCCAATTTCATTTCCAGCATCAACAATTTCTTTTAATTGATTCCAATCCATAAAACCTCGGTGTGTAGTAACTCCAGGATAAACAAAAAAAGTTGCAGAAAAACCAAACTCTTTTAAAATAGGAAAAGCATTTTCATATTGATTTAAAAGCCCATCATCAAAAGTAATCACCACGGGCTTTTCTGGAATTTCTTTATCATAGAGTAAATATTCTACAAGATGCAAAAAAGTAATAGGGGTATACTTATTATCAATAAGATATTGCATTTGAGCTTTGAAATTTTCTGGATCTATCCGATACTTTTTTTGAATTAAGGACTCATTGTGACCCACAGGAGGGAGAGCAACAGAATGATAAACAAGAATAGGTATATTTTTTACTGTAGTCGGTGTTTTTTTTATTAAGATAGGAGAATTTACTTGCACTACAGCTTCTTTTGTTTTTATATAATTAAAATTTATATGATTTGAGTTTATGAAAAATAATCCACTCAATATAAATAATACTAAAACACTAAAAATTATAAATATCTTCCTGGAAGTTAGTTTAAACATGTTTTTATTATAGCAAGCATAATAAATATTTCCTAAATATGCTAGAATAAACTTTATCTTATGGATAGAAATTATAAATATCTAGGTAGTATTAGCGTTTTCTTTGTGTCGGTTTTGTTGATTTCCAACATAGCTTCAGCTAAGATTGTCGACCTTAAATGGTTTGTTTTCGACGGTGGAACCTTACTCTTCCCCTTAAGCTATATTTTTGGGGATGTTTTGACTGAAGTTTATGGCTACAAAAGAACCAGAAGGGTGATTTGGCTTGGTTTTTTTATGGCTTTAATGATGTCTATAGTATTCATGATTGTTGGGAAATTGCCTTCGGCTCCTAGCTGGAATAACCAAAATGCTTACGATTTAATACTCGGTTTAACTCCTAGAATAGTCTTAGCTAGCTTGATAGCTTATAGTTTTGGAGAATTTTCTAATTCTTTTATTTTAGCCAAAATGAAAATATGGACCAAGGGTAAAATGCTTTGGGCTAGAACTATCGGTTCGACAGTAGTCGGGGAATTGGTGGATAGTTTTATTTTTATAATGATAGCTTTCTATGGAATTTTCCCCAATCCATTGTTGGCTACTTTAATAATTTCAAATTATTTGTTCAAGACTGGAATAGAAGTATTATTTACCCCTGTTACATACAAAGTAATTAATTTCTTGAAGAAAAAAGAGAACGAGGATTATTATGATATAGATACTAATTTTAATCCTTTTGGTAAGAACTAGATTTTAATGAAACAAAAGAAAAAACTACAGTAAATTAAATATTAAAAAAATGATTCCAAAATTAAATAATTTTGAATTTATTTAATTTTATGATACTCTCTAGTTAAATAAACTTTTCTTTATGAATTTAAAAAAGGAGGAGCTATGGTAGCTTTGCTTGCTAAAAAATGTATTCGTTGTAAAAGTGTTTGGATAAAAACAACTAAACTCGACGAAAAACAAGTCATTCTGTTGAATGATATCAAGGAAGATCCGCTTTTAAATAAGCAAATTGTGATAACCTTTGAAGAATGTAGTTGTTTGGAATGCAAAAATACAATAGGCAATAACACTATGGACACTCTCTCAAAGGTAATCGAAAAAAAACAGCGCTTACAAAATAGCGCTTTTTTTATGCTATAATTTACTGGTGAAGAAAAGTAATTTTGGGGTCAGTATTATCGCTATTTTGATGATTTTACCTATATTTTTATGGGTTTTAAGGATGCCTTTATCTTTAAGATTTTCTGATTCTTTTTCTACTCTAACAAGCCTTGGGCAGATATCAGGGATTATGGGCATGGCTATGTTTATAGTCACCATAATTTTATCTAGCAGATTGAAATTTTTAGAAAGTTATTTTGGTGGATTAAATAAAATATATTTTTTACACCATTTCCTAGGAGGAGTTTCTTTGATCCTTTTGCTTTTTCACCCAACCATTTTGGCTATAAAATTCGCACAAATATCTTTTCATAATGCAGCCTTGTTTTTGTTACCGGGCAATAGTGGGTCAGTAACTTTTGGGATGGTGGCACTATTGGGAATGATACTTTTGCTCATATTTACTTTTTTTATAAATTTCCCGTATAAAACATGGAAAATAACTCATAAGTTTTTAGGTTTGGCTTTCTTTTTCGCAATTTTACATACTTTTTTTGTGCCAAGTGATGTGTCTTTATTTTTACCATTAAAAATTTATATGGGATTATTGGTATTCGTTGCCTTGATTGTTCTTTCTTATCGAACTATCTTTGGAAATGCAATTATAAAAAGATACACTTATTTAGTAGACAGAGTAAAAAGATTAAATGATGATGTAATAGAAATAGCCATGTCTACAAAAGGAGAAGTGATGACGTATAATCCCGGGCAATATCTCTTTATAAATTTTGAAGGAAATAATATTAGTAAGGAAGTGCATCCTTTCTCAATAAGTTCTGGAATTTTTGATGAGAAATTAAAAATTATTGTAAAGTCTTTAGGTAAATACACTAATGACTTACAAAGCTTGAGAGCCGGGGCGAGAGCTTTTATAGAAGGACCTTTTGGAGTTTTTTCTTATTTAAAATCTAATCATAAAGACCAAGTCTGGGTTGCTGGCGGAATAGGCATAACCCCATTTTTAAGTATGGCATCTTCCTTGGAAGATAAAACTTATAAAATAAATTTAATCTACTGCGTTAAAAATAAAGAAGAAATGGTATATTTTGAAAATCTTACAAAAATAGCTCTTATTAATAATAATTTTAAGGTTATTCCATTTTGTACAGATATAGAAGGCAGAATTAATATAGAAAAAATAGATAAAATAACCAAAGGAATTTCTCAAAAAGATTTCTTTTTATGTGGCCCTCCAGGGATGATGAAAGCTCTCAGGGCTCAATTATTAGCGAACGGAATTCCCAATAAGGATATCCATTCAGAAGAATTTAACTTTTAATTAATTATGAAAAAAACAATCGCGATTTCATTATTTATATTTTCAGTAGTAATAATAGGTATTTTTGTAGGAAGTTTAGTTTTTAATGGTAACTCAAATAATGGAGTTGATAATTCAAACACAAAAATACTAAATAATACTAACGCTACTAATCAAAATAATCCGATAAAAACAACCAATGCTACTCAAAGTATCAAACCAAAACTAAATATAGCAGAAGTGGCCAAACATAATCAAATTAATGATTGTTATATGATAATTAATGGCAAGGTTTATGATTTGACCAGCTATGCTAGCGCTCATCCTGGAGGAACTAGAACTATTGCTAATTCTTGTGGTACTGAAGCGACCCAAGCTTATGACACAAAAGGAGGATACAGGGGCCCGCATTCATCTTATGCAAGTAGTCTTTTAGATAAATATTTTGTTGGAAACTTGGTTCAATAAATTTTTATCCGAAGCATCAAACCATTTAGTTTCTTTATCTTTTTTAAACCAAGTCATTTGACGTTTGGCATATTTGTAAATTTCTGAATTCAATTTTTGAAGCATTTCTTCTTTGGTAATTTTATTTTCTAAATATAAAGAAACGTAGCGATACTCAAGACCAAGTTCTTGCATTCGTTTCCAAGAAAGTCCTTTCTTGTGAAGATTTTGTATTTCTTTTACCATTCCAGATTTTATTCTAGCTAAAAGTCTTTTTTCTATTTTTTCTTTTAAAACATGAGAGGGGAGTGAAAGTCCTATTTTTAGGAAATCATATTCTGATTTTTTTGTAGAAATTTTTGGAACTTTGCCCAAAGCTTTGGCTATCTCAATAGCGCGAATAAGCCGGACTTTGTTTTTTGAATCAATATTTTTTGCTCTATTTGCGTCTATTTTTTTGAGCATTTTAAAAAGTTCTGACACAGTTTTTTTATCTAAAATTTTTCTTAATTTTTCATTCGGTGGAACTTCTGGAAAAACAATGTCATTTACAACTGCATCAATATAAAATCCAGTACCTCCGCAGATAATAGGAACTTTACCTCGAGTGATGATTTCTTTTATTTTTTTGTCGGCTAATTTTTTATAATCTGATACAGTAAATCTGTTTTTTGCACTAGCTACATCAAGTAAATAATGCGGAATACCTTCCATTTCTTTTTTGGTGATTTTGCCAGTTCCTAGATTAAGTCCTTTGTAAACCTGCCTAGAATCAGCTGAAATGATCTCACCACCCACTTTTTTGGCTATTTTAACAGCCAAATCGCTCTTTCCCGTGGAAGTTTGACCTAATATCACAATAACCCTAGGTTTTTCCATTTTATTTCAAGATTTTGATATCTGCACCGATAGAGTTCAAGCGCTCGGCTATTTCTTCATAACCGCGATTTATCATATATACATTTCGTAAAATTGAAGTACCTTTTGCGCCAAGCATTGAAATTAAAATTACCATAGAAGGACGAAGAGCTGGAGGACAAACTACTTGAGCCGGAATTAGCGTCGTTCCACCTTGAATATAAACTCTATGTGGATCAGCCAAAGTAATATTTGCACCTAGACGATTTAATTCTGTAAAATATATTGCACGATTTTCATAAACCCAATCATGAATCATTGTTTGACCTTTAGCTCTAATAGCAATAGGAACAAAGAATGGAAGGTTATCTATATTTATTCCTGGGTAAGGATTGGAGTGAATTTTATCTTCTAGGGCTTTTAACTTACTTGGTAATATTTCCATATCAGCAAGTTTAGTACGATTATTATAAGAAAGGTATCTTTTTGAAATTTTATATTTCAAACCCATACGTTTAATTTTTTCTAATTCCAAAGAAAGAAAATCTATCGGGCAACGAGTGATAGCGAGTTTTGAATCAGTTACAATTGCCGCAGAAATAAACATCATTGATTCTATAGGGTCTTCACTATTCCAATATTCAACATTTTTATTTATGTCGTTTATTCCGTGAACAGTTAAAGTGGAAGTTCCAATTCCATCAATTTTTACACCAAGTGTTTCTAGGAAGAAACAAACTTCTTGAACCATATAGTTTGCACTAGCGAAACTAATAGTCGTTTTTCCTGGAATTAAAGCTGCAGCAGTCAAAACATTCTCGCAAGCAGTATCGCCAGATTCATACATTACGATATTTGCAGGTTTTAATTTTTCGGAACTAATTTCATAACTTTTATCTGTAGTTTTTATTTTAAAACCAAATTCTTCTAAAGCATAAGTATGAGCAGCAATAGTACGCTTGCCTAGATTGCAACCTTGAGCATGCGGCAAAGAAAAAGATTTAAATTTATGAATCAATGGACCCATCAACATTACGATAGAACGAGTCTTGATAGCTGACTCTACATTGATATTTTTTATATTTAATTTTTTGGGAGGAGTTAAGACTATAGTATTATTATCTTTCCAAACAGCTTTTACTCCAATACTTTCTAGAATCTCAACTACTCTATTTACTTCTTCAATTCTAGCTATGCCGTGCAAGGTAGTCGTGCCTTTGTTAAGCAAAGAAGCACACAAAAGACCAACAGACCCATTTTTGGAAAAATTTGTCTTTATTGTTCCGTGAAGTTTTTTACCACCACTTACTTGAAAATCAATTGAATTGTTTTTATTTATTTTTTTCATAATATGTGCCGCGGGAGAGAATTGAACTCTCATGGGGTTGCCCCCGAACGATTTTGAGTCGTTTGCGTCTACCAATTCCGCCACCGCGGCCTTTGTGAGGAATACTTAACAATAATACTTTAAAATTAACAGGAAATCAACATTTTTATTTTTGCAATATATGCTAGAATAGCTTCATGTCCACCTTATATTCTAATTCAATTTTTTGGATTGACACAGATAAAATCAAACCAAATCCATATCAACCAAGACGAGAATTCGATGAAGCTCGTCTCGCTGATTTAGCTGAATCAATAAAGCAATACGGAGTACTCCAACCACTCACGGTTTCAAGAATAGAAATAGAAAAAGAAGAAGGTGGCATAGTTACAGAGTATGAATTAATTGCCGGAGAACGACGCCTTCGCGCAGCTATCTTAGCTAAAGTTTCTCAAGTACCAGCTATCATCCGTGTCGGAGATACTTCAATGATGAAATTAGAGTTAGCTATTATTGAAAACTTACAACGTGAAGACTTGAATGTAGTCGACAGAGCTCGAGCATTTTTTCAATTAGTTAATGAATTCAAATTCACTCACAATGAAGTCGCTAAAAAAATGGGACGCAGTAGAGAGTATGTTTCTAACTCTTTACGTATTCTATCTTTACCAGAAGAAATTTTGAATGCTCTTTCAGAAGGTAAAATAACTGAAGGTCACACTAGGCCAATACTAATGTTGGTAGATCACCCACAAGAACAAATAGTTTTATTTAAAGAAATATTATATAAAAAAATTACCGTTCGTGAAGCAGAAGGATTAGCTAGGAAAATAGCTTCTGATAGAGTTCGTAAGAAAGAGTTTATGCCCGATCCAGAAATGAGAGAATTAGAAGTAGAATTTCAAGACAAACTAGGAACCAGAGTCCATATAGATAAAAAAGAATTAGGTGGACAAATTAAAATAGATTTTTTTTCTACTGAAGATCTTCGTGCTATCTTAGACCTGATAGGTAAAACAAATACAGAAAAAAATGTAGGTGATATGCTAAACAACCATATAGCCAAAGAAGAAAATAAAAATGCTCAGAAAATGGAAGTAATAGTGGAGGAAACTCCAGTAGACGATAGAACCAAAGATGAAATAGAAAAAGACGATAGTGATCTATATAATATCTCCAATTTTAGCGTTTAAGATCTACCGAAACTTTTTAGCTTAGCTAATAGACTATTTTTTTCTAAATAAATTCTAACATTCTTTTTCGCCATAGTAGTTTTACTATAACCTAGCCATTTACTAGAAGGATGAGCATCTTTTTTTGTTACTATCTCTACAATGTCACCATTTTTTAAAGATGTGTGGATGGGAGCCATTTTACCATTTACCTTTGCACTAGCTGTATGATTCCCGACGTCAGAGTGAATCATATATGCAAAATCAATAGGCGTTGAATCGACTGGTAAGTCGACCACGTCACCCTTGGGGGTGAAAATAAAAATTCTATGATTAAAAAAATCAGTCTTTAAGTTTTCAATAAAACCTTTCGGATCAGTTTCTATATTTTTCAAATTTTTTAATCCTTCAATCCATTCTATTTTAGATTTGTCTAATTTAGCTTTTCCTTTTTCTTTATATATAAAATGAGCAGCGATACCATAAGCAGCTTCAGCATGCATCTCTTTAGTACGAATTTGAATCTCGACAATACCACCAGAACCAGTAAAAACCGTAGTGTGGATAGATTGATAACCGTTTGGCTTTGGTAAAGCAATGTAATCTTTTATTCTATTTGGTAATGGTTTCCAAACAGAATGAATCAAACCGAGTGTTCTATAACAATCCGCAATATCATCTACCACAACTCGAAGAGCTACAATATCATAAATATTACCGATATCCATATTGTATCTTTGTAATTTTCTCCACAAGCTATATTTGTGTTTTATTCTATAATTTATTTCAGCAACTTTTATTTTATTCTCTTTAAGAATCTTATCGATTTCTTTGTGAACTTCTTCTAATTCTTTTTGATAATATTCTTTTTTCTCTTTTATTATTTCTTCTATCTCAGAATATTCTTTCGGATAAGCAAAAGGGAAGGCAGCATCTTCTATTTCTCCTTTTAATTTACCCATTCCGAGTCTGTTGGCAAGAGACGCATAAACTTCAATAGATTCTAAGGCAATTCTTTTTCTTTTATCTTCTCGAACGTATTGAAGAGTGCGAAGATTGTGTAAGCGGTCAGCCAATTTTACGATAACCACTCGAAGATCATTGGCCATTGCCACGAAAAATTTTCTTAAACTTTCTACATGACGTTCATGGCCTTGATATTTCAAAGTTCCTAATTTTGTAACGCCCTTTACTAGAAAAACTATTTCTTCTCCAAATTGTTCAGTTAGTTCTTTTTCTGTAGTTTTTGTGTCTTCTAAAACATCATGCAAAAGTCCAGCAGCAATTGTTTTTACATCCATTCCAAGCTGAGCCAATATTTTGGCTGTTTCAAAAACGTGCACAAAATATGGGTCACCACTCATTCTTTTTTGACCTTCATGAGCTTTTTCAGCAAAAATATAAGCTTGTTCAATTAAATCTTGACCTTTTTGACTAGGTATCGGGCCTTGAATTAAATCAATTATTTCTTTTACATTTGCCATAGCAGGTTCTATTATAGCACTTTATTCCATCTTATTTAATTTATGAGGGTTGTGATTAGGACAACTTTTATTACTACACCTTTCTGGGATGGTCTTGGTGCCTTCCATCATCAAGCTTCCACATAAGTCGCAAATCCTACCAGTTGGCTTAGCTTTTATAGCATTTTTACAATCAGGATAATTTGAACAAGAATAGAAAATTCCAAAGCGTCCTCGACGTTCCATCATTTCGCCCTTTTTACAAACAGGGCAGATGACCCCAGTCATTTTCTTTTTCTTTTCTTCTTCATCTTCTTTTATAAATTTACATTTTGGATAACGTGAACAGGAAATAAATGAACCAAAGCGTCCCTCACGCACAACTAATTTTCCTCCGCCATTTTTACCTTTCTTTTCTCCACAAAGTGGACAGAGTTCTCCGGTTTCTTTTGGTCCTGCCATTTCTGTACCATCTAATTTAAGTGCCCCGGTACATTCTGGATATTTCGAACAGGAATAAAATTTACCCGTTCTGGAAAGTTTTATTATCATACTGCTTCCACATTTTGGACATTTAATATTATCTGGCGCTTCACCTAGGTTCGTGGCTTTTTCTAATTTGTCTTTTTCTTTTACTTCTTTTTGAAACGGACCATAAAAATCTTTTAAGGTTTTTGTATAATCTCTTTCTCCGCGAGAAATTTCATCGAGTTCGTCTTCCATCTCTGCTGTAAAAGTATCTGAAATATAAGTAGGGAAATTTTTCTCCAAGAAATCTGAAACCACTTCACCTGTATCAGAAGGGAATAATGTTCTACCTTCTTTCCGAACATACTCTCTGTCTTCTAATGTTCGCATAATAGATGCATAAGTAGAAGGTCGTCCGATACCTCTTGCTTCAAGTTCTTTAATCAAACCAGCCTCACTGTATCTATTTGGTGGTTCAGTAAATTTTTCTTCATTATTTAATTCCAAAAGTTTTATTTTTTCACCTTCTGTTACTTTTGGTAATTCTACGTCTTCACCTCTAGCGTCTTTGTCGACTGAAAGCCAACCATCGAATAAAATTCTAGAACCATTGGCACTAAAATCAGGAATGTTATCTTTTTCAACGTTGGCAGAAATTTTTGTTTTCAATAATTTTGCATCAGCCATTTGACTAGCGACAGTTCTTTCCCATATTAAACGATAAAGTCTTTCCTGTTCAGAAGTTCCAGTAGAAGTAACTTCTACGTGGGTTGGCCTGATGGCTTCATGAGCTTCTTGGGCATTCTTTGATTTTGTTTTAAAAATTCTAGCTTCTACATACTTAGCTCCATATTCCTTATTAACAAAGGCTAAAATCTGATCCTGAGCTTGCTTGGATAGATTCGTACTATCTGTTCTCATGTAAGTAATGTGTCCAGATTCGTAAAGTTTTTGAGCTAATTGCATTGTTCGTGAAGGAGAATATCCCAACCTAGAACTAGCTGTTTGTTGCAAAGTAGAGGTAGTAAATGGTGCACGAGGAGATCTTTTTTGCTCAGATTCCTTAACATTTTTTATTAACCAGTTACCATTCTTTGCCTCATCAACAATATAGTTCATTACTTTCTCATCACGAGGTTCTTCTGAACATTCCATGGTTAACTTGTCTTTTTTAAGAGTTTCAAAAAGACCAGAAATTCTCCAAAACTTTTCCGGAACAAAAGCGAGAATTTCTCTTTCTTTTTCCATAATGATTCGAAGAGCGGGTGATTGAACTCTTCCAGCTGAAAGTCCATAACGAACTTTTTTCCAAATCAATCCAGATAAATCATAACCCACCAATCTATCTAAAACACGTCTAGCTTCTTGAGCTTTCACTAAAGGAAGATCAATTTCCCTTGGGCTCTTTAATGCTTCTTCGACTGCTTCTTTTGTTATCTCATGGAAAGCTACTCTTTTAATAGGAGCTTTAATTTTTTTATTTTCTTTTATAAGTTCTTTAAGATGCCAAGAAATAGCTTCTCCTTCACGGTCAGGGTCTGTCGCCAAAAGTATTTCTGTCGCCTTAGCGGCTAATCCTTGAAGTTCATGCACGACTTTTTCTTTACCTTTAGAAATTTCATAATGCGGGATAAAGCCACCTTCTATATCGATAGCTTGTTTATTTGATTTCGGTAAATCTCGAATATGTCCGACAGAAGCACGCACAGTATATTTGCCATCTAAATATTTTTCAATCGTCTTGGCTTTTGATGGTGACTCCACGATCAATAATTTCATATTGCCTAAGTATTACACGAAATCTATTTTTTTTGCAAATTGGTAGTGTTTATTTTGACAAAATTTTCGATTGATATAGAATCAAGGAGAATATTGTTGTTTAATTTAAAAATACGAAATCATGATAACTAACATCTTGCAATCAAAGGATTTTTTAGAAGCTAGGGGGAAAAATGAGATTTTCGTTTTCTTCTTCTCTATGCTTTATCAATATGAAGATATTATCCTTAAAGATCTTTATGAGTACTGGCCCAAACTTAAAGTAAAGGTTTCTAAAAAAAATTTGAAAAAATTTGAAAAAATTACTTCAGCTTCTGGTAAACTTTACTTTATTTCTTTACGTCTTTCTGAACCGAGTGATCATAAAACTCAAGATGAAAATATCCTAATATTAGAAGAAATAATAAAAAACTTGGAATCGAAAGAGAACGACTCATTAAAGGTAAAATTATCTTCTTTTAATGTATCGTCCAGGGATGCTTATCGTAATGAACTTTTGAAAATCTTTGCTACCTCAGACAAAAGATTTGAAATTTTTATATGATTTAATGATCTTAATATAACACGCGGAAAAAATTTATTTCCACGTGTTTTTTATTTTAACTTCTTCTTATTTCTCCAAATTCTTCTTTTATCAAACCTTTTATTTCCATAACGCAAAGCAGGGAATTAACTTGCCCGATTGGTAATTTTATTTGACGAATTAAATCATCTCGAGGAATTGGTTCTCGTAAAAGTTTTAAAATATTTTTTTCTTCTAACGAAGAATCTTCAAAAAGTTTTGCTTGTTTATCTTCATCTTTAGGTTTTACAAAACCGAGAGCTTCCAGAACATCTTCAGCACAAGTTACGGGTGTCGCACCTTGATGTAATAATTTATTCGTACCTTTTGAATTTGGAGAAAAAACAGAACCAGGCACAACTAATAAATCTCTATTGTACTCTGTGGTTAAACGAGCAGTGATTAATGTCCCAGATCTTTCTTCTGCTTCTATTACTAGTACCGCTTTAGAGATTCCAGCCATTAATCTATTCCGCATTGGGAAAGACCATTGGGTTGCCTTAAAATCTGGTTCAAATTCAGAAATTAAACATCCACCACTATCTACAACTTCTCTCATAAGACGTACATTTATTTTAGGATACATCGCTTCATCAGAAAGTCCTGAACCTGGAAAAACTAAAGTCTTTAATCCAACCTGCATAGCTTTTTTATGAGCAATGGTGTCTATCCCCATAGCAAAACCTGAAACAATAGCTATTGGATATCCTTTCAGCCCTGCAATAATTTTTTCACATATTTCTTTTCCATATGAAGTAAATTTTCTAGAACCAACAACACATAAATATATTAATTCTTCTTTTGGAAGCTCACCAATAATCCAAAGATCTTTGGGTGGTTGTGGAATTTCCATAAGTTGTGCAGGAAATTCTATTTTAAGTAGTTTTTTAATTTTCACTTTGTAATTATAACAGTTTAATATATAATAGAAACATGTTAGATATAAAATTTATACGTGAAAACAAAGAAATAGTGCAAGCTGGAGCAAAAAAGAAAAAAGTAAACATAGATATAGATGCGCTTATTGCCTTAGATGATGAACGCTTGAAAGAGCTCAAAGAAGTCGAAGATTTGAGAGGAGAAGTCAATAGAGTTTCAAATGACATCGGACGCAACCAAGAAGCTGAGCTTAAAATTCAACTCATTGAAGAAATGCGTGTTGTGAAAGAAGATATAAAAAAGAAAGAAGAAAAACTCAAAGCGACTACAGAAGAGTGGCAGAAAATGATGCTCGAAGTTCCAAATGTTCCAGACATTTCCGTGCCGGAAGGTAATACTGATACAGAAAATCAAGAAGTAAAAGTATGGGGAGAAAAAACTGCATTTAGTTTTGAACCAAAAGATCATGTAGAAATAATGACCAATTTAAAAATGTGTGATTTCGAAAGAGGCACGAAGGTTCATGGTTTCCGTGGGTATTTTTTGACTGGTAGTGGGGCAGAACTTTCTTTTGCTATTTGGAATTATGCTATGGATTTTTTCCGAAATAAAGGATTCGTTCCGATTATCCCTCCAGTCATTGTAAGAAAACAAAATTTATATGGTACGGGACATCTACCAGGTGATGTCGAAGATTATTATGTGACTCAAGATGGTGATGCTATAGCTGGTACAGCCGAAATCCCAATCATGTCTATGCATGCAGGGGAAGTTCTTGATAAAAATTCTTTTCCAATTAAATATTTAGGATTTTCACCATGTTTTAGACGTGAAGCTGGTAGCCACGGAAAAGATGTCAAAGGATTAATCAGGGTTCATGAATTTTACAAACTTGAACAAGTAGTTCTTTGTGAGGCTAGTCATGAGACTTCCGTAAAATTACACGAAGAAATAAATCGCAATACTGAGGAATTTATCGAATCGTTAAATATTCCTTACCACACAGTCATAAACTGTGGAGGTGATCTTGGCTTAGGTCAGGTTAAAAAATACGATATTGAACTATGGGTTCCAAAAGAAGGTAAATATCGTGAGATTTCTTCAGCTTCATATTTCCATGATTTCCAATGTCGCCGTTTTAATATCCGCTATAAAGACGAAAATGGCAAAATGCACTACACTCATTCATTAAATTCCACCGCCATACCGACTCCTAGAATTTTAGTTTCCATGATAGAAAATTACCAACAATCAGACGGCTCCGTCAAAATCCCAGAAGTTTTGAAAAAATACATGGGAGGAAAGGAATTTATTAAATAGCGTATATTTCGCTAAATATGAAAAAAAGAAGTATTTTAAACTCTCCACGCATTGAAGAGCAAAAAAGGAGGAAGCGCAAAATTTTAAAAATTAAAATTATCTTTTTCTTTTTTTGTTTTTTATTGTTGATAACTGGGTTAGTGTTTCTTTCTAGATGGCAAAAATTAAATATTGAAAATGTTGAAGTTTCGGGTAATAAAATTATCGACACAGAAGCCATACAAAAAATAGTTAAAGAGGATATGCAAGGCCATTATATTTGGTTCTTTCCAAAAACTAATTTTTTAATTTTTCCAAAAAATCGTATTAAAAAGGATTTAGAAAATAAGTTCAAAAGACTTTATGATATTTCAATCAACACAAACAATCCAAAAACATTGAAAATTACTGTCTCTGAAAGAGAGGGCAAGTACCTTTGGTGTGGAGATACTATTCCAGCTTCGATAAATGATACTACTAACTACAAATGTTATTTTACAAATGATAACGGATATATTTTTGATGAAGCACCATACTTTTCTGGTAATGTTTATTTTAAATTATATGGTCCATTAGAAACAAAAACTGATAGCCCCCTCGGTAATTATTTTTTAAAAGATAAATTTGCAGAAGTGGTGGCACTCAAAGAAGCGACAGAACAAATCGGTCTAAACCCTACCTTCTTCTGGTTGGATGAAAATGGTGACGGAAATATTTCACTTTCTTCTTTATTAAATACAGGTCCAAAAATTATTTTTAAAATTGATTCAGATTATCAATCAATAGCCGAAAACTTACAGGCAGCCATAACTACAGATCCATTACAAACAAAGCTGAAAAATGAAACATCTTCACTTCTATATATAGACTTACGATTTGGAAATAAGGTCTATTATAAATTTTCCACCGAAAACAACCCTATTTCTGACCCTGTAAGTAATTAATTTATGAAAAATCTTTGGACAACAATTAAAAAACCAGTCTCGACTCGCAGAAGCTCGTCGACGCGAGGCGGGCCATTTTTCTGTCTTGCTCCAATGGCGGATGTTACTGATTTTGCTTTTAGAAAAATACTAGCTAAATACGGTAAACCAGATGTGACTTGGACTGAATTTGTATCGGCTGATGGCTTAGCTAATAAAACTGGACAAAAAAAACTTTTAATAAATTTAAAATTTTCAAAAAAAGAAAAGCCTATTGTGGCGCAAATTTTCGGTTCTAATCCAGAAAATATTAAAAAAGCCGTAGCTCTTTGTAAAAAACTGGGTTTTGATGGTGTTGATTTAAATATGGGATGTCCAGACAAGGCAGTAGAAAAACAAAATTCTGGAGCAGCCATGATGAAAAATCCAAGACTTGCTAAAGAAATTCTTGAAGCAGCAAGAAGTGGTGCTGGCAAAATGCCCATATCTATAAAAACTCGTATTGGTTATAGTAAAAATGAAATAGATACTTGGATAAAATTTCTCTTAGAGCAAGATTTACCAGCACTGACTATTCACCTAAGAACTCGTAAGGAAATGTCCAACGTTCCAGCTCATTGGGAAATTATGCCAAAAATAATCGCCATGCGAGATAAAATTTCTCCAAACACATTAATTATCGGGAATGGAGACGTAGAAAGTTTAGAAGATGCAAAAAAGAAAGCAAAAGAATCTGGTTGTGATGGGGTGATGATTGGTAGAGGAATTTTCGGAAAGCCAAACTTTTTTTCTAAGAATAAAAAAAAAGTTCCATTAAAAAAGAAACTGAAAATCTTAATAGAACACACAGAACTTTTTGAAAAAGAATTTATCGGCCGTAAAAGTTTTGCTATTATGAAAAAACATTTCAAGGCTTATGTGAATGGTTTTAATGGCGCCAAAGAACTCCGTGCCAAACTCATGGAAACCAAAAATTCTAAAGAAGTTAAAAAAAACATTAATGATTTTTTTAAAAATAACTAAAACTCTTTCTCGGTATATCTTTTTCTAGGGTACAGATTTTTTGAAGCTTAAAAAATCCTGAAGTTTTCGGCTCGCCAGCCTCAAAACCCCCTAAAAAAGATACACCTTCAACGAGTTTTAGTTTTAAATAATTTTTGCTATAATCAATCAATGCACGATTTAGCTTTATATAGAAAATATAGACCAAAAACTTTTAAAGAAGTACTGGGCCAAGATCATATCGTCAAAGTCTTAGAAAGTTCCGTAGAGACAAATACCGTATCGCACGCTTATCTTTTTGTAGGTTCTAGAGGTACGGGGAAAACCTCCGTTGCTCGTATTTTCGCTAAAGAAATAGGCACCACAGAAAATGACCTCTATGAGATAGATGCTGCCTCAAATCGCGGAATTGAGGATATAAAAGCCCTCAGGGATGGTACTAGAACCCTTCCTTTCGACTCAAAATACAAAATATACATCATAGACGAGGTTCACATGCTTTCAAAAGACGCATGGGGAGCATTGCTTAAAACATTGGAAGAACCACCAAAACATGTAATATTTATCTTAGCTACGACAGAGTTTCATAAAGTTCCTGACACCATTATCTCTCGTTGCCAAGTATTCACTTTCAAAAAAGCCTCCGACGCATCTTCAAAAAATATGATTTTGGATGTTGCCAAAAAAGAAGGTTTTGAAATGGATAAAAGCTCAGCCGAACTTTTAGCAATATTGGGAGATGGTTCATTCCGTGATGTTTTAGGAATTCTTCAAAAAGTTTTAAATTTCTCAAAAGGTAAAAAAATAAAAATAGAAGATGTAGAAAAAATAACTGGCTCACCAAAAACAACATTGGTAAATGATTTTATTTCTGCCATCGTAAAAAAAGAAATAGAAAAGGGAATTACTGCCGTCAGAAAAGCAGCTGAAGAAAATCTAGATATGAAATTATTTTTAAAACTTATCATCCAAAAATTCCGCATGGCAATAATATTAAAATATGCACCAAGATTGGAAAAAGAAATGGTTAGTGAACTATCAGATATCGATTCAGAATTCTTAAAAAATTTAGCAAAAGAAGATCCCAAGTCGTTCACGAACGACGGGACAGGCAAACAAGCAACTCTACATTCTTCGACTCTTTCTGTTTTGCTTGATGCCTATAAAAATATTGAAAATGCATTCATCTCAGAATTACCACTAGAACTTGCATTAATTAAGATAATCGGAGAAAAATAATCCAACCAATGAACGAACCGACAATTGGTATAACCATTATTATTATCAGTACTTTGGGCTATTTTAGCAACTGGTTAAATTGGCGTTTTTTAAATTATAAAATAAATCACTTATTGTATTACTTCGGAGCTTTTGTTCATGAAAGTTCTCATGCAATCTTATGTATACTAACTGGAGCAAAAATAACTCAATTTAAAGTTTTTAATGAGCAACCACGGGTCGTGTATACCAATCCCAAATTGCCAATTCTTGGTAATTTATTTATTTCCATCGCACCATTATTTGGAGGATTGGCACTCTTATTTTTAACCCAAAAATATTTTTTATTAAATCAATACATTATGCCTGTATTTTCTGATTGGCATTTTTTTATATCAGATTTTTTAAATTTTATAAAACAGATTAATCTATTTGACTGGAGAAACTTAATTACAATATTCTTTTTATTAAACATTGGAGCAATGATATCTCCATCTTGGAAAGACCTAAAAAATGTATGGATTTTAATAATCATCTTACTTTTCATCCCATGGGCTTTCTTTTCACACATGGGATTACTTGCCATTACTTTGATTTTAATGAATCTTATAATCCAACTGGCCTTGATATTACTCATATCTATTTTTCGTTTATTTTAAGCCTTTTTTCATTTTTTAATAAATATGCTATATTTATTTAGTCTATTGGGAGATCGTCTAACGGTAGGACAGAGGCCTTTGAAGCCTTTAATCTAGGTTCGATTCCTAGTCTCCCAGCAAGTGAGGAACAGACACTAAGAAATTGGTGTTTTGTCCTTTTAGGGCAAGACGCTTTTTAGGTTCTAACCTAGAATATAATTTCTTTTTCTCTTCAATTTCATTTTCAATCAATAAATATGGATGTAGCTTGTCGATTATAAGTTTTTTATCCTTTAATATTAGGTTCGAACCTATGGTGCTAAAAATAGCTCTTTTCTTTTTTATATCGTCAGTATTATTAAAATGATGTTTAGCAAAAGTACAAAAATTAAATATTCTTTCAGTTATTTCTAAACTTTGGTCAAGTTTTTCCTTTGATTCATTTTGCTGTTTTTCAAGATTGTCTCTTTCAGTTATCATTTCACTTTTTAATTTTTTAAATTCTTCTGGTGTATATAATTCATGATTAGAATTTTGAACTGAAGTATATTCTTTATGGAGATTATTAAGTCTTGTTTGACAAGAGTCATAAGTTGATTGTACTGATTGGCGAATTGCTTTTTCTTCTTTTCCTGAATTTTTTTGCTTATCATGAAGATAGTCTAGTGCAATTTCTAAATACTCCTTATCAATAGTAATTTCTGATAATTTTTCATTAAATTGATTTTCTAATTCTTCGGTTCTTATTGTTTTTTGACTACAAGACTTTTTCTTTTTATTACAGTGATAATAAGTATAAAAAAGTATTTTAGGATTTTTCATTTCCCCGATATCTGTTTTACATTTAGGACAACAGTTTTTGTTTTCATATGCAAATTTATTTTTACACACAGTACAAATAAGTTGATGCTTTTCTTCGGCAGTAATTCCAGACCCACATTCTCCACATTTCATTAATCCAGTAAAAGGAAAATCTCTAGTTCTGAATCTCTGCTTTCCTTTCTTGCCTAAAAGTGTTTGAACACGCCAATATTCAGCTTCAGTTATCATGGGTTCATGATTGCCTTTATATAATTTTTTTTCACCAGTTTCAGGGTCATTCCATAAAAAATATCCATAATAAAATGTATCATTAAATATCTTATATAGATGACTTTGTGATAATAGTTTTCCCCCAAGCCTTCTTCTTTGCAATGTTCTTAAGCCCCATTCATTATTAACTATATCTAATATTTTTGATATTGGATATGTGCCTGTGAGAAATAAATCCCACATTTTGCGAATCAAATCAAAACGTTCTGGGTCAGAAGTTATTATTCTGTTTCCTTTTTCTGTTCCTGTATTTAAATATCCAATAGGACTACCATTAGGTCTCCATCCACGCATCGCCTTACTATCCAATCCACGCTTCACATTTTTTGATAAACGCATTACATAGTCTGTAGCTCGTCCTCCTTCAATGCTCATAAGTAATCCAGCATCTTCAGGATAATAAGAGCGACTAGGGGTCTTTATGACCTTTATAACACCTTTTTGGAGCATCCATTGTAGTTTTCCGTTGTCTATAGGATTACGAGAAAGACGGTCAATATCCCAACACAAAAGAGCATTTGCTTCTTCTTTTCCAATTTTATTTAACATATCATTAAATACTGGTCGTCCTGGGTCTTTTGCACTTTTTTCTTCAGTAAAGGGTTCTCTTACTAAACATAATTCTTCACGTTCAGTAATTTGTCTTAACGCATTTATTTGGTCTCTTATTGAAGCAACTTGACGCTGAGAATCCTCAGAACTTTTTCGACAATATGCAAAATATTTTATTTCATTATTTTTCATAAGATGTACATTTATATTATATCATTCATAAAGGGGTTATTGAAGTAATTTTTGATTCATCACAAGAATATGTATTGTATTATTTTGTATTTTATATTTATAATAGTTTAAATTAACCCCCTTAACCCTCATATTTTCTTTTAATCAGAAATCCGTTAATTCATCAACTTCTTCTTTGTTTGGGTTTGAAGAGAATAAAAAATTTTGATTTTTAAATTTTACACCCAACCAACAAGCAACCTGTTTCATTTTACCAGTTTCTTTATTTTCTATACTTTTTTGTGCATTACTAATTTTAATAAATTTCGTAAGTTTTTTACCTAATGTTTCCTTTGATACAATAGGAAGACTAAGTAACTTTACATAATTTATAAAACTTTGATACATATCATCTTTAGTTATAAAAACATTTGAATCAGCAGTAATCTCTAGTTGATTGTGTGCAAATTGTGCAACAGAAGAGCCTGATAAAGACATTTCAAGTTTAATTTCTTCAGGTGTTTGTTGGTAACTAAAATCTTGATTATTTAAAAGTCTTTCAAGCCCTTCTAGGGCAAAATTAACTAATCCTGACATTTCTTCTTCTGTTGTAATTTTATCTATTAAAAACTTATCAAGTTTTTCTGCTTTGTGTTCGAATCGAATTATTATCCAGCGACTAAAATATGCTTCGTCATCCATATCATTAACACTAGGAATTTTATTACAAGAGAAGGTTAATTTTGCATAATTTTCAAATTGAAATTGGTCGCCAAATTTTTTCTCAGCTGTTACAGTTCCACCACCAGTAAGCATTTTGAAAATTCCGTTGTCGTTTATATCCCTAAAAGAAAGGTCGTCATAGATATTAGCATATTTATTATTTAAACCAGAGAGAGAAAATCTATCAGCACTTATTTTTTGTAGATTAACACCAGAGAAATTTTCTTTTCCTAAAAGTTTTTCTATTACTCGTAATAATGTTGTTTTTCCAGTATCTCGACCCCCTACAAGAATAATTGCTTTTTTTATAAAATAGCTTCTATATAAAATATATCCAGTCCATTCCTGAATAGTTTTTACAAAATCCTCGTCTAAAATTTCATTAAGAAACTTTTTTATTTTAGGACAATCTATCTCCTTATTAAAATTAATAGGAATCTGACTTAAAAAAAGATTATTAGGGTCATGGGGTAAAAGTTCTTTACTTTTAATATTGTAAACTCCATTTTTAAAATTTATTAAATTTTTTGATGGGTTAAAATCTGATATTTCAGTCCATGTTAGGTCTTTGATAGTTTCAATAACTTCTTTCTTTTTAGAATTATTGGCTAAATTTTTTAATATTCTTTGAACCTCTTTTTGCAAAAACCCAAATCCTGATTTATATATTCCATCCTTGTAAATATACATTTCACGAGATTGGTCTCTTTTACCAATGGTTTTTATATGATGTTTTTTCACTAAAAGTTCAGCTATGCTATGAATAACCTTCTTTTGATTTGATGGATTCAATGATAACATTTGCCTTAAATTGAACTCCTCAAAAGTATATTCACCTTGAAAAACAAGCAAACGCTAAAGCAAAAAAGAATACCGCAACAAAAATGTTAAACATGCCCTTCTGAGCATATTGCGTACAAATCTTAACCACTTCAGTGGATGACTTAACATCCGCTTTCTTAGGAGCATTTGGGTCCAAATTGATATGACGTTTGATGTATTCAACAGCCCTAAATGCACCGGTGGTTACTGCTTGAGTGGCAGCTCCGGTGAACCAGTAAATAACTGCACCACCAAGAATGAGACCCAAGATTGAATATGGATTCAATAAATTCAAAATGCTCTCAGGTTCTACTCCCAACGTTTTTTTGATCATTAATATTAATGAAAAAATCATCGTCGTAGCACCAACCACTGCAGTGCCTATCAGCACTGGTTTTGCGGTTGCCTTGAAAGTGTTACCTGCTCCATCATTTGCTTCCAAGTAATATTTGGATTTTTCCCAATCAGGGATAAACCCAAATTCTCTTTGAATTTCCAATGAAGCTTTTGATTTATCATCTTCAATCAGAGAAAGTTCGTAAACACTTTGAGCATTGTCAGTAACGGGTCCATAGCTATCTACTGCGATAGTAACTGGCCCCATACCGAGGAGTCCAAATGCTACCAATCCAAATGCGAATACGGAAGGGTAGATCATTATTTCGGACAAGCCAAAGGTACTGGCACAAAAAGCTATAAACATTAAGAAAAAGAAAACCAATCCTTCCCAAAATGCGCTAAAATTTCCTGCGACAAAACCGGACAGAATTACCAAAGATGCTCCTCCTTCTCTCCCTGCATTTACTACTTCCTTCACATGAGTAGATTTTGGAGAAGTAAAAATTTTAGTAAATTCCGGTATTACAGCTCCACCGATAGTTCCACAACTAATTATGGTCGAAAGAATCCACCACATATCAGTATTTCCTTTTAAATCAGGAATCAGAAGATAGCTGGCAAGAAAAGTAACGGCAATTGATAAAAGTGATGTTGTCCATACCAAATTGGTAAGCGGTTTCTCAAAATCAATGTCTTCCCGGTAGCCGTATTGGGCTTTACTGATAGCTCCATTAATCCAAAATGCGACAATGGAAGTGATGATCATTAGTATTCGCATCACAAAAATCCATACCAATAAATTGGTCTGAATCAATTCTCCACCAGTTACCGCAAGCAAAATAAAAGAGATAAGGGCCACTCCTGTGACACCATAGGTTTCAAAACCATCAGCTGTAGGACCAACAGAATCACCGGCATTGTCTCCAGTACAATCAGCAATGACACCAGGATTACGCGGATCATCTTCACCGATTTTGAAAACCACTTTCATCAGATCGGATCCGATGTCGGCAATTTTTGTGAAGATTCCTCCTGCTATACGCAGAGCGGAAGCCCCGAGAGATTCACCGATAGCAAAACCAATAAAACATGCACCGGCTAAATTTCCAGGCATTAAAAGCAGAATTATGAGCATCATCATGAGCTCAACGCAGATTAATACCACACCAATGCTCATTCCAGCATTCAGTGGTATCTTCAGTAGTTCCAATGGTTTTCTTTTAAGCGAGGCAAAAGCCATGCGGGAATTCGCCAAAGTATTCATTCGGATGCCAAAAGCGGCTACCGAATATGAACCCAGGATTCCAACTACTGTCCATCCAATGATTAAGAGAACTCCACCGATACTAAATAAATGAACACCTGATTCATCCTTTGCTAAAAATCCAAAATACCCTGCAACAGCCGAACCAATGAAAAGAAATAAAATAGCCAGGAATTTTCCTTGCTGTTTTAAATAGGCAGAACATGTTTTGTAAATTACTTCCGACACTTCGAGCATTGCTTTGTGCGCCGGTAATTTTTTAACTTTTATGAATTGCCGGAGCCCAAACAAAAGTCCGAGTCCACAAATCAGAAATCCCCAATAAAGAATCTTTTGATCTTTTATTGAATCAGGGATTTTTAAGTCGGCTTCTGAGGCCATAGTCATTGCTGGTAAAAAGATAGCAGCAATCAAAGCGGTAAATCTAATCGATTTTTTCATTTTTAACGGGATTTAGTTTAACTTATGTTTATTTTTGTTTGATGTATAGAGATATATTCTCAATGAACAAAATCAAAATCAAGCTGATTCTACACTTAATGACCATTTTTGTCAAAATAAAAAAGAGTTAAATATTTAAAATAATTAACTCTTTAAAGAGGGCGGCTTTCTAGGGTCATAATCAAAATTTTAAGAAACAACAAAAAATAAGTTTTTAAATAAATTATTAATGTTGCTATTAATGACGCCTTTAGACATAAGTTTATCGCGACTTCTATTGTAAAAAGAATAGATATTTCTCTTTTTTTAAAACGAAAAATATTAAATCTTTTAGTATACAAAAGAAGAATCAAGAAAGGGAAGAAAATGGAAATTAGAACGAAAGATAGGATAGAGAGATATTTAATTTTTTTTAAAAAATTTTTAAACTTTATAATTCTTCTTCTCTTCTTAATAGTTTTAGTGGGACGCTTTTTATTTGTTTTTTTCAATTTGTACCTCCTGTTTTAAATAAAGCGTATCACGGAACATATCTGTGGTCAAATAAGGTAAAAACTTTTATTTTTTCTAAAATACTGTAATATGGAATCATGGTATATAGAATATTGGCTTCAATAATACTCTTGTTTTCAATACTTTTTTTGCCCTTTTATATTTCACTAATCCTAGCAATCGGAGGTATTGTTTACTTTTCTTTTTTCTGGGAAGCCGTATTTTTATTTGGGTTGATAGATCTACTATATGGAGCAAACGAAAACCACCTTCTAAATATCAGATTCATCTCTTTAATGATTTCAATCGTACTTCTATTTATAATTGAATATTTTAAAAAAGGAATGAAAATGAATTTTTAAAATTTAAATAAATGCGAAAAAGATTATTTAAAAAACAAAAAATAAAAGACGCCAATTTCTTTGTAGAACCAGATGAGATTTTTCTTGATTCAAAAAACCTAGAAAACTTCGACCGTCAACAGTTCGAAGGTAGAATTGAAAAACCAATTACAAAAAAAACTGTCGTTACTTTGGGAATTTTCTTTTTTTTGTGCGCCATAATATTTTTAGTTCGTTTGGGTTATCTTCAGATCGAAAAGGGTTCCTCCTTCTTTGATAGAAGTGAAAACAATACTTTAGAAAAAGACGAGATTTTTGCCGACAGGGGAATAATTTACGATCGAAATAAGAAAGAATTAGTTTGGAATAAAAAAGCAGAAGAGGGAAGTGATTTCCCGACTCGTACATATCTAGCAGACGGATCTTCTCATCTATTAGGTTATATTAGTTATCCAATGCAAGACAAATCTGGTAATTATTGGCAAAGTGAATTTATAGGTAAAGATGGGCTTGAAAAAGAATATAATGATAAATTAAAGGGAATAAACGGTACAAAAATAGTAGAAACAGATGCCCATGGTGGTATTCATTCAGAAAATATTGTAAATGCGCCACAGAGAGGAGAAGATTTAACCACAACTATCGATGGTCGTATCCAAAGTCAATTATATTCTTTTATTAAAGGATTATCAGAAAGAAATTCTTTCAAAGGAGGCTCGGGGGTAATATTAGATGTGACAAATGGTGAAGTAATAACTTCAGTCAGTTATCCTGAATATAGTTCCGAAATTATTTCACAAGGAAAAGACAGAGAGACTATAAAAGGATATCTAACTGACCCCAGAAAAGTTTTTATAGATAAAAATATATCTGGACTTTATACTCCTGGATCTATTGTAAAACCATTTTTTGCTTTAGCTGCTCTCAATGAAGGTGTAATCGATCCATATAAAAAAATATTATCTACTGGATCTATCTCGATTCCAAATCCATATTTCCCTGATCAAAAAACAATTTTCAAAGACTGGCGAGCAAATGGATGGGTTGATATGCGACAAGCAATAGCGGTTTCTTGCGACGTTTATTTTTATGAAATTGGTGGAGGCTTTGAAGGACAAAAAGGTCTTGGAATTGCTAATATAGAAAAATATGCAAAACTTTTTGGAATAGGAGAAAAAACTGGAATAGACTTACCCGATGAAATCAGTGGAACTATACCAAGTCCTGAATGGAAAGCTGAAAAGTTTAAAGGCGATGCTTGGCGTATAGGAGACACTTATCATACTGCGATAGGACAATATGGATTCCAAGTTACACCACTTCAAATGGCACGCGCTGCAGGAGCCATGGCAAACTATGGAACATTAGTAACCCCACATCTTCTTTTAAATGACACAGAAAAAGCTAATCAAAAAACTAAAATCGATATTCCAAAAGAATACTTTGATGTTGTCCATGAAGGAATGAGAAGAAGCGTCACAGAAGGAACATCCATAGCTATCAATGTACCTTATGTCCACGCAGCCTCAAAAACTGGTACTGCCCAACTCGGTGTTGCCAAAAATAGAGTCAATTCTTGGATAATGGGATTTTTTCCTTACGAAAATCCAAAATATTCTTTTGTAATAATGATGGAATCAGGACCTTCGACTGGTGGAGTCGGAGCTTCTTCGGTCATGCGTCAACTTCTAGACTGGATGTCAGTCAACACTCCAGAATATTTCAAATAAAAAAGCGCAAGTTGTAAATAAAAATTTACGAACTCACGCTTTCATTTTAAGATACTTGTAACTCTTTTAAAAAATTCTGTACCTTTTTAGAACTTTTTAATTTTTCTTCCATCATTGAATGGCATGCTTCCTGAAAGTCATCTACATTTTGATAATTTTCTGGGATAACAATATCTAAATAATAGACATCAATGGAACAAGTGTGGACACCCCACCTGTGATCTTCCTTACCATGATAAATTGCTGGAAAATCAAAAACAACAGGTTGAATTGGAACTTTAGTTTTCCACGCAAGAGTAAACGCTCCTTCTTTGAAATCACCAAGAACTTTGCCTTCTTTAATTTCTGAAATTAACAATCTAGTACCTCCAGGGAAAATTAAACCCCTCTCTCCATCCTTAATCAATCTCATCATTTTCAAAAAAGCTACAATCATTGATTTTTTGTCTTCTCTGTCAACAGAAATAGAATAATTTTCTACTATAACTCCTATAGTAGAAGCTATGATCCAATCTTCAATGGTTTTCTTGTTTTCCTTTAAATTAATTCCGGCCATTATGTTATATGGCTTTATCCCAGCAGCCCATGGCAAAAGTAAATAATCTAAATCAGATGTATGATTTGCAATCATCACTTTTGCTATTTCAATTATTTTACCAGACACATTTATTTTAACCCCTCTTAAGAAGAGAACTGCAGACAAAGCGTAGTGATAAATATAATATTTATGTTTAGGAAATTTCTTTACTAGAAATAGAGTTACCCTAAATATAATAATTATAGGAAGTGAAGAAACTAAATAAAGAATTACTGTAACAACAATATCCAAAAAATTTCTTTTCTTTATTTTAAGAGAACGAAAAATTTTCCGGATTATTGGAACCAATATACCTATAAAGATTATAAAAAATCCAATATAAGATATAAAAATATATTTTGTTGTATTTATGGAATAATCATCCGTCCAACTCCAAAATATTTTTTCCAACAATAATGGTACTAATATCACCAGAAAGGCTATAAAAATAACCCCCGGTAAATACATAGTGTAAGATCTAATATATTTTTTCATATTTATAATATTTAGGTTATGTCAAAGATTTAATTAAAGTTTATACTACATTAAAATTTTAATTTGTCAAAAAGAGGTACTTGCTTTTAAAATAGCCAAAAAGTATAATATACTAATGCGTAGAATAAGAACACTTTTATTTTTTGGAATTTGGATAGCTATATTACCTTATTTGGGTTTCCCATATTTTTGGAGAAGCTTTTTATTTACTATCTCTGGTCTGATTCTAGTTTTTTTTGCTTTTATTTTATTTAAAGAAGAAAAAAATTTAAGAAAAAATAACATAAAAACTTTTGAAAATTTTTCAGAAAATAGTGATTTTAACACAAACTTGAATGATCAAAACAATTAAGGAATTTTTGAAAATAAAAAAATTAGTTATAGCTATTGTAATTTTATTTATTCTAGCTTCTTTTCTTTTGGGAGTTTTTATAGGATTTCGTAATAGCCCAGCTATAGAGAAAATTACTACAATTTCAAACAAAGAAACCCCGGTAGGAATAAACGCTGATTTTGCACCATTCTGGAAAGCTTGGAATACGATAAATGAGAAATACCCTAATGCAGACAAAGTAACTGATCAAAATAGAGTCTATGGTGCCATTTCAGGCCTTGTAAGCTCATTAAATGACCCATATAGTGTATTTTTTAACCCAGAAGAATCTAAATCTTTTCAAGAAGATGTAGAAGGTTCTTTCTCTGGAATAGGGATGGAGGTCGGAATGAAAGATAAAATAATCACAGTAATTTCTCCAATTAAAGACACACCAGCATATAGAGCAGGAATAAAATCAGGAGATAAAATTTTAAAAATTGATAAAACTGTCACTTCAAATCTAACCATAGAAAAAGCTATCAAACTTATTCGCGGAGAAAAAGGAACAACAGTGGCTCTTACTATTTTCCGAGATGGAGACAAACAACCAAGAGAAATAAGTATTGTAAGAGATACAATAAATATACCAACATTAGATTCCGAATTAACTAAAGATAATATTTTTGTAATAAAACTTTACAGCTTCACTGCAAACTCAGCCGATCTTTTCCGTGATGCGATAAAAAAATTATACGAATCAAAATCTGATAAATTAGTATTAGACTTACGTGGAAATCCTGGAGGATACTTAGACTCAGCTGTCAGTATGGCGAGCTGGTTCTTGCCTAGTGGTAAACCAGTAGTTATAGAAGACTATGGAAATAATTCCAAACAAACAATACACAGAAGCGCTGGTTATGACATTTTCACTGATAAGTTAAAATTCGTAATCTTAATAGACAGCGGGTCAGCCTCTGCTTCAGAAATTTTAGCTGGAGCAATGCAAGATTATGGAAAAGCTAAATTAGTCGGAGCACAAAGTTTTGGAAAAGGTTCAGTACAAGAAGTAGTAGATCTAACAGAAAATACTACTCTTAAAATAACTATAGCGAAGTGGCTTACACCAAGTGGTAAATCAATCTCAGAAAAAGGTCTTACCCCTGATTACCTTGTAGAACTTACTCCATCAGATGCAAACGCAAAGAAAGATCCCCAAATGGATAAAGCGATAGAATTATTGAAAAATTGGTCGCCAATTACTAAAACAAATATATAAAATAAAAATGAAAGTAATATTTTTAAAAGATGTTCCAAGAGTAGGAAGAAAACATGATATAAAAGAAGTTAATGATGGTTATGCTTTAAATTTTTTATTTCCTCAAAAATTAGCAGAAATGGCTACAGCTAAGGCAATGACTGAACTCGAAAGACGTCAAAAAGAAATAATAGTCGAAAAAGAAATACAAGAAGGTCTTTTAATAAAAAATCTAGAAGAAATACGAGACAAAGTTATTATCATTAAAGGTAAAGCAAATGAAAAGGGAAGTCTCTTCTCTTCAATCCATAAAAAGGAAATCAAAGAAGAGTTAGAAAGGAACCATAAAATAGAAATAGGAGAAGAATTTATAATTCTGGAAAAACCAATCAAAGAAACAGGGGAGTTTGAAATCCCAATTGAGATAAAGCACAAAAAATCTTCCTTCAAACTCGTGGTAGAAAAAATATAAATACACAAACAAAAATCCCCGTTAGGGGATTTTTAGTGTCAATTTATATTACATTCACAACTTTCTTTACTACCGTCTTGTTATTGAATCCAATCTTGCGTTTTAAGCCAAACTTCACTGTACCAGGCTTTAAAGCAAAAAGGGTGTGATCCTTACCCATACCTACGTTTGTACCAGCCATAATAACTGTACCTCTCTGACGTATAATGACAGATCCGTGCTTTGCTTTTTGACCATCAGCAAGCTTCGTACCTAAATACTTTGGATTCGAATCTCTTAAATTTTTCGCCGTTCCGCCGGCCTTTCTATGTGCCATATTGTTTTAATATTATTAAATGATAAAATCTAATTAACGTTTAAGCAGTATAAACAATTTAATGGAAAAAATCAAGCAATTTTTAGAAAGCGACAAAGGAAAGGATATCTTAACCGTTATTATCGTTATTTTAGTTGCTACAGCCTCATTTGAACTAGGCAGGCTGTCAAAAGGGGATATCCCTAATGGCGTAAAGGTAGAATACCAGAATCAAGAAGCAACTGCCTTAGCTGGATACCAAAATACAGCAAATTTGACCCCAAAAACCTTAACCGACACTGCTAATACTACAAAAAATTTCTTTGCTTCTACTAGAGGTAAAAAATATTATTCAATAGGTTGTTCGGCGGGAAAAACAATTAAAGAAGAAAATAGAATTTATTTCCAAACATCGAGTGAAGCAGAAAAAGCAGGTTATTCAAAATCAGCAAGTTGTAATTAACTATGAGAAAATTTTTTAAAATAATAATATTTATTGGTATAGTAATTCTTTTTATATTTTTATTTAAAGATCCAACTTCTTCAAATAAGAACTATCCCACTTCACCAAATAAAGCAAATGGTGAAGGACCTATGAAAACGGAAGACTATACAAAAAAGGTATACACCCCGGGGGCTCTACGAGTAGCACAAAAATTCTTAAATAACACCAGTGACAAAAACAGCCAAATACAAAATTCAGAAATAATTAGAATAACAAACCAAAAAAGAGCAGACAATGGAAAATTACAACCATTAACAGAAAATATTATTTTAGATCAAACTGCAAAAGAAAAAGTTGATGACATGTTTAAAAGACAATATTTCGAACACATTTCTCCACAAAAAATAGGTGTAGGGGACTTGGCTCAAGAAAATGGCTATGACTACATCACTATCGGTGAAAACCTTGCATTGGGTAATTTTAAAAGCGAAGAAGATTTATTAAATGCATGGATGAATAGTCCTGGTCACCGAGCAAATATATTAAGTAAAAAATTTACAGAAATAGGAGTTTATGCAAAAAAGGGAATCTTTAAGGGTCAAGAAGTATGGCTAGCTGTCCAACACTTTGGTTTATCTCTATCAAATTGTCCTCAAATAGATGAAACTCTCAAATCTCAAATAAGTGCCGAACAAAAGAAAGTCGATGAACTAGCCTCTAATTTAGAGACAATGAAAGATGAATTAGACAAAAATTCTATGCTTATGTATGTATATGGTTCAAAGAAGCAAGAACAAGTAAAAGAGTACAATGATCTAGCTGATCGATATAATAATTTCGTAAAAGAAATAAAAAATAATATCAGTGAATATAATAAACAAGTTCAATCACTTAATGATTGTATTCAAAGTGAATTAGCTCCGGAATAAAATAATCCCTTTTATTGAAGGGGATGATTAAAAAGACGTTATATTAGAAAAGAATACAACGTCGCACAATATTCAATACACGAAACCATGCCCACCACGTCGTGCAACTTTAGTTATACGACACTAAAATTAAAAGTGGATTGTTTTTCAAAATGACTTAATGTTATACTTATTTTTATAATGGATTTTACGTTTGATAAATTTAACGAGGTAAAGCATGAAGCAGAAGACTCTTATAATAAAATAGGGGTTGTTTATTGTCCTTACTTCAAAGAAAATATACATTTTAATGCAAAAGGATTTGATCATTTAATTTTTAAAAGCTGGAATAGAGCTCGTTTAGCAGACGATCAATTTAGCCGTTTGAGACATTTAAAACTTGCTCCAGAAATTGTTTCTCAATCAAAAACATTGCAAGGCGTTTGGCCTACTCAAAAATTTGAACGTGTAAAAAAGAAAGATGGGCGTTGGAAAAAACAGCTTAAATTAATAACTTATTATGAGTTCATTGCAGTAATGGAATCTCACGGCTCGAAAGTTCGTGTGAAAATTATAGTAAAACAAATAGAAGGAGGAGAAAAATTCTTTTTCAGTATAATCCCTTTTTGGGGAGTCAACAAGAAAGGTGATAGAATAATGCATAGTGGCGATCCGGAAAACGACTAAAATCAAAAAATCCACCTTCTGGTGGATACTTTGATGGCACTTGGCTGCAGTTTATTTTAACCGCGAGAGAAGCGAACTCCTCACAAATGCCTACGTTAATTATATCACAAAAGTATTTCAATGCAAGCAATTGTAAGTATTGTGAATAACTAAAGTAAATCCAATAATATAAAATATATAATAAAATTATAGATAAAATGATAATAAAAACAAAAAAGAATGAATCCAAAAGACATCATTATGTCCCTCAATTTTATTTAAGAGGATGGGCAAATTTTGAAGATAAATTGATTTTGTATTTAAAAAATAAAAAAGTTGAACCCAAGCTTGTATCTATAGTAGATGTTGGAGTAAAAGAAAATTTATACACTTCACGTGATGGAGATAAAAGTACTGAAACTTCTTTTTTTACTAAAATAGACGGTAACGCTAGTATTGTTTTAAAAAAAATTTTAGAAAACAAAGAATTCAATTTAAAAATTGAAGAAAGGGAAGTATTTACTCATTTTATAAATACCCTCTATTTAAGAAGTCCAATTTTTATAAATGAGCTAAAAGAGTTTAATGAGAAAGGAAGATTATCAGGATTAGTATCTGCAGAAAAGTATTTAAAAGAAACAGGTATTGATAATACATCCCTTTATAAGAAGGGCCAATATGATGACACACCGAAATTAATAAAATTAATTTCAACAATTGGAGAAAATACTGCTATGTCTAAGCTTTATGAAAATGATTTTAAAAAAATAATGAATGCAAGATGGGAGATTATCATAAACAATTCTTCAGACGATTTTATAACTTCAGATGTGCCATTGGAAGTTATCAATTTTTCATCTCCCAATTTAATGGAATTACCACAATCTTTTGCCTTTATTTTGCCATTGTCACCTGTAAAATTATTACTCATAGGAAGTGATGATAAATTATTTAATATTTATAATTCAATGTCGCAAAGAGAGTTTGTAAAGAAAGTAAATGTTAATTGTATAAAGCGTGCTATTAATCAAATTTATGCCAAAAACGATGATTCAAAAGAGCTCATTATGGGTGAAATTTTAGGGTAATTATAACACTTGCATTTTTTTATAGGTTTGATAAACTGCGCATAGATTAGTTCATTAAATTTTTACACGTTTTTACAACGCAGTTCCGGCTATTAAAACTAAGTGTTTAGCTGTATATATTTTTCTTTACTTTTTTTGTATGACATGTGGAGGGGATTGAGGTTTCAACCTCAATCCATAAAGTAACAGAGTGTCGCACAATATATCTTTGCGACATACCTCTATATACAATATAAAGCTTTAACTATTTCTATTGAATAGGCACTGTCGGTGCAGCTTTGTCAAAATCTGTAGGCTGACCATCACGAATGCGTTCCATATTTGATACAAAAGAAGCCCAAAGAAGATCTACAACAACTTTATCCCAGAAATATGTTACAGGCTTCTTTAAATAATCATTCCAAAGGTTTTTACCGGCTCCCCCGACATAATTTACATTATCCTTGGCAGTAGGGCTTTCTACGACAGATTTGACGCTTATATTGAAATAACTCAAAACAAAGATCAAAATTATGGTCAAAAGTATGATTCCTAAGATACTTATACCTCCTTCTTTGATTGTTTTGTTTGTGTTCATTTTATTTTTTAGTTAAAGAAACTAAATGACGTGTCTGAACATATTTACAACCCAACTAATGATTCCAGTTACTGTAATGTGAAAATGGTACATTAAAAATATAATTATAATAAGAGCTATTATAAACTGGAAAAATCCACCTTGTTTGTTTTTTAATTTATTTGTATTCATATATTCATTATAACAAACTCTAAAACCAAAGCAATAAAATCTATAAAACTTAATTGCCTTTTATACTAGAAGCGGATATTTTAGGAAAATAATACATCGGATCTAAATAAGCATTAATAGCGGCTATTGGTTGAGTTAACACATGCCCTGGGCATGATTTACTAGGTAAAGTTTTTAGATCAACTGCGTCCTTTGGATAAATTGAAACGTGTAAATGAGGTGCTGTAGAATAGCCTGTATTGCCACTATAGCCAACTATTTGACCACGAACTACACTTTGCCCTTTACTGACTTTTATAAGCGTTAAATGTCCAAATGTACTAGCCAAACCATTGTCGTATTTGATAAGGACAAAACGTCCAAAAGAAACTCCTGGACATTGAACATCTGTATCACCAGTACCAGCCACAACACCATCGGCCAATGCTTTAACTGGAGTACCTACCGCTGCTCTAAAATCTGTTCCATTGTGTGTTCCCGTAGCATATAAACGCTTGCCAGCTTCTGTTTTTCCGAATAATTGAGTGACATAAACATAGTCCAGTGGCCAGCCCAGAACTCCACCTCCTGGAAGTTTTTTAGGATCAAGAATATATTTTAATTGCGACTCATAGTCACGCAAATCTTTTTCAAAAGCATCTTTCTTTGCTAATCGATCTGCCAACAATTTCTGATAACTAGATTCACTGTTTTTAGTTTGTGCCAAAAGTTTTTTCTTTTCTGCTGTATTTTGATCAACTATTTTTTTCTGATCAGCAAGTTCAGACTTCAATGAAACCAACTCATTTTTTGCGTCAATCGTTTCCTTTCGAGTGTCTTCTAATTCACTTTTTACTTGTTTTAACTCTAGAATATCCTGCCTAACCTTATCCCGAAGGAACATCATACTATCTAAATCATTCCACATATCTGTAAAATTATTATCAGAAAGTAAAACTTCCGTCAAAGATCTCAATTCAAATTCATTAGTTTGTTTTATTTCGATTTTTATCGCGTCAGTATCGCTTGTAATCAATTCTTCTTTATTGCCTATCTGCGAGCTTAATTCTTGTATTTTAAAATTAGTTTTATCAATCTTACTCTGAGTCACAGATATATCTGCTTCTAATTTTTTTCGAGTCAAATCTAATTCTTTTAATGTCCCATTCAAAGAAGTTTTCTGTTTTCCTAAATCAACCAATTGAGACTGGTATAGTTTTATTTCTTGTTCCAATTTATCTATATCGGCATTTTTCTGACTTATTTTACTATTTAATTCTTCAGCCGTTTGAGCATAAGAAAAAACCATTGGAATCATTAAAAGTGACGCCACTAATAAAAAGCTAAATTCCCTTTTGTAATCGTGCCAATGTTTCATTTTTTCCTAAAATTTCTGCAATTATGAAAGGATCTGGTGATTTGTCAAGACCAGAGAGAGCAAAGCGAATAGGATGCAGCAACTCTCCCCTGTTTTCTAAATTATCAGCCACTTTCATTAAAGCGTCTTTCACATTTTCTTTAGTGAAATTATTTTCATTAATTTCTTCTAATGCTTTAATAGCCTTACTAATATTGTCAGAAATTTTCTCAGCTGGGGTATTTTTATAAGTTAATTTTTCTTTATTATATTCTGGTTGTTTAAAAAAGAAGTGGAGCTCCCCTGCTGAAAGCATTTTTTCTATATCTGCAAATTTTGAAATTCTTTCTGCAATAATAGGAATTAATTTTTCGTTTCTATAATTCTCTGGCAACCATTCAAAAATTTTATTCTTTAATTCTTCTGCTGAAAGTTTTTTAATATGCTCTTTGTTAAACCATTCTAACTTTTCTTCATTAAAAACAGCCGGGCTTTTCTGAACATGTGACAAATCAAAATCCTGTATTAACTCATCGTGAGTATAAATTTCTTTTTCAGTGCCAGGGTTCCATCCAATAAAAGCTACACCATTCAAAATAGCTTCAGGTAAAAACCCCATTTTTTGATAATCAGTAATAGGCAAAGCTCCGCGACGTTTTGAAAGTTTTAATTTATCAGGACCTAAAACAAGTGGCAAATGAGCATACATTGGAGGAGTCGGTGCACCTATGGCACGCTGGATTAAAATCTGACGAGGTGTATTTGATACATGGTCTTCTCCTCGAATAATATGAGTCACCCCTTCTTCGAAATCATCTACAACTACTGCTAAATGGAATAATGGTTCATTCAAATTTTTAGCGATTACAAAATCACCTAAATCAGTAGTGTTCATGGTAATCTGACCCTTTATCTCATCCTGAAAAGATACATCAATATTTGGATTTTTAAAACGAACGATTTCTTTAATAATCCCACTGCCATCTTTGGCTTCTTCTTTAGAAATATAAGCGCTGCCATCTTTAATCATTTTTTCTAAATAAGTTTTATGCTTGGCAACATTTTCAGATTGCCTATAAAACTGATCATAATCAAGCCCCATCCATTTCAAGCTTTCAATAATATTTTCTTCGTATTCTTTTTTATTACGTTCTTTGTCTGTGTCTTCGATACGCAATATAAAAGTGCCATTATTCTTCTTGGCATAAAGATATGAAAAAATAGCTGTACGATAAGATCCTAAATGCAAATATCCAGTCGGTGACGGTGCAAACCTAGTTATAATTTTTTTATCTTCCATCCTTTTATTTTAACATTTTTTTATAAATAAAAAAACCGCTGTATAAACAACGGTTTTGATTATATTAAAATAAAAAATTATTTTTCGTGAGTTAGAGCCATATCTACGAGTTCTCTAGCAATCTTTTCTGCAGCACCAGGCTTATTGAAACCTTCTGCTCCCTTTTTCATTCTTTCCCAAATTATCTTATCCCCCACTATTCTATCGACTTCTGAACAAAGAATATTTGCAGTCATATTCATTTCTTCAATAACACTGCATCCTCCAGCACGGGCATAATTGAAAGCATTTTTCTTTGCATGATCAGCATTTGAATCTGTAAACGGAACAAGTATCGAAGGCACCCCCCAAGAAGCAATTTCAAAAATTGTTGAGCCAGCTCTAGATACTATGATAGTCGCAGCTCCAGCTGCCATTTTCATTTGTAATGGATTTAAGAAATTAATAGGCATATATCTAGATTTATTTGGATCCTGAGCCAAGACAACCTCAACTCTATCTTTTACCATTTTAAAATTTCTAACTCCTGTTTGATGAATAATTTGATATTTTTTTGTAAGTCTTGGTAATGCATCTAATATCGTATTATTTATGAGTTCAGCCCCCTGAGAACCACCTAAAACCAAAATAACTGGTAAATTTGATTCTAATTTAAAATATTCAAGAGCACTATCGTGTTCTCCAGGGTGTTCCAATTCTGATCTTATTGGCTGCCCTATCCAAGCCGTGTTTTTTAGAGGGAAATAGGGAGCTGCTTCTTTAAAAGAGATGGCTACTTTTTTTGCAAATTTACCTGCCCATTTGTTTACCCTACCTGGAGCAGAATCTGATTCGTGAATCACAACTGGAATACGTAAAATTCTAGCTGCTAAAATTGTCGGGAAAGAAGCATAACCACCTTTACCAAAGACAACATCTGGATAGATTGAGAATAATTTAAAAATAGCTCCGATAACTCCAAAAAACATTTTAAAAAGATCTGTAAAATTCTTTATAGAAAAATATGTGCGCATTTTACCTGCGTTTACTTCTTCGTACAAAAGCCCGTTTTCAAAAAGTGCTTCCTTGTCATAAGGATCATCAGAAATATAATAGAGTTTAGCTCCAATTATTTTATCTTGATCTATTATTTTATTAACCTTCTGGGCAACAGCGATTATTGGATAAAAATGCCCGCCAGTTCCACCTCCTGTAAAAACTATTTTCATTAAATTTTGATTAAACTATTCATTTTATAAATTTATTTCCGCTTTATTTGAAATTTTGATATTTGAAAAACAATACCGACAGCAATGAGGTCCACCATAAGAGAAGTTCCTCCTTGGCTCATGAATACTAGAGGCACACCAGTCAATGGAAAAACTCCGACGATCGAAGCTATATTCATAAATGACTGCGCCGAAATCATTATAACAATTCCAGAGACTAAAAGTCTACTGAACAAATCTGATGAATTATTGGCTATTTGAAGGCCACGTAAAGCAAAAACAGCATAAAGCAATATGGTGAAAATAGCTCCGACAAAACCAACTTCTTCACCTAAAACAGCAAAGACGGAGTCCCCTTGAGGTTCTGGAAGATAACTAAATTTTTGAATACTTTGTCCAAAACCACGCCCCAAAATACCTCCCGAACCGAGAGCAATGTATGATTGTTGAATTTGATAAGAAGAACCCTTGATATCTTGAGATGGATTAATAAAAGTTTTCACTCTTTCTTGGAGATATGGGGTAAAAGCTACCAATAAAGCGAAGATAGCAAGAGAGCCTAATATCAAACTTAAAATATATTTAACCGGACCACCTGAAATGAAAAACATAGAGATCCCAGTAATTATTATGAGAATCAAACTTTTTGTATCTGGCTGTCGGAGGAGAACTAAAGCAATAATCCCAACCATAATACCGAATGGTAAAAATCCAAATTTAAAATCACTGACTCTACCCTTTGCCCAAGAAAGCCAAGCCGCAAAATAAAGTACAAAACCAAATTTCAAAAATTCTACTGGCTGAAAAGTTCCTAGTGGCCCAAGTTTTATCCACCTTGTCGCTCCACCGTGACTCCACCCAACATGCGGGATAAAAACAGCTGCAGTTAAAAAGATAGTCCCTATAAATATATAAAAGGCGGATTTTCTCCAAAATTTATAATTTACTTTTAAACAAAAAAACATCCCCAAAAAACCAAGACCAAAACCAAGAATTAATTGATTAAAAAGAACTGAATAAAAAGTCTTTTCATTTTTAACTAAAATTCCAAGAGATGCCGAAATAAACATAGCCACTCCTAAGCACATAAGTAGCAAAGTGGTCGTTAAAAAAAATTTATCAATCTTTTTTTCCTTCATTATATTTATCTACTTACAATTGCTAAAATAATTCCTAAAATAGCACAAACGACCGACAGAATCCAAAAACGCATGGTGACTTTATATGAAGGCCAACCGACAGCTTCGAAATGATGATGGATCGGTGAAACTTTAAATATTTTTTTACCGTTCCTAAATTTCTTAGATAAAATTTGCAATATGACAGAAAGAGAACTAATGACTAGAGGTAACGCAACTAAAGGTAAAATCAACACTGAATCAGTTAAAAATGCCAAGGTGGCTAAGACGATAGTCAGCCCCATAATCCCTGTTTCCCCCATATAAAATCTTGCTGGAGGAATGTTGAACCATAAAAATGCCAGTGTAGCCCCAGTAATAGTGGCCGAAAAAGCAGCTATATCTATTTGGTTATTTGCCAGAGCAATAGCCGAATAAGCCCCAAAAATAGATGCTAAAACCCCTCCAGAGAGCCCATCTATCCCATCTATCACTCCCCCAGAAAACGTCGCCAACGCTACAATAATGAAAAGTGGGATAATCAAAAAACCTATATATACCTCACCACCGAATGGAATATGAAATGAAGTTATTCCTAATTTATAGTAAAACCAAAGTCCAATTAGCAAAGAAATAAAAGTGATAATAAAAACTTTCCACCTTCTCCAAGATTTATCGTCATGAGAAAATTTCCCCTTACCAAAAATTTGAATTAAATCATCCCATAGTCCCAAAAGTGATCCAGCCAACAAGGTAAAAAATGGAATGAGCGTTTGATTTCTGCTTAGGAAATTCATCTTTTCGGCAAAAGGAAATTTAAATACAGCCGAAGCTAAATAAAAAAACAAAGTAACTAAAAAAACTGAGACCCAAATTATTATTCCACCCACTCGAGGTGTCTTTAATTCTTCTTTTTCATTATGAATTTTCTGAAATTCTGAACCAGTAGTTTCATTACGGGAATGCCTTTTCCACATTTTATATTTATAAAAAAAATGAGTAGCTAGAGGTGTAATCAAAATACCTAAAATAAAGGCAATCGTTGCCGGTAGAAATATTTTTACAAAATTTATAAGCATTATGGGCCAATTATACTCCTTTTGTGAGCTTTTTCAAAATTTCTATAGAATAATATTTTTAAAATCTTTCGGGGCTTTTGTTAAATTTTTATAACCATTCTTTGTAATCAAAATCATGTCCTCAATGCGAACACCTCCAAAACCTTTAATATAAAGACCCGGTTCTACTGTAACCACACAACCAACAGGTAAAACATCATCGCTTTTAGATTTAAGATTTGGCCATTCATGAATTACTGTTCCGACTCCATGACCCAATCCATGAGTAAACTTTTTGACACCAAATTTCTTATGTAAAAACTCTCGGGCTGTTTTATCTATTATTTTAGCTCTTCGTTCTCCTTTTTTAATTTTTTCCAATGCTTTATTCTGAGCCTGTAAAACTGCCAAATAAATCTTTTCTTGTTTTTTATTAGGCTTGCCGAAAAAGTACGTGCGAGTCATATCTGAACAATAATGATTTACAGTACATCCAAAATCAAACATGATAAAATTCCCTTTCTTGAGCCTGCTTTTAGTAGGCTGATGATGAACATTGCCGGTATTTTTACCAAAAGAAACTATCGGCAGAAAAGATAAAATAGGTGCCCCGTATTTAACAAAAGACTTTTTAATAAAATTCTCAACTTCAATTTCAGTTATTCCAATTTTTAATATTTTTAAAACATCACCCAAAACTCGTTCACTTATTCTTTGAGCTTTAATAATATTATCCAGTTCTTTTTTATCCTTAACCGCCCTAACCTCGTGAATTAATTTTGTTTTCATTTATTGTTCCACTTCTTCGGCTTCCTTAATTTCTTCTTCCATACGAGCACCGGCTTCATTTAAATTCTGATTAGTTGATTCATACTCAGGCAATTCCTGCACATTTTTCACACCCATATAAAATAGTAAATCAAAAGTTGGTTTATAAATAAAACATCTATTATCCTTTGGATCTAAGGTTTTTTCTACTAATCCGCGGATAGAAAGCATACGTAAAGTAAAACTAGAATTCACCCCTCTAATATAATCAATCTCTGCCCTAGTAACTCCATTCTTATAAAGAACGATAGACAGCACCTCTAGGCTAGCTTTTGAAAGTTCTTTATTTAATTCCTCTTTTTGTAAATCTTCAATCAAACTAGATAATTCTGGATTAGTACCCAAAGTAATCTCATCACCTTTTTCCAAAAGAACTATCCCTCTCTCTTTAAGATTATTATTTAATTCAATAATGGCCTCACCTAATTCTTCTTTTGAAACTTTTAAAACTTCTCCTAATTTTTTCATAGAAACTGGCTCTCCTTTAAAAAACAATATTGCTTCTATTTTTTGTACTAAATTATTCATTTTGTATTTCTTCTATTAATAATTCCTCTCCTTCTTCGGATGAGGTAAACTTTTCTATAATAATATCTTCAAAATTATTTTCTTGTACTGCGCTCAATATTCCGTTTCTTATAAGTTCTAGCATAGCAAGAAAACCAACAATTACAACTACTCTTTCCTCCTTAGTCACAGCCTGCCCAGCAAAATCTTTAAAATTCATTTTAAGAGAATCCTGAATTCTGTCAGTAAGCTTGTCTATCATTTCTTCTATGGAAATAACTTTTCGAACCTCAACCTCAGGTAAGAAAACTTTCTTCGGCATTCTACCCAAAGCATTCTGCGCAAAAGTCATCATAGATTCACAAGTGATCTGTTCATCCGGTAAAAAAACTAAATTTTCGTGGCCCCAAGCTCGTAGCTTTCTCTCTTCTGCTTGAAAAATAATTCTTTTCCCAAAATTAATCTTCATTTGTCCAGCTAAGTGAGTATAAAATTCATACAACTTCAGTCTGTCTTCCAAATTCTTTATATCTCCTTCTTCTTCGTCGGTCAAATTCAAATTAGGTAAAAGAGATTTTGATTTTATTAAAATAAGAGTCGCGGCCACAACCAAAAAACTAGAAATCTCAGCTGGGGTCAAATTGCCTAAAGAATTCACATAGTTTAAATAATCCTCGGTAACTTGAGCTAAAGAAATCTCATTTATAAAAAGTTTTCTTTGTTCAACCAAACTTAAAAGTAGCCCAAATGGCCCTTCAAAATTAGCTGTTTTTATATTATAAACTTCCGTTTCCACCTATATATTTTAACACTTTTAACATATAAATTATACTTGACTTTTCGTAATTTTATTCTAAAATTTAGAAAAATTGAAAACATGGCAAAATATAGAAGACCGAACTCAAAAATAGGGTTATTTGAAGAATATTTACGAAGCAGGGTCATTTGGGCCCTAGATACTTATCAAAAAAATAATGCCTGGTTATTCAAAAAAAATACCCATCGTATAATTCGATGGATACTAGACGGAATAATGATAATTTTTTTGATTGTGGTATTACTTCTTTTTCTCATCATTCATGGGATATTAAGTTTTTTCTAAAGCTGAACAAATTATATTCGTTCAGCTTTTTTATTTTCCTAAACCTCCATATTTTCTAAACTCTTTAGAATAAAATTCAAATCTTTTTTGAGAGTAATTTCTGGCCACTTTTTTAAAATAGCTTTGATTAAGTCAGATTGCTCTTTTAGTTTTCTTTTTTTAGAAGCTCCAAATATTTTGAAGGCATCCTCCCCTTTCTTTTTAAAATCATCGCAAAGTTCAGAATTGTTGGCTATGATGTCTGCTGACTTTAACATCAAAGAATCATGCGATAATATTTTGATGTGTTCAATAGCTTTTTCTTTTACTTCTTCCCAGGGTAAATTTTTTTCTTCAGTTACACTCAAAACTAAATCAGCCACATTGTCACCAAACCTGTCGACAATCATTTTTTTGGTTACTTTTTTTGTTTCGATACTATCTTCGATAGTGTCATGCAAGATACCAGCAATAATCAAATCCTCATTAGCTCCTGAAGAAGCCAAAATAAGCCCTACGGTCAAAGGGTGAATTATATATGGAATATCTTTACCTTTTCTCTTTTGTTTTTGATCTACCTCGTGGGTTTTAATAGAAAACCTGATGGCATGTTGAATTTTCGGTGTATGTTTCATACGCCAAAATTATAGCATAAAAATTTTATTTTATATTTTAAACTAGGCGGGTATTTTTACCCCACATTGCATAAAACATACACCAACTAAAAATAACTTCGAAAAAGCAAAGCCCTGCTAAAAATAAAATAACAGGATTCCAAGTAGTAGTGATGACCCACAACAATAATCCAATACCAAATAAAACACTGATCAACCTATCTCTTGTATTAATATTTTTATTAACTTTTCTAATAGGATTTTTGGCTAGTTTTTTAAACATTAATCTAATTATAAAACTAAAAATAAAAGCTAAAATAAATATCAATATAATATATCCGTAACCAAAAGGAGAAAGAATAAAATTAATCGGTGATTCATTAAAAAAATCACGCTTAATCTTCGGAATCAAATTTATAGCATTCATACTTTCCTTAAAATCAAAATTTTCTTTTTCACCGATAGCTAAAACGTATTTCCCTTGATTATCTATATTCATTACTTGTATTTGATAATCCCCCGCTTCTACTTCATTCTGATAAGAAGCAGCTTCTAGATAAGAATCTCTACCGAATTTTTCCCAAAATTTTGACCATTGAAAAGAACCCCCATAAAATTGTGACAAAGGTTGAGCTAAATTACCATCTTTATATATATAATAGCCAAAATCTGTCCTCTGACCTTCTACATCTGGTACAGTAAGATTTACATATAAATTAAAAGGTTTATCACTTTTTATATCATATACCTGAGGATTACCTTTGAGTTCAGCATAATATGCTTTAGAAATTTCTGGATCCAAGACTGTAATTTTATTTTGTTCTACTATTCTAGGCTGATGAGCTGAAGCCAAAAAAGGAACAGCTGTAAAAAATATAGCTAATAAACAAAAGAAAATAATTTTTTTATACATAAAAATATATTAATTAATAATTTTTTTCCTATTTAAATAAGTTACACTAAACTGCAAAACTGTAGCTATGGATACCCAAACAAGATATGGAATATTCATATAAGTTATCCATGGATAAAAATGAGAGATAGCGCCCATTGCCCATCTAAGAGTGAAGAGAACCAACAAAATATCCAAGGCAGCGAGATAATTATTTTTCAAACCAAACTGAATCGGAGTAAAAATAAAATTAAAAATTAAATTCAAAATAAAAGGTAATAAAATAATTGCCGGCAATTCTCCTCTAAAAACTTTCAAAAATACTGCTCCAAAAGAAATAAATATTAAAATATAAAGTACAGTCCAAACTGGACCAAACACCCAAGAAGGTGGAGCCCATTTCGGCTTCTTTAATTGCGAATACCAATTATATGCATTTTTCATATAATTAATTATAACACTTTTTATTTTTTGTTTAAATAGAAAAGACGCTTCTTTTCAGGCAATCTCTCTATAGAATAGCGAAGCATTGTGCGTGGCATAGATAAAGCATAAATATCCAAAAAATCACACAATTCCTTCTCATTTACCCTTTTCCCCACTTCTCGGAGCATCCAGCCAGAAGCCTTATGCATCAAATCATGATCGTGTTTCAAAAACATCTTTGCAATTCTGAAAGTCCATTCTGATTCTCCCGCGTAAATAAAGGCAAAAGTACTAATCATGGCGATTCTTTGTTCCCATAAATTTTTAGAATTCGCCAATCTTAAAAGAATTTTCCTATTCTTTTCTTTTCTTTTCTTTTAATAAATAATTTCCCAAAATATAACCAGCCGATAAATCTACCAAATCCCAATTGTTTATGTACTTCGTATGAGCCAAATAAAAATCAACGATTTCTTTTTTATCTTTTTGTGTTTTTAATTTCTTGAATTTATGAACCAAAATTAAAACAGCCACCAGCCTTATCTCATGGAATTTATTTTTAAATAAAACATCTACTTCAGACATGGGTATGTCTCCGTATTTTACAGCTACCTTTCTTACGACTGGAACTTTTATTCCTAAAAACAAATCACCTTCTCCATACTGCCCTTTTCCAGTCTTAAAAAACCACGATAAATTTTGGGACTGTTCTTTGTCCGCCAACTTCTTCATTTCTTTTTCTACCTCAATCGCCTTCATTTAAAATTAAAATTCTGCATTTCCTGGAGTTCGTGGAAATGGAATCACGTCTCGGATATTTTGCATTCCAGAAAGATACATAATAGCTCTTTCAAAACCTAGTCCAAAACCAGCATGCTGTACCCCGCCATATTTACGCAAATCCAAATACCACCAATAGCTTTCTTTCGGTAATTTCATTTCATCCATTCTTTTTTCCAATAATGCCAATCTTTCTTCACGCTGACTACCGCCAATGATTTCTCCTACGCCCGGCACGAGCAAGTCCATAGCTGCCACAGTCTTGCCATCATCATTCTGACGCATATAAAAAGCTTTTATCTCTTTAGGATAATCAGTCACAAAGACCGGTCCTTTGATGACTTCATCGGTCAAATATCTTTCATGCTCCGTTTGTAAATCAATTCCCCACTTCACAGGAAAATCAAATTTCTTTCCGGACTTTTCTAATATATCCACCGCTTCGGTGTAAGTCAGATGTTTGAATTCCGCATCTTTGATTTTATTCAATCGCTCAAGTAAAGTATTGTCTATAAATTTATTGAAAAATTCCATTTCTTCCGGTAGTTCACGCAAAACATAACTGACTAAATATTTTATCATCTCTTCAGCCAAGGCCATATCTTCTTTCAAGCTAGCGAAAGTAATTTCTGGTTCAATCATCCAAAACTCCGACGCATGACGAGATGTATGACTATTCTCAGCACGGAAAGTCGGTCCGAAAGTATATACTTGTCCGAAAGCTAGAGCCATTGATTCTGCTTCCAATTGTCCGCTGACAGTAAGCCCTGCTTTTTTACCGAAAAAGTCTTCTGCGTAATTTATCTCACCTTCTTTATTTTTCGCAACATTTTTCAAATCCAAAGTCGTGACGTTGAACATCTCACCAGCACCTTCAGCATCAGAAGTAGAAATGATCGGTGTTTGGACATAGACAAAACCTTTTTCTTGGAAAAATTTATGCACAGCGAAACTCAAAACTGAACGCAACCTAAACACTGCCTGGAAAGTATTACTGCGAGGACGCAAGTGCGCAATCGTTCGCAAGAATTCCATACTATGACCTTTCTTCTGCAAAGGATAATCAGAATCTGAAATTGCCAGTAAAATAATTTCAACTGCCTTCATTTCAAAAAGCTGTCCTTTGGCAGGAGATGTTTGCAATATGCCTTTTACTACTACACCAGAGCTAATCGGCAATTTCTCAATTTCAGTAAATGCATCTTTTATTTCCTCCCCATTTTTTGAAAATTTTGTCTCTCCATCAAATACTGCCTGTAAGCTACGGAAAAAAGTCCCATCGGTTATTTCCAAAAAGCCGATTCCGCCCGAAGACCGTACTGTCTTTACCCAGCCGTTAATTTCAATCTCCTTCCCTATATATTCCTTATCATTCTTATATAATTTATTTATTTCTACTTTCATAATTTTTATTCTAACATAAATTTTATAATGACTTAATTGCTTCATTTTTTGCCCTTTCTACCATAAAGCGAACACCTGGAGACATATTTTCTTCTTGAATAAGAATACCTGGATGAGCATTTTGAAATACACGGTATATTTCATCTGCAAAAGCCTGACCAACAACAGGAACTTTATCAAAATCAAGGAGTATGATTTTGAATTTTTCAAGACCTGATAAAATTCTGCGAGCCTGTGAGCGTGATATATGTACACCACTTGTTGTGAATAATTTTACTCTAATTTCAGTTTTATCAAACCCAAAATCACTATCATTTTTTATATTAGTATATTTCTTAAACACATCATTAAGGTGAAGATCTGACTCTATGGAAATTTCAAAAATTACACGAGTTCCTCGTTTTGAAATTGAAACTTGTTTTACTTTTATATCTCCTAACGTATTTTGAATACTTAATTGACGACCAAAACTATCTAAAATAAATAAATCAGATGCTTTTGAAGTAAAGAAAATGCCCTCTCCAGAATGAGATTTCGGCATGGTTGTTGTTTTGCCTTTCAATAAATCTTGAATTGCTTCAATAACAGAACGCAAACCTTTTTTCTTCATTATGTTTCGAAAAACTCCAATACCAGAATCTTCAACAATAAATGATAATTTTTTATTTCTTAAAGATAATTCAACTGAAATTATCTTTGACTCCGAGTGTTCTATGGCATTGTTAAACATCTCTGAAAAAGCAAAAGTAAAAATACTTTTAATATTTTCTGGGATATTTGAAATAAGTGGAAACTTCTCTTCAATCTCCATTAAAACTTGATGTTCTTCAAGAGAGACATTTCTATATTTCTTTTTGAAAATTGAAGGAAGAACATCTGGATGTTCTTTGACATAATTTGTTGAAACATAAAAAGCATTACGTGTCCCCCCAAGTTTTATAACTTGTTTTTCTGCAATAAGGTCAGAAATGACTATATTTACATACTGACGAGACACATCAACAGCACTAGTGATTTCACTAGATGTTATTTTCCCTTTTTGCCTTATTAAGGCAAGAATTTTATCTCTATTTTTCATAAACAAGTACATTGTAAACTATTCTATATTCAATTGTCAAGTAGATTGTCAACAAAACTATAATTAGCCCTTATTTTATAGATGAATTAATGATTTTTAATTAATTTTAGCTTTTCATTTCTCGTAAGATTCTTAATTTTAGACTCCTCAACAGAAGCAGTAGATCTATTTTTGAATTTTTTAGAATAGACTAATTTGACCGGTCTGCGAGAAGCCGTGTATTTCGCACCCAATTTTGTGCTGTTGTGTTCAACAACCCTCCGTTTTAAATCGGTGGTAATCCCAGTATATAAAGTTTTATCTACACATTTTAAAATATAGAGGTAATACATTATTCTGTTTCTCCACTAATTCCAAAAAGTATTTTTAATTTATTCCTATCTTTATTTTTTATTTTAAAACCATTAGTAGTAGAAATAATAAAAACTTTTTTAAATACCCATAAACGAAAATAAAATCCTTTAATTTTTTTAGGTAAAATAAACTTAGGAATTCTATATTCTCCAAGATCTTCTTCGAATTCAGTCGAAAGAAAAGAATCATTTCCAAATCCTATTTCTGTAAAAACTTTTTTCATAAATTTATGATTTATGTCTTTTAATCCAATTTTTTTTGAAAAATGGAATAGAGACGGTTGATAATATAAAACCCAGGGTTGGGACAATTGCATTCAAAAATGGCTTTGGAAGTCCGGCAAAAATAAAAAATATAACAATGACAATATAGGTCAAAATGGTAATCAAAACCTTGCGAAATAGGCTTGTTTCCCAAGCTTTATCCCCTTCCACTCTCGCATTCCTCTCTTTAATTTCCTGTATATCCTTTTTTATTTGTTCAATTTCGTTCATGTTTTTATTTTCGCAAGGATTGTCCTTGCGAATTATTAAATTATTTTTTATTATTGATTTATCTTAAAAAATAATCGAAGCAATAATAATAGCTACAATAGGAAAAATTAAATATTTAATAAGAAAAATACTTATTTTTTTAAATAAATTTTCTTTTTTTGAATTATTATTACTAATTAATGTATTTTTTTCACAATCTTTTCCAAACTCAGAATTTTCAAAATCCCCTACAAGAGAGTTATTTTTAAACCTATCCCCAAATTTCATATTTTTTATTACCATAATTTTATAATGGAACAGGAAGACCTAATTTTTGAAGTGGGATATATTCAAAATAATACTGGCAACCAACTGAAATTACATAATCTAACATATCCTTGTAACTAGGATCTTTAAACCAGTCCGATAATAAGTAAATATATTCAACCTCATAATTTAATCTAGAAAATAATTTTTTATATTGCTTTCTTTTAAAATCACAAGTCTGTAATTTTTCATCTACGGAACCAGCTCCATGTTGATGTTTTTTCTCTATAATATATACAGTATTATTAAAAACTACATATAAGGCATCATCTGGTAAAAGTCTTTTAGAAAAAAGATCAGCCCAATTAATATCGTGCTCTTTTTTAAGAAATGTGTATAAATCATGTGTCGGAAAAGTTCTAGCAACTTGCTTCTTGTTGTAATAAATAAAATAAGATTTTTTATATCCTTCAATTTTTTCTGTAGAATATCCCTTCTGTTTTGCTAAAAAAGTTACCAAATCTTTTTCTAATTCAAAAACTAATCCAGTTTTTGTATTTGCACCACCTTTTCCACCTTTTATCATATAATTTATTTTTTATTATTAATAATATCTTTGTACCTTTTTACTGATAAATTTAAAAAGTTTTTATCTAAATCAAAACCAACAAATTTTCTACCACCAATCATTTTTGCAGCTATGCCTGTCGTAGAACTACCGGTAAAAGGATCTATTATTATGTCTCCTTTTTTAGTACTTGCTAAAATGCAACGTCTTAATAATTCTACTGGTTTCTGTGTTGGGTGTTTGCCGTGAATTTTCTCCCAGTTTTTTGGAGGATGAATTGACCAAACAGAACGCATTTGAAGACCTGGTTTTTTTATAAAATCATCTTTCCAGTCACCTTCTTTCATTAATCTATAATCAAAATAATGTTTACCTTTCTTACTTTTACGTGCCCAGATTAAAGTCTCATGTGAAGCTGTAAAAAATCTACATGAAAGATTAGGTGAAGCATTAGGCTTAAACCAAGCTATATCATTTAAAACATGGTAACCAATTTGTTGCATAGCCGTGCCACACTGATAAATTGAGTGATAGGTACCACTTACCCAAATAGTTCCATTCTCTTTTAAGACTCTATGACAAGCTTTTAACCAAATCAAATGAAAATCGTAGTCACTATCAAAACCCTTACTTTTATCCCAATCTCCTTTATTCACACTAACCATTTTACCAGCATGCACAGAAAAACCGCCATTGGAAAGATTGTAAGGTGGATCAGCAAAAATCATATCAATACTATTTTCTGGAAGTTGATTTAAATATTCGACACTATCTCCCAAATACAAAACAAAATCATCACTTGAAAAGTGAGGTTTTGTTTTTATGTTTTGTAATATTTTTTTACTCATTTTAAGCAAGGCCAATATTTTTGATTTTGCAGTATGCAATTTTTAAATTCATTTAGCGGCTTATTTACATCAACACTTTTAATTAAATAATCAACCTGTTCTCTATCATAAAATTTTTCTTTAATTTTACTAGTATAATTTTTGTAATCAAAAGAAACACAAAAAATACCTAATATTACTAAAACAAAAATCATCACTAAAAGTCCCAAAAATAAACCTGAAAACTCAATTTTATTAATAATCCAATGAAGTATTAATATGAAAAATAACAACGAACCTAAGGTTAATAAAGTAATTCCAATAGCGGACAGCATTGAAATATCAAATTTAAAAACCTGCATATCAATAGATATAAAAGTAAACAAAGCCACAAAAATAGCTAATATTTCTACATTTTTATTGGTAGATTTTAATGCATCCTCTTTAGATTCAGTAAAATCTTTTTTGAGACCCGAAAGTTCTGTTTTAATTTTTTTATATTCTTTAGAATATTCAATTTTTAAAAAATTATTAAAATCATCTTTTGTTAAGAAAGGTTGTGACGCAATAGAAGTATCATTTTTTACTTCTCTAGTCTGTGAACCAAATTTTTTAATTTCTTCTACTTCCATAAATTAAAATGATAAAATCGTTTCTGCTTTTTTTGTTGCTTCATTTATAAAATTTTCTAGAATTTCTTTTTTATTGAAAGAATTTTTAGTGGTATCTTCAGCAAGAGTATTAATATCTCGATTTATAATCATACCTTTTTTATCAATACCTTCTTTGTTTTTTAAAAATTCCGTTGTATACATCTGAGAATTGTTAACTTTAACGCCAGACAACGTAATTTCTTCGTTAAAACGAACAGTTATTTCTTTTGGATTGAGACTATCAATTTTTGAAGAATTAAAAATCAATTTAAATTCTTCTATCGTAGCTTCTTTAAAATAAGTAATAACCACACCAACTCTTCCTATGTCTACATTTAAGTTTTTTATTAGATTAAAAACCTTTTCAAAATTATCTTTGATAAAATTTTCTTTTGTAGAAAAAAAATCAATTCTGTTTTTTGCAAGATTAATATTAACTAATGTTGAATTAACAACCAGCCTCGGAATTTCTGATGGGGCATTTTGTGGAATACCTATAATTTGAGGTGTTATATCACTACCAAACTCTTTTTTTATATCCAAGGAAACATTTTCAACTTCACCTTGAAAATCATTTTTAAAAAACAAACCCAGTTGTACTTGTATAAATTGTTTTTCCATAATCTTATTTTTTATCTCCTAGGTCTTTTAAATCGGACATTTGAATAGGACTAGCAATTTCAGGTTGAGTCATATCAATCTCTCCAAATTGTTTTTCATAATTTTCTATTTGCTTATTCATCCAAATCGCGATACTTTTCATTGTTTGAGGTGTAGTTGCAAAGGAATCTAAATTATTTCCTGAAGTAAAAGCAAAAGAAAAAAGCTCTTTGGCATAAGCTCCAATTGCTCCATCACAAAATTTCTTTGGCAGCTGATTCATATTTATCTTTGTTGGATCTATCATTGTTTTATATAGTTATTTTAAATAATAATATGCCTATTATAGCATATTTTTTAATAAATTTCATCTTTTTTAAAAGATATTTTAATTCTCTTCTATAAACCTAAATAAAGCCCGGACTGGAGTGCCGAGGGCACCTTGGGCTAGAAATTCGCCGGACATGGAGGTCATTCTTGGGGCTATGTCTACGTGAAGCCATTTGTAGGGTTTGATAAATTGATGTAGGAAACTAGCAGCATAGATCGCTCCGCCATAACGGGAATCTTTGTTGTGGACATTGGTCCAGTCGCCCAGGCCTCCTTTTATTTCATTTTCATATTCTTCCCATAATGGCAATCTCCAAACATAATCCCCTGTCTCTTCGCCAGCTTTTTCAAAAGATTTGGAAAGTTCATCGTCTTCGGTAAAGATAGCTGAAGCATGTTCACCCAAAGCCACAGCTGCTGCGCCGGTCAAAGTCGCCACATCTATCACCAGCTCTGGATTATATTTTTGCGCATAGGTCAAAGCATCAGCCATAATCACTCGGCCTTCGGCATCAGTATTTAAAATCTCAATTGTTTTGCCGGACATTGAACGGATGACATCACCCGGACGATAACTTTTGCCAGATGGCATATTTTCAACTGAAGGAATCAACGCGATGACATTTTTCTTTAATTTATTTTTCGCCACGAGTGCGAGCGCGTAAATGACTGATGCTCCGCCGGACATATCCATATTCATCCCAGCTAGTGAACCAGAAGGTTTTAAATTTATTCCGCCTGTATCAAAAGTGACGCCCTTGCCGACAAGAACAATCGGTGCATCGCTCTTTGCTCCGCCCCAATATTCCATAATTATAAATTTTGATTCTTCGTCTGATCCACGACCGACAGAAAGTATCGCCTGCATATTTAATTTTTCCATTTCTTTCTCGCCGAGCACTGTGACTTTTACTGGTAAACCTTTCACAGCTTCTTTAGCTTTCTCTGCTAAAATGGCTGGGGTCATGTCTCCGCCCGGAGTGTTTGCGAGTGTACGAGTTTTATTTACTTCTTCTGCTATACCTGCGCCTTTTAGAATTGCATTTTGAATATCTTGTTTAGCACCGAAAATAAAAGCTTCTTTAATAGATGGAAAACCTTCTTTGGGAGGAGTTTTGTAATCAGTAAATTCATAATTAGCAAAATCAAGCTGAGAGCCGATAATTTCGCCAAGTTGTTCATCGGAAATTTTTATATTGGAAAATTTAAAATCTTCAAAATTAAAAGCGATTTTTCCCGCCTTGACGCTTTTTGCTGTCATAATCATTTTACGGATAAGTAAATACAACTTTCTCAAAGTCATCTTTTCATCTGCGTTGGACTTCATATAAAGGACCTTCATGCCATTTTCTTTAATGGTTTCGTCCTTATTTTTCGGCCCAACAGAAACAAAAAGCACCTCCTCTTTTAATTCCTTAATATTCCCTTTGAATGTTAATTTCATATATTTTTTATTTTAATTTTTAAATTCTCCTTCGAAAATAATTTCTTCTAGTGGCTTTCTATCACTTGGTTTTTCACGTTCACGTAAATTTTCTGGCAGATCTTCTATTTTACCTGTCTTACCTATAGCTATCATCATTTCCACTTTATAATCATCAGAAATTAAAAATCCTTCTTTTGCTTTTACATAATCAAGACCAGCCATGCCATGAGACACTAGGCCCATAGTGGTAGCTTGTAATGCCAAATTCTCCCAAGCCGCGCCTGTATCAAAAGAATGAGTTGCATCTTCATCTCCACGAGAAGTTTTGTTTTTTGAAATTACTAAAATCAAAGCTGCTGCATTTTTGCACCAAATTTGATTTCCTTCCATTAAAAATGAAAATAATTTATCAAAAGCTGGCGTTCCTCTCATTCCATAAATAAATCTCCAGGGTTGTTCGTTGAAAAGAGATGGTGCCCAGTGAGCAGCATCAAAAAGAGTCATCAACTCATCTTTAGTGATTGTTTCTCCGGACATAGAGCGAGGAGAGTACCTTTTTAGAAACAAGTCATCAGTTTCATAATTTGTTGTCCTGTTGTTTATTGTTTTCATATTTTTATTCCAAAGTTGAAAATCTTTCATCTATGCGTTCCATGTCTCTCGGAAACATAGATGCTTCTCTTATATTTTTAAGATTTAAGAATTGCATGGTAATGCGTTCAGCGCCGAAAGCAAAACCACCTTCAGGGGCAACACCGTATTTAAATGCTTCCAAAAACATCTTTATTTTAGCTGGATCCATTTTCCATTCTTTCACGTGTTCCATGAGCTGTGCGTAGTCGTTTATTCTACGTCCGCCACTCAAAAGTTCACGTCCGCGACAAATAAGGTCTACGCCTTCATTGAATTCAGGATTTTCTTTACTTGGATAAACATAGAAAGGTTTTGCTTTAGTTGGGAATCCATAAACGAATACAAAATCCGAACCGGTTTCTTTTTTAACAATTTCAGAGATTTCAATCTCATCTTGAGAGCTCAAATCTTTGTCTCCCCTATTGTCTCTCTTGTAAACTTCGAAAATTTTGTTTTGTGCTTCGGTCAAAGACATGGTCGGTGTACTATCTATCATTTTTGGAAGTTCTACTTTCAATAATTTTAATTGCTCGGCATTTCTTGTTGCGACTTGTTCTAAAATATATTTAATAGTTTGTTCTACCATATCGCGAATATCCTTCCAACTATCTATGAAAGCCCATTCAGCGTCCAGAGAAACTATTTCTGTCAAATGTCTGGTAGTGGTACTCGGCTCAGCGCGGAAAATTTTATTTACAGAAAAAACTCTCTCAAATGCGCTCATTACAATTTGTTTGTAAAGTTGAGGAGATTGTGAGAGATATGCTTTCTTATCAAAATAATTAATCGGGAAAACTTCGGCTCCCCCTTCGGCTGTGGCTGGTACTATGCTTGGAGCTTGAAATTCAAAAAAATTATTTTTCTTCATAAATTCTCGGAAGGAATCTATAATTGTTTCTTCTATTTTAAATACTGCTTGCACTTTCGGATGGCGAAGCACCAGGGCGCGATTGTCTAATTCTGTAACAAGCTCTAGATTGTATCCTTCCAAAGACATATCAAAAGGAAGCTCTTCAGCTTTGGCTAGAACTTCAATACCAAGAACTTCAATTTCAACATCGCCATTCAATACATCGGCTTTTGTATCTTTTGCTGGACGTTTATTCACCAAGCCTGTGACCTTCAAAACCCATTCAGGACGAATTTGTTTAGCGACTTCGATAGCTTCAGCGTGGTTCGGTAAAGTGACGCATTGTACGCGTCCGGTCATGTCTCGCATATCAAAGAAAACCATTTTACCTTGGTCTCGACGGACATCCATCCAGCCGGCAATAATGACTTCTTTTCCTACATTATCTTTTAAATCCTTAATATAAATTCTATTTTGCATAGATTTTATTATATCATTTTATATAAATTAAAAAAGTAATTTTGACAACTATACCTATATATTATACAATGCGGGCAATAAACTTAGTTCTAAATCAAAATAATAACGATATGGAAAAAACAACTGCAGACATTTTTTTTCTATGTGGAAATGGAAATCATCCACTAGGTTCAGAAACACTTAAAAAATTAGGGGAATTACTAGGGAAATCTTGTAAATTTAATCACATAAATTTCAACAAATTTCCTGAAGGAGAATTGGATAACCGTATCCCAAACCATGCAAACATCAAAGGAAAAACGGTGGTTCTGTTCCAAAGCATGCACTCTTCAGATTTAATGCTAGAAGCCCTTGACTTAACTTGGGCACTTCATAATCAATATGGAGCAGCAAGAATCATCGGTGTATTTCCTTTTGTCTGGAACAGAAGGCAAGATCCTAAAATGGAAATAGACCCGAACGATCTTTCAGGTAAAAAAGCAAAACAAGATGAAATCCAAAGACTGAAGATGTTGGTTGATGATTTTGCCCATCGCGGACTGACCGACATGATTGTCGCAACTCCTCATTCAAAATCTATGCAAGAGTACTGTAAGGAGTACGGAATAAATTTTTACGAAATAAATACTTCTCCTCTCTTCGATGAAGCAATTAAAACCTTCGTCCCTGAAGAAGATCTTGACCTCGTAAAAGTATACACTCCCGACCTCGGTTCTATGCCGAGAGCCATCGCTCTAGCAAAAATTTTAAATTGCTCTGTTTTATTTAATTTAAAGAACAGAATAATTTACAATGAAACCTCCATCAAGGATTCAAACCCAGAAGAACTGGAAGGAATCCTAAAAAACCTAAGGGAAAAATATGATTTTCCTGAAATCTATTACTGTGCCACTGAACTGGTTAAAGGAAAAATAATAGTAATGATTGAAGATGAAGTCGCTTCGGGAAGTACGGCCAATAACACCGGGCAACTACTAAGAAAAATGGAAGCAAAATCTATTTTTCTTCTTGCCACCCACGCTGTACTAACTTGGGGTTGGAGAAATAAATTATTTTATGAAAATCCTTTCACAAAAATAATTATGACTAATTCAATCCAACGCGACTACGAAAAAAGAACTGGCGGACATATCGTTGATATTTCAATAGCTCCAGCAATAGCTACCAAAATGTTCAAATTATTAAATTAATTGAACAAAACAAAATCCTGACTCAAGTAATACTTGAATCAGGATTTTTTATTTTAATTTCTAAAAATAATCTATCTTCACTGCTTTGCGGACTTCTACCATCGTCTCTCTGGCTATCTCTCTGGCTTTGGCTGTGCCATCCTTGAGAATCCCCATAACGAACTCTGGATTCTTTATTAAGTCTTCTCTTCTTTCACGAATCGGCTTGATTAATTTTTCCAAGACTTCAATCAATCTTTTTTTAATAACCACATCACCCAAGCCACCTTTTTTATATTTTTCTTTCAATTCTGCAATCTCATCTTTATTTTCATCAAAAATATCTAAGTACGTGAAAACAACATTACCTTCAACTTTTCCTGGATCTTCTACATGAATGTGCCCTGGGTCAGTATACATATTCATAACCTTTTTAGAAATTTCTTCATAACTATCAGAAATATAAATCGCATTATTTAATGACTTACCCATCTTTATATTGCCATCAGTTCCAGCCAAGCGAGAAGTCTCAGAAAGAACTGGTTTTATTTTCTGAAAAATTTCTCCATACAAAGAATTAAATTTCAAAACAATTTCATTGGCTTGTTCTATCACCGGCAACTGATCTTCACCAACTGGAATCAAATTACCTTTACAAAATAAAATATCGGCTGCTTGAGAAACTGGATAAGCTAAAAATCCAGCTGGGACATCTTCGCCAAAACCTTTTTGTTTCATTTCATCTTTTACTGTAGGGTTCCTCTTTAATCGTGCCAAAGTAACAAGGTTTAAAAACAACACAGTCAGTTCTGCAATTTCTGGAACTTCTGATTGGATAAACATGGTCGTCTTTTTTGGATCAAGACCACAAGCGAGATTGTCTACGGCTACTTCTAAAACGTTGCTCCTTATTTTATCTGGATTTTCAGCATTGTCGGTCAAACCTTGTATATCTGCAATCATATAGAAAAACTTATCTACTTCGTCCTGTAGCTTAACCCTATTTTGAATAGAACCTACTAGATGTCCGAGGTGCAATTTACCTGTTGGACGATCTCCCGTAAGGGCAATTTTAATATCTTTTGACATCTTTTGATTTTAACATACTTAATAAATTTCGGCACAGGTTTTTCCCCATTTTAATAACAGTTTTGCTAACTTTCTAAGTTTGACTATTTTTTTAAAATGCTAAAATGGCACTATGGTAAAAACAAGAAAAAATGAAGTACGTATTCCTCCTCAAAATATCGAATCCGAAAAAGCCGTACTCGGCTCTATCATGCTCCGCAAAGACGCGATGCATGAAGTGGAAGATGTAATAAATCCAGATTCTTTCTATTCTGAAAAACACCGAATCATTTTCCAAGCGATGCTCGACTTAGCTATGAAAAATGAACCGATAGATATGCTTTCTCTTTCGACAAAATTAAGCGAACAGAAATTAATCGAAGCTGTCGGGGGCAATCAATACTTGGCAGAAATTGTAAATGGAGTTCCATCTTCTACAAACGTCAAACACTACGCTGAGATAGTACAAAAGAAATATGTCTTGAGAAGTTTGATAGATGCTGCTGATTATGTTTCTGAATTAGCTTTCGAAGAAGGAGATGATCACATGGATGACATTCTAGATATGGCAGAGAAAAAAATGTTCAGCGTTGTTTCTTCTCCAAAAAGTCAAAAATTCGTCAGCTTGAAAGATGAGCTTGGTGAAGCATTTGAAAGAATGGAAAAATTACACGAAAACAAAGGCATGCTACGAGGAATACCTACAGGCTTTAGAGATTTAGACAATCTTCTTTCTGGACTTCAAAATCAAGATCTCATAATTCTAGCTGCTCGTCCTTCCGTCGGTAAGACCACGCTAGCCCTAGACATCGCTCGCCTATCTGCGACAGTGCATGATAAATCTGTTTTGATATTCTCTCTAGAAATGTCTTCTCAACAATTAGTAGACAGAATGCTCTCTGCTCAATCCAGAGTGAATGCTTGGAATTTGCGTACTGGAAATTTGTCTTCAGACAGAGACTTCACAAATTTGCGAGATTCTTTGGATAAACTTTCAAAAGCAAAAATGTATATCGACGACCAAGCCGGAAACTCCATCGTAAGAATGAAAGCTTTATCAAGGAGAATAAAAGCAGAAAAAGGATTGGACTTGATTATTGTGGACTACTTACAGCTGATGACTACATCTAAAAATTACGATTCGATGGTAAACCAAGTTACAGAAATATCTCGATCATTGAAGAGCCTAGCAAAAGAATTAAACGTGCCAGTACTCGCTCTATCCCAGCTCTCTCGTGCAGTGGAATCAAGAGGTGGCAAACCAAGACTTTCTGACCTTCGAGACTCAGGATCCATCGAACAAGACGCTGATGTGGTCATGTTTATTCACCGTGAAGACAAAGGAAAAGATGAATCTGAAAAGACAAATATCGCTGAAATCTTAATCGAAAAACACCGAAATGGACCGACTGGTAAGGTTGATTTGTATTTCGATGAGAAGACCACAACTTTCTTAAACCTTGAAAAAAGTAGCTTGAGTGAATTCTCCGCTGCAAAAATTAGTAATGACTTAGACGAATTCTAAAATGGATACGGTAGAAAAATTAACGGAAGTTTTTAAAGAATTCCCTGGTATCGGAGAAAGACAAGCAAAACGTTTCGTCTATTTTTTAATGTCTCGAAATCCGGCTTATTCAGAAAATTTAATTCTTTTAATTAAAGATCTAAAAAAAGAAATATCTCAATGTAAAGAATGCTTCAGATTTTTCATAAATGAAAATAACAAAGGGAAGATTTGTGAGATATGCTCAAACTCAAGCAACGACTCTTCCCTACTGATGATAGTAGAAAAAGATTCTGACTTAGAAAGTGTAAAGAAAAGCCGAGTTTATCACGGGAAATATTTTATTCTAGGCGGACTGGTACCAATCGTAGAAAAAAATACAAATTCAAGAATCAGGATAAACGAACTCATCGAGAAAATTAAAAAAGATGCGAAGAATGGATTAGAAGAAATAATCCTAGCGTTTTCTTTGAGCCCTCAAGGTGACCATACGGATTTCTACGTCCGCAATCAAATAAAAGATTTAGCCGAAAATTCAAATATTAAAATCTCATCTCTTGGGCGTGGGCTTTCCACCGGCACTGAACTCGAATATTCTGATAACGACACTCTCAAAAACGCTCTAAAAAATAGGCAATAAAAAAAGACATTCATTGAATGTCTTTTTAAAAAAATTATACACCTTTAAGCTTACTAAGAGATACTACAACAGTACCATCCGATCCTGCCATAAGTATTCTTTTGGATACAAATCCTTTATCATAATCCTTATACATAAAATGGGTCAACCTGAATAAAAAGGGGTTAGGAAAAACAGGACACCAAGCACCGAGTACAGCAATTCCCCATGCCGAACTCTCATTAATGTATTTTCTAGCTTCTTCGCTGACAAAATAGGTTTTAATGGTATCGAGCCCATCAATAGTTTTAATAACAAAAATTTTACTCTTGTCACTGGATAAAGCCGTTTTTATACCGTTAGATTTTGCCCATTTTGTAGTAATTTGAGCAGGAAGTTTCAAAATTGTACCGAGTACAATAATTAAAATAATACTGGCAATTTTCTTCATTTTTTAGAGTTTTTAAAGGGTTTATGATTAGTTAATTTTTGTCAGATAACAAATTTTATCTAAATATATAATAACATACTTAATGACAATTTGTCAATAAAATAGACAATAAAAAAACCTTCTTAATATTAAATATGAAGAAGGTTTTTTGCATTTTTAATTTCAATAACCAAAAGATCCTGGGTTGGTAGATAAGAAATCTAAAGTATCCCCTTTTTCAAAAATCTTTGTCAGAGAATCTCCGACAAAAATTAATTTCGAATCCGGACAAGAAGGACGGCTATTGTGGCTAATTTCAGTATATTCACAATTATTTACATAATGATGAACAATCACAGGAGGATAATTAAATCCTGCAGCCATCTTAGTTCTTTCCAGTTGTCCAGGTGAATACCAGAAAAAAAATAGTTCTTTACCGTTGATCACACTATCTTTCCCGAAGATAATATCGTCGCGTCGTTCAGAAACGAGAGTAACAAAAGATAAATCATTTCTTTTTTGTAAAATGAGTATACCTTTTTTGTCTTTGTTTTCTTTATCCCAGCCGAAATAGGCTAACGTCGTAATTAAAAAAATAAATACAACAATAAATAAATTTCTATTTTTCATTTGTCTTATTTTTTATAGTTTAGTTTATTGATTTATTTTAAAATAACAAAATTATTTAAACAAACAATAGCATATTTAATGTAAATCGTCAATAGTAATAAAATTAAAAAAATAATGATATAATCATGAATATGCAAACAAAACCAATCGAAAAGTATTTTTTCTTCGGGCTATTATTAGCAGTATTTATCTTTACTTTTTTTATTTTCCGTCCATTTTGGATAGTAATAGTATTAGGGGCTTCGTTGTCTGTAATTCTCTACCCTATTTATAATTGGCTTGTAAAAATAAAATTCCCACAATGGCTCTCTGCTATTTTGACTGTTCTTTTCTTTATAATAATATTTTGTGGTCCAATTTTATTTGTTAGCAATATAGTATTCCAAGAATCTAAGAATGTTTATTATTCTGTAGTAAACAATGGGTCAGCCGACACATTTATAAGTTTAATAAATAACAAAATCGTACACATCCTACCTCAAGGTATTACCTTTGATATAAATCAAAAAATCTCAAGTTTGATTTCATTTTTATTTAGCAACATAGGAAACATATTCAATACAACCATCTCCGCACTAGCTTCATTTATCCTAGTCCTATTTAGTATTTTCTACTTCTTGAAAGACGGAGAAAGATGGCAAAAAGCAATAATCAGACTCAGCCCGATTTCCGACAAGAATGACAAAAAAATCTTAACCAAACTTTCTTCATCTATAAGAGGGATAGTAAAAGGATATCTTTTTATTGGATTAATACAGGGGTCCCTTGTTTCTATAGGTTTTGTCATTTTTCATGTTCCCAATCCAGCTCTCTGGGGAGTAGCTGGTGGCATAGCTTCTCTTCTCCCACCATTTGGAACAGCCTTAGTAACAGTTCCTGCGATAATTTTCCTTTTTGCCACAGGGCACTTACTATCAGCCGTCGGACTTTTACTGTGGTCAGCATTATTAGTCGGTTCAGTAGATAATTTTCTTAATCCAATTCTTGTAGGTAAAAAAATAAAAATACCACCATTCTTAATCCTATTTTCTGTGCTTGGAGGAATTTCACTTCTCGGACCAATTGGTATTTTAGTTGGTCCCCTTGTCATAAGCTTACTCGATACCCTCGTCTCAATCTACAGAGAAGAATTTCAAAACAGTCCAGAATCACAAGCTTAATTAAATTTAAATAATAAAAAAACTTCTGAATCAATCAGAAGTTTTTTTATTTAATAGAAGTTATTTTTACTTTAAAGTATGGCTGTCTGTGACCATTACGTCGTAGGTAACGAGATTTCTGTTTGTATTTTACAACTAGAACTTTTCTTGTACGGCCAATTTCTACGATTTCAGCGTCAACCTTAGCACCCTTTATATAAGGTGTTCCGATAGTGGTGTCTTTTCCGTCATCAACTAGAAGAACTTTATCAAAAGAAACTTTGTCTCCCTTTTTAAATTCTCCTTTTATTTTCTCGATGGAAACAAGGCCTCCTACAGAGACTTTATATTGTTTTCCGCCTGTTTGTATGACTGCAAATTCCATAGGTTCTATATTACCTAAAAAGATAAAAAAATGCAAGTGCCGATTCCTTATAAAGGAAAATAGATGAAGCGGTGCAAGTGAAACGAGTTTTTGCTATAATCTCTCTATGAGTTTAAATTTTTATAACACATTAACTAAAGAAAAAGAGGAATTCATCCCTATAAATAAAGACCTGATCACTATGTATTCCTGCGGACCTACTGTTTACAACTATCCACACATAGGCAATTACAGAGCTTATATTTTCGCTGATATTTTAAAACGCTCTCTTTTGTATACAGGATACAACGTAAAACATGTGATGAATATTACAGATATTGATGATAAAACTATCCGCGAATCACAAAAGGCTGGAAAAACCCTAAAAGATTTTACAAAGTTTTATACAGAAGAATTCAAAAAAGACATAGCTTCTTTGAATATTTTAGAACCAACTCTTTTCACCAAAGCTACAGACTATATTGATGATATGGTTCGACTAATAGAAATATTACTTGAAAAAAAATACGCTTATAAAAGTCACGATGGCAGTATTTATTTTGATATAAAAAAATTTAAAGAATACGGCAAACTTTCCGGAATTACTTTAGAGCAATTGAAGGATAACGCTTCTGGTAGAATAAAAACTGATGAATATGAAAAAGATAATATACAAGATTTCGCTTTATGGAAAGCTTGGGACGAAAATGATGGGGATGTTTTCTGGGAGACCTCTCTCGGTAATGGCCGTCCAGGCTGGCACATCGAATGTTCTGCTATGAGCATGAAAAATCTTGGAGAACAAATAGATCTGCACACTGGTGGAGTGGATAATATTTTCCCTCATCATGAAAATGAAATCGCTCAATCAGAAAGTATCACTGGAAAACAATTCGTAAAATATTGGATGCACAATGAATGGGTCCTAGTTGATAATAAAAAAATGGCAAAATCAGCCAATAATTTTTATGTGCTTACTGACCTAGAAAAACATGGCATAAGTATACTCGCCTACCGCTTTTGGCTTCTGATGGCGAACTACAGAACTAGAGTAAACTTCGTTTGGGAAGCCTTAGAAGGCGCGGAAATAGCCTTAAAACGCTTGTATAGACTATATTTAAACCTGGGAGAAGACACTGGAACTATTAATGAAGAGTACAAACAAAAATTCAAAGAATATATAGAAGATGATCTAGACACTCCTCGCGCATTGACTATTCTTTGGGATTTAATTAAAGATGAAAAAATTTCTTCAGCTGACAAAAAAGCCACAATTTTAGATTTTGATAAAGTCCTAGGACTAGGTTTTGTAGATTTAAAAGAAGAAAAAATTCCTGCAAATATTAAAAAACTAGCCGAAGAACGCGAAGAATCCAGAAAAAATAAAGATTGGAAAAAATCCGACGAACTCCGTGAAGAAATAAGTTCTCTTGGCTACGAAGTCAAAGACAGCTCTGAAGGATATAAAATAAATAAAATCTAATTATTTATCCCAATTGAATCCCCTGCCAAAATGGCCCCATTTGGCTGTATCGGTAAATTTTACATTATTTAATTTAAGAAATTCTCTGATACCTTTTGGAGTTAAATCATAGCCCACTATTTGTTCTTCTTTGCCGTCTATTACTGCCACTGCCATTACCGGTTCCGGCTTGCCTATCGCATAAGCAATTTTCACAAACACCTCCTTCGCGTTCTCTTGCTTCAATAAATCAACAGCGATTTTACGGGCCATATATGCTCCGCTACGATCCACCTTGGTATAGTCTTTGCCGGAAAAAGAACCGCCACCTATTGGAATTTCTGGACCATAATTATCTATTACAATTTTTCTACCTGAAAGGCCTGTATCAGCATCAAAACCACCCTGCGCCCACTCACCGGCTGGATTTATCAAATATTCTACCCCGTCGCTCGCGAGCGACTGGGGTTCTTCGGCTTCAATGATACCTTTTACTAAAGGTAACAATTCTTCATTCTTAGAATTTTGAAAACTCACCACCACGGTTTTTACTTTTTCTCCGTCCAAAGTAACTTGCGTCTTCCCATCGTTTGGATATTTTTCATAAACCTTCATACAAAGATTCCTGGCTAAATCATATTCTCTAGGCAACATACTCTCTGTTTCTGAGGTAGCATAACCTTTCATGATGCCTTGATCACCTGCTCCACCTGTGTCTACTCCGTGAGCAATTTCAAGACTTTGTTTTGATAAATTTATAACCACTCGATAATTGTGCCCGACAATATTTTTCACCAATGTTTCTAAATCTGGATCTGCCTGACTGGTGATCTCTCCATTGATGGTTATTAAATTATGCCCACCCATCACTTCTACTGCTACTCGACTATTCTTATCTCCCTCTAAATAAACATCCAAAATAGAATCCGCGATAAAATCACAAATCTTATCTGGATGACCTGGGCTGACAAATTCTGCTGTTTTTATACTCATATGTTTTATAAAATAAAAAATTCCTCTAATTGAGGAAAGATTTTTACGCCGACTAAACGTACCTATCTCCCCCGATACTGCTTTCGCAATATTTGGTTGGATTTAGCACCTTGCATTTGCAGGTTGCTGAGCGAGTCATAAAGCCAAATCTCTCGTCGCTACTCTTGATATATATTCAACTGTAATTAAACTATACCAAATTTATAACTTCTTTGCAAAAAAAGTTTAATTTAGTATCATTAAGTTTATGATAGATAGAATAATAAACACAAAAAAAGTTAAAGACGCCGAGGTAGTATTTCTTTCTGCTCCATATGAAGGAGGGGTTTCTTTTATGGGAGGCACAGCCAAAGCTCCTAAAAAAATAATCGACTGCCTAGATAACAACCTAGAGCTTTTTGATATCAACCTACTTTGTGAACCTTCTAAAAAAATAAAATCCGCACACTTAGATTTAAAAAAGATTTCCAAACTTAAAGCAAAAGATATGGTAGAAGAAATCGGAATTGAATACCAAGAACTATTAAATGATAAAAAGTTTGTAATCATGTTGGGTGGCGAGCACACTGTGTCCTTAGGTGCACTAAAAGCAATAGCTGAAAAAGAAGACCCTAAAGATATAACAATTTTCCAAATAGATGCTCACCAAGATTTACGTTATGACAATAGCGACTACAGCAAACACCCTTCTAAATATGCGCACTCTTGTGTAATGCGTAGAGCTCATGAGCTCGGTTTTAATTTAGTTCAAGTCGGTATTCGTACTTTTTCAAAATTTGAATATGAATATTGGCAAGAAAATAAAAAAACTATTACTGTTTTTGAATGGAGTGAAAAAACACCAAAAGTTCCAGCAATAGAAGATATCTTGAAATCAATCAAGACAAAAAAAGTTTATTTATCTATCGATGTAGACGGATTTGACCCTTCCTGTATGCCTGGCACTGGTACCCCAGTCCAAGGCGGTTTAAAGTGGCGTTATGGACTAGACCTTATTGAAAGACTCATAGAAACAAAAGATGTAATAGGCGTAGACTTAGTAGAAGTTTCCCCAATGAAAGATTCTGTTCTAACAGAATTTGGCGCAGCTAAAATCTGCTACACAATAATGTCTCACAAATTTAAAAATAAACTTATTTAGATTTTCTAAAAATTCTCTTGCGATAAATCAACAAAATTTCAAAAGAATTTGCGATAACTATATAAAAACTAAAAGCATAAATAGCAAAAGTCCAATCTTTTATAATCAACAAGGCTATTCCATTATTTAAAATTCCACCCCAATATGCAAAAGTATTTTCAGTTTTAGGATATTTCCAAGTTTTTATATAAGTAGGAATATAAGCCAACAAATCACTCGCTATAGCAAAAAATGCTGATACCCATAAATTATGTGTCAAAACATAACACACTAAAGCAAATAAAGACAAAATCCCACAAAAAATATCTAGCAAAGTTATTTTCCAAAAAGAATCTTTTTTAAATAAACAAAAAATAAAAATTAAAAGTGGACCAAACCCAGACATAAAAGCACCCAAAAGTGAAATTCCACCCCCAGCTTTATATCCTAAAAATACAGCGATAAATGGAGCCAATGACCAAATAAGAAAAGAAACCATATTGGGCCGAGTACCACCATAAAAAATACTTTTAATATATCGGAAAATAAAGAAAAGATTAATCGCAACACCAATAAAAATTATATTTTCAGGCAACATAAATTTTAATATATCTCTTTCTGATAACACTTTTCACAATAAACTATTTCTGGTCGATCTGGAGAATAACTTGTCTCAAATTCAACTTCACATTTACCTTTATGGGCGTGGTTTGATTTATCACACATGCATTGTCTGTGCCAAAGCTTTAAAGGATTACGTTGTTTTAAGCGTTGATAGTGCCTACAGTTAGGACATAATCTGGGTAATGGTAAATTCATTCTTTGATAAAATTGAAGTTCTTGAGGAATGATTTTAAAGGCTTCAGTGCATTGTTCATTACAGGTTCCTTTATGTTCACACTCTATAACTTTACCCAATATCTCTTCTGTAACTTCTTTAATATTATCAGAAATAGCCTCATTTTTAACGTCTATTTTATAATTTCTTTCTTCCCTATCTTTCCATCTATATCCTTGTTCTTGTGCTTCTTCTTTGGTTAAAGGAAAGTATTCTTGAGCTACTGTTTCGTTATAACAAAATGGACTTAATTCTGGTGGAAAAAATTCTCCATATTTATAGATTCTACCCTTACTGTCTGTATGGGGCATATCGTTCATATGCTTTATTATTTTAAGGACTAATTCTTCATATTGTTCTTTGGTGTATTGTTTGTTGAGAATGCAATACTGTTTATTGCGAAGGCCGACGCAAGCAAATACATCCGAACAATTCATACACAAATGAATTAATTCTGAATTTTTATTTCCCCTACTATGTGAAAAAAATTTTGTTAAATAATTATCATCACCTGCTAAAGAATTTTCATACACTAGTTCATTATTTAATCCTCCAGAAATATCATAGCTATCTTTTGTATGTTTAAACATGCGCCAACAATATTTTATATTTTCTCCATCCGCAATAAAAAAACTATTCTTGGTATTTTTAGAGTTAAATATATTGTCTCCTGAGGAATTTACACTATTAGTAATATTAGAAAACTTATGTATACTATTTTTTATCAAATCTTCAAATTCTTTTTTACATTGATTTGTAAAATCAAAAGAACCTTTCTCTGTCTCACTAATTACCAAAGTATAATCTTCTTTAGAATATTGTTTATTTCGTATACAAAAACTTTTATTTCTTAAATTAGAACACATAAAACAATTTTGACAATTTCTACAATCAAAAAGAAAACGTGAATCTATACAATCACTACAACTATTCAAAAAAGCACAATTATACACCTTTCTAGTTGTAAAATTTTCATAACAAAACTCAGAATCTATAGTGTAATAACAATCTACTAAATTTTTACTTTTATCAACAAGCCTTGAATATGAAATATCTTCGCAACGAGTTGCGTTCGAAAGATAAAGATTCTTTGAATAACCAGAATAATTCGCATATTCAGAGTTTACATTTATTAAACCCCATAGATTTATATTTGGAACAACATCCATTAATTCCTTCCATTGTATAAAAAAACATTTCAAAAAATCATAATCCTTCCCGTAATCTTTCCCATCCCAACCATCTCCGTACCAACAATCATTACAATATACGGGAAATTTATTAAACGGGGAGTTAATAGTAATTATATTTTTTTTACATAGATCACATTTCCTTTTATAAAAAACACCTTCATTCCTCCATGTAAAACGTCTCATAAATCGACAATCCGGGCAAAATGTCGGTGGTGGAACTTTTATCTTTTCATAAAATTTAAAATCTTCCAGATCTATTTTAAAATCCTTTTTACAGTTCTGACAATTTTTAGTTTCTGATTTCATAAAATATGAAAAGTCTACAAGAGTATCGACATCCAAATAACAATGGCAATAACCAACAAGCAAAGAAATATTGCTATTGAAGAATATGTTTTAAAAGCTTTTGTTATTTCTTTAGTAAATTTAAATGCTTCTTTGTTCTTATTATAAAAATCAACATCACGATTTTTTATTTTCTTTCTAAAAAATAGTTGAACAAAAAATCCTAAAACTGCAACTGCTCCCAAAAAGATGGCTGGTTTTCCAGTCGGATCACCTTCTCTGTACATCAAAATACCAAAGAAAAGGAAGAACGCTCCAAACAACGGCATAAAAATCAAAATATTTTTCTGTTGTTTAGCTATAAAACCATCTACTTCCTTTTTGTCTTCTTTTAGTTCTTCCATAATTTTAAATAATTATTTTTAATAAAAAACTATATCCCCTCTTTTTTAAGTTCTTCTAAAAGTTCCTTAGCTCTCTTGGAAATCTTTGTAAGAACTTTCACATTTATCTTAATATATAAATCTCCTGATTTGCCATTTTTGATGGTCTCACCATAGCCTGTCATTTTCAGAGTTTGACCATCGTGAATCCCTGATGGAATTTTAATAGTCACTTCCCTATGTCCGGTTATGGAAATTTTTTTCTCTGTTCCTAAAATAGAATCTATGAAAGAAATTTGAATTTCCGTTTGCATATCTCGTCCACGAGGAGTCCTTTGTTGATAAAAACCTCCACTTCTACCCCCAGTAAAGAAATCACTAAAAATATCATTCAAATCAAACTCAACCCCCCCACCACCTTGAAAACCAGAAAAGTCAAAACCTCCAAAACCTTGCTGATAGCCTCCGGCGTTGCCTTGACCCATATTTTCAAAACCAGCCCCAAATTGGTCAAATTTAGCCCTTTTAGAGTCATCAGAAAGCACTTGGTAAGCTTCATTTACCTCTTTAAATTTGGCCTCATTTCCCTCTTTTTTATCAGGGTGGTATTTGTGCGCCAACTTATAAAAAGCCTTTTTTATCTCGTCTTTTGACGCCTTTTTACCCACACCTAAAATGTTGTAATAGTCTTTACTCATAGATTGTTTTATATCATAGGTTCAGCTTCTTGCGAAGATTCTTCCTCTTCTTCGTCTGTTATATCTTCCTTTTCTTTTGATCTATCTTTTCTTTTTGTCCTGCCTTCGATAATGGCCTTTTCTTCTGCACTTCTGATAATCGTAGCTTCTTCTTCGGCAATCAATTTTGCTGCATCACCTTTTGGTATTGAATATTTAAAATGTGAAGCATCTATAATTTCTTGTCTATAAGAAGTATGGGTCGGTGGTAAAACTTTCAAAGTCTCAGCTGAAAATGGATCATATGATTCACCATCGATAGTCATCTTCACAAAAATTTCTCCAACAGCTAGGTTGATCATATCTTTCACATCGAAAATAGGAGCGAACTCTGGCTTCATTTTTACAGCATCTTCACCACCAATACGGAAAGTGATGACGCTTCCGCAATTACCAAGAACTGCTTGGTGAACCTTTGGTAAAATTTGTCCGACGTACTGATGTGCAATAGTTAAATTGAGCGCATATTTTCTAGCTTCTGACAAAATATTTTCAAAAGTTTGAGTGACTACATTCTGGAACTCGTCTACATATAGATAAAAGTCTTTACGGTCTTTTTCCGGAATACCAGCACGTTCCATTCCTGCTTGTTTTATTTTAGTCAAAAAGATTGAACCCAAGAAACTAGAATTTTCTTCTCCTAGACGCCCTTTGGAAAGATTGATAAGAATAATCTTTTGTTCATTCATTAATTTACTAATATCAATTTTATTTTGTTTCTGTCCGAAAATATTTCTAAGCAATGGATCAGATAAAAATTGTCCCAATTTATTTACCAATGGAATGATGGCATCGGTATCGAATTTCTCAGACCAATCAGCGAATTCTATAGCGAAGAATCTTTTGACCATGTCATCTTTTATATATTCAACAACTTTTTGTCTGTAATTTCTATCAGTCAACATTGAAATCATTCCACGCATTGTGGCATGAGGATAATCCAAAAGTGCCAAACAAGTAAAACGAAAAACGTGTTCCAATCTTGGTGTCCAATTAGCTCCGAATTGCTTTTGAAAAACTTCAATCAACCCTTGAGTCAATTGAAATTTGAACATTGGGTCAACGTTTGCCAATGGGTTGAATGAAGCCGGAAAATCAATATCAGTAGGGTCAATAATACAAACATCATCTATGCGATCTTTAGGAATATAATCTAAGATCGCTTCTATCACGTCTCCGTGTGGGTCAATTAAACACAATCCGTGTTTATATGAAATATCTTGGCGGATAAAAAGCTCAAGTAATTTTGTCTTACCAACTCCTGATTTACCTATTATATATAAGTGCCTTCGGCGGTCTACACGCTTGATACCAAAAATAAACTTCTTTTCTTCTAAAGCTGCTACGTAATTTGTACGCCCAAAAAAAGAAACCTCTTCTGGTTTTGTCTTGCCAAAAACAGGCAATTCTGGTGGTGGCGGAGCATATTTGATTATCTGAACTCGATTTGGTTTTGACATATTATTGCTTTATTTTACTACAATTTTGAGTTCTTTTCAATGATTAATAAACCTCCTTTTTGTAACACTCCTTACAATATATCCTAGGAGCTTCTTCTATATTATAGTGAGTTTTAAAACTAACCCCACATTTATCACAGACTCTTTTAATTTGCTTCATTTGAGAAGCCCATCTTTTAACTTTTTCTTCTATCCTACAAAATGGACACTGTCTAGACAATGGTACTTTCAACTTTTTAACCAAATCAAGTTCTTGTTTTACTATTTTATATCCTCTCGGACAAGTACTACATTTTATAACCTCCTTTAAAATTTTATCTGAAGTATCTTTAATACTATCTGGAATTTCTAAATAATCTATCGTTATTGGGTATTTTTCGAAAAAATGATCGTGCCATCTTAATTTAGAATCTTCAACTTCATTTTTTGTTTTTGAAAAAATAAAATTAGCAAAAGAATTATTATAAGCATGTGGAGAAAATTCTAATGGAAAAAATTCTCCGTATTTATATAAATTACCTTTTTTATCTACATAAGGCATTTCATTCATGTGTTTTATTATCTTCTCTCTGAGTTTAAAATACTCTTCTTTTGTATACTGTTTGTTTAAAATACAATATTTTTTATTTCTAATAGAAATACATCCGACCCACCGACAACAGACTTACAATATTCAGCATCATTTAAGCCCCATCCAGACTCATGACTAAATCTTACATTAAAAGGATTTTCTCCCACAGTCACACATTCGTAAATCAATTCAGCATTCATGCCCCAATCAACATAATCATAACTATCTTTTGTGGAACCGTCTCGAATAAGCATGAGGTATTTAGAATCCTCAGAACCCACTACGTCATAACATTCTTTGCAGTTTTTTGATCTAAAAACATAACTGCCTGAAACCTTATTACTTCCGGTTTCCCATGCTGGTTGTGGAATATTTTTTTTGAAATACTCTTGAGCTTTTTCTTTCCAGTATGAATATTGCTTATAAGAACCTAGATCAATATTTTTTAATTTATTTTTATACTCTTCTTCAGAAAATTTGTCACCCATAAATATATATGATCCATTCTTTATATTTACCGCCCCGAAACAATTGTGTGCACCTTCACAATCTCGTAAAAATGCGCTATCAAGACAAGATCGATTATTACTCAATGATCCAATCAAATTATAGGATTTGAAAACATTGGTACAATCAAAACACCTTTCAGAATCCAATACGACTGAACAATCATATATATCTTTATTTCGAGTCAACCAAAAATCAGTAACACAATCTTCGTTATAATCCGAATAGTAAACTAAATAACAATTTTTTGAATGAGCTATGTGATTAATATACGGTGAAGTTTGAATAGTTGCTAAATCAACATGAAGACTTAAAACTGGAGTTTTTCCTAAAAGTTCTTTCCATTGTCCCAAAAATGGTTTTGTAAAATCAATATCCATACCAAAAGCCAAAGGATCCCAATTATCGCTCCACCAACATTTGACACAGTAAACCGTAAAAGGAGCATTTGGTTCATACATAGAAAGTCCATCCTCCCCACAAAGATCACATTTACGCTTAAAAAGAGTGATGCTAGGCATCCAAGCCAATCTTCTTTGCAGTCTACACTCCGGGCAAAAAGTTGGCGGAGGGACTTTGATTTTCTCGTAAAAATTAAAATCCTCTTGTTCTATAACAAAATCTTTTTTGCAGTTCTGACAATTTTTTGTTTCTGATTTCATAATTAATATACCTCCTGCTGATAACACTTTTCACAATAAACTATCTCTGGTCTATCTGAAGAATACGGAGTATTGATTTCTTTTGAGCACTTACCACACTTTCTTTTAAAAAGTTTACAAGGTAAAAGTTTATTAATTCTATCCTCGTGTCTTTTGTTTGGCGCTTTTCTAGGAATCGGTAAACCTGCCTTACGATAAAAAGATAATTCCATTTCAATTATTTTATATGCTTTTCCTGTATCTTCACATTTTAAAACTTTTTCTAAAATATCATCTTTAACATCTTTTATGTCGTCTGGTATTTGATATTCAGAAAATTGATACTTATTATCAGAAACAAAGTCATTCCAATTAAGACCTTGACCCAATACTTCTTCTTTTGTAAGTTTTATGTATTCTTCAGCTGTAGTTTCATTATAACCATAAGGAGAAAACTCCATTGGAAAAAATTCTCCATATTTATATATTCTGCTTTTCTTATCAACATATGGCATATCATTCATATGTTTTATTATCTTAGGTACTAATTTCTCATATTCTTCCTTTGAATATCTTTTATTTAAAATCATATATTCACCTCCAGTAATTCCAACACATCCAAAACAATTACTGGAAGAAGTCGTTGTAGCAGAATATTCTACATTATGAATACTAACTTTTTTCAATGGGTCAGCTGCAAAACAAAACAATAAAACCTTACTATTATAAGTTCCACCACCATGACCAATCTCATAACCTAATTCAGATGCACCCATACATGAACAGTCATAGCACTCTCTGGACCAACCACCAATAAATATATTTTTACAATTTTCTGATTTTGTTATCTGCCAACAATTGTGACAATTTTTTACTTCAATCAAATCATTTCCAGTAGAACTTACAGCCTTAAAAATCATATTCTCCCTATGGGGAAATTTTTCTATAATTTTTTTACTTTCAACCTCATACCATAATAAATTTTTGTGAGATGACAATGGGTTATTTTTTAAAAAATCTTCATATGCTTCTTTGGTATATTGTTTATTAAAGATACAATATTGTTTATTGCGTAAACCGGCACAACCCACAATATCACTGCAGTTGCGACAATCGTAAGAAAAATAAGTATTTATACATTCATTACACTCTTCAGAAAAACTTACAAAATAACAACGTTCACAATGAATATTATCAGAAGAATTATTTGAATTAAAAATCCAATAATTATCAAAACAATTTTTACCACTTATTTCATAACTATTATAAGCGGAGTCTTCATTGTAATGACCACCTATGTTCATATAACAATTCTTATCATCACTTTCTTGACTAATCCATTCACTATTTACAGAATTTAAATTATATAAAGAAATATTTGGAACCTTTAGAAATAATTCTTTCCATTGTGATAAAAAGGGTTGTGAAAAATCTACCTCCATTCCGTAATTTCTTGGGTCCCATTTATCACTCCACCAACATTTCGTGCAATACATTTTATATAATTTATCTGGAGAAGCTCTTGATACAATACTATTACCACACAAATCGCATTTTGTTTTATAAAAAACTCTCTCGTTTCTAAAACAAAGTCTACGTTGATGTCTACATTCAGTACAAAAAGTCGGTGGAGGAACTTTTATCTTTTCGTAAAAGTTAAAATCTTCTGGCTCTATTGTGAAGTCTTTTTTGCAATTCTGACAATTTCTGGTTTCAGTCTTCATAGTTTTAGCTTAAATTAAAAATTACGGTCTATCCAATCAAAAAATTTTCTTTCCCAAGCTAAATATTTTCTCCAAAGATTTTTCATCGTTACAGGGAAAGGTTTAATCTTACCTTCATCTCTGAATATTGGATAAAGAAAAGCTATAAGTATTACTATTACAGTAGCGCCGATAGCCCACAAAAGCATTTGTAAACCAAATGCATAAAATATAAATATAGCGATTATTGCTCCGAGTATTAATGTCCCTTCGTGCATAAAATTAAATAAATTATTCTAATATCTTTCTTAAAACATCCTCCGGAACTTCTTTTACTTTTCCTGAAGAAACCTCAACTTTTTCTTTTTCTTCCTCTTTTTCTTCTTTGTTCGAAATCAAATCTTTCAATTTATTCATATCTTCAGCGCTCGCAGAACGATCCTGTAAGTTTGAAACTGTTGGAGGTTTTGGATTTCTTAATTCATTTAAAGAAATTGCTGGAGGTGTATCTTTTTTTACTTCTACGACTTTTGGCTCTTCTTTTTTTACCTCTTCTTTTCCATCTAAAATTTTATTTTCATTAAGTGTTTTAGTCAAAATATCTCTCAATGCCAAATTCTCTTTAGGTCTCTCCTTCGGTTTAAAATTATTAACTGGAGAATTTTTATTAAAAACTTTTTTTATTTTTGAAAATACACCAGGTTTGTTTTGAACAAAAGGGGCATTCTTATTATTTTGATTTCTTTCAGGATATCTTGTATTTTCTTCTTTATTTACTCCAGTAGCAGACTCACCTTTATTTTCAAACTCAATACCTAAATCAGACAAAGGTTTAAAATAACTAGTCTCATCGTGTCTTATTTGATTCATAGAACCCTTGATTGGTTTTATTTCCCCAGTTTTTAATTTGGATATGCAATCTTTGCAATAAACTGGTCTGCCTGGCTCTGGTTTGAATGGCACTTTAGTTTCCTTTTTACAAACGGAACAAATAGCTGCAAATTTTTCCACGTCTCCGACTTCATCATTACCTAAAGACATTCCACTCCAATCATTTATTTCTTTTTCAATAACAGCTTTAGGTCTACAATAAAGAGCGCGAGACATCTTAATTACCTCTTTTTCTACGTTTATATCAGGGTTTTTAGCCATAGGTGGTAAGGTTTTAGCAGAAAATGGACGAGAAGTCACCCCATCTATCATCAAACGAAGATATACCTTATAGTTCGGCAAATTCACAATATCTTGTGGTGTAAATTCTGGATCAAATTCTTTTTCTAAAAAATCAGCATCATCAGCACCAACTCGAAAAACAATCATAGTTCCGACGTTACCGAAAACTGCATCACGAACCATTGAACCACTCTCTGTCACAAGCTGAGCAGTATACTGGTGGGCAATAGTAAGATTCAATCTGTATTTTCTAGCCTCAGAAAGAATACCGGCAAAAGCATTGGTAACAAAGTTTTGGAATTCGTCGACATATAAATAAAAATCTTTACGATCGTCTTCTGGGATACGCACACGTTCCATGGCGGCTAATTGAATTTTAGTAATAATCATACCTCCGAGTAAAGCAGAGTTGTCTTCACCGATACGTCCCTTTGAAACGTTCACCAAGAAAATTTTTCCTTGGTTCATAATATCAAAAACATTTATTGTACTCTTTGATTGACCGACAACATTTCGAATTAGAGAAGAAGATAAAAATTGTCCGACTTTGTTTTGAATCGGAGCGATAGCTTCATTTCTAAATTTCTCTTGCCATTGTTCATATTCGTGAACCCAAAAAGCCTTGATCACAGGATCTTTTAAATTCGCAATTATTTTCTGACGATAATCTTTGTCTACCAACATTCTAGGAATTCCAAGAAGGGTTGTGCCAGGAGTATCAAGCAATGCCAAAATGGCATTGTTTAAAATATATTCCATTCTGGCGCTCCAAGCATTCGCCCAAATTTTAGTAAAAATTCCCATCAAGCCGGAAGCGACTAAATGTTTATATTTTGGATCAATAAGTTCAAGAACATTAAAACCAATATGATAGTCTGTGTCAGCTGGGTTAAAATAAATAACGTCTTTCATTCTGTGAGGAGGAATAGTTTGCAAAACTCCTTCCACTAATTCTCCGTGTGGATCAACCACACAAACACCTTCACCATTGTTAATATTTTGAGTAATCATATTAGACATCAGTACAGATTTACCAGTACCAGATTTTCCAAGAACATAAACATGCTGACGTCTGTCTTTACGTTTTATACCAAAAAGTCTATTTTTATCACGAAAAGTCGTGAGGCCAACATATGTAAGGTCTTTATTTCTAGGTATTTCCGGTATGTTCATACCATTTAAGTATAACAAAAACAAAGCTAAACAAAAAGCCCCAAATGGGGCTTTTTTTAAATAAAACTTATTAAATACTATTGTTTTGGTGCTTCGCCTTCATCTTTGACTTCAGCCTCCTTTACTTCCTCATTTTGTTCTTCTGGAGGAGTAGCTCCTGGCTGTGCTTCACCTGCTTTATTCATCGCCTCACCAATTTTAGACATTTCGGCTGAAAGCTCTTCAGTAGCTTTTTTAATAGCCTCTATATCTGTACTGTCTTTCAGTGCACGAAGAGCTGTAATTTTAACATTAACTCCATCTTTCAATTCAACTGGAATTTTTGCTTCATTATCTTTCAAGGCTTTTTCAGCGGTGTAACTAATCATCTCCGCTGTATTTTTAACATCAACTATTTCTTTTTTCTTTTTATCTTCTTCTGCGTGCATTTCAGCTTCAGCTTGCATTCTCTTTATATCTTCTTCTTTAAGGCCAGAGCTTGCTTCAATTCTAATTGATTGAGCTTTACCAGAAGCTTTGTCCATAGCCTTTACATTCAAAATACCATTCACATCTACATCAAAAGTAACTTCGACTTGTGGCATACCACGTGGTGCTGGTGGAATTCCATCCAAAATAAATCTACCTAAAGATTTATTATCAGTAGCCATTGGACGTTCACCTTGAGTTATGTGAATCTCTACACTAGTTTGGTTGTCGGCTGCTGTAGAAAATGTCTGAGATTTAGAAGCCGGAATAGTAGTGTTTCTATCAATCAATTTTGTAGCCACACCTCCTAAAGTTTCAATCCCAAGAGATAATGGAATAACATCCAAAAGCAAAACATCGCGGACGTCTCCTTGCAAAACTCCAGCTTGCACAGCGGCTCCAAGAGCTACTACTTCGTCTGGATTAATTGAAAGATTTGGTTCTTTGCCGAAAAGATTCTTTACTGCATTTACGATTGCTGGCATTCTGGTCTGTCCTCCAACCATTATAATCTCATTTATTTCATTCATCTTAAATGGTGAAGCCTCTAAAGCTCTTTTTGTAATTTCTATTGAACGATCTATGTATTCTTTAGCCAAAGACTCCAATGTGGCACGAGACATTTTCAAAAGTAAATGTTTCGGACCAGAAGCATCAGAAGTAATAAATGGAATGTTGATTTCAGTTTCCATTGTGGTAGAAAGTTCATGTTTTGCTTTTTCAGCAGCTTCTTTTAATCTCTGGTGAGCCAATGGATCTTTGATAACATCAATTCCTGATTCCTTTTTATATTCTTCAGCAATCCAATTTATAACCTTTCTATCAATATCACCTCCACCCATGTGACTATCACCATCAGTAGATTTTACTTCTATTACATCATCTCCAATTTCAAGAACAGACACGTCAAAAGTACCGCCTCCGAAATCGTAAACGACAATCTTTTCATTTTTCTTTTTATTAAATCCGTAAGCCAGTGCTGCAGCAGTAGGTTCATTGATAATTCTTTTTACATCAAGACCTGCTATCTGTCCTGCATCTTTTGTAGCTTTTCTTTGAGCATCATTAAAATATGCTGGAACAGTAATTATCGCTTCAGTAATTTTTTCACCGAGTTTTGCTTCTACGTCAGCTTTAATTTTTTGTAGAACCATCGCAGAAATTTCTTCTGGACGATAAAACTTATCCAACATTTTTACTTTCACTCCACCATCTTCTCCTTGTTCAATTTTAAATGGAGCTGTGGTTTTGTCTTTCTGTACTCCTGGATCATCAAATCGATGACCCATGTAACGTTTCATTTCAGAAATTGTGTTTTCTGGATTGGTAACCGCTTGGCGTTTTGCTAAAAGACCAACGATACGATCGCCATTTTTTGCAGTTGCTACGACTGATGGAGTGGTTCTATTTCCCTCCACATTTTCAATAATTTTCGGCTGTCCGCTTTCAATAATTGCGACAGCTGAATTTGTTGTACCTAAATCTATACCTATAATTTTTGACATTGATTTTGCGAAATCACATCGTGCAATCGTCAATTAAGCGCGATGCAATTTATATTTTTTAATTCCTAGCTACGACAGCTAGGGCTAATAATTAATATATACAATATATACCTTTTATAAAATTTTGACAAGTATTTCGTGACCGCGAAATACTTGTTGATATTATATTTACCTATGTTATAATGTCAAGAATGATTAAAGAAAGTGCTAAAAAACCCAATATTCAAAAGGCTATTTTAAAAACATTGGCTGAGAGGCCGGCTATTTCTTTTAACTCTTTAAAGGAAAAAGATCCCAAAAAGAACTATGCTTTGGCTCGTTCTATTAAAAATTTAGTTGAATCCGGTTGTGTAGAAATCCATAAATCAGACAACCAAAATTACCTAAAAATAACCCAAAAAGGAAAATTAAAACTAAACAGCATCCAACTTGAAGGAACTGAAGCATTGGTGCCGAACACTTGGGATGGCCTTTGGAGAATTATAATTCTAGATATTCCAGAAGAAAGAAAAAACGAACGCGAAGCTTTAGGATACCTTCTCAAAAAAGCAAATTTTGTTTGTATAAAAAATACAGTCTGGATATCCCCTCACCCATATGAAAATCTTTTCACAAATATAAAAAAAGACCTCGGACTTTCAACCGAACTAATGATAATAGTCACAGACAAACTAGACCCCGAAACAAACCAAGCTTTTTTAAAAGCCATAAAAAATTAAATAAATAATTTTTTATTTTCTAGTGAAAGCTTCTTTTGGAGAAAGTCCTGCCGCTCTATGTGCTGGTAACCAACCAGAAGCAAAACCTATAACTAAAGAAAAACCTAAAATAAGAAATACGAACCACCAAGGAGTTATAAATAACTGAATCGAGTCACCCCCCATTCTAGTTGAAAAAATACTAAGTATTATATTTAAAATTTTTCCTCCACCAGTGCCAATAAGAATACCACCAACACCTCCCAAAAGTCCCATCAGTGATGCTTCCACCAGAAATAAATTACGAACATCGTAATCTGTAGCTCCGATAGATTTTAAAATTCCAACTTCATAAATACGTTCCATAAAACCAACAAGCATCGTATTGAACATACCAATAGCAGAAACAATGAGAGCTGTAATACCAAACACACCAAGAATAATAGTAATGATATTTGTAATTTTACGAGCCTGGGTGACGAGATCAATACGAGCAGAAACTAAAAATCCTTCTCCAAGAAATCTATCACGTAATGCTTCTAGAACATCCACATTTTTTGCCTTAACCAACATCTTGCTATAAAATGGTGGCTCTTGTGAAAGAGTATTAGCAAAAACAATAGCAGTAGGCTCAGTAGATTCATCACTAATGATACCTTTTATTTCTATTGGTCTATTAGAATTAGCTTCATTGGAATTATCACCACTTAAAACAACTCCATTTCTTTGGTCTTCATACATAACTTTTAAATTAAGAGACTTATCCAAGGACGTTTCGTTTGCCGGCAAACCCAGCGGAATTAAGGTCTGACTAGAAACAACCATGCCTGGTTCTGTTTCTTTTTCCGTAGGAAAATTTCCAATATCAGGCAAAAGACCAGTCAACCTAAAATATCCTGGTTCAACTATTCTAGTATTAACCAATAAGCCAGATCCCCCATCCTGACTTATTTCACCAGGAAATTCAGCAACCGGACTTACCTCTGAAACGTTTTCATAATTTTTTAAACTATCGAGTAACGGTCTTTTAATTAAAATATTACTTTCTGAAGGATAAGAAACTTCCATGGTTATCAAAGAATCTTGAGTAGTCATCAATTTACCGATTAAAATATACTGAAGTCCATAACCAAGAGAGACGAGCAGAAGAACAGTGGCTATACCTATAGACATACCCATGATAGTCAAAAAAGCCCTTTGTGGCTTGGTACGAAAGGTTCTGACAGAAAGGGATATCAACTCATGAAATCTTAATTTCTTATCATGCATAATACCCTTTTATTATAACATTTTTCTAGGGCTATCGTCATACTTCGTATCCCCAATATCATTATTCAAAATTAGTTCTAATTTTTCAGCCATTACTTGAGCAGCCCGAAAAGATAAACCAACACCAAATTTATTATTTGAAAGGTCGAGAATTGAAACAACTTTATTTGCAGGAATAAAACCTCTAATCCTATCAGAAATAACCTGATCGAGTGCCATGGTTTGAAGTTGTGATAATTTACCAGTATAACCTTCCATAATCCATTCACGAATATTTCTAATTTCGTCTGAAACAGACATCACTGGGTTTTTTTCTATAACTTCATTAATATGAACAACGTCTTTTCTTCTATCTATTATCTTCTCAAGATATTCGGTAACTTTTTCTGCTTTCTTTTTCCAAAGACCAACTCCGCCCTCTTTAAAAGGTTTATTTATTAATTTATGAAATTCTTTTTCATCAATTTTACCCTCAAATCTTTCATTTACGAAAGATTCAAAACGCATTATTTCATCCATTGAATATCCACGAAGTAAAAAGTTTGCCAAGATACGAGCCGAAATTTTTTCCTCCTTATTTTTTCCTTCTTCCCCTTCAGATTTTACAGAAGAAAGTTGTTCATATAAATGCTTAGATAACGATTCAGCAACATTGTTCTGTACTTTTTCAACATCAGTGATAGTACCATCTTTCATGTGGAAGATAGTTTTGACATCACGCAAACTCCAAGCTTCGTGAGTAACCATGATTATGGTTCTCCCATCTTTTTCATTTAATTCTTTTAAAAATTCAAGAACTCTCTTTGCATTTACCGAGTCTAGGTTTCCAAGTGGCTCGTCGGCAATTATAATTGGCGGATCGTTCGCCAAAGCACGAGCAATACCGACTCTTTGTTGTTGTCCTCCAGAAAGTTCAAAAGGAAAACGATCAGCCAAACTACTAAGATCTAATCTTTCAAGAAGTTTATGAGCCTCAATATCAGCCTTCTCTGAAGAAATACCTACAAAAAGCATCGGCAAGGCGACATTTTTTAAAACACTCAAAGATGGCACTAAGTTGAACTGTTGAAAAACAATACCAATACCCGTCTGCCTGAAAATAGCCAATTCTTGATTTGTAAGTCCAGAAATATCACGATCATTTATAAAAACCTTTCCTTCTTGGAAACGATCAATTCCAGAGATAGCATAAAGTATAGTTGTCTTACCACAACCAGAAGGTCCAAAGAAAGCTACGTAATCCCCTTTTTCTATTTCTAGACTTATGTTTTTTAGGGCTTGAACTTCTATTGGTTTACCTTTCTCGTACCATAAACTAATATTTTCAATTTTTATTATTTGACTCATGAATTTTATCTGTAAATGCAATAATCTCCTTAGGCATAAGTTCCCCTTTTACTAAATATCCATTAACACCTAATTTATTAAACTCTTCCTCAATTGATTTTTCTCTTTGACCTGAATAAATAATAATTTTCATCTCAGATAATTCTTTATTTGCCTTCAATTTTTCAACAAAAGATAAGGACCTTTTTACCTGTTCATTCGGGCTATTGTTTTCACCTTCAATCGGAAGCATGACATCCAAAAAAACAACGCCAGGTCTTGTTTCTTTATCTATTATCTTTTTCTCTGCTTTTGAAAGAGAATCTACCATCTCGACATCATAACTGTCACCTTTACCGTGAACCCAAAAAATATCACGGAAATAAATACGCATCATTTCATCATCATCAACTAAGAGAATTTTTCTTTTGTTTTTGTCGTTTTCCATTTTTTATTTTAATTTTCTATTAATTTAATACTAATTATTAGATTACCATAAATCCCTTTGAATTTCACGTTTTTAATATTATTTAACATTCTTAAGGAAATTAAACGTATCATCAAAGTTCTTGAAAATAATATCTACGATTGATTCAGTTTTCCTAGGAGTGATAATAGTGCGGACTGGTGGCTTAGCTATATTATTTGCGTCATCTTTGGATTCTACCGTGAATCTATATACCGTCCCAGGTTTAAATGCGGTCAATATAACAACGTGGTTTACAGTAAGTTCTGTATTTTCTTGTTTATTGGCTAAGGCTTTGTCCGGAGAACCAGAACCTTCTTCGTAATAAACTGCTGAAGTCGAAGGCTCATCTGTTTGCCAAGAAATAATAGTTTGAACTTTATCTGTCCTTCCAACCATCAAAGCGCTTTCAACTTTTATATTAGAAATTACTGGAGGTACATTATCAGTAGAGGTTTGAACATTAATAGAAGATCCACTTTCCACTAAATTATCTTTTTGGTTAATTCCAGAAATTTTAACTTCGTAAGAGGTACCATAAGAAAGATTTTCAATCTTGGCAGAATGAGAAACATTCTTTGCCTCATCTACAACACGAGAAGTTATTCCTGTTTTTAAATTTTTATATTCAACAATAGATGAAGTCGGTTCATCTGTGGTCCAAACCACAGTAAATGAATCTTTCTTAACATCAATAATATTTCCCTGGATTCTTGATGCCATCGTCATAAATGTGAGATCATCAGATTTACCAATAACTTGAGGCAAAGAGAAAGCTTTGGCCATGAAATGGTACTCTGTATTAGATTTTAATCCCATCAATGTGAGTTTATGAGAAGTATCCTTCGTGGTAGTATCTGATATTTCTCCATCGTATGGATTTTCCTTATTTGCATTATAATTTGCATCTGTCGTATAACCCAAAGCTCCAAAAGATTTTATATTCGTACGGAAACTAATAGTAGCGGTATTTTCTGTGATATCTGAAACCACTGGCTTATCTATAAAAGGAGGAGTAAGAGAAGGTAATATTGATTCGATGGTTGATTCTATCTCTTTTTGGAATTGTTCCACATTATCAATTTTTTGCATTTCTGCAAGATTTTCATTAAAGAATAATGTCTTAAATTTCTGCTCATCTGAAAATCCCATCGTATTTCCTTTATCCATTACATTAATCTTGAAATAATAATCTGTACCGAAAGTTAATCCTGTCATTTTTATCACATGACTCTTTAACCAATAATTTTCATCAGCTATTGTAGAACCATAATTTTTATCTTTACCATATTTAACAAAAGCTACAGTTTCTTTGTCTGTATCAAAAGAAACTGTAGCTCCAAAGGCTGTAATGTCAGTTATTTTGATATTTGAAACAACCGGTTCTGCAGCAGTAGCTTCACCTAATCTAGCTTTGTATATTTCATTTTGTGCAAGTAAAGCATCATAAAGTTCTTGAGCAACACCTATCATAGAACCACCTCCATGACTAACTATAACCTGCTCAACTGCAGCTGTTGTAAATGTTTTTTCTTCTGAAATAGATTTATTTCTATTTCCATCAGCAGATACAACTACATAATAATATTTAGTTTTTTCTGTCAAACCACTAATAGCAGCTAAATGATTTATGAGTGGGGTAGAAATTATATCTGTCTGATATAAATAATCATCCGTGTTTGTGTGAGAGACTGTATCATACATCACCTTACCATCAGCAAGCTCGTTGGTCGTCCAAGTAACCGCAACTTGAGTGGCAGTAATAATTGGTACTTCAATTTGAGAAATTTCAGGTGGTGTTATGTCTTCAGCAGTTGTGAATGTATAATAATCACCATGATTTGCATCTTCACCTATATTACCATCAGTGTCAGCTCCATCTACATAGAAATAATAAACACTTTCAGGATTTAGATGTGTTAAGGTTACAGAATGTTCCGTGACTAATGGAGTTAAACCAAATCTCGTAGGACTTACAAAGGTTACATCCGTAGAATAATTAACATAAGAAGTAGTTGGAATATTTGTAGTCCAAGTAATCACTGCTGTTGTATCAGTTATCGCACTAGTTGAATCAATATTACTAATTACTGGTCCATCTGTTGTCATGAATTGAGATTCTTGAACTGTTGCCTCGTCAGCTAAATTAGTAGAAGTTATTCTAAAATAATAAGGAGTTGATGGAGTTAAGTGATCTATGTAAATATTGTGTTCTAAAGTTTTTTCAGAATAAGTTTTAGATGTATCATAAACTCCTTCAGTTGCTCCGTATTCAAACAAGCTATTGGTATAGTCAGCTGAAGTCCATGAAATTCTAGCGCTAGTTGCTTTTGGTACAACACTCAATTCACCGACTGGTATTTCATTGTCTAAAATAGAAAGCGTATGGATGGTATTTGTTCCAAGATCAGCATTTACTGGATCTGTCAAAGTAATCTCTACTGTTTTTGTTGGGGCATAAACATTATTATCAAAAACAATTACATGAATATTACTTGTAGTTTGTCCAGCTGGAATTGTGACTGTGCCATCAGTTAATGTGTAATCAGTTCCGTCACCAATTGCTGTTCCACCAGTCACAGAATAATTTACTGTGACACTTTTTGTTGAAGCCTCGGAAATACTTACTGGAATATCAATCGTGTTTCCATTTTCTACAACTTCACTGGATGTATTATTAAACCCTATTGTCGGTACCTTGCTATCATCATCGATGATTGTATAAGTATAAACTCCACTTATCCCGATTGTTGAATTTATTGGATTAGATAAAGTTAGAATAATCGTTTCATCTTCTTCTTTTAGAATATCATCAATAATAGGAATACTTATATTAGCGGTAGTTTGTCCAGCTAGAATTGTGACTATACCATCATCTAAAGTATAATCTACTCCTTTAGTTGCAGTTCCAGAAAGAGTGTAAGAAACAGAAACATCTTCTGGAAATGCTGATGAAATTGAAATCGGAATATTTACAGGAGAAATATTTTCTAATCCAGAAGAACTACTACTATCAAATTGAATAATCGTCGCATTAGAAGTAAGAGTATAAGTATAAACTGTATTGGTTCCAAGAGTTGCATTAGTTGGGCTAGATAAAGTCAAAATAATCGTTTTATCAGCGCTACTTAAAAGATGATTCACAGTTGGAATTTCAATAGTAGTTGAAGTTTGCCCAGCTGTCACAGTCGCTGTACCATTCCCTAAAGTATAATCAACTCCCCCGCCAATTGCAGTTCCAGAAACTGTATAAGCAACTGTAGAATTTATCGGATAAGCACGAGAAAGATTTATAGTTACGACTACTGGTGTTTCAGTTACATCTCCAGTTCCAGTTGTTGTATTAAAAGAAATTGTCGGTGCAGTCAAATCCAAATTTTCTAAAATTCCATTTTCGGAGAAATCACTTTGACTTGAAAGTGGTCCAGATAATGCATCTTGATTGTCATGCACAAGAACTCTTATTCCGACATTTGAATATGAATATCCTGCTAAGCTTAGTTCACTAGAAGTATTCCAAGTAATAACTCCGTCTTGTCCATTTGTAATGGTATTATTATCAATATTTACGGGAGTTGTAGTATTAGCCAAAATCCAAACTGGGGTACCTGAAAAGAAAGTAGTATTTTGTCTAGTTGTACGCCCTCCTGCTACTGTTGGCCAAGTGCCACGAGTGACACCAGTCAAAATATTTCCCGACTTACCTGTATATTTCAAAACTTCATTGTTTACTTGAATATATCCAGATGTTGGCAACTTCATAGCATTAGATAAAGTAAGTTTTTTATCTGCATTGTTCCAAGCATTCGTCGAAAGAGTGACACCTAAATTATAGAAAACATATCCTTCATATGCAGGGCTAACTTTTTTAGACAAAGAACTGTCTGTAATTTTATAATTTACCGTTATTATTTTTGTATCCGCGTTTTGAGATACGACAACATTTTCAACTTTTGGAGCGGTAGCTACACTTCCCCCACCTCCTTCACTATAGTTCTGAGCTCCATCAGCTCTAGTAGTAAGGTGATCACTGGAACGTACAGAAATATTTCCATTTGTATCAACTACACCCAAACGAAATCTATAAAATTCATTTCCAATTAGATTTCTAAACACATAAAAATTTGTGCTTGCAGTATTTAAACTTGAATCAGAAATAACAGAATATGTATCCGGAGTTCCGTTGGCGTCAGTATAATCAGAATTATTTGAAGACTTTTCATATTCCAGTTTGTAAGAAGCAAAATTTATCCCACTCGTTGCAGCCCAGCCAAGATACATATCATAAGTTCCCGCTGGAATATTGGAAGTATCTTGCGCCATAAACGAAGAAGACGCTACGGGAGAATGAGTAGTGATAGTTTGTATTGCTTGTGTATTTCCTAAAGCATCTCTATATTGATATTTTATAGTCTTAGCTTCGATATCAGAATCAAATGTCCAAGTCAAAGTCGTACTACTTGGAAGATCAACCCAACCAGTATCTCTGACTGGGGCTGTCTGAGTAGAAGAGTCGTCAGTTATTCTATATTGTACATTTGAAATATCTGTTGGTTTTGGAATTGTAATAATGGCACTATCTACAACTCCAGCCACTCCAGCATCAAAAGTCATGACAGCTGTCGGAGTTTTCGCATCAAAAATAAATGTTGGAGAAGCAAGTGAACCTATCATCCAAGAACTTGCCCCGTCGTTTGCCACCACTACTATTGTTTCAGTTGCATTTTCATAAGAAGTATCAGAGGTTGCTGTCCAAGAAATTGTTTTACCATTTCCTTTCACAACGCTTCCGACATCACCAGTAGCCGAAGGAGCATATATATAGATAGTTGCTCCTGTCGTATGCGCTGCCGCAGTTATAGAAGTAGAAAGTAAACCTGTTCCACGAATCAAACCATTCAAAGTATTAGCGGACTTACTGGTATAAGAAATAATTTCATTATCAATTAAGATTGTTCCACTAGCTGGAAAATTAGTTCCACTTGATACTGTCATACTAGTAGAGCCACTTGTTATGTCTCCACCTAGTGTAGCACCGACTCCATAAAAAAGAGAGTTTGTGGTACTTGCAGATTCATTATCGGCAACATTATATCCGACAGTAATCACGTCACCAGTAGAACTTTGTGAAGCTGTGACATTCGAAACTGTCGGTGGAGAATTTGTAAAAACAAAATCCAAAGACTGCACTGGACTTTCAGAATTTGTCGCATTGTCTACTGTCTGTGAGTGAATTTGATAAGTATCTCCGACAGCCAAAGTAACACCCGACAAACTGAATGTCCAAGCTCCACTGTTTAATGAAGCAACTGTATAAACTTCCGTATCTGAAGTAAATGTCGTCCCACTCAAATATTTATTTGCCGTCACATCTTTCAAGGAAACATTTACTGCACTTACTCCAGTTCCACCTACGTCGGAAGTCGTACCTTTTAAGGCAATGACATTGTATGCCTGTTGTGGTGAAGCGCTTGAACCACTACCAGTACAATTATTACCAGCCATACTACAAACAGCAGTGATAACTGAAACTGGTGCTACTGTATCAATTGTAAAAGTAGCTGGACCAGTCGGAGCATTTGAAACATTACCGGCCGCATCAGCTGTAGATCCTAGGGTGACTGCGGCAACACCATCTTTGTAAGTGGTACCGTCAGTTGGATGCACAGTGTAATCATAAGTATAAGTATTTAAACCTGAAGCATTACTATTTGGTATTCCATATTTTGCTTCTAAATATGTTTCTACTTTTTGACGGTTGTTGTCGGATAATGGATTATCATAATAAATTATTTCTGCAATGTCTCCACCAAAATTATAGTTACCAAAATTCCTAGCACCTATATTAAAATTCCAAGTTGAATCAAAGTCCTCTATGTTGGTACCATTGGCATCACTTGCTATTAAAGATCCATTAGCATATAAGTGCCTTGGTTGACTAGTGATACTTCTGTCTTGAACTGCTGATACCATAACATAATCAGATTGATTAAAATCATTTCCTAATGAAGAAGGTGGATCACCAGATAAATACATAGAAACGTTATTTCCTCCAAGTGACAAAAGTTCATACTCCTGTACTCCAGTAAGTTCAGTTTTACCAGCGACAACAGATAAGTTTGAACCTGTTTTCTTATAAACAACAGACATGGAATACCCACGAGTATGTAAATCAAGAACATCGCCCAATGAAAGCAAATCATTATTCCCATCAAATCTCAAAACCGGTTCTCCATTTATTTGATTATCTACCCATTGAGGTTTTAAAGAATCACTTCCTTGTGTAGCATTATAATTATTTCCAGATTGATCTGCCCAAGAAGAGACTAAACCACTTCCGTCTTTGGTTATACCCGCATCAGCCTTTAACCATAATTTAAGTCCAGTTATATTTGGAAACGAAGATCCTACTTTTGTCATTTCTGCATTAGAAACATCTGTTGAGCCTTGTTGATTAATACTGACCGTCGGTGCTGCAGCAATTGCTTTCGAATATGCCGCTGTAATTGTTTCTGTTCCTGCTTTTACTGGATCAGCACTGTATGATAAAGCAACAGTCGGAGGAGTATTATCTACAGTAAATGTAGCGCCACTGGTCGGAGCAGAAACAACGACATTTCCAAGGGCATCAGTGCCTGTACTTAGAGCGACTGTATCCGTTCCATTTCCGGAACCAACAGTATAGGTATAATAATAATGAGTGCTATCAGTCTTAGTCATATTTGTGGCAGTCACTGTGTTATTACCAGAAATTGAAATTTGAGGGACTGGAGAATTTGCCACTGGTTCATTGAAGGTAGCAGTAATAACTTGAGAATTTCCACTCTTAACTGCATGATTTATAGAATATGTTATGGCCGCCGTAGGTCCAGTAGTATCAATCGTAAAAGTATTATTTGATGGGGCACCGGCAGTATCACCGTCATTTGAATCTACAACATTAGATAAACTCACCGTCGCTGTTCCATCAACGTAAGCGGGAGCATTAGCTGCGTGAACTGTATAGGCATAAGTATAAGTACTACCAACCTGAGCGGTTATTAATCTATTTGTTGTAGGATTTCCAGTGCCACCAACTATAACACAAAGACCATTACCACATACAATAGAGTTAATAACTAATTTATCTGGAGAATTTATAACTGTCCAAGTCGTACCATTAGTGGAAGTTGCTATTCTCTTTGTGAGAGTACTATAAGCATTACCAGACATCACATATAGTCCATTGCTATATGTAATAGAACCCCATGGACTAGTGTAACCAAAACCTGCATTATTATTAGCTACCCAATTTGCACCATCTGATGAAGTTGCTACCTGATTACTACTATCAGCTGTCCCAACAAAAAGTGGGCTACCATTTACAGTTCCATAAGTGATAGCATTTACTGTACCCACCCCAGAAATCGCTGCTCCTAATGTCCAATCTATACCGTTTGAAGAATACATTGAATATGATGGAGATGAAGGGGAAATAGCGACATATAAACCATTTCCATAAGTAATACTGTTCCAACTTCTGGCTGCTGCAACAGCTGAAACTCTAGTTGTCCAAATATTTCCATCTGGAGATGTAGCCACTCTATTTGTACCAGCATTAGACACCGCAACAAAAAGCGGATTACCACTGACTGTTCCATAAGTGACAGAAGTCCAAGCTACCGCTGCTGGTGGAGTTGCCGATGCTGTCCAAGAGATACCATTCGTAGAGTAATATGCCGGAGCACCAGCATAACCGCTAACAGCAACAAAGCGACCATTTCCGTAAGTAACACTCTGATAAGAAGAATCGGAATAAAATCCTGTTCCAGCCAACCAAGTGACACCATCTGAAGAGTATGCTGCTCCAGTAGTACCAATAGCAACATATAAACTATTTCCATAAGTAACAGAGTACCAAGTATGAGAATCCATTGCCGCAGAAGATCTTGAAACCCAAGTCGTTGCTTGAGGTGTCATCGCAGTAGGAGAAATATCAGTTGTCCCAGGTTGATCAATACTTATATTTGGAGTGGTAGCCATTAACTCAGAATAAGCTGCTGTAATAGTTTCAGTTCCAGCTTTTACTGGATTAGAACTATAAGTCAAATTCACAGTCGCTGCTGTGTCGGCAAAAATTAAATTCGCGTTAGAAAAAAATATAGAAAATAAAAATAAAACAAAACAAGCAAATTTGAATATTTTTATTCCTGACTTTCTATTTATTTGTTTTGTTCTGTTTTTCATTTTTTTATCTTCTTCTTTTACGTTTATTATTTTAATTTTTAATTCTAATTTTCGTTTTATCGTATTTTTCTGCCTTTTAGTTATTATCTTCAACCTCTCTAATATAAAAAGAAAAAGCCCATTTGGAGGTGGGGTCTCATCAGGTAACTTTATTAATTTGTTTAGATTTTTTTTATTCATGCGCACGTCTGCACACCAAAACTGTATATATATTATAACCAAACGAACAAGCATAAACAATAGAAAAATGACAAAAATAAACACCTTAAAATGGACATGCGCTAACCTATGAAACCAAATTGAAACATACACATTAAAACAATATCTCAAGGAAAGTTTTGTGGTGATAGATAAAAAACCAAGAATAAATTTTTAAGGGGTTTGGCGAGCGAAGGAGAGCCAATTTCAGGATTTTTTAAGCTTAAAAAATCCGTACCGGCAAAAATTTGGTTCTTGGTTTTTGTTGTAAAAATCAAAAAATAAAAATTTTCTATCTAAAACCAAGATAAACATTACTAAACTATAAATGTTGCTTAGTAAGGTTTAGCAAGGTATACTAATGTAATGGAAGATAAATATATCCAAATTAAAGAAGCTGCAGAGATACTCGGAGTATCTAAACTCACCCTCCGCAACTGGGATAAGGCCGGCAAGCTCTCAGCCCATAGGCACCCCCTCAATAATTACCGGGTCTATAAAGCCGAGGATATAGAAAAAATCATCAAACAAATCGAGTCTGGGGAGAAGCCTATAATCATCCCCAAAAAGAAAAAGAACGTGGAACCGGAAAAATCAAACCTCTATAAACTAAAAGTTATCCACATGCGTGATTAAAGAAAACAAAAAAATCAGGATTTCCCCCTGATTTTTTTGTTTGAATATTAGATAACTTCTTGCATCATCCACTCTTTATATGCTCTATTTATTCTGCGTACATCTACTCCAGCAATAAGAGGAATCGAATAACTATGATGCTCTGAAATTAAATCATTTACTGTTTCAAGTTTAGATTCAAAAGTTGAGATCATCAACATAATATGTGGCAACTCTACAAATTTATTTTTCCAGTTATACATGGAAGTCACTGGCCAATAATCTACACAAGCGCCAAGGTTTTTTTTAATAATAAGTTTACCTAAGCGTTTTGCTTCTTCGACAGTCGCACAAGTTGTATATATGAATACCATAAATATAAATTTTAATTATTAAAATAAAAACTCGACCTTCTAACTTCTAATAAAAAAAACGAAGCTTGCACTTCGTTTTAATTTTACTTTTCGTTATGTTCAAAAATATTAACTCTCGCAGGACGTATTACTCTGCCACTCAACTTGTATCCTCTTTGAATAATTTCTGCTACTTTGTGATCTTTTTCTTTGTCATCAGTCTTCACAACTTCTATTGATTGATGAATACCCGGATCAAAAGATTCACCGACTTCTCCGACTGATTTTATTCCAAACTCTTCAAAAATAGTTTCCATTTGTGAATGAATATGTTCTATCCCCTTTCTCCAATTTTCATCAACTTTTTCCCAAGCTTCTTTGTTTGAAAAAGCCATATCAAAACTATCAAGCACTGTCAAAAATCTCATAAGAATTCTCTCACGCATTGCTTCAGAAAAAATAGCTTTTCTTTCTTCTTCTTGTTTCTTGTAATTAATAAAATCAGCTCTCTCTTTTTGCCAACCGGTTAAATATTCTTCCTTCTCTTTCTTGCACACCTTTAAATCAGCTCTAAGCTTCTTTAGGGTCTTTTTAAGATCTTCCTCCCCGTCTTCATTGAATTCAAACTCCACAACCTCAGAATCATCTGTTCCTGGCTCTATATTCTCTTTTTTAATATCTTCGTCTACCATAAATACATCTTAGCATAAATTCAATAAAAATAAATAAAAATCCCCCGCCAGTCGGCGGAGGATTTTAGGATTAACGTTTACTCCACTAGGGATTGCTGGTAAATCATTTTAAGCCAAACTACCACATATTGAATATTTTGTCCACCCCCCCCTATTATTGAACTCTTGAGGTGTTGAGTGCATTCTAAACAAATACAAAACGAATGTCAACTTTTTAAAATTTGAATTGGTTCTATAAATAGAGTAATATTTATATACAATGGACATTTCATTAATTGAAAATTACAGATACATTGTTTTTAGAGATAGGGGCACTTGGTATGCGGTAGCTCTTGAATTTAATATTATCGAATCAAGCGATAATCCTAAATTGGCCTTCTTTAGCTTGCTTCAAGCAGTTGAGGGATATATTAAGTCTGTAAAGAAAATAAAAGAACCAGGATTTCAATTATTAAATCAGGTCGCCGATCTTAACTACAAAAAAATGTGGGAAAATCTTCACTCTTATAAATATATTAGATCACCTTATAAAATTAATATGTATGGTGTTTACGCAATAAGCTAAAGAATTTATCCACATATTGTAAATTTTAAAATGGTATATAATATCCCTATCATCAGGAAAAGGCACTGCAACAGGTTCTATCCCTCGCGGTGCTTTTTTATTTTCTATTCTATAATCAGCTAATTATTTAACTAATCATATTTGAAGATATTTAATAAGCTAATTACTATAAATCGCTTTTTCAAGCCCATTTTTAGTTAAGTGGGAGCCTTCAAGTTTACTTGAATTATAAAGATGATCGATTGCAAGCATGTGGTCAAATTTGATTTTGTCTACGTCAGAAAGATCTGGCAGCTTATCATCCTCAATTTGTAAATCTATTAATTTAGACATAAGTCTTTCTATTTCTTTCATTTTAATAATATAAAATACTTTTATAACTCCTATTCTATTTCTTCACCTAGTTTCTCAAAATCTTTCTTGTCTAATTTACATCCTTCAAGAACACTTGAATAATAGGCATGCTCAATATCCCAAGTTTTTTCAAGATCTAATTTCTGCTTGGAACTTAACTTAGATAATTTTTCTTGAGCATCCTTTATGCTATTAAGTAATTTTAAGTTTAGTGTTGTTTCCATAATTTTTTACAGCTATAAGCCATATAGCTGATTATAGCCGATTGTAGCTGTAAAATATAATCTACATAGTGGATAATGTTGCTTTAAAATCTAAAAAATATTAAACTTCCTCTATGGAGGATTTATCGAATTATGAAAAATTAAAAGAAGATGCTCAAAATTTTTATAAAGAAATTGGTGGTATTCGTTTTCCTGCTCTAAATTCTTTTATACATTTTGACTCAGAAGGATTCAACCATATCGTATTTAAAAAAGCTAGATCAGAACGAGAAAAATCTTCCCAAATATTAAGATTCAAATTACTTCCTTTAGCAAAGAAATTAATTGAAATATCTACTACTTATCAGGAGTTTGAAGAAACCTTAAAAGAATTTGAATTCAAAAACCACAAGAAAAAAATCAGGAAATCTAAATCAGTTAAATATTGGGGTGTTATTGCTATAATCAATAACAGAAAGATAAAAGTGGTCTTAAGAAAAATTGGTGATAATGGAAATATTCATTTCTGGAGTGTTGTCCCCGCATGGGTTACAAATAAATATAGGGATATAAAACTTTTTAGCACAATGAAAGGTAATCCTGAGGAAGATTAAAAAACAAAAAAACCACCGAATGGCAGTTCCTTTGTTATGCTTGCCTTCAGCTTATGTATTAGCCGAATAGGGCTGACGCCCCACAAGCACATATATATAATAGCATATTCAAAATTGAGGTCAATAGTTATCCACAATCAATATAAATTTACGGAGTTAATTAAAAACTAAAAAACTGCCACTCATGTAACAGTCTTTTAAAAGATATGATTTTAATATTTTCGGTCTGAAGAGAGCTACCCGCTCTCTTTTACCTTTTACTCCACTGTGGAGCCTTACGAGCTTTCTTAAGCCCGAATTTTCTTCTTTCCTTAGCTCTTGGATCACGCTTTAAGTATCCTAATGTTTTAAGTTTTCCACGAAGTTCTAAATCTGATTCAACTAATGCACGAGAAAGTCCATGACGTACAGCTTCTGCTTGAGAATGAATTCCTCCACCAGTAACTTTTACTTCCACACTCCATTTATGAGCTGGCTTTGTTTTTATAACAGGGTCCTGAATTAAAGCACGTTGATCTTCAGTCTTAAAGTAATCCTTCGCATCCTTTCCATTAACAGTAAAAGACGCCTTAGTAGATTTAAAAATTCGAACTCTGGCTGTAGAAGTCTTTCTTCTTCCAACTGCTTCAATGTATTCTTCTTTTGTAGTCTTTTTTTCCATTTTTTTATTAAAATTAATCCTCTATTTTTAAATTCTTCATCATTTCTCTTCTAATTTTATTGTCTGGAAGCATTTGATAAACAGCCAATCTAATAAGTTCCTTAAATCCCTTTTTCTCAACAGTCTCTGTCCCTTTTAGGACACGAAGGCCACCTCTGTAACCAGAATATCTTTTATGATTAATTTCTTCTAATTTTTTAGCTGTAACTTTAATTTTTGAAGCATTTACAACCGTTACTGGGAAACCAGAATAAACATGCCTTTGAAACTTGGCAGAAGTCTTGCCCATCAATGACATAGCTATCTCTGTAGATACTCTACCTAGTGTTTTTCCTGCTGCATCTATTGTTTTTATATCTTTTTTAATCATTTTTTTATACTAAACTATTTTCTAATTTTACACAAACTCTATAATAGCCATCTTGGCACCATCTGACTTTCTTACTCCTAATTTCAAAACTCTAGTATATCCACCACTTTTTTTAGCATATTTTGGTGCGATTACTTCAAAAAGTTTTTTAACTTCTTTCTTTCTATTTGCAAGCCTTGAAACTACCAACCTGCGATTTGCTAAAGTATCTTTCTTTGCTTTAGTAACAAGCTTCTCGATATAAGGTCGAAGTTCTTTCGCTTTTGGTTCTGTTGTTTTTATCTTTTCACGAATAATCAAATTAAGCGCTAAAGAATGCATCAATGCTTTTTTTTGAGTCTTGTCTCTTCCAAATTTTCTTACATTATTGTGGTGTCTCATATATTTAAATTATTCTTTTAAATTCAAGCCGAATCCAGAAAGCACTTTCTTTATTTCAGTAATGCCTTTTTCTCCTATTCCTTCGACTTCAAGTAAATCTTCTCTCTTCTTTCTTGCAAGCCCCCCAAGTGTTCGAATGTTTGCATTAGTAAGAGCATTCAATGTTCTGGTTGAAAGATCCAGACTATCAGTGCGTGTTTTCAATACATCACTAAAATCATCTCCTTTCTTTTCTTCTTCATTTTCTTTTTCTTCACCTTTTATTTTTGAAACTTTCTTCTCAACTTTTTCTTCTTCTGGTTCTTTAAAATCAATGATAGCTTTAAGTTGATTGATCATAATTTCAATAGACTTTGAAAGAGCCTCGCGAGGAGTCAAAGTGCCATCTGTTTCAATAGAAATTCTTAGGCGGTTGTGGTTTGTTTTATCACCAACACGCATATCTTCTATCTCGTAGAAAACTCTACGAATCGGTGTAAAGATAGCATCTACAGCTATAGTACCAACGTCAACTTTTTCTTTTTGAATAAGTTCTTTTGGAATAAAGCCTAGACCTTTTTCTATCTTCATTTCAATATTTAAATTCACCTTACCTGTAACTTCAGCAATATATGAATCTCCATTCAAAATTTCTACTTGTCCACCAGTCTTTATATCAGAAGCTGTAACAACCTTTGGACCTTTTATAGAAAGATTGACTGTTTGTGGTTCATCTGACAACATTTTAAAACGAGTCTTTTTCAAATTTAAAATAATTACGATTACATCTTCTTTTATACCGTCAATAGTTGAAAATTCATGAGAGACACCATCAATTTTAATTGATGTAATACTTGCTCCGGGTAAAGAAGAAAGGATAATTCTTCTCAAACTGTTACCTAAAGTATGACCATATCCTGGAGATAGGCCATCAATCTCAAATACTCCTTTGTTTCCCTCTTCTAATACAACACGAGGCTTAGAAGGCAAAATTATTTTATATTCAGGCATAATATGTTATAAAAATTACTTTTAAATTTTAATAATAAAAACAAAAAATTAACGACTATAAAACTCAAGAACGGCATTCAAATCGAGGAAGGTTTCTACATTCTTTGGTTTAGCTAAAATCTTTCCTTCCATTTTGTTTGCATCAAAGGTAACCCAAACTGGTGCGTTATAGTCTTTCAACTTTTCTGCAGTATTTTGAAAAATTTTCTTAGTCTTTGAACCTTCACGAATCTTCACAACATCTCCAATTTTTACTTCAAAAGAAGGAATTGTGACTTTGTGATTGTTTACAATAAAGTGTCCGTGGGAAACCATTTGTCTTGCTCCACGCCTACTGTTTGAAAGACCCATTCTGTAAATTGCATTGTCTAAGCGAGATTCTAATTCTTCATAAAGCTTTTCTGCGGTACCTGCACCCTTTATGTGGGTAGCTTTTTTAACATAATTAGAAAGTTGACGTTCTGTTATTCCATAAGAAAAACGAATCTTTTGCTTTTCAATTAATTGAGTACCGTATTCTGAAAGAGCTTTTGGACGACGTGCACCTGGGCCAAATTTACCAGAAGCAGCTGAAAATTTAGAAGTCTGACACTTGTCATAAACTCCTGGTCCTAATCTTCTGCAAATTTTGAATTTTGGTTTTGTTATCATTTAAATAAATTAATTAAAAAATTATAAATTATACTCTTCTTGGTTTCTTTGGTTTTGGTCCATTGTGTGGAACTGGGGTCGCGTCCTTAATAGAAGTAATCTCAATACCATAAGCCATGAAAGCTCTAATGGCTGGCTCACGTCCAGATCCAACTCCTTTAACAACCACATCAGCATCTTTTACTCCGAGAACTGAAGCTTTATTACCGATAACATCTCCCACTTTAGAAGCTGCGAATGGAGTCCCTTTCTTTGCTCCCTTGAAACCAAGAGAACCGGAACTTGACCAAAATAAAACATTACCTAATTTATCTGAAAAAAGAACCTTCGTATTATTAAAAGTAGCATCGATGCTTAAAATACCAGAAGTTATTTTCTTTTTTGGAACCTTAGTAGGAGTTGCTTTTACTTGTTCTTCTCCTCCTTTTACTTCAGTACTTGATTCAGTTGTTATTTTTGTTTTTCCCATTTAATAATTTTGTAACTTTATAAACTTCTACTAATTAAGTCTTACTTTCCTTTCTTCTTCCGGACGCCATTGTTTTTCTTACATTACCTCTGACTGTTCTGGAATTAGTTTTTGTTCTCTGGCCTCTTACTGGTAATCTCTTCATATGTCTAACACCTCTGTGAGTTTTGATATCTTTCAATCTTTTTATATTTGCTGCAACCTCTCTTTTTAAATTTCCCTCAATCTTCATGCCTTCAATGATGGCACGAATTTTGTTTTCTTCGTCCGGAGTTAAGTCCTTAGCTTTCTTCCCGTAATCGATAGAAACTTGTTTTAAAATTCTTCGAGCAGTTGAAATACCGATACCGTAAAGAACGGTTAATCCGATTTCAAGTCTCTTTTCATTTGGTACTGTTATTCCAAGTATTCTCATATAAATTATTGTTTTTGTTTATGTTTAGGGTTCGAACAAATTACTCTTAAATGCCTCTTGCGTTTAACAATTTTACAATTATCACAAATTTTTTTTACTGATGCTTTTATTTTCATAAAATTTTACTTTCGTTATAAAACAATACAAAATAAGGGAAAAACCCTTATTTTTTAACATCTATGGCTTTTTAAAAACCGTAATTACTATAATACACTATTCTTAAAAAAATTACAACCTTTTAATGATTCTAGCCTTTCCACCATACTGATCTAGCACAACTTCGACCGAATCTCCGACTAAAACTTTAATTCTATGCATTCTCATTTTTCCAGAAAGATATGCCAAAATTTCACTCTCGCCTGACTCATCTGAAGGTAGCTTTCCAGACGGATCCTTGATCCTTACTTTAAATAAAGTATTAGGCAAGGCTTCAGTCACGAAACCACTAGCAGTTAAAATATTTTCTTTGGAATCACTCATTTATGTAAGTAAAATTATAACAAAACTAGATTTTTAAGTCAATAAAAAATGTTAATAAACGTTGATTATTTCGGATAATTTACCAAAACATCTATATCCTTACTTTTTTCTGGAAAAGACATCCTCCAAAATGGTTTTACTGCTGAATCCGCAGAATCGATATTTGTATAATTAGACATAATTTGACTAAAATCCCCTTTCTTCTTGCCCAATACGTCAGTTGTGATTTTGTCCTGATCGATTTTCCAAACTACCTCCAATGTTCCTGATAAACTAAAACTTATATTAGTGACATCTTTAAAAGAAACACTTTCTTTATTTAAAAGAGAAAAAATTAAACTTCTAACATTCGGTACGTAAACATCAGCACCATCATATTTAGGTACACTATCTTCAACAATCTTTTGTGTGAGTTTCTTTTCTTCAAATAAAAATCCATACAAAGTTCCCTTTAAGGTTATGGGTACCATACCATCGCTTCCGGCAACTCCCGCCACCCCCTCGTCTGATTCAAAAAATACAGCATCCTTAAATAAAATATATCCGCTAGGAATTTGATCTGTTACTTTTTTTAACAACTTTGCCTGAAGAGTATTTTTTAATTCTTCTACGGTAGAAGCTTTTTCTAAATCAGAAACCTGGCGAACTTTTCCTTTGAAACCATCAGTTATGTCACCCTTTGATCTCGCATAAAATTTAGAATATTTTGGCGTATTTTTAAAAGCAGAAATTTTAAAATCTAAAGGAGTACTGTTGTATTCTTCTCCAGCCTCTAATCCATGTATGCCGACTTCAGTAGATCCAGGTGTCCCGTCCTTAGACATTCCTGGAACCACTACCCTACTATCCATTTTATAAATCTTTCCATTAGACCCTTCTATCCTTGTATTTATTGAAAAAACTTGAGATGTAATACTAAATGCATTAAAAATCACAACTGTACCAGTGGCATTAACAGCGACATCTTTTTCTTCTCCACCTTGTATTGATTTTGTTTCATCTCCATCCATAGAAACTACATCGAAAGACAAATCTCCATTAGTAGAGTCTTTTGTGGCTGTTAAATTTTCATTTAAATTTAAATTTTGAATTTTAGGGTTAATTGTAATCTTTGCCCCAGAAAACAAAAAAGAAACGGCAAAAAGAAGAAACACTACTGAAGCCAAAGCAATAGTCCATAGGCCATAACGAGAACTATTTTTTTCTGGCTCAATTTCATATTCTTGTTCTTGTTCTTGTTCTTGTTCATATTCTGGTTCTTTTATAGGTTCTCTTTCTATAATTCTTTCCCTCACTGGAATTTTCTCCCTTAAGGAACTTTTATTTTTTACCATATCTTGAATTATGTTTTTAGCCATATTATTTATATTTTAACGAATAAACCTATTAATGTAAATTGATTCAATAATAAGGAATGGGTCACGAATTATATTTTCTTTAAAAACAGCAATTCCGTGTAATGCTTCTGTTCCTAAAACAATAATTCTAAATTTTGATTCTGTTAATGTATATTGATTAAACTGCTCATTCTTTATAATTTCTGAAAAGAAGTCTGCTAAATCTTTTTCCACTGTTAAAAAAATAGTCGATGGAATTGAAATATCATTCGAAAGGTTGGCCAATGCTTCCTGAAAATCTTTCAACCAGTCAATTTTAAATTGATCCATAAATGGTTTAAATTTTTTAGCAGCAGAGTCCTCCATGTGGTTGTCTTTATATAAAGAAATGTATGACTTGGCTTCATCTAATGTACAGCCTAAGGCCTTTGAAATACCTCGAACCATATGATTCCGTCCCATTGGAAAAGATATTGATTCACACAATACATCCTTTTTAACCATAGAAATATCAGTAATCTCTCCGCCTATATCCACTAACAGAAAATTTTCTTGGTTCACAAACATATCACGAGCAACAGAAAAAGATGCCATAACAAAAGAAGAAAACTTTATGACTCTATTATTAAAGTGTTTATTAATAGCATCTGTTATATTATCTAAAATCTGCCTCTGGCTCATTGAAATAAATAAAGTCATTTCTAGCTCTTTAGCTTTTTGACCAAGTGGCTTCGGAGCGTCGTAGCCATTTAACATTATTTTCATATTTTTAAGTTCAATTGGAACAATATGACTTTCTGTATCTTTTATTGAATGCTCCTCTTTAAAGAGGATAACTTCTTTTTCAATCAAACTATCTGCGAGTTTTGAATTAAAAACAAAAGGAGTATTTTTTTCTAAATTAACTACTCTAGTCTGAGACGCGTACCAAGGAGAAGAGAGTACGCAAAAAATCTTATCCGGAGAACCAAAATGCATCATGCAAATTTTATTAACAACAACTTCAAGTGATTTTATTGTTGAAGATAAAAATTTATCAAAATTAATTTCATTTTCAAAAACTACTGGCTCTCTGATAGAGTAAATAATTTCTGGACTTCCATTTTTCCTTATATAAAAAACTGCCGCACCAACAGAAAAAGAGCCCACATCAAAAACAACAACCATTTCTTCTCTTTTTTCTATTTTTGAGAAAATTCCCATGTGTAAATTATAACATAAACAAAACTATTGGAGTATAGCTTTTATACGTCTAACCCCAGATGAACTAGCTTCTTCTTTTTGAATCTTAAAATTTCCTAATTCTTTAGTGTTTGAAACGTGAGGACCACCACAAAATTCCTTAGAAAAAGTATCATTATTTTTATCTTCAATAAAATACACAGTTACAATTTCAGGATACTTAGCACCGAATTCCATTTCAGCCCCAAGTTTTTCTGCTTCAACTAAAGGTATTTCTTTTTTGACTACATTCAAACCTTCCTTTATCTTTTCATTTACCAAATCTTCTACTTTTTTCTTTTCTTCATCGGTCAACTTTCTACCAAAAGAAAAATCCAATCTCAAACGCTCTTCAGTGATATTACTTCCCCGTTGCTTAATCTCCGGACTGACAACCTTTTTTAGTGCAGCTAAAAGTAAATGATGGGCTGTGTGCAATCTAGTGGTCTTTTCGCTATGGCCAGCCAATCCACCCTTAAACATACCAGCTGAAGCTGTTTTGGAAAGTTCTTGATGTTCTGCCATCTTTTTATTAAAATCGTCCAAATCTATATTGATTCCCTTTTCTTTAGCTAACTCCTGTGTTAATTCTATAGGGAAACCATAGGTGGTAAAAAGAACAAAAGGATCAATTCCTTTTTCAAATTCTTTCAAACCATGCTCTAATGTTAATTTAAACTTATCTGCTTCTTTTTTTATCTCACCTTTATCATCTAAGACATAAGTACCTTTATATTTATCTTTTATTTTTTGTATTTTTTCCTCTAGAGAATCTTTTGAAAATCTTACCGCTCTACGAATCAATCTACGCAAAATATATCCAGCTCCAGTATTTGAAGCAATAACTCCATCAGAGATTAAAAACAAAGCGGCTCTAGTATGATCAGCGACAACCCTTTCTTCCTTTGTCTTTTCACCATTAAACAGGTCTGTATCGTAAACACTTTTCTTTTTCTGAACAGTAACCACTAACCTCTCAAGACCCATTCCAGTATCAATACCAAGAACCGGAAGTTTTTCAAGATTAGCCTCACCCTTATCTAATTTTTCACGAGAGCCATCACAAAAATATTCATTAAAAACTATATTCCAAATCTCCACATCTTCCAGAGATGCATTCTTGCAGTAAATTTCAGTGGTTGGTCCGCACGGACCAGCATCTCCTGTCGGACCCCAAAAAACATCGTTGCCTTCTTCTTTAATGTCTTTTACTCCAAGACTCCGCCAAACTTTTTCAGATTCATCATCTCTTGGAACATTTTTATTACCTTCGTATATTGTTACATAAGAAATTTCTAGATTCATTTCTTTGGTAATAAATTCGTAAGCATATTCTATTGCTTCTTTTCTGCCGTAACCACCAAAGGAAAAGTTACCCAACATTTCAAAAAATGTTAAATGACTATTATCTCCAACTTCTTCAATGTCTCCAGTACGGACACATTTTTGAACCGTAGTTATATTTTTACTACCCAATTCTTTTTCTGCCAATAGAGGATTCAAATAATATTTTTTAAACTGTTGCATTCCAGCAGTAGTAAAAAGAACTGATGGATCATTTTCTGGAATTAACAAAGAAGAAGGCATAACTTTATGCCCCTTCTTTTCAAAAAATTCCAGAAACTTTGATCTAACTTCTCTTGATTCCATGTAAATTAATTAGTCCAACAAACTTGAATTTTTATCAGAAATTTTTCTTATTGGTTTCTCAATAGTATTCATTATTACAAAAATAATAAGCATTAAAACCGTAGAAATTATAGCTAAACTAAACAGACCAAAACCAGCAGCCATACCTATGCCAGCTGTAACCCAAAGACCACCAGCTGTAGTAAGTCCCATAAGACGAGAATTCTGTAAAATTATAGAACCAGCACCCAAAAAACCTATACCGACAATAATATTACCGGCTATCATAGCGGGATTAAAACCACTCAATCCAGCATATTTTATAGCTAAATATTCAGAAATAATTATAAATAAAGCGGCACCCATTGAAACGAGGGCATGTGTCTTCATTCCAGCTTCTTTGTGTACCAAGACACGCTCAGCTCCGATAAGAGCACCGAGAACTACTGCTACTACTAATCTTAAAATAATTGCACTATTGTCTATAAAAAATTGTGTCATATTGTATATTATATAACAAAACCTTTAAAAAGACAGTCCTTTTGTATTTTTCTTTTTATCTCTTTATTTTTACAATACTTGATTACCCCCATATAAGAAGCCTCAGTTTGCTGAAAATTCTCCTTATTAATTTTTCCAATAATTAATTCTCTCTCTGCTTTTTTAAGCTTTTTAAAAATTCTTTTCTTAGTTTTCGTTCGCAATACAACAGCATTAGGTAAAACAACATAACCAACGAAATCTATTCCCTGTCTCAATTTTCTTATAAAAACCTTATCTGGGTGTAATTCAAGTTTTAAATTTTGTTTTAAAAAAATTTCTATTTCTTCTTTATAACCCATGAGTAAATCCTCATTCTTTGAAATTAAAATAAAATCATCGGCATATCTAAGATAATGTTTGACTTTTAATTTGTGTTTTATAAATTGGTCTAATTCATTCAAATAAATGTTGGCAAAGAGTTGACTAGTTACATTACCCAAAGGAAGTCCTATATTTGGATATTTTTCAAAACTTTTCAATATTTCATTTACTAGCCGTAAGACATCAGCATCAAAAACTTTTTTCTTTATTAATTCAAATAAAATTTTGTGATCAATTGAATCAAAAAATTTTCTAATATCACATTTAAGAGCGAAAACTGGTTTCCGCCAGTTTTCGCTCTCTTTCCTTAATACAACAAAAAGTTTTTTTGAAGCTTTATGTGTTCCTTTATTAGTTCGTGATGAATAAGAATCAAAAATAAAATGTTTGTCAAAAATGGGATACAAAATCCTAAAAACAGCTTGGTGTAAAACTCTATCTCGCACTATGGCTTTGTGTATATGTCTACGCTTTGGATCATATACAAAAAATGCTTGATAGGGATTTGATTTATAAGTTTTACTTACAAGTTCTTGGTTAAGTAAAAATAGATTATCTTCTAAATTAAACTCAAATTCTGCAACATCAACTTTTGCAGTTTTACATTTTTTAAATTCCTTCCAAGCTTGAAGTAAATTTGATAAACTAACTATATTATGGAAAAGACTATAAAGACCCCCCCCCAACGCAATTTTTGACATTCCTGTTGTTCATAAGATGCGTAAATTATATGCTTATATTTATTTAATTGGAAATAAATTACCCAAACGCGACAAACTTGGATTTCATAACTATATTGAAAAAGAATTTTTAAAAACTTTTTCACTAATAATCAGTGCATCACTTGAACCAAAACCAGAAAAAATTGTTTTATTAAAACAGGCCAGAATTAAAATAGAAACATTAAAGCAATTAATAAGAATAGAGTATGAATTAAAAATAATCTCAGAAAAAATTTATCTGCAAATTGAATTAAAATTACAAGAAATTTCAAAAATGACCAACGGCTGGCTCAAATATAGTCAAACACAAAATCCACCCTTAGGCGGATTTAAGTGAGAAACTTCTGAACGGATACCGTAAGCGGAATTGTAGTTGTCCAAGTTGTTCCAGTTCACCTTGAACTTGTCATTGTTCCAATTCGTGTTCGGCACATTACCATCGGAATTGCGAGAACCGCTCTACTGCAATAAATCATCCCTTTCACCGACAATCGGTTACCCGATTTTCTGTGTTCTCTCACGGTCGTGAGTAATTTGTGGCATCATTACAAAACTGAATAATCTATGCCAAATCTTTTGCAGGCAGTTTCTTAATATGGCAAACTGTTATCTTAATTTCAATAAGATCAGTTTATCAGCCAGATATATTTTAACATAAAAAAATGCGTTAGCTAAAAGCTAACGCATTAAGATAAAAAACAAAAAGTTTAAAGAGAAACTGCTGAACGGATACCGTAAGCGGAATTGTAGTTGCCCAAGTCGCTCCAGTTCACCCTGAACTCGTCACCGCGCCAATCCGCGCCCGGCACATTACCATCGGAATCGCGAGAACCTGAACAAAAAGTTGCACCCTTAATATCTAAGTGATTTCCAGTTTCAGTGAAATACTTTATTTCAAAAATAATTCTTTCCAATAAAGTAATACCAATTTTCATCTCTAGATCTGCCTGACGAGTAGATTTTCCTAAAAATTCTTTATCTGGTTCAACCTCATCGCGAACCCAAACAGCATAGTGACTCTCAGTATTACGAATATTTTTTGAAATTGCTTTGTTTAAATCATCAGCATATTTCCAAGTAGTAAAAAGTTTTTCACAAATACTGAAAGCAAGATTCAATGTCATTCCCTTAGGAATAAAAAGTAAACGCCATTTACCATTTGTGGGCATAGTATGTATTATTACCTGACTAAAATCCACATCCCAATTAAAATGAGTTTTATAAATTCTCTGCCATTCTTCGCGAGCATCGGCATATTCATCTACGATTGAAAATACTATACGAAGTTTTTTCTTTAACTCACTTTTATGAGCAAGCCAATAAGTAACCTGTGAAAAATTTAAGATACTTGCTAAAAATTCAACTATGAATCCAGCAAGTGAGCCAAGCTGTCCAAAGCTAGGTTTTTCGGGATTTTTTCCATTGTTCATGGTTTATTCTCCTTTTTTATTATATTGTTAAATAGCAATATCGCTATCTACAACAAGTATAACACAAAACTTGGGAAAAAGCAAGTACAAAATTAGCCTTACTTTACAATCCCGCCACCGAGACAAGTATCCTTATCGTATATTACACAAGATTGACCAGATGCAACTAGAATAGGTTTTTTGAATACAACTTCTGCTTTTGTCTTACCAGTAATTTTTATTTTGCATAACAAAAATTCTCCGTGATATCTTATTTGTGCTGTATAAACTTTATTTTCCTTTGGAATTTCAGAAATCCAATTAGTCTGCACTAAATAAAATTTTAAAGAATTTAGGGAGTCGTGGGTCCCCTGTCCTAGGTCTCCGAGGGCGAAGGCGGAAAAATTCTTTGAAATTTTATTTAGTGCAGTGCTGTGTGACACATATAAAATATTTTTCTTCACATCTTTGCCGACAATATAATAAGCTCCGTCTATCGGGCTCTTCTTAGTAATCATAAAACCGTGACGTTCACCTAAGGTGTGAAAAACAACGCCATCATGAAAACCAATTTCTTCCCCTTTTTCATTTAAAACTTTTCCTCTTTTTTCTTTAATGTAATGTTTCAAAAAATCTTTCAAATCAACAGCACCAAGAAAACAAATACCCTGACTATCTTTTTTTTCTGCCACTGGTAATTTAAATTTTTTAGCCAATTTTCTAACTTCAGTTTTATTTAAATGACCAACCGGAAAAAGAATTTTTGAAAGTTGTTCTTGTCTTAGTGTCCAAAGAAAATAAGCTTGATCTTTTGAAGGATCTTTAGCTTTTTCCAAAAAATACGAAGAAGTACTTTCTGCTTCATACGCAAGATTACATTCGTTAACCGCATCCAGGTTCGAGTGCGAGAAGTGAGAAAGTAGCTTCTTCGTATTTTTTAAATTTTTATTTATTGCATAATGCCCTGTCGCCACATAATCCGCTCCCATTTCTAAAGATTTTTTTAGAAAAGCACCAAACTTCACCTCCTTATTACACATAACGTCCGGATTTGGTGTTCTGCCAGTTTTATACTCGGCAATCATGTAATCCGCGACTTCTTTTTTATAGACATCCTCTAGGTCAAAAGTTAAAAAAGGGATATCTAAGTGTGCTGCTACGCGCATCGCATCTCTACGTTCTTCTTCTTCATTGCAAGCTAAAAAATCCGGATGCCAAGTTTTAATAAAAACTCCCACTACCTCGTAACCTTGTTTTTTTAGTAAAGCAGCAGACACACTCGAGTCCACTCCTCCAGACATTCCAACGAATACAGTCTTTTTCTTTTTTAGAATATTTTTTACCATAAAATTCAAGAATAATGTTTTTGCCGGTACAGATTTTTTGAAGCTTAAAAAATCCTGAAATTGGCTCGCCGTCGCTCGCCAAACCCCTTAAAAACATCATTCTTGAATTTTATAGACTCATCAGCTTTTTGTAAAGCTTATATGTAGCACGAGCATCTGACAGTGCACTATGAGGATTGTCATTTTTTATCTTAAAACGCTTACACATTTCACGTAAAGAAAAATGTTCGAAATCCTTTTCTTTATTAAATTTTGCCCAAGCAATAGAAATAGTATCAAGCTTGTGATAATGCATCATATTAGAAAGTCCAAGTCTAGAAAAATTATATTCTAAAAAAGTAACGTCGAAAGAAACATTTTGCCCAACCATAATACATTCTTTAGTTTTACCCAAAAGAATTTCCATCGCTTCAGCAATATCTAGCCCATTCTTCCAATCTTCTTCATTATAGTGAGTTATTTTTAAAGAAGTTTTGTCAGCTGTATAAATATTTTTAGGTTTTATTTTAAGTTCAAACTCTTCAATTACTTTTAATTTAGGAGTCGTCAAAACACAACCAATTTCAATAATCTCATGATCTAAAACATTGAGTCCTGTAGTTTCTATGTCTATGAAAGCTAAATTGTGTTTTCTCATAAATTTATTATTTCAAATATTTTGCTTTATTTAATTTATGTTCTTCGAAAGTTCGAGCATAATGAATAGTGCCACTACTGTCATGTAAATAATAAAGATAATTAGATACCGTCGGATGAATAGCTGCCTTTATCGCTTCAAGACCTGGATTGCAAATAGGATTAGCTGGTAACCCCCTTTTTTTATAGGTATCCGGAGCAGCGTCTACTTGAAGTGGCATTTTTTTTGCAATTCTATTCCATAAAATTCCAGAGATAATAGCCCTGTCTTCATCTCCTTTTGCTTCTCTTTCTATAATAGATGCCATTGTTATAATATCCTCTTTGCTTCTATTTGATTTTTTAAAATCAGAATCTAAAGAAGCAGTTCTTCTATCAAAATTCTTTGCCATGTATTCCAGCACATCATTTTCATTCGCAGTGTTAGTAAAAAAATAAGTATCTGGGAAAAGATAACCCTCAAAACTTTTAGCATCTTCTAAAAAATTATTTTTATTAAAATTTTTAAGTTTTAGAGAAAAAGTATCTGCAATCTGTTGTATATTAAAACCTTCTGGAATGGTAACTTTTAGTGGGGCTAAATGATATTCACCTTTTACTATTCGACTAGCTACTTCAAAAACAGACAACCTTCTTTCAAATAGATAATCTCCTGATGAGATATGCTTTTCACCACCATACATAATTACAAAAAACTCAAAAGCAACTCTAGACCGAATAATATTGTTATCTTTTAGATTTTTAGAAACTACTCGAAGACCGACTCCCTGACTTATGTTTGTTATTTTATCTACAGGAAAATCTTTTGGTGCACTTAGAAATAAAAAATTAAATAAAAATAAAAATCCCAAAAAACCAGCCACATAAAAAATAACTTTTCTTTTAAAGAAATTATTTTTTTGTAAAATATCTTCGGCTGGTATATCTAAGGGATCCATAAATTATATTGGCAAGTTAGAAGGAGGAGCAGCTTCTTTTGATTCAATACGTTCAAGACTTGGAACTTTCAACATCTGACCTGGGAAGTGCCACAAGGTAGCTAATTCTTCTACATTTAAAACAAAAGTTTCAGAATGAAAATACGGTTTAAGCCACACAGAAAAAGGCCAGAATACAACATGTCTATTGAAAATCTTATGTCGAAGTGGAGGATAAAAGAAATTACGTTCCCTATATTCATTAAGCATTCTATTAGACAAAAGCATAACTGTCTCTGGAGAAGCTAAAAAATATCCACCATAAGCATCAGGCTGGGTTCCATTAATACGAGTTAATGCATTCAATGAAGGAGTAGCGTATTGTCTAAAAATCAAACGAATATTACGCCTACTATTCATACTAAAAGCTTCCTTTTTTGCAACGTAACAAACTCTTATCCCCGTATCAAAAGCAAGCTTAGTTCTTTTGCCAGTAATCGCTTTAATCGTATTATCTAAGAAAGGAGGTGGACGCATTTCTTTTGGTGCCACACCGTCTGGCCTTGGTTCGTGAAAACGAGTATATGGATCTAATATTTTATTTAAAACCACCTGAGTTTCAGCAACCCAGTCGTGATATTTTTTTGCATGAGATTTATACCAAGGTACACCATGAGCACGATATTCTTTTTTCGCAGGTCTAACTACAATCTGTACCCACATTTGCTCTCCTTTTTGAATTGATGCAAAAAGTTCTATCACCGGTGAAATAGGATCAACTTTAAATTCTTCTTTTGGATCTTTATCTAATCCAAAATCAACATAAGTCTTAATCGGATAAGCTTCAGCTTTTTCTAATTTAAACTCACATCCATATAAATTCCAATCACTATCTTTTGTTATTTTATCAACCCCTAAAGTATAATCTTCTACTAACTTTATCTGAGCTTGAGGATATTGTGCATACATCTGGGTTTCTACTAATTCTTTCAAACGAGACGGTATACGAATGTAAAAATGCACCTGTCCATCAATAGAAACAATTTCTAAAGAATGCCAAAACCAAACAGCACCTTGCCAGTATTGCTCACGTCCACCTTTCATACTCCAATGATAAAGAGCATTAGTTAAAAAAAGCTCCATACCCCTAGGAGATCTTAAAACTTCACGTGGAGGAACTATCTCTAAAATAACCCATTCAATTCCAGAAATAAAATCTTGGTTTATATAATGCATCCAAAGCTTCCAAGCCACACTACCAAGAACGATGGTAGCAACCAAGGGAGCAAGCCAAACTATGAAATTCCACAAAAATAAACCAATTGCATTAAGCATTAGTCTTATTTTAATATAAAAAACCTATAAATGGAAGCAATATGGGGATATAAACTAGCGATTGTAGTTTTGGCTGGTCGATGGTAAAAGCTTCGCATCTCTTTGAGCGCTATTAAAGAAGCCGATTATTAACAAAACTACAATAATACCTATTATAATCAACGCAATGTGAACAATTCCTCGATTTTTTTGCATCCTTATATTCTAATACAAAACAAATCCAAAGCCAATAAAAAAACACCCTCATCGTGAGGGTGTTTTTTTATTTTAGTTTAAGCTAGTGTGTAAAGTCCGTTTTTGTTTTTCTTGAAATATTTTGGATTCTGAATATTTACTAGGATAGTATTCTTTTTGAAATATCTCTCTTTCATCACTTTCTCAACAATATCTTCTTTAGAAAGTGGACCCTCTCTTTTTAGAATATCCCGGATGACTTCACGAGCAATTCCTGTCTTGTATCCCCAATCAGCCAACGCATACATTCCACGTCCTACTAATACAAATCTTGAATCTTTAATAAGTTCATTGTGACAAGTAGCATAGTGAGTCTTGCGTCCGAAAGTTTTGGAAATAGCATCAGCTACTTCTCTAAAGTGCATTGGTGAACCATGTTTTCTCATAACTAAGAAAGCATAATCTTTCACTCCGCGAGTATGGATATTTGGTGATGTTGATTTACCCCATTCTCCTAATGGATTTTTGGAAATATTTTTTGACATAGAAAGCCATCTCTTGGCAATCTCTTCATTTCTGTATTTTTCAGAAACCTCTTTCATTTGATCAAAAAAACTTTTAATCATTTCGGATTCTGAAATAAGATCTTCGTTTTTTAAACTTGCATAAAGTTTTCTCAAAGAATCATGAACCTTATCTGCCATTTCATCATCTACAGACCAACGAGTATGAAAATGATCATCTTCTCGATGCTTTTTAAAAGCATCTCCCAATACTAAATAAAAGTGAATATGGTTTTGAGTTGATTTATCATTTGAAACATGAGCTAAAAGATCTTTTTCTGCGACGATTGAACCCAAAGAATGGATCAATTGTTTTAATTCTTCAAAAACTTCTTGTTCAGCTTTATAAAGATCAGATTTTTTTATAGAATTCAAAGCAGCGTCTTCGATTTGTCGAACACGCTCTCTGGTTATATTATATTTTTTGCCAATTTCCTCAAGAGTTTTTCTTTCAGTATCAGCAGTTAAACCAAAACGATTCATAACAACATCAGAAGCACGATCTTGAAGATGTGATGTGATTTTCTTAGTAACTTGTTTTGGTTTAAATGATATTGTTGACATAAATTTTTATAAAAAATAATTCTAAATTAATAATAAATTTTTTGTTTTTCTTGTGTTCTAATTATACATAATGTTAACTTTGTGTCAATGATTACGTATTATTTTCTTGCCATTCTACCCGCCTTAATTCGGTCATCATCTGTTAAAAATCTTTTTCTTAGTCTTACGGACTTTGGAGTTATCTCTAGATACTCGTCTATATTGATAACTTCAAGACCACGTTCAATATTTAAAGAAAAAGATGGTTTTAAAAACAAGGCTTCATCGGTTCCGGAGGCTCGCATATTGGTTAATTGCTTACCTTTTGTAGGGTTTACGGTCATATCGTCTCCTTTTAAGACATTACCTATAACCATACCCTCATAAACCTCTGTCCCGTGTTCAACATAAAGTATACCACGTTCTTGTAAATTTGCAAGGGCAAAAGCTACTGCCTTACCATTGACCATAGAGACCATAGATCCATACTCTCTTTTCTTTATTTCTCCAGCATATTCTTTAAATCCTATAACACGTGAAGACATGATGCCCTCTCCTTTTGTGTCTATTATAAATTCACCCCTATATCCTAAAAGTCCTCGTGTTGGTATATCAAAAATGACTCTAGCTATGCCTTCTTTCTCGGTCATGTTTTTCATAAGGCCACGGCGCTTCCCTATTTTTTCAATAACTGTTCCAGAAGATTCCATTGGAACATCGATTACTAATTCTTCGTAAGGTTCAGTTTTTATTCCATTCTCTTCTTTAATAATAACCTCTGGCTGAGATACTTGTATTTCAAATCCTTCTCTACGCATATTTTCTAAAAGAATTGCTACATGAAGTTCACCTCTTCCATAAACTTTAAAGAAACTTGGTCCCATTTTATTTTCATTTTCAACTGGAGAAAAATCAACTTTCAATCCAACATTTATTTCGAGTTCTTTTTCTAATCTTTCTTTGATTTGTCTTGAAGTTAAAAACTTTCCTTCTTTACCAGCAAATGGAGAATCGTTAACTAAAAAGTTTAAAGAGATAGTGGGCTCATCAATCGCAATATGTGGCATCATTTCTACGCTTTCATCTTCACACAAAGTTTCTCCTATATAAATATCTGGAATTCCAGAAAGCAAAACAATATCACCCGAAGTCGCTTCTTGTACTTCTTTTCTATTTATCCCTTCAAAAGTAAAAAGTTTAGTTATCTTGCCTGATCTAATACCATTTTCTCCTTTAATAAAAATCTGACTTCCAGAAACTATCTTTCCAGAATAAATTCTAGCCACGGCCATTCTGCCCAAAAAATTGTCATACCCAAGATTAAAAACTTGACCAGACATTTTACCATCTTCATTTACTGAAGCTAGAGGAACTTTTTCTAAAATCAAATCTAAAAGTGGTGACAAGTCTTTTGATTCATCACTTAATTTTCTCTTAGCAATACCGTCACGTCCAATAGCGTAAATAGTTTCAAAATTCATTTGATCCTCATTGGCTCCCAATTCAAGAAATAATTCTAAAACTTCCTCATGCGCTTTATCTGGGTTAGCTGCTGGCTTATCTATTTTATTAATAACAACAATTGGTTTGATACCTAATTCCAAAGACTTCTTTAAAACAAATCTTGTTTGAGGCATTGGTCCTTCTGCAGCATCCACTAAAAGAAGCACGGAATCAATGGCTCTTAAAACTCGCTCTACTTCAGATCCAAAGTCCGCGTGACCAGGAGTGTCCACTATATTTATTTTAGTTCCCTTGTAATTTATAGAGGTGTTTTTTGAGTAAATAGTAATACCTCGTTCTAATTCCAAGGCATTTGAATCCATGGTTACATTATCACCCTGTAATCCACCATTTTGCTTCATTAAAGAATCAGTAAGTTTGGTTTTACCGTGGTCAACGTGAGCTATTATCGCTATATTTCTTATTTCCATAATAATTTTTTATTTAAACTTCTTTTTAACAACAAAAAAAGCCCCGAGGCTCATTTAATACTTTTTAATATATCATATTTTTTCTAAAATAGCAAATCAAAAAACTCCCCACTAGGAGGAGTTTTTTAATCTCTAAGCTTGTATTAAATAATAAACTTCCCATTCACTATCCCCTTCGTAACCTCCAGATCTTTTGTATGAGGTAAGGTCTGATATGAAC